>Ga0123332_1005418_pt1 | contig 10799 bp, 5 predicted proteins | sample BioC12SIPDNA_4_FD_89958 | JGI IMG/M metagenome (GOLD analysis project Ga0123332, IMG submission 89958) | Anaerobic biogas reactor microbial communites from Washington, USA - Biogas_R2_A C12 SIP DNA | ecosystem: Engineered > Bioreactor > Anaerobic > Unclassified | place: Washington, USA... | reverse complement strand
CCATCTCGTCATTGAGCGCCAGCAGCTGGCTCAACGCAATTGGGCGGCCACCGGTGTGCTCAGTTTGGCTCACGGCCAGCGTCTCCCACTCTGCCAGGTCATGAAGAAAGAGAGATATGTCACGAAGAAAGAGACCATGCGAAAGAAGTCCGGCCCGTCACGATCGCCAGACGCCCTTCGCCGGGGGGGCTCCCCGCGAAAGTAACGGGCTCAGTCAATAAACGACGCGCGGGGACAGAGCGCGCGCAACCGAAACGGGAAAATGAGAATCGCGAGAATCGCGGGAACCATGAGAATCGCGAGAACCATGAGAATCGCGGGAATCGCGAGAACCGCGAGAACCGTTCGAACCGGCTGGCGGGGAGGGCGCGCGGTGCCTGCCTGCTGGCGGCGAGCTAGAGTTGGGTGGCGATCGGATGGTGGCGCTGCGCCTTGCCCGGTCGCGCCCGAATCCCCCTGGCAGGTTCTCCAGCAGAATCAGGCAGATTGGTGTCCTCACATTCTCCGCACAGCACGAAGCCGCAAGGCGTGGCGCTTAGCGACGACCTGGTGATTGGCGGGCGGTACCGCGCGCTGCGGCTGCTGGGCCAGCGGATGGGCCTCCGCACCCTCCTGGCACTCGACCGGGAGCGCAGTGAGACGGTGGTGATCAAGACGCTGGAGTCGCGTCTGTTGTCGCCGTCGATGCGGGGGCATCTGGAGGAAGAGTGCCGGCAGCTGTGTGAGCTGCGCCGGCTCAATCCCCGTCCGCTGCTGGAGATGGGGACGGAAAAGGACTTCTTCTACGTTGTGAAGCCGTTTGTTTCCGGCGACACGTTGAAGTGGCGTCTTCGCTATCGGCGGCTGAATCTGGGGGAAACGCTGCGTCTGGCGATCTGTCTGTGCCAGTCGCTCCGCGAGCTGCATGCCTGCCAGCGACTGCACCGCAACATCCGACCTTCGAACATCATTGTCAATGCAGCGGGTCCCGTGGTGCGTGCGGTGCTGATCGATATCGGAGTGGCCCACGGCGATCTGCTGCGTGTGCTGCCTGAACAGCAGTCCCCCGAGCTGGCGCTGTACATATCCCCGGAGCAGGCGGGCGCGATGGACGTCGATGTAGGCGAAGCGTCGGACCTGTATTCGGTGGGGGTCGTGCTGTACGAGTGTCTGGCGGGCCAGCCGCCGTTTCGCGGGGAGACGGTCGGCGAGGTTCTGTTTCAGCACATGACTGCGCCGCTGGCCGAGTTGCCGGTGCACTGGGGCCCGATTCCTCCCATTCTGGAGGAGGTCGTGCAGCGGCTGCTGCGCAAGGATCCTCGCGACCGCTATCAGTCGGCGGAAGGGGTGCTGCACGATTTGACTCAGTTGCTGGTGGCGGTGGAACACGGCGAACTCGCCCCGACACTGGCGCTCGGCGCAGCCGATCATCGGCGGAGCCTGAAGGAGCCGACGTATGTCGGGCGGCTGGAGGAGTGCGACAAGCTGGACGCCGAGATTCGCGAGGCGTGCCTGCACATTTCCCGGCTGGTGCTGGTGGAGGGTGAATCGGGCAGCGGCAAGACGCGTCTGGTCCACGAAGCTGCGCGGCGCGCCATGCGGGAAGGGATGTGGGTGTTGCGTGGCGCCGCGAAGAGTGAAACGGGACGGCATTCGTTTCAGGTATTCGACGGTGTGGTCCGGGATCTGGTCACGACGGTGCGCGCCAATCCGGCGGTGGCCGATGGCTTGCTCAAACGCCTGGGAAGTCGTGTCGAGTGGGTGACGGTGGCGTTTCCGCGACTGCTGGACGAACTGGGATGGCCCGGCTCGCTGGATTGGGTTCCCGGCGCTTATCACGAGATGCGTCAGGTGCGGGGGGTGGTGCAGCTTCTTCACGCGCTGGGCACGCGCGAACAGCCGGCGCTGGTCATCCTGGACGACTGCCAGTGGTGTGACGATCTGACGATCACGGCGCTGGAGCGATGGCAGGCCAGCATCCAGGAAGCGGCTGCCGACGGCAGCCGGGTCATGGTAGTGCTGATCTTCCGCTCGGAGGAAGTCCCGGCCGGGCATCGGATACGGCTGCTGGCGGCCAACACGCAGCTGAAGCTGCAGCCGCTGGATCCGCATGACATCCGGCAACTGGTCGAGTCGATGGCGGGTCCGCTGCCCGACGAAGTGGTGGAGGTGGTGGGGAGGCTGTCGGGGGGCAGCCCGCTCATGGCCTCCGCCGTCCTGTATGGGCTGGTCGAATCCGGCGCGATGGTGGCCGACGCGCAGGGGTGGCGGATCGAGACCACGGCCACAGCCGACCTGCCGTCGTCGCACCATGCGGGGGCGTTCCTGACGCGGCGGATCGAGTTGCTGCCCACACGCACAGTCGAGCTGCTGCGTATCGGCGCGGTGCTGGGCCAGGAATTCGATCTGGAGATTGCCGCCGCGCTGACGGGCTGTACGCTCGCCGCCGCGCTGGCGGCGTTGGACGAAGCCCGCCGCCGTCAACTGGTGTGGGTCCGCCCTGACGGCTACCACGGCGTGTTTGTCCATGACCAGATTCGGCGCGTCCTGCTGGATCACATGTCCGACGATGAGCGGAGGCAGACGCACCTGTCCGCGGCCGAGTACCTGGCGCGGAAGTACCCCACCCGCAACTCAGAACTGGCCTATCACTACGATGCGGCGGGGGACAGCCGGCGGGCGCTGCCGTACGCGCTCGACGCGGCGGAGCGGGCGCGGGCTCAGTACGCGCTGCAGACCGCCGAACAACAGTACCAGATCGCCCAGCGCGGTGCCGACACGGCCCCGCGCAGCATCCAGTTCCAGATTGCGGAAGGGCTCGGCAGTGTGCTGAAGCTGCGCGGACGCCATGCGGATGCTGAGCGGCTGCTCCAGCAGGCGATTCATCTGGTCGACAACCACGTGGCGGAGGCCCGAGTGCTTGGCATGCTGGGGGAACTCGCGCAACATCGGGACGACACGGAGCAGGCGGTCGAGTATTTCGAGCGCGCCCTGGCAGCGTTGGGGTATCGGAGCCCGTTCACTCCGACCGCCCTGGCGGCCCGCGCATGCTGGGAGATCCTGGTCCAGTTCTGCCACACCGTCATGCCATGGCTGTTCGTGCACCGGCGGCGTGATCCACCCGACGCGGTCGTTCTGCTGACGGTCCGGCTCTTCAGTCAGCTGGCGCATGGTTACTGGTTCACGCGATCCGGGCTGGCGACGTTGGTATCCCACTTGCAAGGCATGAACCTGGCGGAGTGTTACAAGCCGACGCTGGAACTGGCCCGTGCCTATTCGGAACACGCGCCGGCGCTGACGCTGATGCACTGGTTTTCGCGCGGCATTGCTTACGCCCGCAAGGGGCTGGCCATCTGCCGGGCCTCGGGCGATCCGCGGGGGGAGGGTCAGGCGCTGTCGTATTACGGTCTGGTTCTGTACGCGGCGGCCCGGTTCCGCGAGTGCGCCGCGGCCTGCCGCGATGCCATCCAACTGCTTGAACCCACCGGTGACTTCTGGCAAGTGCATGTCGCCCGTTTCCAGTATTCGTGCGCGCTGTACCGGCTGGGTGAGATGGAGGAAGCGTCGGAGCAGGCCCGGCTACACCACGAGTCGGGCGTCGAAGTCGGGGACGAACAGGCGGTAGGCATGAGCCTGGACATCTGGGCGCGGGCGACCTGCGGTGCCATCCCTCAGCAGATCCTGAACGCCGAATTGCAGCGTCAGAGATCGGACGGGCGGGGGCAGCTGCAGGTGCTGTTTGCCCAGGGGGTGCAGCTGTACTACGCCGACAAGATCGATGCAGCGGCGGACTACCTGGCGGCGGCCAGCCAGCTGGCGGTCTGCCCGCGCATCCAGAACGTCTTCACGCAGTCGTGCCAGGTCTGGCTGTTGACCTGCCGGCGCCGGCAGATCGAGGAGAGCACGCAGTGGACGCCGCAGCGCCGCCAGGCGCAGCTGCGCAGCGCCGAAATGCTGGCGCGCGACGTGCTGAAAGCCGCGCGCGCATTCCCCTGCGATCTGCCCCATGCCTGGCGCGAATGTGCCTACCTGGCGGCGCTGCGCGGCCGGTCGCAGAAAGCCCGCCGACTGATCGACAAGAGCCTGCGTCTGGCGGAACGGCAGGAAGCGCGGTTCGAATACGCCCAGTCCCTCCTGGCACGCGGCCGGATCGGACAGGCACTCGGGTGGCCCGGCGCAAAGCAGCAGGTGGCGGAGGCCCAGATCCTACTGGAGGCGTTCACCACGCACGCCGCCAGCCAGCGGCGCGCCGAGTCCGCTGCCCGCGAGTCGGTCATGCTGTCGCTGGTCGATCGCTTCGACACCGTGCTCGATTCGGGACGGAAGATCGCCGCCGCACTGTCGCCGCACGTCGTGTTCGAGGAAGTACGCCGCGCGGCGCTGCACCTGCTGCACGGTGAACGCTGCCTGCTGCTGCAGGTCCGCCAGGATGCCGAAACGCTCCAGATCACGCCGCGAGACGCGCCGTTCCACCGGGCGTTAGTGGAGCAGGCGATCCGGGAAGGACGCTCGGTGACCGCCAGCGAAACGTGGGGGATGTCGGCTGCCGGGCCCGCCGCGACGCCGCAGGAAGGGTCGTCCATCTGCGTGCCGATCTTCCAACGCGGGCGCCCGGTCGCGTGCGTCTACGTCACACACCGGCATGTCCGCGGGCTGTTCGGGCCGGACAAGGAGCGCCTGGCCGACTTCATCGCCGCGATCTCCGGCGCGGCGCTGGAGAATGCCGAATGGTTCCAGGAACTGCAACGTCTCAATGAAACGCTCGAACAACGTGTCGCTGACCGGACGGCCGCGGCTGAGATGCGGGCGCAGCAGTTGGCCGAGACGAATGCGGAACTGGAACGCATTGCGCAGGAGTTGCTGCTGACCGAAGACAATCTGCGCGAAGCCATGCAGGCGGCCGAGGCGGCCAACCATGCCAAGAGCCAGTTCCTGGCAACCATGAGTCATGAGATCCGCACGCCCATGAACGGTGTCATCGGCATGACCGAACTCGCGCTCCAGACCGACCTGAACGCCCAGCAGCGTCATTACCTCACGACGCTCAGCCAGTCGGCAGACGGCCTGATGTGTCTGCTCAACGACATCCTCGACATCTCCAAGATCGAAGCGGGCCGGATGGAGTTGGAGTGCATGCCGCTGAGCGTTCGCGACGTAGTGTTCGGTGTCGCTCGCATCATGGCCATACCGGCTGAGAAGAAGGGGCTCGAACTGATCTGCCGCATCGCCCCTGACGTCCCGGCCGAATTGCTGGGAGATGCCGGCCGCCTGCGGCAGATCGTTCTCAACCTGGTCGGCAACGCGGTCAAGTTCACGGACCAGGGGGAGGTCGTCGTCGACGTATCGGTCCAGCACCAGACGGAAAGAGCCGTGCACCTGCACTTCACCGTCGAGGACACGGGCATCGGTATTGCGGCGGACAAACAGGAGAAGATCTTCCAATCGTTCAGCCAGGCCGACGCGTCCACGACGCGGCGCTACGGCGGCACAGGGTTGGGCCTGGCGATCTCACAGCAGCTGGTCAGCCTGTTCGGCGGGCAACTGTGGGTGGAAAGTGCCGTCGGACGCGGCAGCACGTTTCACTTCACGGTGCCCCTGGATCGGCCACCGCCAGCGGGCAGCGGTTCGGTCGCAGTGCTCGATCCCCATACCCGCAGCCGTGCCGTGCACCACGAACTGCCGGAGGATCTCGGTCCGCACCCCGAAGCTCGGTGCCCTGGCAAGCCGGTCCAGCCGGCGGAATTGCGGGCGGCGTCGAACGGCGTGCGCGGCACCGACGACCAGCGCCCGGGCGAGGTGGCCGGTGTGGAACCGGCGCCGCCACGCGGCCAGTACGCCATCTTGCTGGCGGAAGACTGTCCGGTCAATCAGGAGGTCGCGGTCGGCCTGCTCGAACTGCAGGGACACACCGTCCATGTCGTCAACAACGGGCGCGAAGCGGTCGACGCCGCCCGCCAGCGCCCCTTCGACCTCGTGCTGATGGACGTGGAAATGCCCGAAATCGACGGCCTGGAGGCGACACGACTGATCCGCGCCTCGGAACACGGCACCGGCCGCCACACCCCCATCGTCGCCATGACCGCGCACGCCGTGACGGGGTTCGAGCAGAAGTGCCTGGCGGCCGGCATGGACGGCTACATCTCCAAACCCATTGATCCCCAGCAGCTCTATCGGATCATGGACTCGTTCGCGCACTCCTGACCGGCCCGGGGGGGCACGCGGCGGCGCGGGACCGCGCGGCGCATGGCTGGTCCGTTGGCGTCTGGTCCGTTGGTTCCGCCCGGCGGCTGCGCCGCACGGGCTTCCCAATATCATCTTCATCTTCGGGCTGTATCGGCAGCCCTGAGATCTGCTATGTTGTGAGCACAGGCCGGTGGCGGGGGCAGCAGGGCTGAAGCACAAGTGCGGATGCGCGGGGGGCGCAACGCGGCGACGGTCTCCCCATGGGCGGAGTGTGTGTCGCGCACTGGATCCAGTGTCGGGGGCCCGGCGCGGACCGATCCCAGTGCCACCATCGCCTGGGCCGGCTCCCTGCACCCGGAGTTGCGTACCGATGTCTCACTCAAGACGTTCTTCGGCCGCGGGAGTGGCGAGTCGATCCAGATGGAGTTCAACGGGGATGGTTTTGTCGTCATACAGCCCTACGAAGAAGCGGCGTTCCAGATCGGCGGTGGCTGATCGCCGCGCTGTGCAGCCTGCTTCGTCGCGTTTGTCAGTCACCTGATCCACCGCAGGGTTTGAATCCGGGGAACGTGCATGCCGCTTCGCAATATCCTCACGATCTTGATCGCCGCCGTGGTGTCGCTGGTCTGCTACCAGAAGGCCACTCACAATCGGTTCGGCTTCATCGTCTCCCATGCCATGGGGATCATCGAGAACAACTACATCGAGGAAGTCGAACCGCGCACGCTGTTCGAAAACGCCATGCAAGGAATGGTCAGTGAGCTGGACGAGTACTCGGACTACATCGGCCCGGAGCATTTCCAGCAGTTTCAGCAGATCATCGACCAGGAGTTTGTTGGGATCGGCGTGGTGGTGGAAGGCCCGCCGGAGAAGGACGAGCTGCGCGTGGTCAATCCCGTGTTCGACAGCCCGGCGTACCGGGCCGGCATGCGCGCGGGGGACGTGATCCTGGAGATCGACGGCGTCTCGACCAAATCGATGGACATCAACGCGGCGGTCAAGCGGATGAAGGGGTTGCCGGGCACCACCGTTACGCTACTGGTGCGGCACGCCGGCCAGGACGTGCAGCCGCAGCGGATGAGCATTGAGCGCGAGTTGATCCGGACGAAATCGGTGCTCGGCGACCGGTTGTGCGAGGACGGGCGATGGACCTATTATCTGGAGTCGGAACCGGGCATCGGCTACGTCCGGATCACGTCTTTTGGCGAATACACAGCGCACGAACTGGGCGAAGTGCTGCAGTTCCAGGACCATCCGGTGGAAGCGTTGATCCTGGATCTGCGTGGCAACGTCGGCGGGCTCCTGAAGGCGGCCATCGAAACGAGCGACATGTTCATTGACGGGGGGGTGATTGTCAGCATGCGCGGCCGGACCCCCGGCGATGAGATCGTGTACACTGCGAAGCCGGAAGACACGATCGTCGACCCGTCGATCCCGGTGATCGTGCTGGTCGACCGGTATTCGGCCAGTGCTTCGGAGATCGTGGCTGCCTGCCTGCAGGATCACGGCCGCGCGCTGGTCGCCGGCCAGCGTTCCTGGGGCAAAGGGACGGTCCAGAACGTGATCAAGCTGGAGCACGGCACCAGCGCGCTGAAGTTGACCACGGCCGGCTACTGGCGCCCCAGCGGCCACAACATCCACCGCGGCAAAGACGCGCACGACGAAGACGAGTGGGGTGTCCGCCCGTCTCCGGGGCTCGAGGTCGTGCTGACAGACGAACAGTACGGGGCGCTGTACGAACAGCGCAGCGCGCGCGACGTGCTGTCCGAAGAAGGTGGCGCGCAGACGCCGGCCGCCGACGCGCCCCCCTCCGTGCCGGACCTGCAGCTGCAGCGCGCGGTAGATTACCTGAAGGAGAAACTCGTGCCGGCCACGTGAACGGCTGGACGCCGCCAGCGGGTGCGGCGGAGCGGGCGATCCGGCGCGCCGGCCCCCGGGCGAGCCGGAGACCGGAACATGTGTCAGGTGCAGGCCAACGGCAACCGGCCGAACGACTCCGCGTACTGCCGCGCTTCGGCCGCCAGGAAAAACGATCCGGTGATGCACACCAGGTGGGCCGGCGTCACCAGCGACTCCACTAGCCGCCAGGCCGTCTCCGGGCTTGGCCGCAGGTGAAGGGTCAGTTGGGTCAGCCCCAGGGACTGCTGAATCGACTGAGCCTGGGCCAGCAGCTGGTCGGGATCCATGGCCCGCGGATTGTTCAGGTAGCGAGTGAACACGACGTGCGTGAAGTGCGGGAGCAGCTGCTGCAGCATCGTCGGCGCGTCCTTGTCCGTACTCGTGGCAAAGACGAGCACGCGCGGGACGCCGGGGAACCGCTCCAGGATCAACTCCATCAGCGCCGCGATCGACGCGGGATTGTGCGCCGTGTCGAGAATGATCGTCGGCGCCTGCGAGAGAATCTCGATCCGGGCGGGACAGTGGGCACGGGCCATCCCCGCGCGAATCGTCGTTTCGTCCAGCCGCCACCCCTGGCGGCTGAGCCGGCGGCAGGCGGCGATGGCCACGGAGGCGTTGGCAGCCTGATGGCGACCCAGCAGGCTGAGCGGCACGCGGCTGAACTCCACCCGCTGACCATCCACCTCCTCGCGATAATCCAGGCCTCCACAGCGGCTGGACACGCGCGCATCGTTCCGGTCGGCGGCCGGCAGCTCGCTCCAATAGTCGAATGTGAAGTCGCGTCCTAACGCCAGCAGTTCCGCGTGCTGGTGCCCCGCGATCTCGGCGATCACACCGAATGGCTCGGGGGCGGTGACGCCGGTCACGACCGGTACCCCCGGCTTGATGATCCCCGCCTTCTCGCGGGCGATGGCGGCCAGCGTCTGGCCGAGCTGGCGCGTATGGTCCAGGCTGATACTGGTGATAATCGAGAGGACCGGGTGGCAGATGTTTGTTGAATCGAGGCGGCCTCCCAGCCCCACTTCCAGTACCGCGGCATCCACCTGCCGGTCCCGGAAATACAGCAGCGCGGCGGCCGTCGTGATTTCGAAGTAGGTGGGGCCCAGCCGATCCCCCGCCCGCAGTGCTTCCGCGTCCATGTCCAGCACCGGGCCCTGCAGACGCGAGAGCAGCGAGACCAGGGTCGCCTCATCACACGGCTGGCCGTCCACTACAAAACGCTCTTCCAGACGGTGCAGGTGGGGGGATGTGTAGAGTCCGGTCCGGTAGCCGGCCGCGCCCAGGACGCTGGCGGCCATGGCGGCCGTGGAGCCCTTGCCCTTGGTGCCCGTAATGTGGACGGCCGGAAAGGCCCGCTCGGGATGGTCCAGCCGCGCCGCCAGCTCCCGCATCCGGTCCAGCCGGAAGTTCCGTGAACGGTACGAGATGCGCCGCGTCCGCTCGTAGTTGATCCGCCCGAACAGGAATTCCGCCGCCGACTGGTAGTCTCGTATTGGCCGCCGCTGCACTGTCATCCGGTATCTTCTTGTAGGATCGAGCCACCGGTCTATACTAGAAGTCTTGTTCCGGCTCGCCAGATCGAGCGATAATACTGCCCGATCCATGCCGGGGCACCCCATACCCCGAACTGTCGGTGGGTAGTGAGCGTACACTATAGACGACCGGTCGGGCACCGTCCAAAGGCGATCTGAACTACAGAGGGTCGTTCGCGGGGGCTCGTGAGCGCCGGGTTCGACCGAAGTACCAATTGGCCACGGAAACCACCCATGAGTAGTGATTCAGCTGTTGCGAAGCGTCCCCAACCCCAGCCGGCGCCGCAGTCGGACGTTGTGATTGAGACGCACAACTTGACCAAAGTCTACCGCGATTTCTGGGGGCGCCAGAAGGTTCGCGCTCTCAAGGCGCTGGACCTGGAAGTGCGGCGAGGGGAGATCTTCGGGCTGCTCGGCCCCAACGGGTCCGGGAAGACCACGACCATCAAGCTGTTGCTCGGACTCCTCTTTCCAACCAGCGGCCGGGCACTGGTGTTCGGTCAGGATGCCAGTGACGTGAGCAAGAACGAGCGGATTGGGTACCTGCCGGAGGAGTCGTACCTGTACAAGTTCCTCAACGCCGAGGAGACGCTGGACTTCTACGCGCGGCTGTTCAACATACCGGCTGCGGAGCGGAAGGAACGTGTCAACCGGCTGATATCCGAGGTCAAGCTGGACTGGGCCCGGCGGCGGCAGCTGAAGGAATACTCCAAGGGCATGACGCGGCGTATCGGGCTGGCGCAGGCGCTGATCAACGATCCGGATCTGATCCTGCTGGACGAACCGACGACCGGGTTGGACCCGATGGGATCGCGGGAGATGAAGGACACGATCCTGCGCTTGCGGGATGAGGGCAAGACGGTCCTGTTGTGCAGTCACCTGTTGCCGGACATTCAGGATGTCTGTGACCGGATCGCGATCCTGCACTCGGGTGAGCTCAAGGAGTTGGGGCGGATCGACACGTTACTGACGCTCCAGGATGAAACGCAGTTTCGCGCCAAGGGGCTGACGAAGGCGGCCGAGGACGAGATCCGCCAGGTTATTGAGAAGCATGGCGGTACGCTGGTCGGGATGGACCATCCGACCACAACGCTGGAAGATCTGTTCCTGTCCATCGTGCGTGAGAGCGAGGCTCATCCGGGCCGTCGTGCGCACGAGCGGATGGAGCCGCGGTAGGCGGACCGCCGCCCTATGCCGGGCCGCCGT
>Ga0123332_1005404_pt1 | contig 10812 bp, 7 predicted proteins | sample BioC12SIPDNA_4_FD_89958 | JGI IMG/M metagenome (GOLD analysis project Ga0123332, IMG submission 89958) | Anaerobic biogas reactor microbial communites from Washington, USA - Biogas_R2_A C12 SIP DNA | ecosystem: Engineered > Bioreactor > Anaerobic > Unclassified | place: Washington, USA... | reverse complement strand
CGGCACGGACGGGGCCTCGACCTCCTCGACCAGCGTGTTCCACTCGCCGCAACCCGGGCAGCGCCCGACCCACTGGGGGCTGGACGCCCCGCAATCCGAGCAGCGGTGGACGGTTCGGGTCCGGGCCATGGCGCCACCCTACGAACCCCCTGTGACACCGACCGGGGTCAGCGTCGCGACCGCGCCCCCAATGCGGCGCAGCGCGACCCGACCCAGCACTCGACCAACTGGCGCGCCGATCGCGCCCTCCCCGGCGGGATCGGCGCGCCAGTACGAGGGAGGTGGCCGGCGGGAGCGAGCGTCAGGGGTCGCCGGCGCCGAGGGCCTCGGCCAGCTCGCGGCGGCCGCGGACCCCGACCTTCCGGTAGATCCGCTGGAGGTGGCTGTCGACGGTGCGCACCGACACGACCAGGTGCTCGGCGACCTCCTGGCGGCTCGCTCCCGACACGACCAGCTCGGCGATCTCGGCCTCCCGCTCGGTGAGCTGGGCCCGCGTCTCGCCCCCGCTGAGCAGCGGTTCGGAGCCGACCTCGCACCGATCGAGCAGGGCGGCGACCCGCTGGCGGGCGTGGGCTGCGTCGCGGGGACCGGGGGCCACACGTGACGCGACCGCCCAGCTCTCGGCGGCGTCGCGGGTGAAGCCGCTGCGCTCGTAGGCGTCCGCCGCCGCGACCAGCACCGCGACGTCTCCGTCGACCAGCGCTCGGGCCCGCGCCGCGTGGGTCTGGATCAGGTCGCTGTCGACGTCGCCGGCGATGCGTTCGAGCCGGTCGGCCGCCTCCATCTGCTCGTCGGTGCGCCCGTACCGGGACAGGTCGTGGAGCGCGGCCGCCTCCAGCGCGGGGCGACCGATGGCCCGGGCGGAGTCGGCCGCCGACCGGAGGGTGGCGACCGCGGCGTCGAGACGTCCCTCCGCCGCTTCGAGCCAGGCGACGAACCGGTGCTCGTCGGGCCGGAACACGGCGACCGGGCTGCCCGGGATCTCCCGCCAGTACGCCAACGCCTGCCGCGCGGCGGGCAGGTCGCCGGCGGCGGTGTGGGCGCCGACGAGCCCGGCGGCCGGATAGGCGAGCCAGCCGGGCCGCTGAACGCGCCGCAGGTCGCTCACGGCCTCGCCGAACCACCGGGCGGCCGTGCGCGGTCGGCCCGCCCGCAGGTGGCAGAGGCCCAGGTGGAGGGCGATCCATCCGTGCGCGGTCGGGTCGCCCCCGCGCGCCACGGCGGCCTCGATCCCCTCGGCGGCGGCGACCGCGACGTCGAGGCGGCCGCCGTCGGCGAGCGTGGCCAGCCGGAACAGGAACGGGGGGCCGGCGAGGGGCACCAGCCGGTCGGGGTCGCGGTCGACCAGCCCGAGCACGGCGTCGAACTCGGCGACCGCGTCGGTGGTCCGCACCCGGTTCATCAGGTCGGAAGCGAGGATCGTCCGCGCGATGAACTCGATCTCGACGTCGTCGTCGTCCAGCCACGGCACCGCCAGGGCGAGGGCCCGCTCGTCGTCACCGGTGAACGAGCGCAGCCGGGACTCCATCAGGTCGATCTCACCCACCCGGGACGGCACGTCGCGACGGGCGGCGGCGAGGGTGGCGAAGGCGTCGTCGGCCTGGTCGGCGTGGAACTGCGAGAGCGCGATCGTGCCGGCGTGGGACGCCCGGGTCTCGGGGTCGAGGTCCATCTCGGCCAGATCGCGGGTGAGGGCGCCGACCTGCTCGTGGTCGCCGGTCATCCCGAGGGCGCCGATCAGGAGGAGCAGGGCGTCGTCGCGCCCGCTCGCCCGCCACGCCCGGTCGGCCAGGTCGACGCAGAGGTCCCACCGGACGAGGCGCCCGGCACAGTCGGCGGCGCGGACCACCGCGTCGACGTCGTCCGCGGTCGGGGCGACGTCGAGCCGTCCGCTGCGGGCGACGGCCAGGCCACGGATCAGCTGGGCCTCGGGATCGGGACGCGGCGGACCGACCATCACCTGCGCGATCCGCTCCCACCGCCGGGCGATCGTGTCGGCGTCGAGTGGGCCCTTCAGCGCGGCGGCGACCAGGCGACTCGACGCCGCGCACCACAGCTCGCCGTCGACCTCGTCGGTGCGGACGAGCCCGTGTCGTTCGGCCACCGCCAGCGGGCCCGACCCGCCCAGCGCCTCGGCGTCGTCGATCGGCAGGGCATCGACCAGCGCGAGGGACTCCATGACGACCCGCGCCTCCGCGGGCAGGGCGGCCACCTCGTCGAGCACCCGCCGGTCGAGCGCGTCGTCGAGCGCACCGGTCAGGCACCAGAGGCCACCGGACCGCTCCCACGCGCTGGCGTCGCGGCCGGCCTCGACCACCGCGGCGAGCCACCCCGGGTGCCCCCGGGCCAGCCCCCAGAGCGCTTCGCGTGTCGCGGCGTCGACCGGGCCGCCGAACAGCCGCTCGGTGAGCAGGTCGGCCGCCTCGCGGGGCAGCGGGCCGAGCTCGATCTGGGCGACCAGCCCCCGCCACCAGGCGACCGGTGCCGGCCCGCCCGCCGGGTGGCGTCGGCTGGTGCCGAGCAGGGCGGCGCGCCCGCCGGCGACGATCTGGTGGACGACGGTCCGCGACGCCTCGTCGAGGTCGTCGAGCTCGTGCACGACCAGCACGGGCCGGACGACCTCGCCACCGGCCCGCTCGACGATCTGGTCGGCGGCCCACGAGAGGGTGCTGGCGTCGACCCCGTCGGGCAGGTCGCCGCCGAGGACCGGCGCCAGCGCGCCGAAGGGGGCGGCGGTCGGCGACGACGGCGCGATCCGGACCAACGGGCGCCCGTCGAGACGGACCCGCTCGACCGCCGCGTTCACGACCGTGCTGCGCCCGCACCCGCGGACGCCGGACAGGACCGCCCCCGTACCGGTGCGCACCGCGGTGATGACCCGGTCGACGACCTCGTCGCGGCCGACGGCGTCGCCCGCCTGCACGCCGGCGCTCATGGCCGACTCATCTCCGGCCGGTCAGCGCCGCCGGGTAGTCGCCCCGGGTGCGGGCCCACGCGGCCGCCGCGCCGCGCTGGGCGACCAGGCGCATGACCCCGACCGTCGCCCCCGTGACCACCGCCCACAGCAGGGCGTCGCGCCACCGCACGTCGCGCGACGCCGGCTCGCCGACCGGGTCGCCGCGGTTGAGCCGTCGCCACAACCACTCGACCATCGGCTTCGCCGCCAACCCGGCGCCCATCGCCGCCAGGCCCGCGACGCCCGTCCAGAGCTGGTCGTCGTCGATGTCCACCGGACCTCCTCCGCGGCCGCCGGGGGTGCGGCCGCACCGCTCCATCCTGCCCTCCCGCCCGACCCCCGCGCCGCGGAAGGGCCCCGGCGCGGCGTCCGACGCTTGGTGCCGCTGTCAGGCTTGCCTAACGTCGTGCCGCCATGTCGAGCGATGCACCTACCACCGGGGCCACCGCGCTCACCGCCGGGGCCACCGCGGACGCTTCCGGTCCGCCTGTGGCCGGACCCGGGAGCCCGGTGGCCGAGGTGCTGTTCACCGAGGACCTCAGCGTCGGCCACGGGAGTCGGGTCGTATGCGCGGGCATCGACCTGGAGATCGCGCCGGGCCGCCTCACCGTCGTCGTCGGCCCCAACGGGTGCGGCAAGTCGACCCTGCTCCGCACGATGGCCCGGCTCCAGCCCCCGCTCGGTGGCACCGTCCGGCTCGGCGACGACGACCTCGGCCGCCTCCGCCCCCGCGACGTGGCCCGGCGGGTCGCCTTCCTGCCGCAGTCGCCGCTCGTGCCCGAGGGCGTCACCGTCCGCCAGCTCGTCGGCTACGGCCGCCACCCCCACCAGGGGATCCTCGGCACGGTGCGCGACGACGACCGCGACGCCGTCGCCTGGGCACTCGGCGCGACCGGGCTCGACCCGCTCGCCGACCGGCTGGTCGACACGCTGTCGGGCGGCGAGCGGCAGCGGGCGTGGATCGCGATGACGCTCGCCCAGCGCACCGGCGTGCTGCTGCTCGACGAGCCGACGACGTTCCTCGACGTCCGCCACCAGCTCGACCTGATGCACCTGCTGCGGCGGCTCGTCTCGGAGCACGGCCTCGCCGTGGCCCTCGTGCTCCACGACCTCAACCAGGCGGCCGGGTTCGCCGACCACATGCTCCTGCTCGCCGGGGGCGGCGTGGTCGCCCGCGGCCGCCCGACCGAGGTGCTCACCGCCGCCCACGTGCGCACCGCGTTCGAGGTCGACGCCCGGGTGGTCGTCGACGAGGCCACCGGCATCCCGACCTGCGTCTTCCCCGGCCGCGACGCGGCCGTCGTCCCCTGATACCCGCCGCGACCGCGGCCCCCGTCCCGAACCGGAGCCCCATGCGTCCCTCCCCGTCCGCCCCGTCGCCCCGCCGGGTCCTCCTCGCCCTCGTCGGCGTGCTCCTGCTGCTGGTCACCGCCTGCGGATCCTCCAGCAACGCCCCCGACCAGGACGCCGCCCGGGACGCCGGCTCGGATTCCGACGAGGGCGACACCGCCGACGACGGCCCCATCCGCCTCACCGACGCCCGCGGCGAGGTGGTCCTCGACGAGCCCGCCACCGACGTCGTGACCCTGGACTTCACCTACACCGAGATGGTGCTCGCCCTCGGCGTCACGCCGGTCGGGGTCGCCGACGTCGGCTTCTACCGCGACTACGTCCACCAGGACCCGCCCCTGCCGGAGGAGGGCGTGACCGACCTCGGCCTGCGCTCGGAGCCGTCGACCGACCGGATCCGCTCGCTCCAGCCCGACCTGATCATCACCACCACGCTGTCGCTGCCGCAGGTCGACGTGCTGGAGGGGATCGCCCCCGTGCTGTTCTTCGACCCCTCGACCCTCGACGACCCGATGGCCGAGATGCGCTCGACGTTCGCCACCGTCGGCGCGGCGCTCGGCCGCGACGCCGAGGCCGAGGCCGTGCTGGCGGAGCTCGACGAGCGGCTCGAGTCCGGCCGACGGGAGATCACCGACGCCGGCCTCGACGGCACCGAGATCGTGGTCGCCCAGGGCGTCGGGTCGATCGAGGCCCCGCTGTTCCGGCTGTTCACCGACCGGTCGCTGATCATCCAGGTCGCCACCGAGATCGGCCTCGCCAACGCGTGGGATGGCCCCGCCAGCGACTGGGGCTACACCGACTCGACGCTCGAGGGCCTCACCCAGGTCGGCGACGCCTGGTTCCTGGCCATCGCCCTCGACGAGCACGTGGACGCGTTCGAGGAGACCTACGCCTCCAGCCCGGTCGTGCAGAACCTGCCGTTCGTGCAGAACGGGCGGTTCCGGGCCCTCGGCGGCGACGCCTGGCCGTGGGGCGGACCGCGCTCGGCGATCCACCTGGTCGACCGCTTCGTCACCGTCCTCGAGGACGCTTGAGCCAACCGGTGGAGGACTCCTCCCCCGCCGCGCCCGCGGGGACCCTCGGGTCGCCGGGCGCGGCCGACCGCAGCCGCCGACGGGGTGCCGTCGTGGTCGGCGTCGGGGTGGTCGTCCTCGCCGGGCTGGCCGTCTGGCACCTGACGCGGGGCGCGGCCACCGGCCCCGCCGCGGTCGACCTCGGCAACCTGTGGGACGTCGTTCGCGACCGGGCCACCCCCGAGGCGCGCGCCACGCTCACCGGCAGCCGCATCCCCCGGACGCTCGCCGGGCTGCTGGTCGGAGCGTCGCTCGCCGTCGCCGGCGCCCTGTTCCAGACCGGCACCCGCAACGGGCTGGCCGACTCCTCGACGCTGGGGGTCAGTGCCGGGGCGCTCCTCGCGGTGAGCCTCGCCACCACGCTCGGGTGGAACCTGACCGGCCTGCCCCGCGGGTCGGTCGCCCTCGTCGGCGGGCTCCTCGCCGCCGCCCTCGTGTTCGCCATCGCCACCGCGTCCGGCGCCACGCCCAGCCGACTGATCCTCACCGGCGCCGCGGTGCAGATCACCGCGAGCGCGGCGACCGGGCTGATCCTGCTGCTCGACGTCATGGCGGCGGCGGGCCTCGTCTTCTGGGGCCAGGGGACGCTCAGCCAGTTCAACGTCACCAAGGGGCTACAGGCGCTGCCGATCGTCCTCTTCCTCGTGGCGGCGGCCACCGCGGTCGGCCCGCGCCTCGACCTCCTGCTGCTGGGTGACGACAACGTGCGGGCGCTCGGTGGCCACCCGGGCCGGGCCCGGCTGGCCACGGTCGCGGTCGGCGTCGTGCTCACCGCCGTCGCCGTCGCCCTCGCCGGGCCCATGGCGTTCGTCGGCCTCGTCGCCCCACACCTCGCCCGCTGGCTCGGCGTGACCCGTCACCGCTGGCTGTTGCCCGCCGCCGCCGTGTGGGGCGCGGTCATCGTCGTGCTCGCGGACGGCATCAGCCAGTCGGTGACCGCCACCGGCACGATCGGCGAACTGCCCGCCGGGCTCACCACCGCGCTCCTCGGGGCGCCGGTGCTGCTCGTGCTGGCCCGGCGGGCGGGCGCCGGTGGGCTCGACTCCGGCTCGGTCGGCACCGGTGGGTCGCGCCGACCGCCGCGGCTCCTCCCGCTGACGGCGCGTCGGGGCGGGTGGTTGCTGGTCGGCGCCGCGTTCGTCGGCGTGCTCGTCGTCGTCACCCTCCAGTCGCTCGGCACCGGCGACACGTCGCTCGGCTGGGGCCAGGTCGTCGACGCGCTGCGCGGGGTCGGCGACCCGATCGCCCACGACATCGTCGTCGCCGACCGGCTCCCCCGTGCCCTGGTGTCGATCCTCGCCGGCGCCTCGTTCGCGGTCGCCGGCGCCGTGCTCCAGGCGGTCGGACGGAACCCGCTGGCCGAGCCGACCGTGCTCGGGATCAGCGGGGGCGCGGCGGTCGCCTCGCTGGCCCTGCTGATCGCCTTCCCCCAGGTGCCCGCCGGCGCCCTGCCGCTCGCCGCCTTCGCCGGGGGCACGCTCGCCCTCGTGGTGGTCGTGGTGGTCGCCTGGCGCGGTGGCCTCGCCCCCGAGCGGCTGCTGCTGGTCGGCGTCGCCGTGTCCGCCATCGGCAAGTCGATCGGCGACCTGCTCGTGATCACGTCGGGACCGCAGCTCACCCAGGCGCTGGTGTGGCTGGTCGGGTCGACCTACGGGCGGACGATGACCGACGTGGCCGCCCTCGCCCCGTGGACCCTGACGCTCATCCCGCTCCTGTGGATCGCGGGGCGGCGGCTCGACCTGCTCGCCCTCGGCGACGACGCGCCCCGGGCGCTCGGCGTGCACCTCGATCCGACCCGCATCGCCCTCCTCGCCGCCGCCGTGCTGCTGACCTCGGCGTCGATCGCCACCGTCGGGGCGATGGGGTTCATCGGCCTGGTCGGCCCCCACCTCGCCCGCACCGTCGCCGGCAACGACCACCGGCGGCTCATCCCCCTCGCCGCGGTGTCCGGCGCGGCGATGGTCGTCGTGGCCGACCTGATCGGCCGCACGGTGATCGCCCCCCGGCAGATCCCCTCCGGCCTCGTCGCCGCCCTCCTCGGTACCCCGCTGTTCCTGCTGCTCCTCTGGCGCTCCGGCCGCCGCGCCCCCGCCTGACCCCCGGACCGGATGGTGCCCGGCACCCGTGGACCGGTCGTCATCGCGCATCTGACACAGTGAGCGGACGAACCTGTCCGGTGGCTGCGTCGGAAGCGTGATCTCGGTCGGGTGGGCATGGGCTGGCGGGGACACGGGTACTGGAGAGCCCGGAACGGCACCGCACGGTGACCGGATCGGGTCGACGAGGACCCCGCGAAGCCGCTACCCGGATCGAGGCGTCACCGTGCCCACGCTCCCCGGCCGTACCGCCGACCTGGCTCGTGCCCAGCTCGGTCTGCTCACCCGGGCCCAGCTCATCGAGGCGGGTTGGAGCGCCCGAACCGTCCGTCGGCGGGTACTCGACGGTTCGCTCGTCGCGGTCGGCGCCCGGACCTTCCGCCTCGCGTCGGCCGAGCCCACCACCCGGAGCATCGTGCTCACCGCCCAGCTCGATCGGGGCGCCGTCGGGTCGCACCGGACGGCGGCGTGGTTGCTGGGCGTCGCCGATGAGCCGAGCCTGATCGACGTCAGCGTGGCGAAGGGCCGCCCGATGCAGGTGCCGACCGACGGCGACCGCGTCCTGCGGATCCACTCGTCGACCAACCTGCCGCCCGACGACCTCGTCGTGGTCGACGGGATCGAGGTCACCAACCTCGCCCGCACCCTGCTCGGGGTCGCCGCGCTCGTCCCCCACGAGGTGACCCCCGATGCGCTGCTCGACATGGTCGCCGTCGCCGTCGAGCAGGGTCTGGCGTCGATGGCCTGGCTGGAGTGGATGCTCGAACGGCGCCGGTGCCGCGGCCGCAACGGGGTCGCCGCGCTGGAGGCCGCCCTCGGGGCGTACGCCACGATCGGCCCGACCGAGAGCTTCCTCGAACGACGGTTCCTCGAGCTGATAGCGGCCGCCGGGCTACCTCGCCCGCTGCTCCAGCGGCGGATCGAGCGGCGCCACGGTCGGGCGGCCCGGGTCGACTTCCTCTACGAGGATCAGCGCGTCGTGGTCGAGACCCTCGGCTACGCCTTCCACCGTACGCCCGACCAGATCACCGCCGACACGATGCGCGCCAACGAGCTCCAGGTGCAGGGGTTCACCGTCCTGCAGTTCACGGCCCGGACGCTCGACCGCGAGCCCGACGACGCGATGGCCGTCCTCGCCGCCGCCCTCGACCCTCCCCCGGCTTTCGACTCCCCTGCTTCTGACACACCCAGCGGACAGAAGTGACCGTCCGGAGCGAGAGAACGGGAACGGGTCCGCCGCTCCCCGCTTCTGACGCAGCCACCGGACAGGACTGTCCGCCCCCTGTGTCAGAACGGGATCGGGTCGTGCCTTGGATGCCATCCGGTCCTGGGCACGCCGCCTCCCGCGACTGGAGCGGGTTCAGTCGTCGTCGGTGGTGGACTCGACGGGGCTGTCGGCGTGGCGCCAGTAGGCGACGAGGGACACCGCCTCGCGGGGCAGGCCGATCTCGCGGCGCACGTAGCGGCGGACCGCGGTCATCGCCCGGCTCTCGCCGCCGCCCCACACGTACGGCGATCCCCCCGGCCAGGCGGCGGCCCGGACCGCGTCGGCGAGGAGCGTGGTCGTGCCCGGCTCGGCGCCGTCGCGGTGCAGCCACACCACCTCGTGACCCTCGCGTTCGGGGAACGGCTGGCGCTCATCCTCCGAACCGATCTCGAGGAAGGCGAGCACCGGAACGCCGTCGGGCACCTCGGCGGCGATCACGCTCGCGGCGGGCACACCGGTCTCGTCGGCGACCAGCACGAACGACGTGGTGTCGGCCGGCGGGTCGTACGCCGTGCGCGGCCCCCAGAGGGCGGCGTGGTCACCGATCTGTGCCCGCCCGACCCACGCCGAGGCGGGACCGGTGTCGCCGTGGGTCATCAGGTGCATCACCAGCTCCCGGGCCTCGGGCCGCCACTCGACGAGCGTGTAGTAGCCGCCGACCGGCCGCACGTCGTCGGCCATGGCGAAGTAGGCGGTCCAGGTGAAGTCGTGCCCGATGCCCAGCTCGGTCCGCCCGGGCGGCGCGACCAGCATGTACAGGAAGGTGTCGGGGCCGACCGGCTCGAAGTCGGCCAGATCGTCGCCGGCGAAGGTGATCCGCCGCATGTGGTGGTGGACGTCCTCCACCGCGGTCACGCGGGTGAGGAAGGTCCGGAGCGCGTCGATGTCCTCGGCCACCGCGCCACCCTATACGCGGCTGTTAGGCGAGCCTTACGAGTGGGTCGCCGACCCGTCGGCTACGGGTGGGGTCGCTACTCGGTGGGGCCGGCCTCGGCCAGCTCGACCTCGGCGGTGGGCTCGAAGCCCTCGATGGCCCGGAACACGATCTCGAGCTTGCCGTCGTTGTCCTCGTCGGGCTCGGCGTCGACCACGATGATCTGACCGGCGCGGAACTCCTTGTAGAGGAGCTTCTCCGACACCGGGTCCTCGACGAAGCGCTGGATGGCCCGGCGGAGCGGACGGGCGCCGAGGGTCGGGTCGTAGCCCCGGTCGACCAGCAGCAGCTTGGCGGCCTCGGTGAGCTCGAGCCCGATGCCCTGGCCCTCGAGCTGGACCTGGGTGCGCTTGATCATGAGGTCGACGATCGTCGTGACCTCCTGCTTCGACAGCTCGTGGAAGACGACGGTCTCGTCGATGCGGTTCAGGAACTCGGGCCGGAAGTGCTCCTTGAGCGCCTCGTTGACCTTCTCCTTCATCTTCTCGTACGTGACCGCCTCGTCGGTCTTGCCGAAGCCGACGTTCGCCTTGCGCAGGTCGCGGGTGCCGAGGTTGGACGTCATGATCAGCACGGTGTTGCGGAAGTCGACCGAGCGGCCCTGGCTGTCGGTGAGCCGGCCCTCCTCGAGGATCTGCAGCAGCGTGTTGAACACGTCGGGGTGGGCCTTCTCGATCTCGTCGAAGAGGACCACGCTGAACGGCTTGCGGCGGACCGCCTCGGTGAGCTGGCCGCCCTCCTCGTAGCCGACGTAGCCGGGGGGCGAGCCCACGAGCCGGCTGACGGTGTGCTTCTCCATGTACTCCGACATGTCGAGGCTGATCAGGCTCTGCTCGTCGCCGAACAGGAACTCCGACAGCGTCTTGGCCAGCTCGGTCTTCCCGACGCCGGACGGGCCGAGGAAGATGAAGCTGCCCGACGGGCGCTTCGGGTCCTTCAGGCCGGCCCGGGTACGGCGGATCGCCTGGCTGACCGCCTTGATCGCCTGCTCCTGGCCGATGACCCGCTTGTGGAGCTCGTCCTCCATGTTGAGGAGCTTCTTGGTCTCCTCCTCGGTGAGCTTGTACACGGGGATGCCGGTCCAGATCGACAGGACCTCGGCGATGGCCTCCTCGTCGACCTCGTCGAAGAGGTCG
>Ga0123332_1005401_pt1 | contig 10820 bp, 10 predicted proteins | sample BioC12SIPDNA_4_FD_89958 | JGI IMG/M metagenome (GOLD analysis project Ga0123332, IMG submission 89958) | Anaerobic biogas reactor microbial communites from Washington, USA - Biogas_R2_A C12 SIP DNA | ecosystem: Engineered > Bioreactor > Anaerobic > Unclassified | place: Washington, USA... | reverse complement strand
TTGTCGTCGCCCACGATGTCGCATAGTGCACCTCCAGTATTAGTATACCGTCTATTATCAATTTGTCAATAGACTAAATACACTGCTCATTGTATAAGATTTTCGCGACGGGTTACCGGGTCTCCAGGTTATCAAAGGCCTCTCCCCCGCACACCCTCGTCGCCTCCCTGCACACCGCCATCTCCTCCGCCGACGCATACACCACCACGATGCTCCCATCGTCCTGGCTTGGAAGCGTTAGCGGCTGCTGCCACCTCCCTGCCGGCACCGCTAACCCCGGCAACCGCGCCTCGTCCGGCGGGATCACCACCCGCAGCGGAAACCGCCCGTCATCGCCGACCACCGCCATCACCCACGCCCGCACATCGCCGCCGGCCTGATGATACTCCGTCACATCGTTGCCCTCCGGCACCCGCACCGGCGTCACCCGCGCCGACAACGCCGCCAAGCGCGTGGCGTTCAGCGTCCCTGTCTTGTCCGCATCCAACGCCGCGAAAATGCGGGTATACGGCAGTAACCGCGCCAGCCACTGCCCTGGCAACGTTCGTCCCGCCCCTGCCAGGGCCACCACGTCCACCAGGTCACCCACTGTTTGCCACAGCAACAATGCGTCTAACTCTGCTTCCACGATAAACAACGGGCGATCACCTCTGGCAGGGCGTCGGCGGGTGGAGTGGATTCGGGGCCGCCGCACCGTTCTTCTTCGGCGCCGCCCTCTCATTGATAGCGGCAGTGTTGATGATGGTGTTTCTGAAAGAAACGCCTATCTCTGGGAAATAGGTCAGGATGCTCCCTAGGTCCTCAAAAACTCTCATCACTTCCCTATCGGGTCTTGATGAAATCTTCATATCTGTCGGGTATCATACAGACATAGCTCAAAACTTACTATGGAGGTATGACAAGATGAAACGTTGGATGCTGGAATTAGGGTTAACTTTGATGGTGGTCGCACTGTTGGCAGTACCGGCGATGACCCTGGCGGCCGGTGGCCCACCCAATGGGCGCGGTCAGGGAAATGGCGGCGGCATGGCGCAGCCGGTAGCCGTGGGCAGTCTCACTGCGGAACAGCAGGCCGTGTTGGGGGATTTCTGGACCGATGAACACCGGGCTCTGGCGGTATACCAGGCCGCGTTGGCGCAATTTGGCGACGTGCTGCCCTTCTCGATGATTGTGCAAGCCGAACAGAGCCACATTGCGGCATTGGAGCGCCTCTTTGTCCGTTATGACCTTGTGATACCGGCCACACCCGTGTTTGACACACCGGTATTTGCCACGCAGACCGAGGCCTGCACCGTCGCCGCGCAGGCTGAGAGAGACAACGCCGCGTTATACTATGCCTTGCAGGCGCAATTCACGCAGCCTGACATTCTGCGGATGATCACCAACCTGCGCAGCGCGTCATTGAACCAGCACCTGCCGGCCTTTGAAGCCTGCGCTGCCGGGACCTACACGGGCGGCGGGTTCAGCGGAAGGCAGGGGAGCGCGGGAGCTTTGGCGGGGAATGGCGCGCCCTTCGGAACCACCGGACAGGGCAATCCGAGTGCCCCGCGCGGCAACGCCCAATCCGCGAATTGCCCGATGGTTCAGCCATAAGACAGATACGGCGCACGCGGTTTTCACATACAGTTCCCCGGTGATTGACCACTGGGGAGCTTTTTTGCCTGTTTAACCCTCATCCCCTCTTCATCACTTCTTAATAAGTTAGGTGTAAAATCTGCATCATCCCAGCCAATGTCAGGAGTGTGCATTGATGAAACTGAAAAAACGTTCCCGCAGTCAGCTTTTACGGTCTCTGATTCAAGCCGCCTTTGTGTTGTTTGTGCTCATCTCAGCGGTACTCCACAATATCTCTGAAGACCTGGCCCCCTCTACCGACGCCTACTGCCCGTTCGGCGGTGTGGAAACGCTGTGGCGCTGGGCCACCACCGGCTACTTCGTCTCCAAAACCCACGGCTCCAATCTGGCGTTGGCGCTGGGGCTGCTCATCAGTGTGCTGCTGGTGGGCGGGACGTTTTGTGGTTGGCTCTGTCCCTTCGGCGCGCTCCAGGACGCGCTGAACTGGGTGCGCGGCAAGCTCAAGCTGCCCACGCTCCGTGTGCCGGATCGGGTGGATCGCATCCTGATCTACGGGCGTTATGTTGTGCTGGTGGGCATCCTGGGTGCGACGATTGGCACGGCCAAACTCTGGTTCGCCGATTTCGACCCCTATCGCACCATTTTCAGCCTGGGATGGCTGTTTGAGTTCAATCTGGCGGAACAGTGGCCGGCCTACCTGACCGCGCTGCTCATCCTCGCGGGCGCGCTCTTCATCCCGCGCTTCTGGTGCCGCTACATGTGCCCGTTGGGCGGTCTGATCAGCCTCGTCCAGCGCGTCAGCCTCTTCCGCATCCGCCGCGACATGAAGACCTGTATCAACTGCGGGCAATGTACCAAAGCCTGCCCCGTGCGTCTGCCGGTCGCCAAGTCGGTGGATGTCACGTCCCGCTGCATCGGCTGCCTCAAGTGCGCGGAAGCTTGCCCCAAGGTCGGCGCGCTCGACGTGACCTTCATCCTGCCGCCCGCCGAACGCCCGCAGGTTCAGCCCGATCCCAAAGGTTAGGAGGAAACGATGAAAGTCAACAAGTACATTCTACCGATTCTCTTGTTTGTTGCGTGGTTTGGTACGATTGGGGTGGCGAAACTGACAGGCGACTGGGCCACCAGCGGTAAAGAGAATATCACCGTCTACGACGCCGAAGGCAACCTCGACCCGGAGCAGATTCGCGGCTGGATGACCCTCACCGATGTGTCCGAGGCTTACGGCATCCCGCTGGAAGCGTTCTATACGTGGCTTGGCCCCGTGGCAGGGTTGGGGCCGGAAACTGCCATGAAGGATTTGGAGGCGCTGATTCCGGGCTTTGAGACCGGCACGGTGCGCGAATTTGTCGCCGCGTACCTGGCGGGCGCGCCCTTGCCGCCGCTCTTCGGGGCGGAAGTCGTGCCGACTGCAACGCCGGCGCCGCCCGCGGCTACCCCGACCCCGGAAGCGGCTCACACTCCCACCGGCCCTGGCGCCGGGGATGGGACCGGCGAGCATCTCACGGCCACACCGTTGCCGGCCGGCGCCATCCTGCCCGCCGACGACATCAAAGGACGGATGACCTTGGGCGAAGTGGCCGCGCAGTGCGGCGTGCCGCTGGAGTATCTCATCACCGCGATGCAGTTTGAGGCGAACGAAAGCCCTGATACGGCCTTGAAAGATCTGACGGCCAAATACGGCATCGAAATCGAGGCCCTGCGCGAAGTCGTGCGCACCTATCAAGCGCAGCACCCCTGATAGGGCATTTGTCGTCAGATTGCCAGGGTCGGTGAAGGTGCAACGCGCTTGGCTGATTTGACCAGAGACTCGGCTGCCAGGCCTGTTGTTGAGGGTGGCATTAAGTGCGTTGCACCAGTTTGGCGTAAGTCCTGAATCTTACTTCTTCGATCCAGAATCGGCGGTTGGGCCTTGTGGCGGCGCGGTTGGAGCGTCCGTTGCCGCCGGCCCTTGGGGTGACTGGGTAGGATTGCCATTCCCCGGCTGGCCTTGGGGCGTTGGCGACTCGCCAGTGGACTGGGGCGGCGCGGGGGTATGCGGCGCGCCGGTTGTGGACTGTGTCCCAGGCGACGAAGTGGCGGGCGTAGCCGTCGGGCCTAGTTCTTGCGGCGTTCCTGGCGGCGTGGCGGTTGCGTGCGGTTTTTGTGGTGTCGCTGGTGGCATAGCGGTGGGCGTTATCACCGTAGGAGTGCGCCCGCTGCGTGGGGTGTGGACAGCTGTTGGGGTAGGGGACGCCGTGGGTAGCCACGGCGTGCTCGTCGGGAGCGGTTGGGCGGTTGGCGACGCAGTTGGCGCCGGCGTCCCTTCCTGGTGCCGGTAGCGTTGCCGAAAGGCTTGCGGGTCGCGCAACCCGGCGGCGGCAGCCTCACCCCCTTGCTGGCAGACTCCGATGGCGCGTTCGATGCCGGCTACGATTTCCGGCGACGCTGCCTGGCGCACTTGCTCCAACGCCGCTACCTGGACGCGGCTGCTCGCGGCAATCTGCGTGAGCAGACCGGCGAAATCGGCGTCGGGCGTCCAGGCGGCCTGTACCAGCATTCGCTCAACGTCATCAGCCATCCGGGTAACGACTGCATCGGGCACTGGTCGCCCGGTTTTGACCAGCGCCTGCATTTCCCCCACGCGCTCGCCGATGAAGCTCATGGCCAGGTGTGCCCGCGCCGTGGCGTCGGAGGTGAGGGCCATACGCGCGTCCTTCGCCGTCCACTTGACCGGGTAGAGCCAATCGCCAGGCAGACTGCCGTCGGCGGCGCGCACGATCCCTCCCCCCAACACGATGATGCTCATCAAAATGAGCAATGTTATCGCGGCCCAACGTGGGATGAAGAGTCGTCGTGACGCCATAGCGGGTTTGGCTGGTGCGACGCCATAGCGCGCGCGTTGGCCGGCGGCCGCCGCGAGCATCCGCGCTCGCCCAGCCGTCAGATCGTTGGGCGGTGCTGGCACGGCGCGGTAAACCTGCTGTGTGGTCTGCGCCGCCTCCAGCAAGGGGCGCAACTGCGCGGCCCAACGGGGATACGGCCGCAGGCTGACTTCTACGTCGCCTGTACGCGCCAGATCGTCCAGACAGCGCGCCAATGCCTGTTCAAAGGTGAGTTGTTTGCTCATGACTCCTTACCCAATACCCGGCGTAACGCCGCCAGGGCGCGGTGTTGCAGCGCCTCAATCGCGCCGACGTTCTTACCCATAACCTCCGCCGTTTCCCGCGCGGTCAAGGCCTCCCCAAACCGCAGGGTCAAAACCTGCTGCTGCTCCGGCGTGAGCCGGGCAAGCGCCGCCCGTACCTGTCCGCGTCCCCATGTCTCTTCCGCAGGCGCGATCTCCTCGGCTTCCTCCCCACCCACCGCCAACTGCTCGTCCAGCTCTAGCTCGATGGGGGCGCGGCGGCGGTAATAATCCACGACCAGATTGTGCGCGATGCGGTAGAGCCACGCCTGGAAAGAGGTGTGCCAGACCTGTTCGGCCCGCAGCGCCTGCACGACCCGCACGAACACGTCCCCGATCAAGTCTTCGGCCAGTTGCGCGTCGCCGGTGCGCCGGTAGACGTAGGCATAGACACGCGGGGCGTAGCGATCATACAGCTCGCCCAGCGCCGCGTCGTCGTATTGCCGCGCATGTTCCAGCAGCGTGTGCTCGTTCATCCTCTGACCATGGCTTTCTACTTTCTTATGACGGAAATTGTGCCGCAACCATACGGCTGTGGCTGAGTATACCGCATTTTTAAGGTGAACCGTATGGTTGAGCCGTCTTTTTCCGTCATGATCCATACAATCCGTTCATTCGCGCTTTGGCCGGGAATGAACGGAAGACCCTTAAATTCAAATCTACAGGAGGAAACCATGAAACTTAAATTGTATTTGGGACGATTGAGTTTGGTGTTGGGTCTGGCCCTCGCCGCCATTTACGTGGCCCTGGGCGGATTAGCTCCGGCGCAGGCGGCCGGGGACATTGATCTGCAAGTTGCCGCAGAAACGCCGGCCCATGTGGCAATGGGGTCAGTTTTTATGGTCCGGCTCAGTTACTACAACTATGGCACCCAGATCGCGCCGGATGCCTGGATTACGGCGACGCTGCCGGGCGGCGTCACCTTCATCACGGCCACTGACCGGTGGGACAATCCCTTGCCCCCGGTTGCGGTGAACAGTGCCACTTTCTCCTGGTACTTCGTCCGCCCCACCTGCCAACTGACCGACGCCAACTGCGGGCATATTCTGCTCACGCTGCAAGCGGATGCAGCTCTGGAAGAGGGCGCCGCGCTGACTACCACCGCCGTCGTGGCTACCAGCGGGGTGGAATCCGACACCACGAACAATACGGCCAGCGCCACCAGCATCGTCTGCGAGATGGCCGGATCCATCAAGCAAGTTCAGACGGGGTTGGCGCTGCCCGGCGACGTGCTGACGTACACGATTCTGATCAGCCCGGCCAATCGCGGCGGCGCGCGCGAGCAGTGGATGTGGTTGTCCGATACGCTGCCCCTTAGTCGCCAGGCGCGTTTCCTGGGCTGGCATGGCGCTGTCACCGGCACGGTGATGGATGGCCGGATGCTGCAATGGCAGGGACGCGTTACGGCCGGGGAACCGCTCACGCTGCAATACCGGCTGGGCATTGAGGGCGGCGTCACACCCGGCGAGGTCATCACCAACGCGGCAGTGCTCCAGTGGGCCGGGCGCCAGATGCAGTTAGGCCCCGTCGCCACCGGGGTGACGCTCCCACACGGGATATTGGCCGTCGGCCCCTACCAGGGTGGTGAACTGTGGCACCGGCGCGGCCTCACACTCAGTGTGCCACCCGGCGCAGTCAGCGATACCACACGTTTCCAGGCCCGGCCGATCTTCACTGATACCCAGCCTATGCCTCCCGATGGATTGCGCTTTGCTTACCGCGCCTTTGAGATGACGGCCTATCGTTTCGGCGAACCGGTGCACCAGTTCAACGCCCCGCTCACCCTCACTATCCACTACAGCGACACAGACGTCATCGGCCTCGACCGGGAAACACTGCGTCTGTGGACGCGCTCCGGGCCAGGCGAACCGTGGGCCATGCTGGGCGACCCTGTTCGAGTGCTGTCCGGCGCGCTGGCCTTTACCACTTCACACTTCTCTGAGTTTGCCCTGTTCGGTAGGCCGGGTGAGCTGGACCTCGCCATTGACGCGACCGCGCCTGTACACGTTGCGGCCGGCGCCGCCTTCTCGGTCAACGTGGGCTATGCCAACATCGGCGACGCCAACCCGTCCGATAACTGGGTTACCGTCGTATTGCCGGCAGGGATCGAATTCATCACCGCGACCAACGCGCAAGGTAAGCCCTTTCTGCCGGATGTGCAGGCCGGCCGCACGTTGACCTGGACTCTGCCCCCGCTTACACCGCACGCCGGCCGGGGACGCATCGTCGTCACGGCGTTGGCGGATATGGAACTTCCCCAGGATACCGTGCTGACCACGACGGCTGCCATTGACACCACATCTGCCGAGCCAAACAAGGCCAACAACACGTTTGCCGTCGCCACTACGATCACGGAGCTGGCCGGCTCGCGCAAACAAGTCCAGGCTCAGACAGTTATGCCGGCTGACACCCTCGATTACACGATCACGATCAATCTGGCGCGCCAACTCAGTGGCGACATCAGTGAGCGGTGGGTCACACTCACCGATACGCTGCCCTTCAGCCATCAAGTGCGTTTCCTGGGTTGGCAAGGCGCCCTGAGCGATACCATCACCGGCACAGCCTTCCTGCCGGGTCTCCGACTGCGCTGGCAGGGATGGGTGCAGGCCGGAGAGACGCTCCAGTTGAAGTATCGCCTGGGCGTCGAAGGCGACGTTGTGCCGGGCGAAGTGCTCACCAACACGGCGCTGCTTGCCTGGGACGGTCGGCAGTTGCACCTGGGACCGGTGACGAGTGTGGTTACGCTGCCGCACGGGATGCTGGGCGTCGGTCCCTACCAGGGTGGGGAATTGTGGCATCGCTACGGTGTTTCCCTCACGGTGCCGCCCGGCGCAGTCAGTGATACCACGCGCTTCGAGTGTCACCCTATGACCGGCACAATCATGACGCCACCCGGTGGATTGCAGTTCGCTCATCGCGCTTTCGAGATGAAAGCTATGCGCTTCGGCGAGCTGGTGGGCCAGTTCAACACGCCACTGACCATCACAGTTCATTACAGCGACACAGACGTCACTGGCCTCAAGCGGGAAACGCTGCGTCTGTGGACGCGCTCCGGGCCGGGGGAACCCTGGGCCATGCTGGGTGAGCCGGTGCGTGTGATGTCGGGGGCACTGAGCTTCACGACGACGCACTTCTCCCAATTCGCGCTGTTCGCCGAGCCAGCGTACCGTGTCTACCTGCCGCTGGTATTGCGGTAGCGCGCGAGCGGAGAGCGTCAGAACATCACTGCGCTCCAGCACGGCAATTGGTGGCAAATCCAGTAGTGAAAAGAGTACAGGAAACCCAGGACTTCTTCGCTCAGTTAGGTACGCTCAAGCCCATGCGGATCGCGGTGCTGCACAACGTGACCCTGCCGGAGGGGAGCAGATTGTGGCGCGCGTCCAAAAGGAATTTTCTCCGGTAGAATTGATCATCAATATCGTCTCGCCGGTGCTGGGTGCGCATACCGGCCCACGCGCGATTGCATTGTGCGGCTATACGGAGGGCTGAAGCGTCGAAAGCGGCAGCGCCATCGTGAACGCACTGCCCTGCCCTTCGCGGCTTTCGGCCCATACGCGCCCGCCGTGGACGGCGACGAGGCTGCGGGCAATCGCCAGACCCAGGCCGCTGCCGCCGTTATCCGGCGCACGGGATGGGTCGGTGCGGTAGAAACGCTCAAAAATGTAGGGGAGATCGGCGGCGGGGATGCCGGCGCCGGTGTCAGTCACGCTCAACCAGGCTTCCTGGCTCTCCCGGGTCGCACTCACGGTGATGACGCCGCCAGCCGGGGTGTAGTGCAGCGCGTTGGTCAACAAATTCAGCAGGACTTGCGCCAGCCGTTGCGGGTCGCCCTGGATAGGCAGTGCGCCATCCGGCAAGGTTGTGGTAAGCGTGATTCCTCGGTCGTGGGCCGCGCTCTCTATGCGCGCTACGACCTCGCGGACCAGCTCACCCGCGTCGAGAGGTTGTAGCTCCACGCGCAGCTCCCCAGCGTCGGCCAGGGAGAGTGTGCGCAGGTCTTCCACCAGCCGTTTGAGATGAACCACCTCGGTTTGCAGCCCGGCAATCACGGCAGGGGTCGGTTCCACCAGCCTGTCTTCGAGGCTTTCCAGGTCAATTTGCAGGACACTGAGGGGTGTGCGTAGTTCGTGGGCAATGTCCGTCATCGCCTGGTGGCGCAACGCCTGCTGTTCTTCAAGCCGGGCCGCCATCGTGTTGAAAGCGGTCGCCATTTCCACCAATTCCTCGGCGCCGGCCACAGGGATCCGCTGCGCGAGGTCGCCGGCGGCGATGCGGTGGGCGGCGTCGGCCAGGGCTTGCACCGGCGCAGTGAGGCGGCGCGCCTCAAAGCGGCTGATGACGAGCACGGCCAGACCAGCCAACGCCGCCGCCAGCAGCACCAACCGGTTGACTTGTTGCAGGAATTCGTGTTGACCGGTAGTCAGATCGCCGAGCGCAGAGGCGACGATCAGCGTGCCGACTTGCTGGCCGTTGACATTGAGCGGCACGCCCTTGCTCAATGCCGCTGGGGTCAGGGAAAAGGACGTCGCCTCGGGATCGCTGTCCGCCACAACACGGTTATTGGCATCAAGGATGAGGATGCGCTCGACGGTGCTGTTCATCATTGAACCGTTCATCATCCCATGCATTCCCCTGGGGGACGTGTTCCCCCCTGGCCCCATTCCCCCACGCCCGGCCCCGCCAGTGCCGGAGGTGGCAATCTCTGTGGGGCTGTAGTTAGCCAACAGCGTCTCCACCCCTTTCCAACTGCCCGTCTGCTCATAGTACGCCGCAAACGCGGGGGCGAGGCGCAGTGCGTAGGCGTGTCCACCGGCGGAAATCATCGTGGTGAAACGTTCTGCCGTGATGCGGTTGGTCAACAGCACAATCACCCCGGCAGTGACTACGATGACGGCCAGGAAACTCAACGTGAGGCGGGTGCGCAGGGAGGCGGGGCGCAAGAATGGCGAGTTAGGAATTAGGAGTTGCGAGTTGCGAGTTAGGAGTTGCGGATTGTCGTCACTGACTTGCCGATTCGCTGATCCGTTTTTTCGCTTTTTCGCCGCTTCTTGCTTCATTTCCGTTCCACCTCGTCCGTAAAGCGGTAGCCGATGCCGAAGACGGTGAGCAGGTAGCGCGGCTTGGCGGGGTCTGGCTCCAGTTTTTTGCGCAGGTTGTAGATGTGAACGTCAATGGTGCGCTCGACGCCCTCGAAGACGCCCAGGTTGGCGGCGTCGAGCAGTTGCTCGCGGGTGTAGGTGCGGCCGGGATGCTGCACCAGGATCAGCAGCAGGTCGTATTCGGTGGGAGTGAGAGGAACCGGTTCGCCGTTAATGAGACAGTGGCGTGCTTCGGCGTCAAAGACAATGTCGCCGAAGTGATAGGTGGTATGGCCGGTGACGGAGGACGCAGCCTGCGCGCGGCGCAGCACGGCACGGGCGCGGGCCACCAACTCGCGCGGACTGAAAGGCTTGGTAATGTAATCATCCGCGCCCAACTCCAGCCCAATCAGCTTATCGGTTTCTTCGACGCGAGCGGTGAGCATAATGATGGGCACGTCGGATTCGCGGCGCAAGGTGCGGCACACGTCTAGGCCGTCCATCCCCGGCAGCATCAAGTCCAACACGATGAGGTCAGGATGTTCCTTGCGGGCCATGGAGAGACCGGCAGGGCCATCGTAAGCGGCGATCACGCTGAATCCGGCCTGCTCGAAGTAGCGCCGCACACCTTGTACAATGCGGGCTTCGTCGTCAACCATGAGAACTTTCATAGAGGTGATTGTATGCCTGAAATGTAAAACGTGAAATGTCAGATTTCAAACGTCAAACGTGATCTATTCACGTTTGACGTTTGACGCAGTTGAAAAGAGGGGATTAGGATTGCGGCGCGTTCCATTGGGGCTGCGGCATGGCATGGTTTCCACGGCCCCGCCCACGCATTCCACCGGAGGAGTTCTGCGTCCCATTGTGCATCGGGCAATTGCCGTTGCCGCCCTGCCCATTGCCGAAGGTCATTCCGGTCGTCAAGTTCTCAAGCATATGTTCCTTCATCGTGGCGAGCATCTGGTCAGCCTGCTCACGGGTCAGGGTATCGACCTCGA
>Ga0123332_1005400_pt1 | contig 10820 bp, 11 predicted proteins | sample BioC12SIPDNA_4_FD_89958 | JGI IMG/M metagenome (GOLD analysis project Ga0123332, IMG submission 89958) | Anaerobic biogas reactor microbial communites from Washington, USA - Biogas_R2_A C12 SIP DNA | ecosystem: Engineered > Bioreactor > Anaerobic > Unclassified | place: Washington, USA... | reverse complement strand
TCTTCCTCACGCTGGTCGGGCTAGTGCCGTAGAGTGTGGTTCCACTTTCGCATCGTGTTCGGGTTGCCCGCCAAGCTGGCGCTTAGACGTTGGCGAACCGGTAGCCGACGCCGCGTGACGTCAGGATGTAGGCCGGGTGCTGTGGGTCCTGCTCGATCTTCTGGCGGAGATAGTGAATGTACAGCTTCAGGCTGTCGATGGCGTCGCCATATTCCGGACCCCACGCTTCCTTGACCAGATCGGTGCGCGTGATCACGCGGCCCGCGTTGCGCGCCAGCACGCCCAGGAGGTTGAACTCCTTGGGCGTCAGGTGCACCTGATTCCCCCGCACGCGCACTTCGCGGCTGATGAAATTGATCCGGAAATTCCCCGTATCGAAGACCAGTTCTTCGGCCACGGATGGCTTGGGCGACCGGCGCAGGTGGGCCTTGATGCGCGCTACCAGCTCGTCGCTGTTGTACGGCTTGATGATGTAATCGTCGCCGCCCAGCTCCAACCCCTTGACCACATCGCGCACGTCGTCCTTGGCAGTGAGGAAGATGATCGGGACGTCCGACAGCTCGCGCAGACGGCGGCATACTTCCCACCCGTCCATATCCGGCATCATGATGTCGAGCAGGATCAGGTCCGGGTGCGTGCGATAGGCCTTGCGCAGCCCATCTTCCGCGCGATAGGCCTTGATCACATCGTACCCGCGCCGCTCGAGCAGCATGCTGATGAGCTGGACGGTCATATCTTCATCGTCGATAACCAGGATCTTCTCAGCCATGCGGTGCATCCCCCAGCCGATGCGTAATTAACCATTCAGTTATGATATGGTTAGACTTGTGAAGCACTGTACCACGCATGGAGTGTGCATGCAAGTGGGCCAATAGTGGAAAAGTTAACGTGCTGCGCCGGGTCCAGCTAGCCGATCATGACGCGACGCAGCCGCTGCTCAAACTCGCTCAGCATGATGGCTGTCGCCCCCCACACGCGGTGCCCGCGCACATCATACCAGGGCACGCGCATCATGTAGCCGCCGACGTCCCAGTCTTCGACTCGCTTGCGTTCGTCATCCAGCAGCCAGTCCACCGGACATTCCAGCACGCCGTCCACCTCAGCCGGGTCGGGCGCCCAGGTGGGGTGGCGCGCCAGATAGCCCACCACCGGGTGCACCTCAAAATCGCTCGGGGGAATATACAGCGGCGTCAACGTACCGATGATCTCCACCCCCGCGCTGACACCCAACTCCTCGTTGGTCTCACGCAGCGCCGTCTCGATGGCGGTTTCGTCACCCTCACGCGCGCCGCCTGGCAGCGCAATCTGGCCGCTGTGGACATCGCGCTCGTTCTTGGACCGCTGTACCAGCACCATGCCCAGCCGCTCATCCAGCGGGTACAGCAGGATCATCACGCTGGCCTGGCGGGGGCTGCCTGCCCGACTGTCGCTGCGGCGCAAAGCGCGCGGCTGGGGAGCCATCTGGCGCCGGGCATCGGCTGCGTCGAAGCCATCCAGCGCCAGCGCCGCGCGCACCCGATCCAGGTCGATCGGACTCATAACGGGGAATACCACGCTCGCCGTTTGCGCAGCGAGATGCCAGCATCGGTCTCATTCCGCTGGGTCGTGCGCACCCGGCCGCGCGGATCGATGTGAATCTGCCCCGCCTGTTGGAGCCGCGCGAATTCCTCCGGCGTGATATCCGGCGCCGGCTCGCCACCCAGACGCTCCAGGCGTGGGCCCAGGTCGTCGTCTGGCACCGGATCAGGGTTATCCGGCGGTTGGTTGTTTACCGGGACGTCCGGCGGGATCGCCGCGCCGTTCCCGTCATCCGGGGGGAGAATGTTGTCAGTCATGAATCGCATGTCCTTGTCTTGCTGCCATCGCCACTACTGCCCGCTTTCGTCTTGTTCGTATGTCACATTGCCCAGATTGACCAGGTCGTCCAGGCTCAACGCATCGGCGGACGCCATCCGGCCTTTCTGCCCGCACACCAGGCACTCCGGATTGCGCGGAACGTTCACCCATTCGGCCCCATAGGGCAGCGTCGTCCACCCTTCGTAGATCTCCAGCCGCGTGTTGGCCAGCACGACGGTATTGGCGGGCATCTCGCGATGCGCCGGCAGCCCGCGCAGCAGCGCGTTGAGCGCGATGTCCGCCTGCACGCTCGCGACGCGTACCACGTGCAGCCACAGCCCTGGCTCCGCCGCCAGCGTGCCGTCCGGGCCGATCATACCGTAGTCCAGTTCCGGTGTGCCGGGCGCCGGCTCGGCCAGACCCTGGCGCAGATGTTCCGCCCAACAGGCGTAACAGGGGCCGTCGTTGGCATGAATGATGCACACGTCGCCGCCTTCGCCCCGCTCGTAGACACCCGCGTAGACGACCGTCCGCCCGTGCTCGAGCGCCGCCTGGTTGATCAGATATTTTGGGCCTTCACTGTCCACCCCGGCCACCACGACGTCCATCTCGGCCAGCAGATCGAGGTGATCCTCAGCGCGACCCATGATCGTCCTGATCTCGGCGGACGGGTTGCGGTGCCGGATCAGATCCGCCACGGCTTCGACCTTGGGCTGCCCCACGTAGCGCAGGTCGGCGGCGTGCCGCACGACGTTGGCCTGCTCCATGCTGTCATCATCGATCAGCACGAAGCGCCCCACCCCGCTCATCGCCAGGCTGATCGCCACAAAACTCCCGCCCGATCCCAGCCCGATAATGCCAGCCGTCTGGGCGACCAGGTGCGCCAGCGCATCAGACCCCAACAGTCGTTCAACCCTATCCCAGCTCATGATATGCGTTTCCCTTCGAACTGGCTTTCGATGTGCCACACCAGCTCGACCAGGGTCCGCTTGGAGTCCCAGACCCAGTCGGGCATGTGCACCATGCCCACTGGCTCAGATGCTTCGTACAGCTTCTCGAACACGTCCTCATCTTCCGCAACGCTGACCAGCGGCGCCACCCGGACCGCGGGCTGCGTCACCGGGTAGTCGACCGACGTCACCAGCAAGAACACGTGGGCCCCACCGGGCTTGTAGACCGAGAAGCAGATCTCATACGGCGGTTTCCCGTCAGCGTCCCAGCGCACCACGTCGATCGCGTAACCAGCGTCGGTCAGCAGGCTCACTTCCTGGTCGAAGCGCCGCGGATGCGCCAGATGCCACGCCACCGGGGGCACGGCGGGCAGCCGGTCATCCGGCCACACGACCGGAGTCACCGGCACGAACTGCCTGAGCCGCTTGCTCATGTACCAGAAATCAATCCGGATGTCCCAGCCCTCGTCCTTCAGCGTCTTGACGATCGCGTTCGGCTGGTTCTCCGGCATGGCGGCTGGCGGCGGCGTCTCCGGTCGATCCACAGCCGGAGCGTGCTCCTCCCCGGCGGGTGCGGCTGGCTCCTCCCCGGCACCTTCCGGCGGCGTTTCGCCCGCGCTCACCTGGGCATCGGCGGGCACCGCGCCGAACAGCGGCGCCGGCGCCAGCGGGTACATCGTCACGATCGGCGCGACGATATGCTCGACCGGAGTCTCGGCATCCTCGATCATGCGCCGTGCCGTCTGCGTGTCACCGCCCGAAGGCTCGGTCATGTCACCGGGCTGCTTGTGCCAGTCGCCAACGTGCGTGAGCGGGATATCCCACTTAGCCGCCAGCGCGTTACCATACGACGACCGCCGCAGCTCGCGGAACGCCTCCCAGTTGACGTACATCCAGTGGAACACATCGCCCTGCCAGTCGTCGCCCTGCTCGAACATGCCCCACTCGCGGACGGCGCGCTCGCCAGGGCTGATCGTGTCCAGCACGTAAATGTCGGGCTCGACGTGCCCCTCCCGCGGAATCACCAGGCCGACCATCGCTTCGCCGGTTTCCGGTTCGGGATACAACAGCGCGCCACGCACGAGCTTATCGATCACCCGCTGGGCGATCACCACCTGAGGGACATCGCGCACATTTCCCGGTGCCTGGCTGCCCATTACCATCTCCTCCTACGCTGCTGCCGGTCTTTGACCGGAGGCATCCGTTCTTCAATGCCGGGCCAGTTGCCCGTTGCGCGCCACGTATAATAGGCGTACAACCACTGGATCGCCCACCCCGCCACGGTCACCGCCGTCGATGTGCTCGGGTTCCACCCGTATGTCACGCCATCTTTAGGGTTAAACAGGCACAACTGCCCATCTTCAAACTGGTGTTTTTCGCTGTAAACGGTCGGCTTGAGCACGTATGCCTCGGCCGGGCGGTTCGGGTATTCTTCAGGATAGAGAATTTTGAGCGTATGCAGGCGCTGCGGGATACCCCGTAGATTGACCTCCACATCGCCCACCCAGTACAACAGGTCGCGCTTGGGCACGACCAACCGGAACGTATCAGCAAAGGTGGCGCGCATCATATCGACTTCCAGGCGCAGCCGGTTCGATACCCGGTTGGGCGTCCCCCACCACTGCTCCTTCGCCATCATCTACCCTTCCTTCAGCGCGATCTCGCCCGCGTGCGTCCGAGCCTCACACTCGAGCGCTTCGTCCACCAGCCGGGGCAGCAGTCGCGCCTGCCAGTCCAACACGGTTTCAGGTGGCGCCTCGCCGTTCACGAAATTTAACCCACACGCCGCCACCACTGTCACGCCCGACCTGACCTGTATGCTCCAGCGCCGGCCCACCAGCCGGGCCGGATCGGGCACCGCCAGCCGGTACGGTGGGACGACCAGCGCCGCCCGATCGCCCAGCACTATGGTGAACGAAGCCTGGTGCCGGGGTCGATCGTGTTCGTCGTACAGCGCCATCGCGAATTCGCAACGGCGTTCGACTCCGGTGCGCGCCACCACGAACGGGCGCACCGCCTCGGCATCCGCCAGGGGCACCTGCCGGAAGAACGCCCGTGGCCTCGCCTCCCCTCTCCGGTAGACCAGCACCCCGGCGGCCATCAGCTCCAGGCCGCTATCGAGATCGTGCGCGGGCACCGCGCCCGCGTCGTCGTCCAGCGCCCAGGGCACCGGGGTACGCCGCCCCAGAAATCGCAGGGTCCCCCCGAACAGCATCAAGCCCCAGAAGTAGAACGCCAGGGCGAACAACAGGCCGAACAGCCCCGCGGTGATGTACGCGACGGCGCGCCAGGTACCGAACGCCAAGCTGAGGGCGGCAAACAGCAGCGCAAACCCGGCGGCTGTCGCCACCATGCCGCGCGCGTTGGCGCGCGATCTCCTCCGGCGTAAGTCACCCACCACCACAGGCTCAGCCCATCCACTCTTCCTGGTCAGCCAGCAAATCGTCCAGGCTCATCGCCTGGCTGGCCTGCCGCCGTTCCAGCGCCTGGATGAGCGTGGCCGACATCTCGCCATCCGAAGCGACGAACTCCTGAATCTCGCCGCCCCCAACGGGCCGCCAGCCAAACACGTGGCTCGCCAGCAGCGTATCGTTCGCCAGGACGCGCAGCCGCCACTGCCCCGGCGCCACGCTCTTTTCGCGCAGGGGAAGCCAGGTGTTCGGCAGCAATGTGTTCGGCCCCCGGACCAGATCGTACGCGCTCTCGTCGGCGTAGCGCAGCCGGCCCTCGCCGTCGATCATCTCGAAGCGAACACTGCCGCGCGCCCGGTACGGCAGCCACAGCTCTGCGAACGGGCGCAGATGGTGCGTGTCCATCAAGACGTCGCCATAGCGGACCAGCTTGGGCTCGTTCGTGTGCCGGTAGGCCAGCAGACCGATATCCAGCACCTGGACATAGTCGGTATCGCCTTCGCCCGCGTAGCCTGCCCGCTGCATCGCCATGCGCCCGGCCTCGCTGCCAGCCCGCCGCTGCACCTTGCGCTTCTGGCGGCTGCTGGAGTGTGATGTCCCGGCCCGCTGCTGCTCCGTCGCGAACGCCCCAAACAGGAAGAACAGCAGGATGATTATGAACAGGATAACGAACGTGCCGCCCATCATGATCGCACCCGGACTCAACTCTGATGGCGCTGGCGACTCTGCTGCCGCAGAAGCTCTTCCAGGCTCAGCGGCAGAGACTCGTCATCTTGCCCGCTGCGCCAGATGCGCTCGCGCAACTCGCCATCCGCCGCCATGTCGCGCCGGCGATCCTGCAGCGAGGGCGACAGGCTGAAATGGTGCATCCCGATCATGCCGCCATCAACCATGACCAGCAGCGTCCAGCCGCCCGCCTCGAGCTCGGCTCTGTTCTTCCGGATCGGGAACCGGTAGTCGGGCAACAGAATGTTCTCGCCCGCCTGAAGCCATTTCTCGTCCTCGTAGACATATTGCGCCCGGCCTGTTTCGTCGCGCAGCTCGAACCGGACGCGGCCTAGGCGCTCGGCCAGCACATCGGGGACATTCACGATGGCGAAAGGCCTGATCCCCTCGTCGTCGAGCGAGATGAATCGCCCACGGCGCAGCGATAGCCCGTCTGGGCGCTGTTCGTCGACGATCAGGCCCACGTCCAGCAGTTGCACCAGGGCATCGTAGGCGGGATGGCTCCGCGCCCGCGCGACCGCCTCGCGCGCCACTTCGGTCGACTCGGGCTGGCGCAGGGCGCGCGTGGGCAGCGCGCCGATCACATCACCCAGCGGCACGTTCCGCGCCACGAGCAGCGCCAGACCCACGTACGCGGCCAGGAGCGCCGCGCCGATCTCCGTGGGGACCTCGCCAGCCACCAGAGTCAGGCTCAGCGCCAGCCCCACGATGAACAACCAGACGAGCGTTCCCCGGCGACTTTGTTGAAACATGCGCAATCTGCCCTCGAACTAGCCCGATCATACCATGTACCATACCCAATCTTAAGTATTTACGCAGAAAAAATCGAGTCGTTGCGACAGATTGGCGGTCAGATCGCCACTCCACTCAACCGAAAAATTCGTGAAAACTGCTTGAAGTGAGGATAAATGTGTACGACAATAGACACGTCTGACACGCCTATTATTCATTAACTTTTCCACTCGCCACGAACAGGATATGACTATCATGGGATCCCGTATCGCCCGCTTGAGCCGTATCACGCCGCCGCCGGACGCCATCCCACATGCTGAATCCAGCGCGCCGCCCTTCTATCTGGAATCCGAGGCGGACGAGCGCCCCACTCTCGTCTCGCTAGAGACTGGCCCCATCGCCAAGAAAGGGCTCCCGCCGCGCCTCACCAATTTGCGCCGGCAGCTCCGGCCCAAACTCCTGGCGACGCCCGACGAATTCGACCAGATGGACAGCGCCAATCCAGAACACCAGCAGATCGTGCGTGAGCGGCTCAAGACGATTCTCCAACGGGCCGGGGCCCGGCTTTCCGCCGCGGAACAGGCCGAGCTGGAGCAGGCGCTGATCTGGGACGTGCTCGGTTTCGGCGCCATCGAGCCGCTGGTCCGCGACAAGAGCTGCTCCGAGATCATGGTCAACGGTCCTGACTCCATTTTCGCAGAATACAGGGGCAGACTGCTCGAAACAGAATACGCCTTCGACGATGAAGAGCACATCCAATGGACCGCGCAGCGCATCGTGCGCCCGCTGCAGCGCAGCTTCGACCGGCACCACCCGATGGTCGATGCCCGCCTGCCCGACGGGTCGCGCGTGCACGCCATCATGCCGCCCTCCGCCCTGGAAGGCACCACCATCACCATCCGGAAATTCCCGGAAAAACGGCTCACCGTCGAGAATCTGATCGAGTGGGGCTCGTTCACCGAGGACGCTGCGGAGTTCCTGCAGGCCTGCGTGGTCGCCCGGTTGAACATCGTGGTGTCGGGCGGCACCGCATCCGGCAAAACCACCCTGCTCAACGTCCTGTCCTCCTTCATCCCCGACGACGAGCGCATCGTCACCATCGAGGACTCGGCAGAGCTCCAGCTCTCGCAGCGCCACGTCGTCCGGTTGGAGACCTGCCCGCCCGTGCCGGGCACGAAAGACGGCCAACTTGTGGTACGCGACCTGGTCAAGGGCAGTTTGCGCATGCGGCCGGACCGGATCGTGGTGGGTGAGGTCCGTTCGGGCGAAGCGTTGGACATGCTGCAGGCCATGAACACCGGGCACGATGGATCGCTGACCACCGTCCACGCCAACAGCCCGCGCGACTGCGTTGGCCGCCTCGAGACACTCGCCCTGATGGCCGGCATGGATCTGCCGGTGAGCATCATCCGCCGCCAGATCGCCAGCGCCGTCCAGTTGATCGTCCAGCAGAGCCGCCTGAAAGATGGCAGCCGCAAGATCGTCCAGATCACGGAGCTGCAGGGCATGGAAGGCGACCAGGTCACCCTGCAGGACATCTTCATTTACCAGACGGCCGACCACAAAGGCGGCGGTCCCAGCCACATCGGCGGCGGCGTTCTCAACCCGACCGGTTTCCGGCCTAGCTTCATGGATCGTCTCGAAGAGGTCGGTTTCAAGCTCAGCGGGCGCGTGTTCGGCGCCGGACAGAAATTCAACGGCCATTAGCGCCAGCATTCACCTCTTGTGCCCAACTGCCCCGCCCTGGACTATCCCAATCCGGGGCGGGTTTGTTACACTCTGTGCTGAGAACATGCGCCAATCCAAGCGAGGTCATCCGTGTCCGGCCCAGACAAACACAGCGACGCCTCCCACACCAGTCTCTCGCCCGCCGAGTTGGTCCGCTATGGCCGGCATCTTGCCCTGCCCCAGGTGGGCATGGAAGGCCAGAAGCGGCTCAAAGCGGCCAGTGTCATCGTGGTCGGTACTGGAGGCCTGGGCAGCCCGATCGCGCTGTACCTGGCAGCAGCGGGAGTCGGGCGTATCGGGCTGGTCGATTTCGACGTGGTCGACGCCAGCAACCTCCAGCGGCAGATCATCCACAGCGACCGCGCGGTTGGGACGCCAAAGGCCGAGTCGGCGGCGGCCCGGCTGCGCGATCTGAACCCGACCATCGCGGTTGACCCGTACCCGGTGCCGCTCACCCGGCACAACGCGCTCGAGATCCTGGCCGGCTACGATCTCATTCTCGACGGCACAGACAACTTCCCCACCCGCTACCTGCTCAACGACGCCGCCGTCATGCTGGGCAAGCGGCTGGTCTACGGCAGCATCTACCGCTTCGAGGGCCAGGTGAGCGTGTTCGGCGCGCCGGATGGCCCGTGCTACCGCTGCCTGCTGCCGGAGCCTCCCCCACCGCATCTCGTGCCAAGTTGTGCCGAGGCGGGCGTGTTGGGTGTTCTGCCGGGAACCATTGGGACCCTGCAGGCGACGGAAGCGATCAAGTTGATCCTGGGCATCGGCGAGCCGTTGATTGGGCGGCTGCTGCTGTATGACGCGCTGGACATGTCGTTCGAAACCATCAAGCTGTCGAAGAGGCCCAACTGCCCGGTCTGCGGCCCGTCTCCGACCATCACCGAGCTCATCGACTATGAGGGCTTTTGTGGTATGCCCGCCTACGAGGACAGCGCCTATAGCGCCTCACCCCTGCCCGAAATGACCCCGCTCGAGATCGACGCCCGGCTGAAGTCCGGCGAGCCCTTGGCGCTGCTGGATGTGCGCGAGCCTTACGAAGTCATGATCAGCCATCTGGATGGCGCGCTGCACATCCCGATGAGCGAGCTATCCAGCCGCTGGCCCGAAATCCCTCGCAACCGGCCGGTCGCGGTCTTCTGCCACCACGGGCACCGCAGCAGCCAGGCCATCCGCTATCTCGCGGCGCAGGGGTACACGAATCTGGTCAACATGCAGGGCGGGATCGACGCCTGGGCTCGCCAGGTCGATTCGTCAATCCCACAGTATTGACCGAAAGAGCTTCTCGCGGGATGCCGCGCTGGTCTACCCCTGTTCGTAAGCCTCCCGCGCGAACTCCGCCAGCGTGGTGACCAGCTCCGGCAGGGTGACGCCAGCTTCCGTCAGCCGCTGGCGGCGCGTCCGAGCGCGCCGGTAGAGCCGCTGCACTTCGCTATCGCCCGGCATGATCGACTCAGCCGCCTCTAGAAGCTGGAGCACCCGCTTGAGCTGCGTCGTGTCATCGACCAAGAGGCGGGCATTGGCCAGGTACGTCTGGCCAAGCTGCTCGTCGTCGCCAAGGCGCAGCGCCAGATGCAGCGCCTGCCGGTAGTAGCGCACGGCCTGATCCGGCTCGCCGCTCATCTCCATCAGGTAGCCGAGGCGGCTCAGCTCGTCGAACTCAGCCTGCTCGTCGCCGGCCTCCCGGCAAAGCGCCAGCAGCCGGGTGTGGTAGATCTGCGATTTCTCCCACTCCATCAACTCGGCATAGCTGTCGCCGGCTTTTTCCAGAGCCGCGCGATAATCGTCCGGATCTTGCACGCGCTCGAAAATCGGCAGCGTCTGCTCCCACAGGGCAGCCGCGTCCTGAGTGCGCCCCTGGTCCTGGTACAGCATGGCGAGCTTGTCCAGTGTCAGGCCGATCTCCAGCCAGGCTTCCGCCGGGCGAAAGGCGCTGATGGCTTCTTTGTAGGCGGTCTCGGCGCCGTCGTCGCGCCCCAGCATGGCCTGCAAATCGCCCAGGACGACCAGCAGCTTGCCTTCGCGCAGCGGGTTGTCCGCCTCCTTCGCCAGTGTCATCCCCTGGTCCACATAATCGAGCACATCGTTGTAGTGTTCCTGTTCGAGGCTGAGTGCGGCCAGCGCTTCGAGCGCCGCCAGCTCGTCCTCGACCTCGTTGTTGGCCCGGTACTTTTCCAGCGCGGCGGTATACTCGGCGATAGCTTGAGCTGTGTCGCCGCTCAGTGCCGCCGCTTGCGCCCGCTGGCCCAGCGCGGGGCGCGGCGCGGACTCCGGTAACGTATCGGGAATCCCGGCGGCTTCCGGAAGCGTAGCCGGTTCCGGCGGCAGAGCCGGCGGTTCGGGCGCTTGCGTGACTTCCTCCACGTCGAGCGCCTCCGCCAGGGCCGCGAAAGACTCCTCGGCTTCGCTGGTCAATTCCTCCGGGACCACCTCC
>Ga0123332_1005391_pt1 | contig 10832 bp, 9 predicted proteins | sample BioC12SIPDNA_4_FD_89958 | JGI IMG/M metagenome (GOLD analysis project Ga0123332, IMG submission 89958) | Anaerobic biogas reactor microbial communites from Washington, USA - Biogas_R2_A C12 SIP DNA | ecosystem: Engineered > Bioreactor > Anaerobic > Unclassified | place: Washington, USA... | reverse complement strand
ACTCATCCTGGATCTCGCCGATGAGCTCCTCCACCACGTCCTGGATGGTGACGATGCCGGCCGTGCCCCCGTGCTCGTCCACCACGATGGTGAGCGGGGTGCGGGTGCTCTGAAAGCGCTGCAGAGCGACCTCGATGTTGGACGTCTCGGCGATGAATCCTATGGGGCGCAGCAGGCGGCGTAGCGTAGCGTCGCGCGGCGCTCGGTACAGGTCCTTGACGTGGACGTAGCCCACGATGTTGTCGACATCCTCTTCGTACACGGGATAGCGCGTGTGGTTCGTCTCGGCGACATCGTCGATGGCCTGAGCCACGTTCAGCGAGGTGGGCAAAGCGGTCATCTCAGTGCGGGGCACCATGATGTCGCCCACCGATTGGCCGCCGAAGGTCAGGGCGCGTCGCATGAGGGTCTGCTCGACCTCGTCGATGTGCCCCACTTCTTGACTTGCCTCGATGATCATGCGCAGCTCCTCCTCCGAATGGGCCAGCTCGCGCTCGGAGGCGGGTGTTATGTGGAAGAGCTTGAGGACGCCGGCAGCCGAGATGTACATCAGCCAGGTGATGGGCCGGGTGACCAGGTAGAACCAACGGAGAGGCAGAGCTACGAGCAGCGAGGACCTTTCCGCCTTCCGGATGGCCACCGACTTGGGAACCAGCTCACCGAAGATGATCGTGAGGAAGGTCACGAAGACGAAGGCGATCACGGCGGCCAACCACGGGGCCATCCCGGTGTAGCCGAACACCGTGCTGAAGGCCTCCGCCCCCAGCCAACCCAGACCCATGCTGGCCACGGTCACACCGAGCTGGGTCGCCGACAGATACGCGTCGAGGTGGTTGACTATGTGGTTGGCGACGCGCGCGCGTCTACTCCCCGAGGCGGCCAGCTCCGCCATCTTGGTATCGCGCACCTTGACTATCGCGAACTCGGCGAGGACGAAGAAGGCGTTCACCAAGACCAGGATGATGACTCCGACGATCTGAAGGGCGGTGGTGTTCATCGCCTGCTCACCCGGTGACCGGGCATCGACAGAAGACGGAGACTGGAGGGATCGTCGAGCGTGTCCATTTCGCTGCAGACAAGGATAGCACAAGGGCACGGACGGCCTCGCGGGACGCCCGGACGCCCGTAGCCATAGCGCGCGTAGAGACAAGGACGTAGTATTCCCTAGCAGATGAAGGAGCGGGAGAGGTCGATCATGGCTCTGAGAGCGCGCATTCGGTGGTACTTACTCGGTCGCAACCTCTTTGCAGGCCGGCTGCTCGAGAGCTTCCTCGTGTCCGGGGCGGCTTCCATCGTGGCCGTGCGCGTCTACCTCGCCTTGGCCGACTATCCCAAGTTGGCGCCTGGCGGTCTTCACATAGCCCACATGCTGTGGGGCGGTCTCGGTATGCTGGTGGCCCTGGTCCTTCTGTTCGCGTCTCTCAGCCCTCTCAGCGCCCCGGTCGCCGCAGTCATCGGGGGTATCGGGTTCGGGGTGTTCATAGATGAACTGGGGAAGTTCGTCACCAGCGACAACAACTACTTCTTCGAACCGACCATCGCCCTCATCTACGTCATCTTCATCATCCTGTACCTGGCTGCAAGGGGCCTCACCAGAGACAAGAGAAGCTCGGAGGAGACCTATCTCATCAACGCCCTCGAGATCATGAAGGGCGGGACGCTGGGCCGCTTCTCCGCGAGTGAGGACCAGAAGGTGCGGCAAATGCTCGCGCAGTGTGATCAGACTCACCCCATGGTTCAGGCGCTCCAGGGTCTGCTGCACGAGATGGAGGTCTCCAAAACCCCACCTGGGCTGCTGGCGCGGACCCGAGCGGCACTTAGCAGGGGCTACGCGCGTCTGCGGTCGAACCGTTGGTTTGTGTGGGGCGTAATGCTGTTCTTCTTCGCCGAGGCGGTGATCGGCCTCGCCTTGGACATCTTCGCGGTGAGGGAACTCGGGCAGTGGCTGTTCATCTGGATCGTGGTCATGGTGATGGCGCTGATAGCCGTCTTCTGGAGGTCGAAGACCCTGCGACGAGCCGCGCGAGGCCGCTATCTCGCCGTACTCGTGGTCCTCGCGATCGGAGGGCTTGCGGCCTTCTGGTTCGCGGTGCGACAGATCGACGTGCCCCGTTTCGAGTTCGCATCTTGGGGCGAGGTCATCTCCTCGGGCATCGCCCAGGTCGTGGTCGTCATCGGTCTGCTGCGGATGAGGTCTTCGCGGCTCGCGGCCTACAAGACCTTCAGACTGGCTCTGCTGATACTCATCTTCTTCACGCAGTTCTTCGCGTTCTACAGATCGCAGCTCATCGCGGGCCTGGAACTGGTGGCCCATCTGATCATCTACGGGATCGTGCGCTACATGATCAGGGAAGAGGAGGAACTCGAGACGACGGTCTCTCTCGACAGGACTCTCAGGGCACTCGAATCTGAGCCCGGGTCGGGTCCACAGGACGGCGAGTAGACCGAGGCGGACGGAGATCAGCGCCGCCGTGCCGCGGCTCTCAGGACCGGCTCCAGTGTCGTCCAGGCCTCCTCGGCCGTCTCGACGTACGAGAAGATGTCGAGGTCCTCGGGGGCGATCACGCCCTCGTCCACGAGGGCCGGGAAGTCGATGATCCTCTCCCAGTATTCCCGGCCGAAGAGCAGCACCGGCATCGACTTGACCTTGTGCGTCTGGATGAGGCACAAGACCTCGAACAGCTCGTCCAGAGTGCCGTAACCCCCAGGGAAGACCACCAGCGCCACCGCTCTCATCATGAAATGCAGCTTCCTGAGGGCGAAGTAGTGGAAGTTGAAGCAGAGATAGGGTGTGATGTACTCGTTGGGTCGCTGCTCGAACGGGAGGACGATGTTGAGACCCACGCTCTCGGCCCCCACGTCGCAGGCTCCCCGGTTGGCGGCCTCCATGACGCCGGGGCCGCCGCCGGTGACGACCACGACTCTATAGGGACCGCGGACGGGCTTGGCGTCACCCGTCTTAGCCTGTCCGGCCAGCGACCCGGATATCATCTGGGCCAACCGGCGGGCCTCCTCGTAGAAGCGGCTCTTCTCGGCGAGGGCCCGGGCGGCGCGTTCTTTCTGCGCCGCTCTGGGATCGTCCGGGTTCAGGGCGGCTGCCCGGCGCGCGTTCTCCACCAGGGCGGCGGCGTCCGCAGGTGCGGGGATGCGTGCGCTGCCGAACATGACCACGGTGGCTGAGATGCCACGGTCCCGCTGGAGTATCTCGGGCTTCAGGTACTCGAGCTGCAGACGGGCGGAACGGAGTTCGTCGCGGAGCAGGAACTCCGGGTCGGCGAAACCCAGTCTGTAGGCGGGCGAACTGGTTTGAGGGGTCTCTGGGTCGAGGTGGGCATGAAGGCTATCCTCTTCAGCGGATGGAAGGATCCTGCCGGGCTCGCCCTGTCGCCCGGTTCGCCTACGGTCGGGCTGTGCCATGAGACCAGCTCCTTACGAGACGCTCTTTTCCTTGCGCAGGTCTATCACGCGCTGCGCCTTGCCTTCACTTCGCTCGATAGAGCCCGGTTCCTTGAAAGTCACACCCGTGTTGATGCCGATGATGTCCTTGATGTTCTTCTGGATGTTGCCCTTCAGGCGGACGAGGGTCTCGTGCTCGGTGAAGGTGGTGATGTCGTCGGTCGAGAGGATGCCCTGGGTGACCTCCTGATAGAGAGTGGGGCTGATCTCGACCTGCACGTCCAGGTTGTCCAGAGCGCCCTTGCGGTCGACCACCAGCCGGTAGTGTGGCTCGACCTGGGGCGACATCAGGAGCACCGATTCCACCTGGCTTGGGAACACGTTCACCCCGCGGATGATGAGCATGTCGTCCGACCGGCCGAAGACCCGGGCCATGCGGGTGTTCGTGCGCCCGCAGCTGCAGGGCTCGGTGGTGAGTTGGGTGATGTCGCCCGTCCTGTATCGCACGAGCGGGAAGGCCTCCTTCGTAAGGGTGGTGATGACAAGCTCACCTCGTTCACCCTCGGGGAGCGTCTCACCCGTCTCCGGGTCGATGATCTCGGGCAGGAAGTGGTCATCGGCCATGTGAAGCCCGGACTGAGCGCCCACGCACTCGCATGACACTCCAGGGCCGACGATCTCGGAGAGACCGTAGATGTCGCAGGCCTTGATGTTCCATTTGCGCTCGATGTCCTGGCGCATGGCTTCCGACCAGGGCTCGGCCCCGAAGACGCCCACCTTCAAGGGGAACTTGGTGACGTCCAGTTCCAGTTGCTGGGCGACATCCCAGACATAGAGGGCGAAACTGGGGGTGCAGCAAAGGACGGTGGTGCCGAAGTCCTGCATGAGCATGAGCTGCCGCTGGGTGTTGCTGCCGGAGATGGGGATCACCGACGCGCCCAGCAGTTCCGCGCCGTAGTGAGCCCCCAGGCCACCTGTGAAGAGGCCGTAGCCGTAGGCGACCTGCACGATGTCGTCTTCCGACGTCCCGGCCCCGGCGAGAGAGCGGGCCATGACCTGAGCCCACATGTCGATGTCGTTGCGCGTGTATCCTACCGTGGTGGGCTTGCCGGTGGTGCCTGACGACGCATGGATGCGCACCACGTCTTTCATGGGGGTCGCGAAGAGTCCGAAGGGGTACTCGTCGCGGAGGTTGTACTTCCTGGTGACCGGAAGGCGCTGCAGGTCGTCGAGCGTGCGTATCTGCTCGGGCTTCACCCCGTTCTTGTCAAATAGGTACTTGTAGAAGGGGACGCGATCGTAGACCCGCTTCACCAGGGCCCCGAGGCGCTCTTCCTGGAGCTTCTTTAGGTCCGCCCGGTTCATGCACTCGTGTTCGCGGTCGAAGATCATCTCAGATTCCCCTTGTGTGGTGCCCGACGCCGGCTCGTGTTGCCTGAGCGATGGTATAGGCAGCCGGTCCGAGCGTCAACCGTGGGACCTGTGTGGAGAACGTCCGCTCCGTGAGGGGCGTCCGGGCCGCCGCAGGGCATGCGGGCGCGTCAGACCTTGAAGGCCGAAGGGCAGATATCCTGAAGAGCGCACTCGGCGCAACGAGGGCGCTTGGCGTCACAGACCGCGCGTCCATGTTCGATAAGCAGGTAGGTGAGCTGGAACCAGTCCTCCCTGGGGACGATCTCCATCAGCTCCCGCTCGATCTTGTCGGGGTTCTCGGAGGAGGCCAACCCCAGTCTGCGGCTGAGTCTGTTCACATGGGTGTCGACCGCTATCCCGGCGTCGGGATCGGAGGCATAGGCCTGAGGGTGGGCGTTGCCGAGCACGATGTTGGCCGTCTTCCGGGCCACGCCGGGCAGGGTAAGCAGTTCGGCCATGCTGGAGGGGATCTCCCCGCCGAAGTCGGCCAGGACCTTCTGAGCCGCCCCGGTGATGTGCTTGGTCTTGTTCCGGAAGAACCCGGTGGGTCTGATGTCGGTCTCGAACTCAGCCGGGTCGGCGGAGGCGTAGTCCTCGACGGAGCGGTACTTCTCGAACAGCCTGGTCGTGACCTGGTTCACCATCTTGTCGGTGCACTGGGCCGATAAGATGACGGCCACCAGCAACTCCCAGTCTGTACCATAGTCGAGGACTATCCCGGCTTCTGGGTAGGCGGCCCGAAGACGGGCTACGATCTCGCCCGCCCGCGCCGCCTTGCCGCTCTTCTTCGCCATGGCTGCCCAGCCACCCCTCGGTTGTGGTTTCCGCTCACGCGACGCGACTCCGAAATCACTAAGAGCATCATACGATATCGAGGTCCCCTGGACCCCTGTTGCGGCGGCTTCGCCTTGTTTACAATGGTCGCGTACACGTGTCTGAGCCGATCGGTATCCAGAAGGAGCTGCCGTGGACTTCTATCAGGGAAGGGTCTTGCGGGTCGATCTCAGCGCCGGAACCGCTGTTACCGAGCCTCTGAACATGGAGTGGGCCCAGCGCTACATCGGGGGGAAGGGCCTGCTTCTTCGCTACATGTGGGAGTACGTCGCTGCCGGCGTCGATCCCTGGGCCGCCGACAACCCGGTCTTTCTTGTGACCGGTCCGTTCGCCGGTACCACCGTCAGCACCGCCTCCCGCCTGGTGGTGGGGGCGAAGAGCCCCATCACAGGCATCCTCGACGACAGCTACGTGGGCGGTTCGTTCGCCCCCGAGATGAAGTTCGCGGGATACGACATCATCATCATCAAGGGGATAGCCGCGTCGCCCACGGTGCTGTGGATCAAGGACGACAAGGTGGAGTTCATCCCCGCCGGCGAGAAGTACTGGGGTCTCAAGACCTCTGAGATCGAAGAGGCCCTTCGCTCGGATCTGGATGAGAACGCCAAGGTGCTCTCCATCGGGCCGGCGGGAGAGAACCTGGTCCCCTGGGCTTGCCTCAGCACCGACCAGTACCACAAGGCCGGCCGGGGCGGCCACGGAGCCCTGTTCGGCTCCAAGAACCTCAAAGCTGTGGCGATCCGTGGCACCGGCTCTGTGCGGGTGGGAGACGCACGGGCCTTCCAGGCCGACATCGAGCGCATCAACCGCGAGCACGTACTCACCGACTTCAATCTATGGGCCAATGAGGAGGGCACGCCCATCCTGGTCGACCCCGTGAACGGCGCGGGGGCCCTCCCGACCCGCAACTGGTCGCAGGGGAGCTTCGAGGACGCGGACGGCATCAACTCCGAGGCGTTCCAGAAGGTGAAGGTGGCCAACCGGGCCTGCTACCAGTGCGCCCTTGGGTGCCGCCAGGTCCATCAGGCGGGCGGCGTCAAGTGCGAAGGGCCCGAGTACGAGACCATCGCACTCTGCGGCTCGAACTGCGGGGTCGGCGACATCGAGGCGCTGATGCGTTTTAACCACGAATGCGACGAATGGGGTCTTGACACCATCTCGTCGGGTTCCGTCGTGGGGCTGGCGATGGACATGACGGAGCGGGACATCGTAGATTTCGGGCTCCGCTTTGGCGAAGTCAAAGGGTATCTGGCGGCGCCTGAACTTATCGCCAAGCGTGAAGGAGTGGGCGCGTATCTTGCTCTGGGAGCCCGGGCCCTCGCCGCCGAGCACGGGGTCCCAGAGCTGGCGATGGAGGTCAAGAACCTGGAATGCCCGGGGTACGACCCTCGCGGCGCCTTCGGGATGAGCCTTGCCTATGCGACCGCCGACCGGGGAGGCTGCCACATGCGCGCCTACCCCATCTCGGACGAGGTGCTCGAAGGAACGCGACCCGCCGACAGCCTGGACGGCAAGGCGGAGCAGATCATCAAGGGCAACGTGGCCAACGGGTTCATCGGGCAGAACTTCAGCTCGCTGAAGTTCAGCGGCATCTGGTGCGATTTCTGGGCCGTCGACCCCGACCAGCTGTGCCAGATGCTGAAGCACGTGTGGAAGAGGGGATTCACGGAAGACGACATCATGCTCATGGGCGAGCGCATCTGGAACCTCGGCAGGCTCTTCAACCTCCGGGAGGGGGTGGGGCCCGACAGGCTGCCGCGCAGGATGTACTCCCCCGAATTTGCCCACAAAGAGGGGCCCTCGGCGGGCAAAGCGATAGGTGAGGACGCTCTGGAGAGCGGGCTCCAGGAGTACTACCGGCTCCGTGGTTGGGACAAACGGGGCATACCCACCGAGGCCAAGTTGGCCGAGGTGGGGGTGGACGTACGTCTGTAGCCGCCGAGCGCGAGAAAGGACACCCATGCCTCACGTGATGATCGCTCACAAGAAGTGCACCGGATGCCACATGTGTGAGTTGGCCTGTTCGGCCTGGCACGAGGACGCCTACCGGCCGTCGGTGGCCCGCTTGTTCGTCGATGTCGACCCCACGGCCGCCACCGTCAGAGGCCACACCTGCCTGCAGACCGCCTGTGCCAAGTGCGAGGAAGCCTGTCCGCAAGGTGCCATCAAGCGCCATGGGATCACGGTCACCGCGGTCGGTCTCGACCCCGTCGAGGGTGAGGTGCTCGTTGTCGACGAGGAGCTCTGCACCAACTGTGGGATCTGTTATGACGTGTGCCCCCAAGGGGTGATCCACGAGCACCCCGACCGGCACGTGGCGTTCAAGTGCGATCTATGCGGCGGACAGCCGCAATGCGTGGCCTTCTGCCAGAACCCGCATGTGCTGGCGGTGGAGGTGCATTTGGGCAAGTCCGAGAAGGCGGCGGCCTCGGCTTAGGGGGCAGGCATGGCAACGGCCCATATCAGACTTCCGGTCGGCATAGCCGGCTCTGAGGGCCCCTCACGCATGGAATGCGAGGGCCGGACGGTCTCCGATGCCCTGGCCGACTGCGTCGCGCGCGAACCGCGACTGCGGCCCCGCATCTTCCGCGAGAATGGCAGTGTTTGGGTGGGGGTCTTCGTCAACGGCCGCAACATCCGCCAAGGCGACGGCTTGGAAACGGTCCTTGCCGACGGGGACGAGATACGGCTTCTCCCGCCCCTCGGGGGAGGATAGGCTCATCAGCACGGCGAAATCACCATAGTGGGCTCGATTCGCCGGGAGGACCTCAAATAGGCAGTGCCATTCCACAACGTCTCATCGTGGGTATCACGGGTGCATCGGGGACGGTGTACGGGGTCAGGCTGCTCCAGGCGCTCCGCGAGATCTCTGTCGAGACTCATCTCGTGATGAGCGAGGCGGCGATACGCGTAGCCGAGCTCGAGACCGGGCGGACCGCCGAAGAGATCGCCGGGTTGGCCGACGTTTCCTATCTCCCCGACGAGATCGAGGCTCCCATCTCGTCCGGCTCGTTCGTCACCATGGGCATGATCGTGGCGCCGTGCTCCATCAAGACGTTGTCGAGCGTCGCGCGCTGCGCCAGCGACACTCTTCTGGCCAGGGCGGCCGACGTGGTCTTGAAGGAACGGCGCAAGCTGGTGTTGGTGGTGCGCGAGACGCCCCTTCATCTGGGACACCTGCGTCTGATGGAAGATGTCACGGAATATGGCGGGGTCGTCCTCCCGCCGGCCCCCGCTTTCTATCACGAACCCCGGACGATCGACGACCTTGTCGACCAGACCGTCGGGAAGGCGCTCGACCAGTTCGGGTTGGAGCACGCCCTCTTCAAGCGCTGGCGCGGCGGATGAGGGGTTCTTCTGAGGAGGCCGGCCTGCGCGCCCGCGTGGCGGGGTACCTCCGAGCGCACGACACCATGACCATCGCCACCGCCGATCCCGTCGGGAACGCCCCTCACGCGGCCTGCGTCTTCTACGCAGTGGATGAGCAGCTCCGGCTGGTCTTTCTCAGCAAGCCGGCGAGCGTCCACGGTTCGCATATCGGGGAGCTGGCGCCCGTGGCGGTGACCGTGACCGAGCAATACGTGGACTGGGAGAGGATACAAGGGCTGCAACTGTGGGGTGAAGCGAGACTCCTTGGCGGGACCGCCAAGGCCGCGGCGCTCACCGTATACCTGAAGCGTTTCCCGTTCGTGCGTGACATCATGGCTAAGCCCGGGCTTGCGGACCTGATCCGGGGCATGGGTGTATACAGGGTGACACCGCACCGGGCGGCGTTCACCGACAACACCACCGGGGTCTTCGGCCGCGAGGTGCTCGAACCGGTGACGGAGTGACGGCATGGAGATGAGACGGATCGATAGGACGAGCATGGAGCGACGGCGCCGCGAGCGGCGCCGTCGCCTCCTCTTGCGCTGGCTGGTGCTGGTCGCCTTTGGCGCCATCGTGGTGCTGGCGGTGCTGATCGCCATCCGGGGTTGTGGCGAGGATACGACCGAACCGGGCTCCGGAGGCCAGACCACCACCAGTTCGGGCGCCTCCGGCAGCACCGAGGGAACCGAAGGGAACGAGGGCACCGAGACCACAGACGGCGACGGCGGGTCGGACGGCCCCGCCACCTCGGGTACCCCTGCCGTTTCGAAGACCATCACCACGGTGGCTCCCGGGCGGGGGGATCCCGATGAACCGGGTGATATCCGTACACCGGGCTCCTTCTACGGTCCCATCAACACCACGTTCGAAGGGCTCACGATGTTCCGCGGGAATGCTTCCCGCACCTACTACGGCGAGGGTCCTGCTCCGAAGAACCCAGAGATCCTGTGGAAGTTCGGGCCGATGGTCGGCAGCTCCAGCGAGGCGCTCGCTTCTCCGACCGGAACAGGCTGGACCGGCCAGCCCTGCGTCTTCGAGCGTGACGGCAAGACGTGGGTGGTCTTCGGAGCATATGACTGGAAGATCCACTTCCTGGACGGCGCCACGGGTGAGGAGCTGCTACCCGCCTTCAAGGGCGGCGACATCTTCAAGGGCTCGGTCGTGACTGATCCTGACGGCTACCCTCTCATCTTCATGGGGTGCGCCGACGACAGGTGGCGGATTATCGCCATCGACCGGGACGCTCCTACGGAGCTCTTCCACTTGGATTCGAACGAGTTGCCGCGTCGCGTCTGGTACGGAGATTGGGACTCCAGTGTGGTCATCCGCAACGATTACGCGTTCCTCGGCGGCGAGAACAGCCACTTCTACATACTCAAGCTGAACAGGGGCTACGGCTCCGACGGCAAGGTGACCGTGGATCCGGAGATCGTGCTCGACTGGCCCGCCTGGACGGCCTCGCTCATCGAGAAGCTGGGAAGCAAGGACGTTTCCGTCGAGAACTCGCCGTGTTTGGTGGGAGACCGGGTCTACTTCTCCAACGGCGGCGGTCTGGTGCAGGGCCTCGACGTGAGCGCCACCCTCAAGGAGCTGGAAGAAGGCGAGGCGCCCGCCACCGGCGCGGAATCGTATCCGAAGGTCTTCCACTACTGGACCGCCGGGGATACCGACGCTACCATTGTCGCCGATGAAGAGGGCTACCTGTATGTCTGCCAGCACTCCGACAAGCGGTCGAGCACGGCCGTGCAGCGCTATGAGGACGTGGGGCAGATACTGAAGCTCGACCCACGCAAGACCGGCGAGAACGAGACCCCCCTGGT
>Ga0123332_1005386_pt1 | contig 10837 bp, 10 predicted proteins | sample BioC12SIPDNA_4_FD_89958 | JGI IMG/M metagenome (GOLD analysis project Ga0123332, IMG submission 89958) | Anaerobic biogas reactor microbial communites from Washington, USA - Biogas_R2_A C12 SIP DNA | ecosystem: Engineered > Bioreactor > Anaerobic > Unclassified | place: Washington, USA... | reverse complement strand
TTGGCGAACTGGGCGGACCGGCTGCGTTCAGCGCCTCGATCACCTACGGCGGAGTTCCAGGTCCGGGCCGTGTCGAGGTCCTCGACCTGAGCGCGCGCGATGGCAGTGTTATTGCCAAAGCCACTGCCCCTGTGACCCTGCAGGGCTTCCCCGGCGGCGGCGAGATCGAGATGCCGGCACCGATGGAGACTGTCACGCTCCCGATCCGTGTGCTTGCACGCGTAGGGAAGCCAGGCGATCAGGTCAACGTGACCGTTGGCTGGGACGATGGCTCTCAGTTCGCTCACGTGTTCACCACCTTGGGCGGCCTCGATGGTCGCGGCCTGCTTATCGTGCCCCTGGATTGGGTAGGGCCGTCTCCGAGCGCCCCCCCTACCCAGATGGGGACGCTGATGGTCCACACGCTCCAGGGAAGTCCCCTGGCCTGGCAGCGGGTGCAGATTCTTCATCGGCAGGACCCGGGTACGCGCGGGATATCGGTATTCTGGACGGTGAACGAAGACCTGGCAAGACACCAGATCCGCATACCTCAGACCCAAGGAATCGGCCGCGCCTCATTGGAGGCCTTACTCTGGGGACCGGTCCCCCAGAACGACGCAGGCTTCACGACCGCCATCCCCACCGCGGAGGAGGTGCTCACGTTTGGGGGCCGCGAGAGCGACTGGGGAGAGCGTGTCCGCCTCAACAGCCTGAGTATCACCGGAGGTGTGGCCCAGGTCGACTTCTCGCGTGAGATGACCGCCCATCCCGGTGGCGCAACGCGGGTATCGCTCATCCGCAGTCAGATCGAGGAGACGCTTCTGCAGTTCTCCACAGTCGACGAGGTTGTCATCACGATTGAGGGGCAAGACTGGCTCCTGGAACCATGATTGCCATTTCGTCGGTTCATGGCATAACAAGCCAACAGATTCCACCTGAGGAGCACACTGATCTATGAACGACCGTCGAACCCTATCGCCGCAGGTCGAGCCAGAGGAAGTCGCCCTCGACCGTGCCCTGCGACCCCAACGGCTCGACGACCTGATCGGACAGGACCGCGTGCGCGAGAACCTACGCATCTTGATCGAAGCGGCCCGTGGGCGCGGCGAGTCTCTAGAGCACGTGCTCTTCTACGGTCCTCCAGGCCTGGGCAAGACGACGTTGGCGCACATCATCGCCCGCGAGATGGGTGCCAACATCCGTATCACAGCCGGTCCGTCCATCGAGCGAGCTGGCGACCTCGCAGCGATCTTGAGCAACCTTCACGAGACGGAGGTGCTCTTCATCGACGAGTGTCACCGCCTCGGGAAGGTCGTCGAGGAGATCCTCTATCCAGCTATGGAGGACTTCGCGCTAGACCTCGTCATTGGGCAAGGACCAGGAGCGCGTTCGGTGCGTCTGAGCCTCCCGCGGTTCACGGTCGTCGGCGCCACGACGCGGCTGGCTCTCCTTTCGGCGCCGCTACGTACCCGCTTCGGCGCCGTCTACCGGCTCGACTTCTACGACCAGGCATCATTGGAGGAGATCGTACGGCGTGCCGCAGAGGCCCTCGGCGTCACTTTGGAGGCCGAAGGGAGAGCTGAGATCGCGCGTCGCGGGCGCGGAACCCCTCGCGTCGCACTGCGGGTCCTGCGCCGCGTACGTGACTACGCGCAAGTCCGTGGTGATGGTGCTATCACTGGCGCAGTCGCCGAAGAGGCCCTCGCGCTTTTGGAGATCGACCATCGTGGGCTCGACGACCTCGACCGCCGCGTGCTCAACGCGCTTATCCGCAAGTTCGATGGCGGCCCTGTTGGGCTCGACACCATCGCTGCCTCCGTAGGCGAGGCCGCAGACACCATCACGGACGTTGTCGAGCCTTATCTCCTGCAACTGGGCTTCCTCGAGCGCACCCCACGCGGGCGATTGGCAACCCGACTGGCTTACGAGCACCTTGGACTGACCGATGACCGTCTGCAGCAAGGCACGTTGTTCGAAGCAGCTCCGTAACCCGGTCGTCTGCATCTATGATGCCCCGGCTTGTGCGACCCATGTATCAGCGCCTCCAACGCATACAAGGCTCGCCCGCCAGGCACCCGCCATCAGGTATCTATGCTTAGCCTCGGATCTGTTCTGAAGGCCCGCTACCGCGTCGACCGTCTCTTGGAGATCGGCGCGCTTGAGGGCCAGTACCGCGGCTGGGACCTGGAGTCCGGTGGGCCGGTCATTATCAAGGAGCTTTTGCCACAGCCGGATCTGGAGCCTGACGCGCTGTCGCACCTCCAAGCGGCCTTTGATGCGGACGCAGCGGCGCTGAAGCAGTTACAGCACCCTCACATCGTGCGCGTTCTCGACCACTTCTGTGCCAAGGCATCCGACCAGACCGATGTCATGTCAGTGTCGCCCGGACCCTCCGTGAGTGCCTACCTCATCCTACAGGCAGCGCCTGGTCAGAGCTTGGCGGCGCTTATCGAGCGCGAAGGAGCTATCTCGGAAAAGCGAGTGCTTCTATGGGCACAACAACTCCTAAGCGCACTGGCGTACTATCACGGTCGCGGCATTGTCCATCGCGACATCAGGCCCGAGAACGTCCTGGTTACGCCGGACGACCAGGCGATGCTCACCAACTTCGAACTTATCGCGCTCTGGAATCCCAACGACCCACGTACGTGGACGGCCAAGCGCGTGATGGGAACGCCACAATACGCGCCGCCGGAGACCTGGGGCATGAAGAACACCCAGATCGACGCACGCAGCGATATCTACAGCCTCGGCGCGACGCTGTACCATGCGCTCACAGGAGAACAACCACTTACCGCCAGCGAGCGAACATCGAACCCATACCGGTTCCTGCAGGTCAAGGCGCTTGCACCGCGAGTGGATCAGCAGCTCAGGGCAGCTATTCTGAGGGCCATGGAGCTACCGCGCGACAGACGGTTCCAGGGTGCGGCCGAAATGGCGGCTGCACTTACGTCGCATCAGCCCGGACGCGCCGCGTTCGAGCCCCAGCCCGCACCGTTCCTGCCCGCGCCCAAACGTTTTCCGTGGTTGCGCGCGCTCGGTCTGTTGTTGTCGGCGGCGGTCATCACCTTCGCAGGTCTCCTGGGCACCTACCTGAATCAGACGGTCATGTCCAAACGCGCCCTGCCAACCGCCTCGGCCGAGATCCCCACATCGGCGCCAGGCCCCGCCGAGCCACTGCCCAGCGCCTCCGCTTTGAGCAGCGAGGCCGGTGGCGAAGTGACGCTCGGACCCACGACCACGCCGTCCCCCGACCCCGCACTGACCAGCACGGCGACGCTGCAGCCGCGACAGACGCGGACGTCGGCGTCTGTCGGGCCCACGCCTCCCCCCGATTGGCAGGCTGTGGTCGAGGATGGCTTCGACTCCAATGTCAACGGTTGGTTGGTCAGTGAGGCCGAGGATGATTGGGGCAGCGTTAGCCGCCAACTCGTTGACGGCAGCTACCGATGGGAGATTGTGGCAACCCAGGCAGTCGGGCGGTGGTGCACTCCAGAGCTACCTGACGACGCTGGCATCGTCGACGACTTCTACGTCAGTGTCCACGCTCAGCGTATCGCGGGTCCTGAGACCGCTGCCTATGGCCTGATCTTGCGGCACGATGAGGGCAGTTACTATCTGTTCAGCGCACGCGACGACGGCTACTACCAGTTCAGTCTCTGGTATGGGTATGCGTGGCAGCCAATCGTGGACTGGACTCAGACTGAGAGCATCAGGAGCGGTGAGGTCAACCGGCTGAGCGTGTCCGTCGTGGGCAGCCGCTTCAGTCTCTACCTGAACGACGACCTCATGGCGGAGGCGGACAACGATCAGTTGCCCCGCGGTGAGGCAGGGTTGGCGATCTCGACCGCGGCGACGGAAGGCACAGCGGTCTTCGTGTTCGACGACTTCGCCCTGTGGGCGCCAGCGGAGTGAGCCTATGACCGCGCGCTCGGATAGCGGGTTACGCATCGATCGGACGTCCGCAGGACAAGAAAGGACTATAGGGTGATCGACATCTGGGGGGTCGTCTTCAATAGCCTGTGGATCTTTGGCCTCGCGATACTCCTGGCGATATGGTCCTTTGGCCGCTATGCAGCTCACAAGAGCGGGGTGAGGACGCGCGACAAGCTGAGAGAGCCCCGGTATGCCATCGGGATCGACGTCGGCCTCCTCCTCTTCATAGCGGGTATGGTTGCCACTGAGGAACGGCTCTGGGGTCGTCTCCTCTGGGGCGCCCTTGGGATCGCCGTGTTGGTGGACGGCATACGCTACCTAACCCGTGGACAGTCGCGAGACGCAGGAGCCTAGCTCACTATGCCCTCTACGCCCCCCAAGAGCCCCCTGGTCGCTATCTGTGGTCTGCTGCTGGGTCCGGTACTCCTGCTGGGTACAGCTTGGGCGGCCGATCTGGTGCCCCAGCGGGTGGCCGTTCACACCCTGAGCGGCCTCGCGATTGCCGCGATAGGCGGGTTGCTGGCGGGGATGGTGGCTGAACGTCTGATGCATCGGGGCAACAGCGGAGCAGCCCAGGCCATCGGGCTGGTCATGACGACTGGTATCGGCGTTGTGACAATCGGCTATCTGTACCTCTTCCACATCCGCGGGCCTATGGCGACCATTGGCACCCTGAACCGCACAGTGGAACAAGGGCTGATCTTCGTCCATTTCCTCGCCGCACAGGCCGCCGGGGCGATCCTGTCGTTTCATCTTCTCCCTACCGGCCATGAGCAGCAGGAGTGACGGTAATGCTTTCGGGCGTCCGCGACTTCCTAGAGCTCATCAAGTTTGAACACACCCTCTTCGCGCTGCCGTTCGCCTATCTGGGTATGGTTCTGGCTGCGAGAGGATGGCCGTCGTGGCGGCAGGTGCTCTGGATTACCATCGCGATGGCGGCGGCGCGGACGCTGGCGATGGGCGTCAACCGCTTGGCCGATAGGATCTACGACGCCCGCAATCCGCGCACAGCAGATCGCCCACTGGCAACCGGTCGCATGGCGCCGCGCACCGCCTGGGTGGGTACGAGCATCGCGGCGCTTGTGCTCGCCGTCTCGGCGATGGCGTTAGGTCCGCTACCGCTGAAGCTGCTCCCGGTGGCATTGCTCTTTCTCGTCGGTTATGCTTTCACCAAGCGCTTCACCTGGGCATCCCATTTCATCCTGGGCTTCACCGATGGACTCGCGCCTGTGGGGGCCTGGCTAGCCGTGCGGGGTTCGCTTTTCAGCGCTGATGACCTGCCGGCATGGATTCTGCTCGGGGCTGTGACACTCTGGATTGGCGGCTTTGACCTCATCTACGCCTGCCAGGATGCCGACTTCGACCGTGAATGCGGACTGCACGCCATCCCCGCCCGCTTCGGCATCCCGGTGGCATTGAGGCTTTCCGGCATCAGCCACACCATCACGCTGGTCCTGCTGGCGGTGTTGGGCGTGATCCTGCGGTTGGCTTGGCCTTACGCCTTGGGGTTGGTACTGGTGACCGGTCTGCTCATCCTGGAACACCGGTTGGTCTCGCCGGGTGACCTATCTCGCCTCGATGTAGCGTTTTTCCATATCAACAGTCTTATCAGCCTGACGCTGTTCGGTAGTGTCTTGGCGGCAGTCCTAACGTGACATCCAGCGCAAGGAGCCTATGACCATCCTCCCTACCCGTATCACATTCATCCGACACGGCCACGTGCATAACCCCGAGGATGTCATCTATGGACGACTTCCGGGCTTCGGGCTGAGCGACGCCGGTCGGGCTCAGGTGCTGGCTGCTGCCTCTGTATTGGAGGGCGCTACACTGGCGGCGATCTACACGAGCCCCCAGCTGCGTGCCACGCAGACGGCGGAGCTGATCGCGCGACACCATCGGGGCATCAAGGTGACTACAGCGCCACTGATCGACGAGATCCGCACGTATTTCGAGGGGCACCCCTCCTGCGAGGTTGAAGCGCGCGGTTGGGACCTCTACACGGGCGTTGCGCCCGGTTATGAGGTCCCTTTGGACATCGCCGAACGGGGCGGATGCTTTGTGCGCGAGACGCGGACTCGCCACCCAGGCGAACACATCGCTGTCGCTACCCACGGCGACGTCATCGCCTTCACTGTTCTGTGGGCGATGCAGCAACCGGTGCGCGTCGATCTGAAGCGGACGTTGGATCGCTTCGGGATAACGGATAGCTATCCCGCGACCGGCTCGCTGACGACCTTCGTCTATCGGACGTGCGAGCCGGCCGAAGTCCCCGTCATCGACTATGTGCGCCCTTACGGCGACGACCTCACGCTACCGTCTCTCTCATAGGAGCACGTACGGTGCAGCGATACCAACATCCTGGAGGCCCGCGACGGTGGTTTGCGCTTCTCGCTGTGTTCCTGGCCATCGTCGCCACGCGATGTGGCGGTCGCACGGCGAATGAAACCACGTTGCGGCTTGCCGTCCTCCCAATCCTGGACGTTCTGCCGCTGTACGTCGCCGAGGCTGAGGGTTTCTTCGGGGAAGAAGGCGTCGTCGTCCAACTTGTCCCCGCAGGCTCAGCGGCGGAGCGCGACCAGATGCTACAGGCCGGCCAGGTCGACGGGATCGTGACCGACCTGGTCGCTCTCGCGCTCTACAACCGCCCGGATACAGCAGCCGAACCGGGCGTCATAGCAGTTCGCTACGCGATGGTGCCCACCGAGCGCCACGCGCAGTTCCGCATTCTGGCCTCGGGGACCTCCCGGTTGACCGCGCCGTCGGACTTGGCTGGCGTGGCAGTCGGCGTCTCGGAAGGCACGGTTATCGAGTACGTTACGGATCGCATACTGACTGCGGAAGGCCTGGCGCCCGAGGAGATCGCGACACTGTCCGTGCCGCAGATCCCAGAACGCATGGCACTCCTGGACGCGGGCGAGCTCCAAGCTGCAACGCTGCCGGAGCCCCTTGCATCGCTGGCCATACAGCAGGGCGCCCGGGTCATCGTTGATGACCGGCAGTATCGCACGCTGGGCTGTAGCGTGTTCGCATTCCGTCGCGAAACGTTGGCCAGAGCGCCGGACGCGGTCCGCGCGATCTTGCGCGCAATCGACCGTGCGAGCGCTGCCATCAATGCCGACAAGAGCCGCTGGCAAGGCATGATGACTACGAGACAGCTCGTGCCCGCCCCGCTGATAGGGGCGTACGATCTGCCAGACTATCCATCGGCAGCAGTACCGACGGAGGATCAATTCGCAGATGTACTCGCCTGGCTGCAAGAGACAGGTCGGCTCGCTACTGGCCCATCCTACGACGACGTCGTGGACGCGACGTTTCTCCAATAGCGGATATCCTAGTTGCACGCCACAGACAGAGGTGGTGCGCCGGCAACGAATTCGCCCAGGGGGAGGCCATGATATGGAGCCGGTGATCGACCCGAGCGCCGAAGGCACAATGGTCGCGGTTGAGGACCTGAGCTTCGCCTATCCGCGCCACGATCCCATCTTTGCGGGCTTCACGTGGCGCGTGCGTCGGGGCGACGTGTGGGCGGTGCTTGGCCCGTCGGGTTCGGGAAAGAGCACACTCCTCCTGCTCCTTGCAGGGCTCTTAAGACCCAGCTCGGGTGGCATCACCATTGACAGTGCGTCCCTTACCCGCCCCAGGCCCGGCACAGGTCTGATCCTGCAGGAGTACGGGCTTCTCCCGTGGGCCACCCTGCGCGAGAATGCCGGCCTTGGCCTGCGCGTTCGCCGATTCTACGGGCCTGATGGCCGGCACGCGCCGCGCGGGGACCGAGTGGCCCAAGAGCAGATCAGCGCCCGCGCGGCACAGTGGCTGAAGCGCCTGGACATCAACGGGGTGGCCGATCGGTACCCCGCGCAGGTATCCGGTGGCCAGCGGCAACGCGCCGCAATCGCTCGCGCCCTGGCGCTCAACCCCGACTTACTCCTGATGGACGAGCCCTTTGCCGCACTGGATGCCCCCACGCGTGAGGACCTGCAGCGGCTGACCCTCGACCTCAGCGTCGAGGCTCGTCTGACCGTCATCCTTGTCACGCACAGCATCGAGGAAGCCGCGTTCGTGGGACAACGAATCCTGGTGCTCCGGCGCGGCACCAACGACGCGACCGAGGTCGTAGAGAACCCTCATCCGGCAACCGCGATGTATCGGGCCTCCCCTGCATTTCAATCGACCTGTATTGCGCTGCGCGCACATCTGGCGGAGCCGTAGCCCTATGAACAGAGGATCCCGCATCTCGCTGCTAGCGTCACGGATGTGCGCACTGCTCATTCTGCTGGTGGCGTGGCACGTGATCGCGACCGCCTTGGGACGCCCCATTCTTCCCGCGCCTTCGGTAGTGCTGGCGACCCTGGCGCGTGAGTTGGTGGGCCCGCTTGGGCGGCACGTGGGGGTCAGCCTGCTCCGCGTCGGGGCAAGCATAGGTCTGGCCATGGCCACCGCAGCCCCACTCGGGATCATTCTGGGCCAGAGCCGTCGCCTTGGCAATGCGTTTGCCCCCTTCATCTACCTTCTACACCCCATCCCCAAGGTCGTGCTTGTGCCCGTGGTGTTGCTCATCCTTGGTGTGGGGGATCTGCCGAAAGTCGTCATCATCACGATGATCCTATTCTTCCAGATCCTGGTGCTGGTTCGCGACGCCGCTTCGGGCATACGATCAGAGTTGGTTATGAGCGTACGCAGCCTGGGTGCGGGGCGCCGAGCGCTCTTCCGGTTCGTCTATTGGCCCGCAACCCTGCCCGCCATCTTGACAGCAGTCCGCCAGTCTATCGGCACCGCCTTGGCCGTCCTGTACATTGCCGAGATCTTCGCCACCCGCTACGGTTTGGGCTACTATATCTACCTGCAAGGCAGCACGTTGTTTGACTACCCGCGTATGTACGCCGGCGTTGTGGCGATGAGTTGCCTCGGGTTCGGGCTCTACGTGGCGGTGGATTGGGCCGAGCGTCGCCTGTGCCCCTGGGTAGCGGCGGATGTGTGAAGAAGCGAGACCGCCATTGGAATCATCTGGCACAAGTAGGGAGAGACACTATGGCTTTCTCGAGTCTGTATGAGTTCGTGCGCCTGCTGGAGCTTCGCAACCAGCTTGTGCGTATCCAGGCGCCTGTTTCGCCAAAGCTGGAGATGACGGAAATCGTGGACCGGGTCAGCAAGGGGCTGGTGTCGCAGAATCGAGCCTTGCTGTTCGAGAATCCTGTAGGGTACCAGATGCCGGTTCTCGTCAACGCCTTTGGCAGCGCCCAACGAATGGCCTGGGCACTTGGTGTGAGTGAGCTCGAGGAGCTGCGCCGCAACTTGGAGCAACTCCTGAACCTGCGCCCACCACAGAGTCTGGGCGCCGTCGTTGACCGCGGCAGCGGTCTGATTCGGGCGCTCCGCGACGCCGGCATCAAGCCGCGCAAGGTTGTGCGTGCGCCGGTGCAGGCGGTCGTGGAGACCGACGGCGCCTCTCTCGACACGCTGCCCATCCTCCACTGCTGGCCTGGCGACGGCGGGCCGTTCATCACATTGCCGCAGGTGGTCACACGCGACCCGCTCAAGGGCACCCGCAATGTGGGAATGTACCGCCTTCAAAAGGTCGACGCGCGAACACTCTTGGTGCACTGGCAGCGACACAAAGGCGGTGCCGAGCACGAACGCGTCGCACGCGATCAGAAGCTCCCCACGATCCCCGCAGCGATCGTCCTGGGCGGCGATCCTGCCTGTATCTGGTCTGCTTCGGCCCCTCTGCCTCCCGATATCGACGAGTACTGGCTTGCCGGTTGGCTTCGGGGCCGTCCTGTGCCCTTTGTCGACTGCATCACCCAGCCACTTGAGGTTCCCGCCAACGCCGATGTCATCATCGAGGGGTACGTGGACCCCAACGAGCACCATCCCGAGGGCCCCTTCGGCGACCACACTGGCTACTACACGCCGGTCGAACCGTTCCCCGTCTTCCACGTTACAGCAATTACCCACCGCGTCGATCCGATCTATCCTGCCACAGTCGTCGGCATTCCGCCGATGGAGGATTACTGGATGGGAAAGGCGACGGAGCGCCTGTTTCTGCCCCTTATCCAGATCTTCCTGCCCGAGGTGGTCGATATCGCGATGCCGTCACCTGGCGTCTTCCACAACCTGGTCATCGTAAGCATCCGAAAACGCTTCCCCGGGCACGCGCGGAAGGTCATCCACGGGCTATGGGGCTTGGCCTTGTTGAGCTTGGCTAAAGCTATCGTGGTCGTGGATGAATGGGTCGACGTGCAAGATCCGCTGGTGTCCGCCTGGCAGGCCCTGGGCAACGTCGATTGGGCGCGCGATGCCGTGATCGCCCAAGGGCCGGTCGATCAACTGGACCACGCAGCGCCGCAAACTGCATACGGCGGCAAGGTCGGCATCGATGCCACCGCCAAACTGCCTGAGGAGGGGCACACCCGCGGATGGCCGGGGGTGGTACAGATGGACCCCGAGGTCAAGTCCAGGATTGACGCCCTGTTGAGTCAGTTGGAGCTGACATAGATGGCAGCGCTATCCAAGGCTCGACTCCTGCTCACGGTCTTCATCGGCGGCGTGGTCTCGCTTGCCCTGGAGTTGGCCGCAGCGCGGCTTCTCGCCCCGGCGTTTGGTACAACTGAACTCGTCTGGTCAGCCGTCATCGGCCTCATCCTGCTCTATCTCTCGGCCGGCTACTGGCTTGGCGGACGCTGGGCTGACCGCGCGCCCGACCCCGCCACACTCTATACGGTCCTGTCTTTTGCAGGGCTGACGATATCCGTCATTCCGCTGGCAGCAAGACCCATGTTGACTCTGGCAGCCCAGGGGATGAAGGTGTTCAACCTGGGACTCATCGCCGGGCCGTTCATCGTCGTGTTGGTGCTCTTCGCCGCGCCCGTGACGTTGCTTGCCTGCATCTCTCCTTTCGCTATCCGCCTTTCCGTGAACGAGG
>Ga0123332_1005379_pt1 | contig 10845 bp, 11 predicted proteins | sample BioC12SIPDNA_4_FD_89958 | JGI IMG/M metagenome (GOLD analysis project Ga0123332, IMG submission 89958) | Anaerobic biogas reactor microbial communites from Washington, USA - Biogas_R2_A C12 SIP DNA | ecosystem: Engineered > Bioreactor > Anaerobic > Unclassified | place: Washington, USA... | reverse complement strand
CATAAACGCCCCTCTTTCGCAGTATTTTCCCGAAGTGTATCACCAGGGCGGGAAATGATACAATCGCGCCGGAACCATCCAGCATAGCGAAAGGTGAGACACATGCCGTTCATCGACTGGGACGCCGTCCCATCCCGCGAGATCATGCCCGGCTTCCACGGGCAGATGATCCACACCGACCGGATGACGCTCTCGCGGTGGCGCATCGAGGCGGGCGCCGCCCTGCCGGAACACGCGCACCCGCACGAGCAGATCACGACCGTGCTCGAAGGCACCTTCGAGATGACCGTCGCGGGCGAGACGCGGACCTTCGGGCCGGGCATGGCGGTCGTCATCCCCGGCAACACGCCCCACGCGGGCCGGGCGATCACCGAGTGCCGCGTGCTCGACGTCTTCCAGCCCGCGCGCGACGACTATCGCTAAATCGGGCAGCGCCCGGCGCACAACAAACCGGGGCGAGCCTCCGCCCGCCCCGGTCACCGGTCAGTGTGTATCGCTCAGACGCCGAGCGCGTCGCGCAGCGCCTGTTTCATCACCGCTTCGGGCGCGCGCTGCCCGGTCCACAGCTCGAAGCCGATCACGCCCTGGTAGACCAGCATCGACAGCCCATCCAGCACGGGCAGGCCGCGCGCCTTCGCCGCCTTCACCAGCGGCGTCTCGGGCGGGTTGAAGACCACGTCGCAGACCAGCATCCCAGCGCGCGCCGCGCCCAGGTCGACATCCGGCATGGCGTCCACGTCCGGATACAGCCCGATCGACGTCGCGTTGACGAAGATGTCCGTGTCCGCCGGGACGGCATAGGTGCCCTCCCAGGCGACGAACTGCACATCCGCGCCGGTGTTGGCCCGCAGATCGTCGACCATCGCCGCGCCGCGCTGGACCGTCCGGTTGACGATCGCGATGCGGCTCGCGCCAGCCAGCGCCAGCTCGGTCGCCACGGCGCGCGCCGCGCCGCCCGCGCCCAGCATCACCACGCGCTTGCCCGCCGGATCGACCCCGGCATCCTCACGCACGCCGCGCAAAAAGCCTTTGCCGTCCGTGTTCTCGCCGATATAGCGATCGCCCTCGCGGCGCACGGTGTTCACCGCGCCGATGATCTGCGCGTCCGGCGCGATGGCGTCCAGGTAGGGCATGATGGCGACCTTGTGCGGAATGGTCAGGTTGATGCCCTGCATCCCGAAGGCGCGCATCCCGCGCACCGCATCGGCCAGCCGCTCGGGCGGGACCTCGACGGTCAGATAGCGCCAGTTGAGGCCCGCTGCGGCGAAGGCGGCTTCCTGCATGACGCCGGTGGGGTTCTCGGCCACCGGCTGGCCGAACACGCCGACCAGCTCCGCCTTATAGTTGGCGGCCATCACGCACCCCGCTGCGGCATCTCAGGGTGGCCGGGATTGAAGTGCTTGAGCATCACCAGCGGCTCGGTCGTGCTCAGGTTGGTGACCGTCACGCCCGCCTGGGCCGCCCGCTGCGTCACGAAGAATTCGTCCTCGGTCATCTGGCCGAAGCGCACCAGCGCCGGGACAGCGACCGGGTGCGCGCCGAAGCGCCCGTAGCCCTGCACGCAGATCGTGCCGTAGGCCACCGGATCGGTGATGGTGACGGTCCGCCCTGGCTCGACGGACAGCCGCTTGGCACTAAACCACTCCGAACCGTACACAATCCAGCTTTCCTCATAGCCCGCCGCTTGCATCCCCGCCGGATCGCCCGCCGGGCGCGGCGTCAGGAAATGATCCGCCTTGAACGTCGGCGAGACGTTGGTCTCCCAGTCGAGGAGGCTGATCAGGTAGTCGTAATCGTAGTGCTTGTCCGGCGGGACGTTCTTCACCAGCATCGACCGGTCGATCACCTGAATGTCGGCCACCAGCGACTGCCACATCGAGAACACGTCGCTGGCCCGCTGTGGCTCGTAGGTGCACAGCGTGCCCGGCGCGTGCAGCACGCCCGGCGGCACATACCAGCCCGTGTCGAGCTGGAGCCGGTAGGCTTTCGACAGCGCCAGAATCCCGTTGTCGCCCTCGTTCCAGCGCTTCAAACAGCCCACCACCTCGTCGACCGTGGTGCCGGGCTCCAGGCCGAAGAAGGTATAGGGATACGTGTTGAGCGCGAAGTTATACTGCGCCGGGAAGAAGTACGCTTCCGGCTTGCCCACGAAGCCGACATCGGCGGCTTTCTCGTCGCTCTGGTGGAGGTGATGCGGCAGCGGGTACATGTTGTCGAAGAATTTGCTGTACATCACCCAGCCGCCATACGCGTCGACCGCTTCCTGGCCGAGCAGCTCAACCGCCATCTCGGCCATCGCATCGCGCAGCGTCACGCGGGCCTCATCATCCACGTAGATGTAGCTCAATCCCTCGTCTTCGGGCGTGCCGGGCCCGTTGTCGGCGGGCGTGGTCGAAGAAAACCAGCGCTCGTCGATGCCGCCCCGGTCGCCGCCCAGCGCGTACAGGTCTTTGGGGTGGAGCCGCAGCCGCCGCCCCGGCACGCAGAACACGCGCGGTACCCAGGTCGGCGCCAGCCGGACCACACCCTGGCCCTGTTCGAGAGCCTGGGTCACCCGTTCTCTCGTCTGTGACATTCCCCTATCGCCCTTTCGTCAGCCCGCCCACGGCGGGACCTGCCCAATAACCGTTTACTGCCCGTACACCGTGGTGTAGCGCTTGTGCAGCCTGGCGATGTCGTCCGGCGCGATCGGGATCGGCTCGCCCAACTGGAACGCCAGGTAGACCGTCCGCGCCACGTCCTCGCACATGATCGCCGCCTTGACCGCGTCGCGGGGCGTTGGCCCCACCGTGAACACGCCGTGATTCTGCATGATCACGGCGGGCGAGCGCGGATTCGGCCCCTCGCGCAGCACGCGCACCATCTCGCGCCCGATCTCCTCGCCACCGATCAGCGCGAAGCCGCCGCACGGGATCGGCCCGCCGAACTCGTCGGCCATCGCCGTCAGGATGCACGGGATGTCGCGGCCCAGGGCCGCCCAGGCCGTCGCGTAGGGGCTGTGAGTGTGGACGATGCCCCCGACCTCCGGCATGGCGCGGTAGACGTAGCAGTGCGTCGCCGTGTCCGACGAGGGCTTGTGCTGGCCCTCGATCACGTTAGCGTTCGCATCGACCACGACCATGTTCTCCGGCCCCAGGTCCTCGAACGAGACGCCGCTCGGCTTGATCACGATATGGCCCGACTCCGGGTCGCGTCCGCTGACGTTACCGGACGTCCAGGCCACCAGCTCGTTCGCCGGGAGTAAGGCGTGCAGATCCGCGACCGTCTTGCGCAGCGCTTCGAGCATCAGTCGATCCCCCTCGCCTGGTTGCGGATGGCGCGCAGGCGCTTCATCACGTCGTTCTCGCCGCGCCCGAAGTAATCGTGCAGCGTCAGGTATTCCGCGAACAGCTTATCGTAGACGGCCACGTGCTCGGGGATGGGCCGGAAGACCTCGTCCTTGAGCTTGCCCATGCTGTGCGCGGCCGCCTGGATGTCGGCATAAGCGCCCGCCGCCACCGCCGCGTGCATCGCGCTGCCCAGCGCCGGCCCCTGGTTGCTGCCGATGATGCGGAACTCGCGCCCGGTCACGTCGGCGTAGATCTGCATCAGGAGCTTGTTCTTCTCCGGCAGGCCGCCCGCCGCCACCAGCTCGGTGATCGGCACGCCGCTGTTCTCGAACGCCTCGACGATCACGCGCGTGCCGTAAGCGGTGGACTCGATCAGCGCGCGGTAGATGTCCGGCGCTTTGGTCGCCAGCGTCGCGCCGATGAGCAACCCGCTCAGGTCGACATCGACCAGCACCGAGCGGTTGCCGTTCCACCAGTCGAGCGCCAGCAGGCCGTGTTCGCCCGGTTTCTGCTTGGCGGCCTCAGACTCTAGATAGGCGTGCAGGTCCAGGCCCGCGGCTTTGGCCGCCTCGTGATACTCCGGCGGGACGGCGTTATCCACAAACCAGGCGAAGATATCGCCGACGCCGCTCTGGCCCGCCTCGTAACCGTACATATCGGGGATGATGCCGCCATCGACCACGCCGCACATGCCCGGCACTTCCTGCAGGCTGTCGCCCAGCACCATGTGGCAGGTGCTGGTGCCCATAATCATCACCATGCGGCCCGGCTCCACGACGCGCGCCGCTGGGACCGTCACGTGGGCGTCGACATTCGCCACCGCCACGGCGATCCCCGGCTTCAAGCCCATCCAGCCCGCCGCCTCTTCGGTCAGGTCGCCGGCCCGATCGCCCAGCGGAGCGAGCTCGGTGCTCATCTTCTCCTCGACGACGTTGACCAGATCTGGGTGCAGCGCCGCCAGATATTCCTTGTCGGGATATTTCCCGTCCTGGTAGATAGCCTTGTAGCCGGCGGTGCAGGTGTTGCGCGTCTCCTTGCCGCACAACTGCCACACCACCCAGTCCGCCGCCTCGAGGAAGCGGTCGGCAGCGTGGTAGATTTCCGGCGATTCGTTGAGAATCTGCAACACCTTGCTGAAGAACCACTCCGAGGAAATCTTCCCGCCGTAGCGCTTCAGCCAGCCGCGGCCCATCTCGCGCGCCGTGGCGTTGATCTGATCGGCTTCCGGCTGGGCGGCGTGGTGCTTCCACAGCTTGACCCAGGAGTGCGGGTTATCGCGCAACTCCGGCAGCCGGGTCAGCGGCGTCCCGTCGGCTTTGGTGGGCAGGATCGTGCATGCCGTGAAGTCGATCCCGATGCCGATCACGTCCGCCGGGTCGATGCCACTCTGCTTGAGCGCCGCCGGCACGGCGTTCTGAAACGTGGCGATGTAGTCGTCCGGGTTTTGCAGCGCCCATTCCGGCGGCAGCGGCTTGTCGCTGCCCGGCAGCCGCTCGTCGATCACGCCGTCGGCGTACTGGTGCACCGCGCTTCCCAGCTCGGCGCCGTCTCTGACGCGCACCACAACTGCGCGCCCCGATTCTGTTCCAAAGTCAATCCCTATTGTGTACTTGTCCATGACGCCCCTACTCTTTGGAAAGCTAAGTGAAATTGAAGAAATACAGCTTCGAACCCCAGCTCCACACCGCGCGCTGGATTCGGGTGAGTTCATCTGGAATTGTAGTGCGCCGTTGGGGGCGGGTCAAGCGGACTGCACGAGCGACCTGGCCACCGGGGCGCCGTCACGCCGTTATTCTAGCGTTTCCGGGGTGATTGGGCCATGCGGGACCCGTTTGATCTACAATAGAGGGTAGGAAAACACAGGTACTCAGGAGGTGAGCACCATGGCGAACCCATCGCAGATGACTCGTAGGGCCATCAACGTCGCTGAAGACGAGCGCCTGCTCTCGTTGATCGTCGGGCCCGCGCTGATCCTGATCGGGCTCCGGCCTCGCGGCTGGCTTGGCGTGCTGCTGGCGCTGGTCGGCGCCGAGCTGGTCTATCGCGGCGCGACGGGGCACTGTCACGTCTACGAAGTGCTGGATATTGACCGGAGCCCCGAAGCGCGGCGTGGGATGAACGAGCGGGGCGTGGACATCGTGCACGAAGCGTCGCAGGAGTCGTTCCCGGCCAGCGACCCGCCGAGTTGGACGGTCTCGCGATCGTGACGTACGGGGCGGGCGATCCAGGCTGTGGCCCGCAGCGCCCGCCGCACTTTCCCTTACCTCGCGCCTAGCGGCGGTGATCGATCCCGCGGTAGGCGTCGATGAAATCCTCAATCTGGTCGCGATCGACCTCGTCCAGGGTCAACATGCGCGTCCAGGCCGTCAGCGCGATCGTGCTGTCCATAGTGGTGTAGGGGTGCAGGATGAGCTGGTCGGTGCCTTTGTCTCTGAGAATGTCGCGCAGCTCCGCCACCACGTCATCACAGCCATCGGGGCAGTTGTAGTGCATGATGACCCCGCCTTCCGCCAGGTTGTGCACCTGAAGCCACTCCGCTACCGTCTCGGGATGTTCGCCCCAGGCGGTATGCTGCGCGGAATGAGGTCCAGAGGTGGGCGGCGTGGTCCCCCAGATGTAACCGCCGGGTTCCGCAGCCAGTTCACGGTACCCCTCATCCGGGAATTTCTCGCCCGGCTGGTCGCGCAGGGCGTACGCAACGAGCAGCCCGGAGAGCACGATCACCACGCTGACCACCCCGATGATGATCAGCCATTTCCGGCGGCGCGCGCGGCGCTGGCGCTCAGTGATTTGCGGTTTTCTGCGACGAGACTGCCTGGCCATCGAATACTCCATTCGTGATTCCGGTCATGGTATAAAATATAAATTTATCATACTAATTTGACAAGCCGGCGCGTCCCTTGCTGGCCGAATCAAACGAGCCGGGCTGCTCGCCCGGCTCGCCTCCGGCATCGCCGCCGGATCGTTACCCCGCCACCACCGGAGCCCGCACGTACGGCACGGTCTGTGGACCCTCGGGCAGCACGCAGATCCGCGCCTCGCGCCCGTACCTGCCGCGCAGCGCCTCGACCGTCGCCGCGATGTCGTGGCAGGGGATGAGCAGCGCGGCGGTCGTCGCGGCATCGTCGAGATAATCGGAATACAGGTACACGTCCGCCTTGAGCTGGATGCGCGCCTGAATCTGGGCCGCCCACTGGTCCTGGCGCGTCTCGCCCGCCCCCATCACGCTGTCGAACAGCTCCTGGGGCGTGCGCGCCGCCTTGACCATCTGCCCGAACAGGCCGTGATCGGGCAGCCCGTCCGAGCATTCGGCGGCGATGATCACCGCCCCGCCGGGGCGTACAACCTGTTCGGCGGCGCTCATGCCTTTGCCGCACTGGTACAGGTTTTGGTCGAGCGGGTAGCCGGAGTTGGTCGTGATCACGATGTCGAAGGGCGCATCGACCGGGACCATCGACTTGTCGCGCACGAAGGCGATCCCGGCGTCATGGGCCGCCACCAGGTCGCCCGCGAACACGCCGGTGATCTGCTTGTCGCGGTTGAGGGTGACGTTCAGCAGGAACGCCGGATCGGTGCTCAGCGCCACCTCGCGCGCCTCTTCGAAGATCGGGTTGCCCTGGGCGACGCCCCAGGTCGCCCGCGGATCGGCGATCATGCCGGCGTCGTGATTGCCCAGCACGGTCATCTGGCCCGCCATGCCCGGCATGACGGCCTTGCCCCCACCGGAGAATCCGGCGAAATAGTGCGGCTCGATGAAGCCGGTCAGGATCTTGACGCTGGCCTCCATGTAGGCCCGGTTGATCCAGATTTCGTGCCCGTGCGAACTGGTCCCCAGGTGGACCTGGGTGGACGGGTCGAAGCAGTCATTCTGCTCGATCCGGTAGCCATCGACAATGGCCTCGCCCAGCATCTCGATCAGCTCGGCGCGGGTATTGAAGCGGTGGGTGCCCAGCGCGTTGCACAGCACGATATTCTCCGGCGGGACGTGGGGCAGCTCAGCCAGGATGGCCGGGATCAGCAGGTGGTTGGGCGTGGGCCGCGTGATGTCGCTGAAGACGATGGCGACGGTGTCCTCCGCGGCGACTCGCTCGCGCAGGGGGGCCGAGCCGATCGGGCCGCGCAGCGCGTCGCGCAGAGCCGCCGCCGGATCGGGCAGCGCGGGAACGTATGCCGGATGCAGCACGGTGATGTTCGCGTCGTCAGGCAGCGAAACGGGCAGGCCCGTCCGGCCATAGTCAAGCGTCAGGTCCATGATGAGTGCTCCCTCCTGAGAGATCAGCGGGCCAAAGGCAGCCCGGTCGTCCGTTCGATGGCCAGCAGGCGGTTGTATTTCGCTAGCCGGTCCGATTGCGTGATCGCGCCGACCTTGATGTGGTGGCCGGACCAGCCGACCGCCAGGTCGGCCAGCCAGTTGTCTTCCGTTTCGCCGCTGCGCGCGCTGATCACCACGCGCCAACCGGCGTCGACCGCCAGGCGGCAGGCGTCCGCTGCCTCGCTCAGCGTGCCGATCTGGTTGACCTTGAGCAGCAGCGCGTTCGCCGCCCCCTGCTCGACCGCCCGCCGGATCCGCGCGGGATGGGTGCACAGCAGGTCGTCGCCCATCACCATCGCCCGCGAGCCAACGCGCGCGCGCAACTGCCGCCAGTGATGCCAGTCGTCTTCGGCCAGACCGTCTTCCAGGCTGGCGATAGGATAGGCGTCCAGCCACGCCGCCAGCCGGTCGACCATCGCTGCGCCGTCGAGCGCCCCATCTTCCAGATGGTAGCGCCCATCCCGGTGAAAATGGCTGGCCGCCACATCCACGGTCAACACCACGTCGCGCCCCGGTTCAAGTCCCGCCGCGCGGATCGCCTCCACCGAGGCATCGAGCATGTCCTCGGTATTGGCAAACTGGGGCGCCAGCCCGCCTTCATCCGCCGTGAGCAAGCGCATCCCGTAGCGGCGATAGACCAGCTCGGCGGCAGCCTGAAACACAGCATAAGTCATCGCCAGGACCTCGTCCATCGTACGGGCGGTCACCGGCATCACCTGGACGTCCTGCACGGCGATCTGTGCCCCGGCGTGTTTGCCCCCGCTGAACAGGTTGATCATCGGCAGCGGCAGGCTGGCGGCGGGCCGATCGATCAGCTCGGCAAAATAATCATACAACGGGATCGCGCGCTCCGCCGCCACCGCGCGCGCGAACGCGAGCGACACCGCCAGGATCGCGTTCGCGCCCAGCCGTGCCTTGTTGGACGTGCCGTCCAGCGCAATCAGGGCCTCATCCAGGGCGCGCTGATCGTCGAAGGGGCGCACGTCCAGCGCGGCCAGGATCTCGCCCTCGATGTGCGCCACCGCCCGGCGACAGCCGAGGCCGCCATAGCGCCGGGGATCGCCATCGCGCAGCTCCCAGGCTTCGGCGGCGCCCCGCGACGCGCCGGATGGCACCGAGACCGTCCCGACCGCCCCGCTCGCCAGGACGCACGTCGCCTGTACGGTGGGGCGCCCGCGGCTGTCCAGAATTTCCAGCGCCGACAGGTGATCGATGATGGGCATGCTTCACTCACAGTCCGCTACGAAACGCGTGATACAGTCGTGCAGCGTGCGCGGCGGAGCGGCCACCAGCGCGGTGACGATCGCGCGCTGGCGAGCCCGCTCGTCCTGGCTCAGATACTCGAGCTGGGACCGCCCGGCCACCCGCGCCAGCAGACAGCCCAGCGTGTGCCGGACCGCGCGCGGCTCCAGGCTCCCTGCCCAGTCGCAGTCGCGCACCGCCCCATGATACACCCGCCAGGCCAGGCGCGCCGCCTCCGCAAAACGAGCGCGCTGGTCCGGCAGGTAGTGCGCCTTGCTGAGCAGGTGCGCCATCGAAAAGCCCAGGTCGAACGCCGGATCGCCAAAATGGATCACCTCGTGATCGAGCAGAATCAGCCGCCCGTCGTGGACGAGGATGTTCTTGGGGCTGTAGTCGCCGTGGACGAGCGTCAGGCGGCAGGCGCGCGTTTCGCTCACCAGCGCGTGGAGGAAGCCCGCTGCCGCCGGGACCTGCTGGGCTGTGTACAAGTAATATGGCTCCAACCGCAGCGACTCGAAGAACGAGCGATCGGCGAACTCGGCAGCGATAGCCGCGCGGTGCTCGCCGGCACCGCGGTGGATTCGCGCCAGCAGCCGCGCGAACTGCTCGACATGGCCTGTCTGGAGATCGCCCGCCAGCAGCATCGTCTTCCAGTTGCGGTGGGGCTGGCGCACGGCCTCCATCGCCAGGATATGCGCGGTGTGATCTTCGAACACAAAGGCGGGCAGCGCGCCCGGTGCCAGCCGCGACAGCCAGCGCAGCCCGGCGGCCTCGCGGTGGATGCGCTCGGGACTGCTGAACCACTCCACCGGCACCCGCAGCCGTTCGAGCGCCTGTTTGAGGACCCAGGCGGTGCCATCCGGGCGCTGCACCAGGACGGTCCGGTTCGACACGCCGCCCGGGAGAGGCTGCACCTGGGGGATCTCGCCCGGCGGGATATGCCCGTTCTGCCGCAGATAGGCGATCAGAGCCTGGGGCTGTTCGATATCCAGCATGGGGGGCGTCTCCTCTGTCCGGGATTGGGTGTGATCTTGAACAGAGGCAGTATACAAAAAAAAGGAACAGGACTACAATGGTGGCAATGAATTTCGATTTAGTTTCAACTTGATATTAAGTCGAAAGCCATGTCAACGATAAAAAGACGGCACCAGACTATTGTTGATTTGCTACGACAGGAAGGCGGGCGCCTGTCGGTCCAGACGTTGAGCGAGCGCCTGGGCGTCAGCACGGTCACCATCCGGCAGGACCTGCGCGCGCTGGCCGCCAAAGACGTGCTCGAGCGCGTGTACGGCGGCGCGGTGCTGCGCGCCTCGAGCCCGATGTCGGTCGAGCTGTCGTTCGAGGTCCGGCAGGGCGAGGCGCGCAAAGCCAAAGACGCCATGGGACGGTTCGCGGCCGAACTGGTCAAAGACGGCTACGGGATCGCGCTGGATGGCAGCACGAGCGCATACGCCCTGGTGCCCTACCTCAAGAACATGACGAACCTCACCATCGTCACCAACAGCATGATGGTGGCGCAGAGCTTCCGCGACACGCCGCGCATCAAGGTACTGGTCCCCGCCGGGCGCATCCGTGGCGAATCGGCCACCATCGTCGGCAATCCGGAAAGCCTGCCGGATATCAACCTGAGCTTCGGATTCTTCGGCGCGTGGGGTGTGTCGCTGGATGGCGGATTCAGCGATGTGGAGCCGGACGAGATCGCGATGCGCCGGGCGATGATGCAGCGCTGCCTGCGCTCCGTGGTGGTGATCGACTCGCGCAAGTGGGGCGAGACAGCGCCCTACACCTACGCCCAGCCGCAGGAGGTGGGCCGCATCATCAGCGACGACGGCGCGCCGCCCGAACTGGTCGAGCATTTTCGCGCACTGGGCGTAACTGTCGATCTCGTGCCCGGCGTCTAGATACCAGGGCGTGCTGTGGGGAATGCCGCAGCAGGGCTCCAGGCGGGTGCAGATTTGGTTG
>Ga0123332_1005373_pt1 | contig 10846 bp, 10 predicted proteins | sample BioC12SIPDNA_4_FD_89958 | JGI IMG/M metagenome (GOLD analysis project Ga0123332, IMG submission 89958) | Anaerobic biogas reactor microbial communites from Washington, USA - Biogas_R2_A C12 SIP DNA | ecosystem: Engineered > Bioreactor > Anaerobic > Unclassified | place: Washington, USA... | reverse complement strand
AGGATCAGCACGATCACCGCGATCGGGAGAACCGAATAGATCGCCTCCTTCAGCTTTTCCCATATGCCGTTCAGCAATGGCAGCACCTCCCCTTCCTTATACCATGATAACATTTCCGCGCGCGTCGGTCAAACGCGCGCGAAAATCTTAACAAAAAGCTGGAAGGCGTCACTGCATCTGGAACTCGGTCCAGATGTCCTGATAGACGGCCTCGAACTCGCCGACGTCCTCGACGAACTCCTTCGTCGCGAGCTTGTCCTCGGGGATGTTCAGCGCGTCGTAGCCCTTGAGCTCCTCCGGGATCAGCGGGTCGGCGGCCGCGTTCGGGTTCAGGTACAGCGTCCACGCGGCGCTCTGGGCGGCGATCTCCGGGCGCATCATGAAGTCGAGGAATTTGTGCGCGGCCTCGGCGTTCTCCGAGCTCGCGGGGATGACCATCGCGTCGATGCCGAAGCCGATCCCCTCGGCCGGGAACACGCACTTGAGCTCGGGGTTCGTCTGCTGCGCGATCGCGGCGTAGGGCGTGAACAGATAGGCGACCTTGACCTCGCCCGAGAGCAGGTACTGGTACGTCGCGTCGTAGTCGAACACGCGCACGTTGGGCCTGAGCGACTTGAGCTTCTCCGCCGCCTCGTCGAGCTGGGCCTGATCGGTCGTGTTGTACGAATAGCCGAGCGACTTCAGCGTCGCGCCGATCATCACGCGCGCGTCGTTGATGAGCGCGAGGCTGTCCACAAACTGCTCGTCCCAGAGGTCCGCGAAGCCCGTGATCTCGCCCTCGACCTTCGAGGGGTCGTAGACGATCATCGGCGAGCCGGCGGCGTAGGGGATCGCGTACGCGCCGTCCGGATCGAACACCTGGTTTAAGTACGCGGGGTTCAGGTTCGCATAGTTCGGCAAAAGCGCCTTGTCGAGCGCCGTCAGCAGCCCTTCGGTCCGCAGGATCGACAGCGCGTAGTCGCTCGCGAGCACGATGTCGTACTTGCCGCCGGCGCGGAGCTTCACGAGCATCTCGTCGTTGGACGCGAACGGCGAGAAATTGACCGCGATGCCGGTCTCGTCGGTGAACTGCTGAAGGATTTCGTCGGAAAAATAGCCCTCCCAGGTGAAGATCGTGATGTTGCCCTCGGCGAGCGCGGCGCCGGGGATCAGGAGCGCCAGCATAAGCATCCATGCGAGCAGGGTTTTCAAGTTTGCGACCTCCCTTTATGTTGTTTATTTTGCCGGACAAGCCGGAAAACCGCGATGACGAGAAACACCGTTGCGAGCATCATGGTCGAGAGCGCGTTGACCTGCAGGCTCACGCCCATGCGCACGGAGGAGTAAATTTTGATCGGCAGCGTCGTCGTGCCGGGCCCGGTCACGAAGAAACTGATGACGAAGTCGTCCATGCTCATCGCGAACGCGAGCAGCGTGCCGGAGAATATGCCGGGGAGGATCAGGGGCAGCGTCACGTCGAAGAACGCGCGCACCGGGGACGCGCCCAAGTCCCGCGCGGCGCTCGGAAGCTCCGGGTCGAGGCCCGCGAGCCGGCCGCGGACAACGATGAATATGTAGGGGATGCAGAACGTCACGTGCGCGATCAAGAGCGTCAGCATCCCGAACGGCACGCCGACCGCGGCGAAGATCGACAGAAACCCCATCGCGAGTATGATCTCCGGGATCATCGCCGGCAGCATCGAGATCCCCTCGATCGCGCCGGAAAAGCGGAATTTCCGCCGCGCCATGCCGACCGCGCCGAGCGTGCCGACGACGGCCGAGATCAGGCAGCTGTAGAGGGCGAGCTCGAGGCTCTGCAAAAGCGCCGCGACGAGGCCCTTCGTGTCCTTCATGAGCCCCTCGTAGTACTGCAGAGAGAAGCCGGTGAAGTTGTAGGTGAAGCGGCTCGTGTTCGCGTTGAGGGAGAACACCGCGACGACGAGTATCGGCAAATACATCAGCAGCAGCACCAAGACGAGGTAGGCGCTCGAGAGAATTTTCCTCTGCTTCACGCGCGCACCCCCTAGAACACCGCGATGTCGCTGCTTTTGCCGCCCGCGCGCCGGTAGACCCAGAGGATCGACGACGTGAGCAGCATCAGGACGACCGACAGCGCGGCCGCGAACGGCCAGTCGCGGCTCTTGAGCAGCTGCGTGTTGATGAGGTTGCCCAGGAACACCTCGTTCGCGCCGCCGAGCAGGTCGCTCATGAAGAACAGCCCGATCGACGGGACGAACGTCAGCACGCACCCGGCCAAGAGCCCCGGCGCGGTCATCGGGAGCGTTATGCTGAAAAACGTCCGGGCGGGCGAGGCGCCCATGTCGCGGCTCGCCTCGACGAGCGCCCAGTCCATCTTCTCAATGGACGAATACGCGGGCAAGATCACAAACGGCAAAAGCGCGTACACCATGCCGAGCAGCACCGCGCCGAACGTGTTGAGTAGCTTCAAGGGTTCCTGAATCGCGCCGATCGACAGAAGCAGCGAATTCAGCGGCCCGTCGCCCATCAAGAGCATCCGCCAGCCGTACACGCGCACCAGCGCGTTCGTCCAGAACGGCACGATCACGAGCATCATCAGTGCCGAGCGCCGGCTCTTCTTCGCGCGCGCCATGAAGTAGCCGAACGGGTAGCCGATCAGAAGGCACACGCCGGTCGTCAGCGCGGCGAGCTTGAGGCTGTTTAGGAGCACCTTGCCGTAGCTCGGGTTCAGGATTTTCAGGTAGTTGTCGAGCGTGAACTTCGGAATCACGCCGAGCCCGTCGGGGTTTCGCGTCATGAAGCTCAGCCACACGATGTAGCCGAGCGTCACGCCGACGAACAATATCGTCCAAATTGCCATCGGGGCGACGAGCCAGATCGCGCCCGAACCCTCGCGCCTCTTCTTCCTCATTGGACAAGCGCCGCCTCGCCGCGATTCCACACCATGAACACCTGTTCGCCCTCGGCGATCCTGTCCTCGGACGCGGACTGCTGGATCGCCAGCGCCTCCTGTCCGCCCGGGAGCTCGACGATCTCGCGGATCGACCCGCCCGCGTAGTGGCGCGATTTCAGCACGCCCGGCAAAAAGCACTCGCCCGACGGCCGGCGCAGGAGCCGTATCCGCTCGATGCGCAGGCACAGGCTGACGCTGTCGCCCGGCCGGACCGGGAACCCCGGCTTTCGCCCGGGGAAGCGCCGGCCGAAGTAGTTCAACACCGGCGCGCCGTCGTCGAGCGTCCCCTCGACCGCGCAGTCGAGGAAGTTCGACTGGCCGATGAAGCCCGCCGCGAAGCGCGTCACCGGGCGCTCGTAGATGTCCTCCGGCGCGCCGACCTGCTCGAACCGGCCCTCGCGCATGATCGCGATGCGGTCGGACATGTTGAGCGCCTCCTCCTGATCGTGCGTTATGTAGAGAAACGCGATGCCCAGCCGCTTCTGTATGTCCTTCAATTCGCGCTGCATCTGCTGGCGGAGCTTTAAGTCCAGCGCGCCGAGCGGCTCGTCGAGCAGCAAGAGCTTCGGGTTCAGTACCACCGAGCGCGCGATCGCGACCCGCTGCCGCTGCCCGCCGGAGAGCTGCGAGGGCATCCGCTTCTCGAAGCCCTCGAGCGCGACGAGCGATAGCATCTCCCTGACGCGCCGATGCCACTGATCCTTGCGCTCGCCGCGCACGCGCAGCCCGTAGGAGATGTTCCTCTCGACGCTCATGTGCGGAAACAGCGCGTAGCTCTGGAACACCGTGTTCACGTCGCGCTTCTCCGGCGGCAGGCCGGTGATGTCGCGCCCGCCGAGCAGCACTTGCCCCTCGTCCGGCGCGGTCAGCCCCGCGACGATGCGCAAGGTCGTCGTCTTTCCGCAGCCCGACGGCCCGAGCAGCGTCACAAACTCGCCCGCGCCGACGTCGAGCGAAATGCCGTTCAGCACCCTTACGCCGTCGAACGATTTCTTTAGCCCGCGAAGTTCAAGCATGAAAAATGCCTTTCTCGGAAGATCAACAATTATGTACCCAATATACAGCGTTTTGAGGCGCTTCGCAAGTGAAGTTTGGTAAAAAAGGGGCGCCCTTTCGGGCGCCGGAGGTGCGGGGTTCAGCGCGCGCGGACGAGCTCGACGAGCGTCCTGACCATTGTGTCCATGTCCTCGACGGCAATCAGCTCGTGCCGGCTGTGGAAGTTCATGCCGCCGGTCGCGAGGTTCGGGCACGGCAGGCCCATGAACGAGAGCTTGCTGCCGTCGGTGCCGCCGCGGATCGGCTCGTGGTACGGCTCGACGCCGGCGGTCCGGTACGCGCCCTCCGCGCGGCGGACGACGTGCATGTGGTCCTTCAGAACTTCCAGCATGTTGAAATACGAGTCGACGAGCTGCAATTCGACCGTGCCGGCCCCGTACTTTTCGTTGAGCGCCGCGGCGATGTCCGCCATCCGCTGTTTGCGGAACTCGAACTTTTGGCGGTCGTGGTCGCGCAGGATGTAGTGCATCGTCGTAAGCTCGACCGCGCCGTTGATCTCGGTCAGGTGCTGGAAGCCCTCGTAGCCCTCGGTGTCCGCCGGCGTCTCGCCCTCGGGGAGCATCGCGGAGAGCTCGCAGGCGACGAGGTTCGCGTTCAGCATGCGCCCCTTCGCCGCGCCGGGGTGTATGCTGATCCCGTGAATTTTGATGATCGCCGAGGCCGCGTTGAAGTTCTCGAACTCGATCGAGCCGACGTCGCCGCCGTCGACCGTGTACGCGAACTCCGCGCCGAAGCCAGTCACGTCGAACAGGTCCGCGCCGCGGCCGATCTCCTCGTCGGGCGTGAACGCGATCCTGACCGGGCCGTGGAGGATCGTCGGGTCGGCTTTAAGAACCTCGAGCGCCGTCACGATCTCGGCGACGCCCGCCTTGTCGTCGGCTCCCAGCAGCGTCCTGCCGTCGGTCACGACGAGCGTCTTGCCCTTGCGCTTCAGAAGCCCGGGGTATTTCTCCGGCGTCAGCACGTCGCCGTTTTCGAGCACTAGCGCGCCTCCCGGGTACTCGACGAGCCGCGGCTTGACCGGGTGGCTCGGCACGACGTCGACGACGTCCATGTGCGCGATCAGCCCGATCGCCTTCCGCTCCGCGCAATTTGCGGGAAGGCTCGCGTACACATAGCCGTGCTTGTCGACGCGCGCGTCGGAAAGCCCCAGCGCCTTCAATTCCTTGACGAGCCTGTCCGCGAGCGCGAGCTGCTTTTCGGTGCTCGGGCACGCCTTGCTCTTGGCGTCGGACGCGGTGTCAAACCGGGCGTATTCGATCAGCCGTTCATGGGCGCGCATGGAAATCCTCCTATCGGTAATACAGCCTCTGCTGCGTCTCGCGCTTCGGCTCGCAGGTCAGGTTGACGCCGAGGCGCCGGAACACGTCCTCGTCGACCGGCGAGAGCAGCACGCTCGCGTGCGCCTCGAGGCCCGAAAGCCGCGGGAGCTGCGCGATCGCCTGCGCCGCGTGCTCGTCGTCGGCCGCGCAGATCGACAGCGCGACGAGCACCTCGTCGGTGTGCAGCCGCGGGTTGCGGTTGCCGAGCGACTCGACCTTGAGCCTTTGGATCGGCTCGATGATCCGCTTCGAGATCAGCTTGATCTCGTCCGGGATGCCGGCGAGCACCTTCAACACGTTCAGAAGCAGCGCGCTCGACGCGCCGAGCAGATCGGACGTTTTTCCGGTGATGACGGTTCCGTCCGGGAGCTCCATCGCGGCGGCGGGCTTGCCGGTCTCGCGCTCGAGCCGGTTCGCCTCGCGCGCCGCCGCGCGGTCCTCCGGCGATACGCCGGCCTGCTCCATCAAAATCTCGATCTTTCCGACGGCCTCCTCGTCGCGAAGGCCGCGGAGCTTCGCGCAGCCCTCGCTGAAGAACCGGCGCACGATTTCGCGGCGCGACGCCTCCGAGCAGGCGGCGTTGTCGGTGATGCAGAAGCCCGCCATGTTGACGCCCATATCCGTCGGCGATTGGTACGGCGACTTCCCCTGTATCCGCTCGAAGATCGCCTTGAGCACCGGGAAGATCTCGACGTCGCGGTTGTAGTTGACCGCGAGCGCGCCGTACGCCTCGAGGTGGTAGGGGTCGATCATGTTGATGTCGGCGAGGTCCGCGGTCGCGGCTTCGTAGGCGAGGTTCACCGGGTGCTTGAGCGGCAGGTTCCAGATCGGGAACGTCTCGAACTTCGCGTAGCCCGCCCTCACGCCGCGCCTGTGCTCGTGGTAGAGCTGGCTCAAACACGTCGCCATCTTGCCGGAGCCGGGGCCGGGCGCGGTGACGACGACGAGCTCGCGCCGGGTCTCGATGTATTCGTTGCGGCCGTAGCCGTCGTCGCTGACGATCAGCTTCAGGTTCGCCGGGTAGCCGTCGATCGCGTAGTGGCGGAACACGCGCACGCCCTGATCCTCGAGCCGCCTCTTGTAGGCTTCGGCCGCCTGTCCGCCGAAGCGCGTGATGACGACGCTGCCGACGTACAGCCCCGCCTCGCGGAACGCGTCGATGAGCCGGAGCGTCTCCGAGTCGTAGCCGATGCCGAGGTCCCCGCGCAGCTTGTTCGTCTCGATGTCCTGCGCGTTGACCGCGATGACGACCTCCGCGCGGTCGGCAAGCGTCTTGAGCATCCGAAGCTTGCTGTCCGGCTTGAAGCCCGGCAGCACGCGCGAGGCGTGGTGGTCGTCGAACAGCTTTCCGCCGAACTCCAGATAGAGCTTGCCCCCGAACTGCGCGATCCTCTCGCGTATGCGCTCCGACTGAAGCCGTATGTACTGATCGTTGTCAAATCCCAAATTCATGCGCGCCTCCCCAGCATCGCGGCCCCGATGACGCCCGCGTCGTTGCCCAGGGTCGCGAGCTCGACGCGCGCGTACGGCATCGAGGTGTAGAAGATGTGCTTCGGAAGCTCCTCGCGCACCGCGTTCAGGAGGAATTCCCCGGCGTAGGACACGCCGCCGCCGAGCACGAACACCTCGGGATCGAGTATGTTGACGAGGCTCGCAAGCCCCACGCAGAGGTAGTAGACGTATTCGCGGAACACCTCCGCGCAGCCCGGGTCGCCCTCCTTCGCGAGGTCGAGCACGAGCTTCGCCGTCACGCGCGAGGGGTCGCCGGCGACCGCCATCGACAGCGCGCAGCCGGGGTTCTTCGCGAGCAGCTCGCCGCCCATGCGGATGATCGCCGTCGCGCTCGCGTACTTCTCCCAGCAGCCGCGGTGGCCGCAGTTGCACGGCTCGCCGCCCGCGACGATGACCATATGGCCGATCTCGCTGCCGACGCCGTGCGCGCCGGTGAACGCGCGGCGGTTCAAAACGATGCCGCCGCCGACGCCGGTGCCCAGCGTGATGAATACGCTCGAATTGTAGCCCTTCGAGACGCCCGCGACGCTCTCTGCAAGCCCCGCGACCGTCGCGTCGTTGTCGACGTACACCGGCTTTCCGAGGAGCCCCGAGAGCATGCCGGAGAGCGGCACGTCGTGCCAGTGCAGGTTGTTGCAGAACGGCACGAGGCCTGTCGACGGGTCCTCGACGCCGGGGATGCCGACGCCGACCGACGCGATCTCGTCCATCGCGCGGCCGCTCTCCTTAACGATCCGAAGCGCCAGCGCCGCCATGTCGCGTATCGTCGCCTCGTGGCCGCGCTCGACGCCCGTCGGGCAGCTCGACTTGATCAAAATGTTTCCGTCCCCGTCGACGACGCCGGCCTTGACGCTCATCCCGCCGACGTCCAATCCGATGTAGAGCATGCTATTCCTCGCCTTCCTGCGCGCGCCTCGCGCGGTCGATGTGCCTGCGCGCGAGCTCCTGCGCCGCGTTGTATCCCATCTGCTTGAGCCGGAAGTTCCTCGCCGCGACCTCGAGCACGATCGCGAGGTTCCGCCCGGGGTGGATCGGGATCAATATGTGGGGCACCTTGACGCCGAGTATCTCGTTGTACTGGTCGTTGAGCCCGAGTCGGTCGTACTCCTTGCCCTGCTGCCAGAGCTCGAGCTTTACTTCCAGATCGATCGACTTCGAGCGGATGACCGCGCCGACGCCGTACATCGTCGCGATGTCGATGATGCCGACGCCGCGGATCTCCATGAAGTGGCGCACGAGCTCGGGGGATTCGCCGACGAGCCGGTCGTCCGACACGCGGCGGATGTCGACGACGTCGTCCGCGACGAGCCGGTGGCCGCGCTTGACGAGCTCGATCGCCGCCTCGCTCTTTCCGACGCCGCTCTCGCCGGTGATCAGAAGCCCGGAGCCGTAGACGTCGACGAGCACGCCGTGGCGCGTCTCGCGCGGGGCGAGGTAGTCGCGCAGAAAGCTGATCAATTCGACCTCGACCTGCGTCGTCTGCGCCTTCGCGGAGTAGATCGGAATCTTGCGCGCCGCCGCGAGCACGAGCATCTCGTCAAAGCACGGGATGTCGCGCGCGATGATGATGCAGGGCACGTCGTAGCTGAAGAACTTCGTCAGCCGCTCGCGCCGGGTCGCCTCGTCGATCATCGAGAGGTAGGTCATCTCGACCATGCCGAGAAGCTGCGGGCGCTCGAAGCCGAAGAAGTCCCAGTACCCGGCCAGCTGCAGGCCCGGCCGGTTCACGTTCGAGACCTCGATCGCGAGCCGCCCGTCCGCGCTCGGGATGACGGTCTTGAAACCGAGCGCCTTGACAAGATCGCACTCCAGAACCATGCCCTTACCCTCCGATCTCATTTTGCGCAAGAAGCTCTTCGAGTACGCGCGCGACGCCGTCCGAATCGTTCGATGGCGCGACGAATTCGGCGCCCGCGACGACATTTGCATCCCCGCTCTCCATCGCGTAGCCGCGCCCGGCGTATTGAAGCATCTGGACGTCGTTGTCGGCGTCTCCGAACGCGGCGACCTCCTCGCGCGGGATGCCGAAACACTCCGCGACCGACCGGAGCGCCGCGCCCTTGTCGACGCCGGCCGAGACGATCTCGAGGTACGTCGGGTGCGAGAGCATCGCCGAGATCTCCGGGAATTCCGCGAGGATTTCATCCCGGAGCATGATGAGCTTCGCGTTTTCGCCGAGCGAAAGCAGCTTCATCGCGGGCTTTTCGATCCATCCGGACAGCGGCTTCAACAGCTCGACCCCGCGCATGCGTATGCGTCCCTCGTAGTCGTCGCAAACCTCCGGGACGCGCTTTTCGTAGAAAAATCCCCGCTCGGGGAAATACTGTATGAAGATGCCGAGCTCCTCGGCCATGCGCGCGACCCGCCGCGCGGATTCGGCGGAAATCGCGCGCCGAAACAGCGTGTCGCCCGTCCGCCAGTCGAGCGCCACCGCGCCGTTGAACGCGATGATCGGCGCGTTTGTCGAAAGCTGTCTTGCGAACGCGCCGGTGGATTCGGACATTCTGCCGCTGGCGAGCACGAATTTCGCGCCGGCTTCCATCGTCTGGGAAACGGCGCGAACGGTTCTTTCTGAGAGCTCGCTTTGGCTGTCGAGCAGCGTGCCGTCGAGATCTGTGGCAATCAGGCGTATCATCGTGCGTACAACCCCTTCCCCAGACATTTTAGCGTATTTTACCGCGCGATGCAAGCCTTTCCAAAATTCTCCGCGCAACACGGCGGTACTTTTGGAAATGCTACATAAACAGGAGGGGATCATCTATGTCCATCGGATTGATTCTATTGATTGTGACGGGCCTTCTCGTGATCTTCGGCGTGGGCCAGAGGGCGCTGGACAGGCTCAGGCTCAACGACAAGCAGGCGCTTCTGGCGATCGCGCTGATCATCGGCCTCGGGTTTGTGCCGGACATACCGCTCGGCCGGAACCTGACGATCAACCTGGGCGGCTGCGTCATCCCGGTGCTCTTGTGCGGCTATCTGTTCGTCCGGGCCGGCACGTGGATGGAGCGCGGGCGCGCGATCGCCGCGTCGCTCGTGACGGGCACGGTCTGCTACATCATCGGGCGCTACGCGGCAAACGAGCCGGAGACCATCACCTTCGACCCGAATTACCTCTACGGCATCGCCGGCGGCGTGATCGCGTACCTGTTCGGGCGCTCGAGGCGCGCGGCGTTCATCGCGGGCATTCTGGGCGTATTGATCGCGGACGTCATCGCGTCGATCGAGGTCTGGTCGATGGGGGTCGACCAGAAATTGCAGCTCGGAGGCGCGGGCGCGTACGACGCGGTCGTGATCTCGGGCCTCTTGGCGGTGATGCTCGCGGAACTGATCGGCGAGATCGTCGAGCGGATGACGCGCGGGAAGAACCGGCCCCGCCGCGAATACAGCATCGAAAACGGAGAATTCCTGCGGAAGGAGCGTCAAAAATGAAGCGGATATTGGTCATGCTCGTCCTCGCGCTTTTGATCCTGTCGCCCGCGCTCGCGGAGGACGGCGAGATGGACGGCGACGCCGTCTACACGCTCGTCGACCAGTCGGGCAGGGAGCTGACGATGCGCGCCGGACGGATGTTTGAGGGCGACGAGTACATCTCCTCCGACGACCAGCTCTACCGCGTCGTGTCGGTGGATGACCAGAGGATGATCGCGACCGCCGAGCACCTGGGCTACGCCGAGACCGACCCGGCCGCGGCGACGGCGTTCGCGTCCCTGATCGCGCGCGCGGAGTCGAAGAAGAAGATATCGATGTACTCGACGCACTCCGACGAGAGCTATGTGCCCACCGACGGCGATTCCTCGAAGCTCAAGAACGCGGGCATCTACGACGTCGGCGACGCGCTCAAGGAGAACTTCGAGAAGCTCGGCATCGAGGTCGAGTACTCGAAGGACACGTTCCTGCCGCACGACGCCGGCGCGTATCGGCGCTCGCGGCGCACCGCGGAGGAGCTTTTGAAGGAGACGCCGGACGCGCTTCTCGACATCCACCGCGACGCGGTTCCCGCCAAGCAATACGAGACCGAGGTCGAGGGCGAGGACACGAGCAAGGT
>Ga0123332_1005365_pt1 | contig 10864 bp, 6 predicted proteins | sample BioC12SIPDNA_4_FD_89958 | JGI IMG/M metagenome (GOLD analysis project Ga0123332, IMG submission 89958) | Anaerobic biogas reactor microbial communites from Washington, USA - Biogas_R2_A C12 SIP DNA | ecosystem: Engineered > Bioreactor > Anaerobic > Unclassified | place: Washington, USA... | reverse complement strand
GGGTCGGGGGTGTTGAAGGTGGCGGAGCCGTCGAGGCTGTGCCAGAAGAGGCCCTGGTGGCCGACGCGGTTGACCGGGGCGGGCGTGGCGCTGGTGTGCTTGACGGCCGGCGTGCCATAGGGATCCCAGACGTACTGCTCGAGCACCTGCCCGGCTTGACCCAGCAGGGCCACGACGCGACGCGCGAGGATATGGCAAAAAGCCTGGGGCGGTCGTAAACTCGGCCTCGGTTATGGGCGATCGGTCTGCGGCATGGGCAGGCGGAATGGTGGGGAATGCGTTCTCGCGGATTGCGGCCTGGATCGTTCGAGAGTGCGCGCGAGAAACCCGACGCGGCGAAGCGAGGCGTCAGAAAAGGACAGACAACGAATGGCAACCCTGGCAACGGCTGACTGGGCCCATGTGGACTTGAGCGAGTACCCCCGCATGCGGGTGCCGGCCCCCGGGCCGCGATCACGTGAATTGCACGAGCGCTGCACCCGCTACTTCAAGGGCCTCAGCGGGCAGGTCAAGCTCTTCCCCGTGGTCTTCGAATCGGGTCGCGGTTGCACCCTCGTCGACGTCGACGGCAACCGCTACATCGACTTCTCCTCCGGCATCTACGTGACCACGCTAGGGCATTGCCACCCGAAGATCACCGAGGCGGTGCGGCACTACGCCGGCACGCTGATGAACTGCCACGACTTCACCACCGAGGTCAAAACGCGGCTGATGGAGAAGATGGCCGAGATCCTGCCCGGCGACCTGACCGGCTACCAGCTTTACGACTCGGGCACGACGGCGGTCGAGGCGGGGATGCGCGTGCTGCGGGCGGCGACCGGCCGCAACGAGATGCTCTCGTGCTTCTACGACTTCCACGGCAAGACCTACGGGGCCGTCTCGCTGGCCCACATCCGCTCGCAGGTCTACGGCCGGGTGCGGGCCCCGGGCATGCACATGGTTCCCCGGCCGGACACCTACCGCCCCGTGTGGAGCAAGCCGGACGGCAGCATCGACACCGACGCCTACCTGCGGTTCTACGAAGAGTACCTGGATAAGGGGACCGTCGGCGACGTGGCCGGCTTCGTCCTCGAACCCATCCAGGGCTGGGGCGGGTCGATCATCCCGCCCGACGACTTCTTCCCCAAGCTGCGGCAACTGTGCGACCGGCACAAGATCCTGCTCATGGCCGACGAGGTGCTCACCGGCATGGGCCGCACGGGCAAGTGGCTGTGCATGGAGCACTGGAACACGCAGCCGGACATCGTCTCCCTGGGCAAGGGCTTTGGCAACGGTTTCCCGGTCACCGCGGTGGCGGTGCGCGAGCCGTTCAAGGAATCCTTCGAGAAAATCTCCGCGTCGAGCAGCTACGGGGGTAACCCGATGGCCTGCGCCGCCGCCATGGCGAGCATCGAGGTCATCGAAGAGGAAAACCTGCTGGAGCGGGCTTTGCACCTGGAGAAGATCGCGATGCAACGCATGGCTCGCATGAAGGACGAGCACCCAATCATCGGCGACGTGCGGGGCAAGGGCTGCCTGTTCGGCATCGAGCTGGTCAAGGACCGGGCGACTAAGGAGCCGTTCGACAAGGCCGGCGAGCGTGTCTACCAGCGGGCGTTTGCCAAGGGCCTGGCGTGGATCCCGGCCGGCCACATCCTACGCATGAGCCCGCCGATCGTCATGGAGGATGAGGTCATGCTCAAGGGCTTGGACCTCATCGACGAGGCCATCGGCGAGACCGAGCGAGAACTGGCTCACGGCGGGTAGGGTGGCAGAACCAATCGGGTAGAACCAAGCGGGTAGGATCAAGGCGGGTCGGACCGAACGAGTCGGACCGAACGGGTCGGACCAGCCGGGCAGGACCAAGGCAACTTGTTGCCGTTCGTCCCGCACGTTTGGGGCAGCCGTTTTCCTGACCCCGTTTCTGTCACCCTGTCTCTGTTCCTAGGGCTGGTATCCGAGGGCCAGCAGCATCTGAGTCGTGAGCCCCGCCGGTTCCCAGCGAGGCGAGGCCCACTGTGTGTCCTGTCGGCTCCAGTGATATCGATAGGGGAGTTCCGCCCATCCCCGGTTGTCACAGAGACACTCCTGTTCGCCGAGGCATCCATCAAGGACAGGTCGCGGCGCCACAACCCTGCTGCAGTAATCGAGCCTTTGCACGGCCACTGATACATCATCCGGTTTCCAGCCGACGTAGAAGCAGTCGCGGAATACCTGCGGTGCTTCGCGTCTTGCGAACCCAAGCCCGACTGTCCCTTCCGAACCGAGGAGGTCCCAGCGGGTCACCCTTGTCGGCGAATCCTTGGTGACCCGGCGCAGAACCGCCAGCGAATCGCCGTTGAGCAAGGCAGATAATGCTCGCATGTCGGAAGAACTCGTCAGTACGCGTTCGATGCAACGATGCGTCCATTCCGGCCGGCGCGGATCGAATAACTCCCAAAGCACACGTTTTCTGTTGGGGAGCCAGTGGGCCAGGTGAGTCTGCCCGACCAGGTCGATCTGCGAATCAAGGTCCGCCGGGCTGGCCAGCAGAGCCGTGATGGCATCCGCGACCTCCGGATCCTTGCCGGATTTCTGAAGCCTTTTGAGCAGAGCTGCGAGTCCCTGCATTAGCCGCGACCCTCGTGTGCTCGGATCCCGTTTGCCCCGCCGTGTCGTGCGACATCCGTGCCGCGAAGTCGATCCTGCCGATTTCGCCGACACCCGCGAAGTATCAGCCACCCGCTTTGACCGAGATTATCCATTTGACCTCGCCCGGCTATGCCACCGGGCCGTGCTTGGCTATTGCACCCATGCTTTTCGTTGCGTCTACGCTGTGTTCGAGTTGCTTGTTGACTTTGTGGGCCGAAATGGTCCCCTTCGTGCGGTTGCCTCGTGGCAAGGTGGTTCTGGAGCTATCGAGTGAGATTCTTTCCGTATCTGGGAAAAGCCGTTCCCCAGTGAAGTGGAAGAAAGCTTCGTGGACGCCTGTTCATGTATCAGAATGGAGGCGACAACTGGGACGCGCGACGCGCCGGCTGATCCCCGGAGTGACACCAGAGAAACCCAGGCTTCGTGGAGCCACGACTCACTAATAAGAATGTGATGCCGCGAGGGTCGGCGGTTCGGCCCCGGGAGTGGGGAGCGATTCGATTCTTCTCGTGGATTCCAGTTCACGCAGCATGATCTCGATAGTCAATAAGCTTAATAGCGGCACCGCTTGCCTCGGCTGGTGACAGGCGGCCTCAAAACTGCTTCGCAATGCGTGTGGACGCACCCATTCCAATACGCGTGCGTCGGCCGCCAGCAACGGCTCGAACAGACCGGCTTGCCGACAGGTCTCGAATCCCCATGCCCGTGCCGCGATCGAATCGCGTCCCCATCGTCGCACGTCGGCGTACCGCAGCCAAACCCATCTCGTGTGAAGTTTCTCGCATTGCCAAGCGTACTCACGTCGCCAGCGCTCGTCCGACAGAGGCATCCCGCTGCAACCATCCGCCCGAGGTACTCTGGCAAATGCCGGGAAGTGACGCCTCAGTACGTCGATGTAAGGCTGCCGTGCCCGCCGCAACCTTGCCGGGGTGGCGGCGTACCACTCGATCATACGCATATCGCACGCCAAGTGGCGGGCAAGAACATGACGGCGGGCCATGGCCGGTACGAGAACGTCGTTGCGACCGCTACGCCCGGTGATGATGGCGTACTCTGCGCGGTACAGCGGGTCATCTATCGGGCAACTGCCAAACGTATCGTCAACATGGCTCCGCCAACGAGTCAGGCTCGCGCTGGCAATATCCTCGTGCAGAAGGCCGCCGATCTGTTCCGGAGTACCTCCGCTATGAAGAAAAGCCAAGGCCCAGGCATGTTGGTGTGCCGGCACATTCGCGGGTATGTCCTCGTCGACGGGCAGGTCCGATCCGCCCAGTACACCGTGTAAGTAGCCTTCAAGCAGCACGGCGCCACCATGCCGTGAGAGATAGTCGTTGATGGGCGTGCTTGCGACTAGATGGCCCGCGCCGTGAAGCCCATCGGTATTGATGATGGACTCTCGCAACTGCCGTGGAAACTCTCGGGCATCGAGCAGCAACGAGTCGTGCGAGGTCCTGGCCACATGGGCAAGCTGTCTGGCGAATCGCACATCCTCGCCATACGCGAGACCGGAGGTGAAACAAGTGGGCGCGCGACCACGTTCATCGCACAAGGCCAGGAACATGCGAGAATCCAAGCCGCCGCTAAGGCCCTGCAATAGCGGCGATTGACAATCGGTCATGTGCGCGAGCGTTGGGCGGGCGGCATCGAGATAGCCTTGCACGACATCATCATACGATCGTGGCTCTACCGGCTTATGCTCGAAACTCCAGTATCTATGGATATCGACGCGCCGCCCGTTCCAGTTCAGGCCGTGCGCAGGCTCCAGCCAATGTACGTCGGCGATCAACGTATGATCGTCGAGCATGTTCTGCGAGCGAAGCAAATCGACAACGCCATTCTCGTCGATGCTGAGCTGTGTATTGCTTGCCTGCCACGCAAGCCTCGCACGCGGAGCTACTACCAAACGATCATTCCGCGACCACCAGAACAGGGGTATCAATCCCCAGCGGTCGTTAAACATCGTCCACTTGCGGGTTTCATTATCAAACCACGCGCCGCAGAAGCTGCCTTCTATCTCGGCCAATACCTCTAGCCCTCGGGTGACAAGATTGCGACGCAGAATGGCAGCTGTCGTTCGTACCGATGCCGGACCTGCCCGGTCGTACCAGGCCCATGGCAGAAACATCTCACCCGCCCACGCCAGTATTCCGTGATGGTCGCAATATACACCCGGCCCGCGAGAGTACTCGCTTCCCGGCGGCGAGGCAGTCAACAATGCGAACCCCGGCCCATCGAGGGCAAGCATACGGTCGTCCATATCGCCGGAGGCGCAGACCATGGCCTGTACAGCAGCCTTTGCGCGGCCTGGCCGTGGGTCGCAGACCATGTAAATGCCGGGATCAGGTCGTCGAGGCAAACTCACTTGCGCCTCCGTGCACTTCGCGGGTAATGCGAGAACGCCGGACTGTGCTCAAGCGTACACGAGCCGACAGTTGCCTTACTGATAGGAAATGTGATTCCGCGAGAGGGTGCGGCGTGGCCCCGGGGGTGGGGGGGGTTGGGGGGCGGGAGTCGTTTGGCGAACCCTGCCGACACTCCAAACTGTCCGTTCCCACCGGTGGTCAGACGCCTTCGGCCCATTTCGCGGAGTCATCCCGGCATTCCGGATTCTCGTGGACCGTCCACGGGCTAAATGGGCGTATATACCTCCTGGCCCCGGCCGCTGCAAGGCGGAAATTGAGAATTTTTAGATCGGATTCGGGGCTCCCGGTGCAGATCCCCTTGGCGCTACGCTGCGGGCTGGGCCCCGCCCACGATGTGGGGCCGCAAGGCGGCCGCGGCGCGTCAAGGGCTGCTCGTTCGCCTCGCGGCGAAGGTGATCCAGGAAGGTCGGGATCGACCTCGTGGGTGATTACGGGTGCCGAGGCGGGGGGCGACCGAGCTGTCTGGGAGGTTGGCCAGGCCTTATCTCTGCCAGTCTGCCAGGCAAGGTTGCCCGAGTTGGAGCGAAGGGCATGTCCGGGTATAGTGGTTTGCTTCCGGCGGCGTCGGGCGACGGTATTGGCCCGGTGCCTCGGCCGAACGGGTGCCCCGATTCCGGCAGTTCTGGATCTCGGGCCGACAGTCCGATATCAGATTGTTTCAGGCGCGGTGTACCGGAAGTTCGGTCGGCCGGCTGACGATAGGTGAGAGGACAAGGCGGCACTTGGTTGCCTTTGGTTCGGAGTATCCCTATGCAGGCCTCTTGGCCGGCTGGGGCGGTGTGGATCAGGGCTTGCAACGCGGGCGCGGACGGGCAATGAACTGGTGGCGTTTCTTGTGTCTGGTGTGTCTGGTGATGGCGGCGGGGACACTGCCCGCGACCACCGTGGCCGCGCCGACACAGTCTCGCGAGTCCGCCATGCCCGCCCCGAGTGATTGGGGCGATGCTCCGTTGCCGGGCCCAGCTTCCTCGCCTGAGCCGGAGCGCGACCCCGTGCCACCGGCCCAAGACACACTCGTCATCTCGGCGCAGATGTTTGACGTGTGGGACGCCAGCCTCTCGCGGGCGGCGGCCGGCGCATCCGGTGTGTCACTGCTGCTCCCGCCCGTTCCCGCCGCGTGGACGGATGCCGCCGAGGATCCGCTGGCTGCCAGATGCTCTCGGCCGAAGCCCGCCGACGCCGATCAGCCCTCGACCGCCGCGGCCGCCTGGCTGGTGTGCCGGTACGCTCACGCCCCTCCGCTTGAACATTAGGGCCGCCCGTTGCGTTGGGGTGTGCCCTCACGCGAGTCGGGTTTCCTTATCATCAGGAACCGGCCGTACGCTATGCGGAACAACATCAACTCATGGGCCCGGCCGCGAAACACGGCTTTGCCCGCAAGCGAATGTGGATCACGTAGACCTGACCATGTGATGGCACGTTGGGCCGGCGTATTCGGTCGGCCCGGCAATACAAGAGTAGGCGAGCGGCCTGTTGGCAGCGTGTGACCTGATGTCGCCGTCCCGGCCGCCATGCACGAGGAATCATTATGACCGACAAGAACTTGTGGTCGAAACTGGGCTTGATTGTTCTCCTGGTGGGCCTTTCGGTCTGGCAGATGTGGCCGCCCGAGCAGAAGCTCAAGCCCGGCATCGACTTAGGCGGCGGGCACAGCCTGCTTTTCGAAGTGGACGACAGCGGGCTGGAACAGCACCAGAAGACGGATCTGGCCAGCAAGGTGATGGCCATTCTCAAACAGCGTGTGGACCCTACCGGTGGCCGCAACCTGGTGTGGCGGCCCATCGGTTGGAACCGCATCGAGATCCAGATGCCTCGGCCGTCGGGCTCCCATGCCCAACACCGGGTTCGTTTCGAGGAGGCCCGAAATCAACTGGTGGCCACCGGCATCACCGAGTCCCAGATCCGCAGCGCACTGGCCCTGTCTCCCGAACAGCGGGATGAGGCCTTCGCCGGGATGACCGGCCCGGTTACCGCACGCAAGCCGCTCTTCGAGAAACTGGCCCGTCTCGATGAGGAATATCACTCTTTGCAGGCGACAGCCTCCCAACCGGTCGAGGGCGAAATGGCCCGCAAGATCGACGAGGTCTTCGTCGCTCGCCGGGCAACCATCGAGGAACTGCTCAAAACCAACCTCGATGTCCGAGTGCTGAGCGATATCCTTCAGCTTGATCGACGAGGCAGCGTCCGCGCCGAGCGGCTGGCCGCGATTGAGCAGCAGAAGCCCGATCTAGCCCCGCTGATCAAGGAGATGACCGCCGGTTACGACGAGTGGGCTAAGACCAAGGGGGCGCTGGACGATCCGGCCGACCTGATGCGACTGCTCCGCGGGGCGGGCAAGTTGGAGTTTCGCATTCTGGCTCAGCCTGATCCAAGCAATCCCAATCGCACGGCGGCCAACAACGCAGCCTACCGCGAGGAGATCAAGAAGTACCTCGACCAGTTGGCCAAATACGGCCCCCGGCCGCGCCCGGGCGACAACTTCGGGTGGTTCCGCATCGACAAGCCCGAGGAAAACGACATCGCCAGCGGGCGCTACATTGTCAGTGAGTATCTCGGCACTCCGTATGTGCTCGCTCACTCGACGGACGACATGGGCCTGCTGAACACCGGCAAGGACGACTGGAAGTTGAGGGGCGCCTACCAGGGGATGGACCGCCAAGGCCGGCCTGCCGTCCACTTCGAGCTGGATAAGCGCGGCGGCGACAAGTTCGGGCTCTTAACCCGCAACAACCTGCAGAAGCCGTTGGCCATCTTCCTCGACGGAGCGGCCATGTCCGCGGCCACCATCCAGAGCGAAATCACCACCAGCGGACAAATCACCGGTAACTTCTCCAGGGCCGACGTCGATGAGATGATCAATACGCTCAACGCCGGCGTATTGCCCGCACGACTTAAGGAGGTCCCACTTCAGCAGAAGAGTGTCGGGCCAGCTCTGGGCGCCACCAATCGCGCCAAGGGCATGCAGGCGGTGGTCATTTCGTTCTTGTTGACCGTCGCATTCATGACCATCTACTACAGCTACAATGGGGTCATCGCCAACATCGCCCTGTTGATGAACCTGGTCATCACGCTCGGCGTCATGTCCTTCCTGCAGGCCACGTTTACCCTGCCCGGTATCGCCGGCCTCGTGCTGACCCTCGGTATGGCCGTCGACGCCAACGTGCTTATCTTCGAGCGCATGCGCGAGGAGTTGACGCGCGGCGTGTCCGCTCGGATGGCGGTCAAGCTCGGATACGAGAAAGCCTTCAGCGCCATTCTCGACGGTAACGTCACGACCATTCTCACCGCCGTGATCCTGGGTTCGCTGGGCAGCGAGGAAATCAAGGGATTTGGGCTGACCCTGGGGATCGGCTTGTGCACCAGCATGTTCACCGCTCTGTTCGTCACCCGGCAATACTTCAACATCATGGTCCCGAATACCCTCAACAAGGAAGAGACGCAGCGGGCTTGGATGGGCACTGGATTGCTGGCGATCATCGGGGCGGTGTTCATGGGCCTCGGTTATCTGTTGAATCGTACGCCCGACCTGCGGGCCGAGTCCTCACTGTCCGGATTCGGCGAGCTGATGGCCGTCATGTTCGCCACCGCCGCAGTCCTGATGCTCAGCCTCTGGTTCTTCCGCTTCCTCTACCGGGCCGTCGGTCATCAGCAGAGCAACCGGTTGGCCATGATGAAGTTGATGGCGGCCCCGAAGATCGACTGGATGGCCAAGATCAAGGTCTTCTGGCCTATCTCCGCGGTTATCATCGTCGCCGGGTTCCTCTTTGAAATCGAGGCCGATAGCGACCAGTACCTGGATATCGAGTTCCTCGGGGGCACGAGCGTCCAGATCCAGATTCGCGACGACCGGGCGGCGGAGTTCGCTCAGGGCGGCGACGAAAAGCTGCTGGATTACATTCGCGGCGGGACCGGCCAGGATGAGAATGACCCGCGCCACTCCGTGGGCTGGTTGCTCACGGCGGCGAACCAGATCGAGCAGGCGCCCCTTACCGCGGCCGACGCTCATCGCTACCGGCTGGCTGGGTACAGCGGACTCAGTATTCCGCAGATCGAGGCCCTCCTGGTGCCGATTCTGGAGAACGTCACCGTTCGCGGCGGCGTGCGGGCGACGGATGAGGGCGTCGAAATCGAGTTCGATCCGGAGAAGCTCGGCGATGTGACCATCGACGTGGCCCTGGCTCAAACCCAAGTTCGCGCCGTAGCCGAGTACCTGCGTGTCGCAGCCAACAAGCTGCGCGGCTCTCGCGTCCAGCTCGTCGAAGAGGAGACGGCCACCGGCGAGCGAGCGGCGTTTGAGATCATCACCACCGAGACCCAGCGTCCCATCGTGGCCGAGGCTCTGGTGGCCGCCATGGGGCCGGGCTCCGAGGCGAACATCCTCGAAGTGGTGCAGCCCATCGAGGGCCGCCTTGTGAAAGACAGCGATCGAGCGCCGGACGGGCTGTTCCCGATTCGCCACGCGGATAATGTGCTGTCGGACGTGATTGGCGGCAGCATGGGTGAGTCCGTCGCTGAGTACAAGGGCGGAGTGGCCCTGGTGTTCGAGGATTTGCAGCCGCCGGCTACGATCGCGGACATTGAACAGCGGTTGCGGGAGATGCGCTTGCAGCCTGACTTCGAGGAGACCGGCTGGCGCGAGCCGAAGGTCCTGGGTCTCGAGCCTGTTCCCGGTGAGGTGGGCGAGGCAAGCCGGTATCGCCGCATCGCCATCCTGGTGGTCGATTCCAGCCAGCCGTACATCGAGGGTGATGAGAACATCGCCTGGCGGAGCGAGGTCGCCCAGAAGGAGTTGGAGTTAGCCCAGGCGGCCCTGGAGACTTCTCGTTCGCTGCAACGCGTGACCCAGTTCGCCCCGCAGGTGGCCGGCGAGGCGGCTCAGAAAGCGATCATCGCCATCATTCTCTCGATCATCGCCATCGCCGCGTATCTGTGGGTACGGTTCGGCTCGCTGAACTTCGGGCTCGCGGGCGTCATCGCCCTCTATCACGACGTGGCAGTCACCATGTCCTGCGTGATGCTCTGCCACCACATCCACGACACGGCCCTTGGACGCCTTCTGTTGCTGACCGATTTCAAAATCGACCTGGCCATGGTTGCCGCATTCCTCACCATCGTGGGTTACTCGATCAATGACACGATCGTGATCTTTGACCGTATCCGCGAGAACCGTGGACGACTGGGAACCGTATCCGCCGAGTTGATCAACGACTCGCTGAACCAGACCCTGTCGCGGACCATCATCACGTCGTTCACCCTGTTGATCGTTGTAGTGGCCCTGTATGTGGCCGGCGGCGAAGGTATTCACGGCTTCGCGTTCGCGATGATCGTCGGTACCCTCACCGGATGCTACAGCACGCTGGCCATCGCGACGCCGATGGTCCATCATCCTCGCGCGATGTGGGTGGTGGCTATTGTTCTGGCGGCGGTAACCGCTCTCTTCGTTGTGGCACAGGTGACGTACAAGCCGGTTCAGATGACCTTGCAGGTGATCGTTGTGCTGGGGGCTGTAGCACTGCTGATTCGGCAGTGGATGGCCACCGGCCGGCCCACCCCACGTCACCCGCATGCGGCAGCGTAGTTGGTGCCCGGACGTGACAGCGTAGTTCGCACGGGAGCGGGCCTCTCGCCATCGGGAGGCCCGCTCCTTTTATGTCGTGTGGATGACGTCCCTCCGGAGGGAGGGCAGGCATGCCGAGGCCAGAGCGATCCACGCCCCATCGTAGCGGTCGCCCCCCGACTTCGGCGAGCTCAGCCGAGCCGTGGCGACCGGCGTATTCCTTGCGAGTTCGCGGGCCACCAGGGGCGGCGGCCGCTACGCCATTGCGTGAAAT
>Ga0123332_1005358_pt1 | contig 10874 bp, 8 predicted proteins | sample BioC12SIPDNA_4_FD_89958 | JGI IMG/M metagenome (GOLD analysis project Ga0123332, IMG submission 89958) | Anaerobic biogas reactor microbial communites from Washington, USA - Biogas_R2_A C12 SIP DNA | ecosystem: Engineered > Bioreactor > Anaerobic > Unclassified | place: Washington, USA... | reverse complement strand
GCTCTGCGTTCGGCGGACCGTGGCCGCTCCGCCTACGAGCGTGCGCTGTTTGCCCTCGCCCGTGCGCAACCTGTCGGCGAGCGCGGCTTTGCGGCCAATGCCGGCGATTGGGCCGGCTTCGCCCGCCACGGCGCAACAGTGTTTGCGCTGACATCCGGCGTCGAGCCCGCGGCCGTGTCCACACTGGCCTCCCTGCCCTTCCGGGGCATCGGCCTGCGTGTAATCATCTGCGGCGGCCGTGAGGCTTCGGAAGAGCACCTCGCCGCGCAACTCGATGCACAGCGGCACCTGAGGGCCGCCGGAGTGCCTACAGTGTTCGCAGCCTCGCCGGAGCGGCTCGCGAGGGCATTCGGCGAACTCGCCTCACTGCGGGCAGCGCGCGGGGCGGGGGTGACGACGTGAGCACCCACAAGAGCTTCCTCGGCCGCCTTCCGGCGCGCACTCGGCACGTGCTGGGGCTCGACCTTCCCCCCTATGAACCGGCCCTCGCTGTTGCCGATGAGGGACCGGGCACCTGGTTCGCCGCATGCATCTACTCGTGGCTGATGATGGTGGCCGCCCTGCTGAGCAGCGCCGTATTCATCGGCGATATCCAGTTCGTCGCGCTCATCGGCTTTCTGCTGGTAGTCGCGTTCCCCGTCACCCACCATGTGCACTACACGCGCATCTCGCGGGTGGGGCTGAGTTGGGGCGTGTTCCTGGCTGCGGTCGTGACGGGTGCGGTGCTGTTCTGGTCGAGGGTGCTGTGGGTTGTCACCCTGCAGACCGACGACGTCGGCGATGCCATGCGGCTGTTGGTCGAGGGCTTTCTGTGGGTGATGGCGTGGAGAGCGTTCTCGATCCGCACGCTCACCGAGCAGGTGCAGACGATCCTGCCGGCAAGCTCGATCGTGCTCGTTTCACTCGTGAGTGCCGTCCACTGGTCGGGCCTGCTGGCGATGGCAATGCTGATACTGGGCGCACTGGCGCTCCTGGCACTGGAGCGCAGGCACATTGAGCGACACCGCCAGGCGCCCGTCGGCCCGCTCACCTACAGCCGGGCGGCACGCCCGAACTCCGCCTTGTACTCCTGGCCGGCGCTGTACGTGGTCGCGCTGCTCGCGGCCGTCGGGGTCGGGTTCTGGGCGGCGCGTAGCGAGCTGTCCACGGGTGCGACCGACTATGTGCGGATGTACCTCGCGCGCGCCATCGCCCAGCACTTCATCTCCGGCATGTGGGATCACACGCCGCCCGCCGCACTCTGGACGCCCCGCCTCCAGCCCCCGACGGGCCGACAGATCATCATGCAGGTGTTCTGCGAGCGCCCCACCAACTGGCGCACCGCCGTCTATCCCAGCTACAACGGCAAGTCGTGGACGCGCAGACCGCCCAGAAGCCTGCTGCTCTCGCGCGGAGGGAGCTTCCGGGTTCCCGTTGAGGCGTCGGGAATCTCAGAGGCATCCGTACCCACTGAGCAGACAATCACCCCGCGGGTGTCATTCGGCTCCGAGCTACCGGTTGCGTTCTACCCCGTGGAGGTCGACATCAGAGACCGCGGCTTGAGGTGGGACCCGGACGGCACCATCGCGTCAGCGACCATGGCAACCACCAACCAGACGTACCGCGTGGTGTCGATGGTGCCCCCGGTGGCTGTCGGCAAGACCGGCGTCATCTCCCCCCTTACCGCCGAGCAGCGCAAGTTGAACACCCAACTGCCGGAGAGCATCTCGCCCCGCATCGGTGAACTCGCGCGCGAGTTGACCGCTGACAATGCAACAGCCTTCGATCGTGCCCACACCATCGAGCAGCACCTGGCCAGCGGGCCAGAGTACCAGTACGATCTGCGCGCCCCTTCAACATGGCCTCAAGAGCTTGTGGAGGGCTTTCTCTTCAAGACGAAACGCGGCTACTGCTACCACTTCGCATCGGCGATGGTGCTCATGTGCCGTGCCATCGACATCCCTGCCCGCCTCGCCGTGGGCTATACACGTGGCGAAGCGCGAAGCGCCGAGCAAGACTTATACATCGTCAGGGCGGAAGACGCACACGCATGGCCCGAGGTGTACATCGACGACCTCGGATGGATGGCCTTCGAGCCGACCCCCGGCATGGGCGACGACACATCGCAGACCTTCGGCGATGTCTGGGACGATACCGCGGTGCAGGCCCGGCAGTGGCTGGTGCTTGCAGTGGGCTACGCAAAAGCCTACTGGCCGCCGGCACTCATAGCTATCATCTTGCTGGCGGGTTCGCTGGTCGGCACGCGCGGCTACCTCGAATGGGTGGCGAACCGTCCGCCCTTCAACGGCAGCAGCAGCGAGCGGATGGTCTGGGCCTACAGGCGGATGCGCACGCTGCTCGCCCCGAGCGGTGTGCCGGACAGGCCACAGACACCGGCCGGGGAGTACCTGCGGGACATTCCGCCGCACCTGGCGCAAGTCCGCCCCCACGTCGAGCGGCTTGTGGACCTCTACACCGCCGCCCGCTTCAGTCGCGCGCCCGCAAGCGATACGCAAATCGAGCAGGCCCTCGAGGAGCTGACGCGCCTGCGCAGGGCACTTGCGCGGGTGAGACCCTCCGCTCCAGTCGAGCCGCCGACCCATTAGGATGAGGTGACGCGCAATGACGCACCCGATTAAGGGCATACTCCCGGCGATGCTGACGCCGATGCACCCCGATGAGTCGCCGAATCTGGAGGCCATACCGGCGCTGGTGGACTACGTCCTCGAGGGCGGCGTGCACGGCCTGTTCGTCGTCGGCACGCACGGGGAGGCGTACGCGCTCGATGCCGGGGAGCGGGAGGCGGTGATCTCGGCGTACGTGCAGGCGGCGAACCACGCCGGCAGCCAAGGCCGACGGCGGCCGCCTGTCATTGCCGGCGTCGGGGGGATCACCACACGCGCGAGCATCTGCAACCTGCGCGCGGCGGAACGCGCGGGGGCGGATGCCGTCTCGGTGGTCGCGCCGAGCTTCATCTCTGTCACACAGGAGGAGCTCTACCGGCACTTCCGCGCCGTAGCGGAGGCGACGCAGTTGCCGGTGGCGCTCTACAATCTGCCCCGGGCCACGCACCTGAGCATCGAGCCGCCCACCCTGGCCCGTCTGGCGCAGGTCGACAACATCGTAGCGATCAAGGACAGCAGCGGCGACCTGAACAACACCATCGACTACATCAGGCTCACACCCGATGACTTCGCGGTCATGAACGGCAACGACGCCCTGATCTTCGCTGCCCTTGCCGTTGGGGCAGCGGGCGCGGTGGCGGCAACCGCGAACATCGCGCCGGGGCTGGCAGTGCGCATCTACCAGGCATACCGCGACGGCGACATGGCCACGGCCAGAGCAGCCCAGATGGCGCTGATCCCGCTACGCCGATGCTTCTCACTCGGGACGGTGCCGGCCCCAATGAAACGGGCGGCGGAGCTGCTGGGACTGCCCGTCGGCCCGGCCGCGGCCCCGGTGGAGCCGCTCAGTCAGCGCGCCGATGAAACGCTGTCGGAGGTGCTCACCGAGCTTGGCCTGCTCGCGCGCTGATCATCATGACTTGGCGCAACCGGCGCACTCGATGATTGACTAAATACTACGCACCGCGCAATATGAAGCGTGTGATGGAGCCAAGCCTCAGCCCGCGTGAAGCCCTGCCCCTCCGGGCGGCACGGCGGGTTGAGTGAAGGGATGACCGATGCCCACAGTTAGGACGCCGCGTCGAAGCGGGACCTGGATGGTTTCATCCGGCCTCCTCACGTGCGCACTCTGGATGGGAGTTCTGGCTGCCGCGATCCCACCGGCCGCCGCACAGGGCCTGCCGGGCGATCTGCTTCTCCGCGCCGGCCGAGCACTTGACGCCGAGCAGTGGCAGCAGGCACTGGACATCTACCAGACGCTCATCGAGCAACACCCGCTTCATGAGGCCGTGCCGCTCGCGCACTTCGCCTCCGGCGAGTGCCTGCTCAACCTTGGGCGCTATGAGGACGCGCTGAAGAGCTACCGCATCGTCATCGACGAGTACCCGGACTGGTCCGATGTCGATGACGCCCAGTTCAGGGTCGGGAACTGCCTGTTCCAGCTCGGGCGCTACCCGGAGGCGGCGAAGACGCTGGCAGCGATGCTCGAGGCCTACCCCGCGAGCAGCATAGCCGACAAGGCCGCCTACTGGCTGGGAGAGGCCAACTATCAGGCAGGCGACGAGCCGGCGGCGCTTGATGCCTACCGCCACAGCTTGGGCGCGGCTCCGCGCGGTGATTACGCCCCCTACGCGCTCTACTCGATAGCCACCATTGAGGGCCCCTCTGACCCGGAACGAGCAATCGTCACATACAAGCGGCTGCTCGATGAGTTCCCCGACAGCCCCCTGACGCCCGATGCGATGTATCGGATGGGTCAGGTACTCGAGACCCTCGGGCGCCTTGATGAGGCCACTGCAGCCTACTCGCGCGTGATCGAGCAGCATCCGGGCAGCGAGCCCGCCAAGTACGCAGCGGCCGGTGTCGCCTCCGTGCAGTTCGCGCGCGGACACTATGCCCAGGCGGCACAGAGCTACCTTAAACTCGCGCAGGAGCATCCCGACGACGCGGGAGCCTGCGCTTGGATGCTGCGCGCGGGCGATGCGTTGTTGTCGGCGGAGGACTATGACGGCGCGGCCGGTGCGTACGCGCGCGTCGCCGCTGGCGCCGACACCCAGTGCGCCGCCACTGCGGCATACCTGAAGGGTGTCGCATACCAAGGCGGCGGGCATGACGCCGAAGCCATCGCCGCATTTGAGCATGTGCGAACGGAGTATCCAGAGCATCCGAGCATCGCGGAGGTCAACCTGCGACTGGGCGCGCTCTACTACACCGGCGAGCGTCTGGGTGAGGCACGGGCGGCCTACGAGGCAGCCGTGGCCTCGTCTGCCGATCCGGATATCGTTCTCGAGGCACGCTACGGCGCCGCATGGACGGCATACCGCATGGACGGCCGGGAGCAGGACCTGCGTCAGATCCGGGCCGTGCTTGCGGATGCGCCAGACAGTCAGTTGGCTGCCCGTGGCCTGCTGCCATCAGCCGAACTGGCGCTCACAGCCGGCAGCTACGCAACATCACTCGAGCTCGCACAACTGCTGCTCACCCATCACCCGGACCATCCATCGCTGTTCGGCGCCTGGCTCGTGGCGGGCCAGTCGCAGCGCGGCCTGGGCAAGCTCGCGGAGGCGCGGGCCGCATTTGAGAGCGCGCTCGCAGTCGACGACACCGCTCCCACGGCCGACCTCGCCCGAGTGGGGTTGGCCCTCGTGGCCGTCGACGCGGATGATATCGCGGGCGCGGAAGCACGCCTGGCGGAGATTGACCCCGACGGCCCCGCCGCGGACCGAATCCCACAACTGCTGTGCCTGCTCGGAGATGCATACTACGCCACACAGCAGTACGCCCGGGCCGCGGAGAAGTACGTCGCTGCAACAGAGCTTGGGGAAGGTGACTGGGCGACCACGGCCATGCTCGGAGCAGCCGATGCCCTGCTGGCCTCGGGCCAACTCGAGGCGGCCGTGACGCACTACCAGCGTTTCCTCGAGAAGGCTCCCGATGCTCCGGCAGCGCCGCAGGCCCGCGTCCAGATGGGCATAGCTCTGGCAAGGGCGGGCAACCACGCGCAGGCAGCCCGGGAACTGGAGACGGCAGTGGCGGGCGCGAAGGATGCGCCATGGCTGCCGGAGGCACTCATGGAGTTGGCGGCGGCGCGAGCCCAGGCGGGCAACCCGCAGGCAGCGGTGACCACCTACCTGCGCGTCGCCGACGAGTATGCCGACAGCCCGGCCGCGCCGGAGGCGCTCTTCTGGGCTGCCGAGGCGCGCTATGGGCAAGGCAGCTTCGCGAAGGCCGTGGAGTTGTATCAGCGGCTCCTCACCGAGTATCCCGACAGCGATCTACAAGATGAGGCCTCCTACAAGCTCGCGTGGTCGCTGCTCAAGAGCAGCCGCGACGACGAGGCCCTCAAGTACCTGCTGGTCGCCGCGGAATCGGCGGAAAACCCCGCCATGGTCAGCGACGCGCGCCTGCAGGCAGCCCACATCCTCATGCGCAGGAAAGAGTACGCGCAGGCCGTAGCCGTGCTCCAGCCGGCGGCCCGTAGCGATGCCGCCGGTGTCGAGGCACAGCAGCCCGCCGTGCTCCTGCTGCTCGGACAGGCGTACCTGGCGGAGGGTAAGCTCGTGGAGGCCGAGCAGGTGCTTGAACGAGTGGGGGCCGAGTATCCCCAATCACCGTACGTGGACAGGAGCCGCGTGGCGCTCGGTCGCTGCTACCAACTCTCAGCGAAGCTGACGCAGGCCGAGGACGCCCTGCGACCGCTGCTCGCAAGCGCCGACCGGCAGCTGGCAGCGGACGCTCACTTCGAGATGGGGGAACTAAGACGCGCCCAGAAACGCTTCCCGGAGGCCGCCGCGCTCTACGGCGCCGCCGCAACCACCGAGAACGCCGATCTTGCCGCCAATGCGCTGTTTCTGGCGGGGGCATGCTATGAGCAGGCTGGGCAGCAGCAGGACGCGGTCAGATGTTACACGCGACTCATCAATGAGTACCCCGGCAATACGGAGTGGGTCGGCAGGGCGAGGGAGCGGTTGACTGCGTTGGGCGCTGGCGGATAGGCCTCCGGCCACCCGCATCGCTCGCAGGGCGGCAGCCCACCTCACAGGAACGCGTACCCCCTGGAGAGGCTCAGTCGAGGGTTCCCTGGCAGCACTCATCACGCAGTGCCGACACCCGTTCGTGAACGGTCCGGAACTCATCATGCCAGGCGGCCTCATCAGCCGCGGCATCGGCCTCTGCGATGACGGCCTCGAGAGCGGAGTGAAGCTCTTCCGCCATCTTGCGCAGAAGCGGCGCCCGCCGCAGCCACGCCGGGAACTCGTCAATCTCGTCCATGGCCCAGGACGCCAGCTTGACGACCTCGTCAAGCCGCCCGTCGTTGCCCATGATGTGACACTGCGCCACATGAGCGAAAGCTACGCCCAGGCCATCGCCGCTACGCTGTCCGGTGAACAAGCCGCGTGCGGTCTGCATGTCACCGGCGTTGATCGAGGCCAGCGCCGCCACTCCCGCCGCCAGCGCGGACGCCCGCCCGCTGTGCAGCGCCTCGATCATCTGCTCAACCGCCGGCCCCCACTTGCCGGAAAGCAGCAGTGCCTTCCCCAGTTGCTCATGCGCCTCAGAACGCTCATGTCCGTTGTCAATCGCCTTGCGCGCGTGGCTGACGGCGTCGGGCAGCTTGTGCTGGTGCAGGGCAATCTCGGAGCGCAGCATCGCCGCCCCGCCGACGTCGTGGGTGGTGTACTCGCACCGGGCGCCGGCCCACAGCGCAGTCTGCAGGTCCTCGGCGTTGAGAGCGGAGTAGGCCAGGACGCCGTAGCCGGTCCCCCGGCTGTCCTCCGGCAGGCTCTCGATGAGTTGCTGCGCGAGGTCGTACTTGAGCCGCTGAGCCAGTTGGAGCGCGAGGTCAAGCACCAGCGGGGTGGCGCCCGGCACACTGCGGAGAATCCTCTGGATGTCGGCGGACGGCATCCTGCCCGTCTCCATGCCCACCACGAAGGCCTCCATCAGCCGCAGCCTCGGCGTCGAGACACCGTGCTCCTCTGCCTGCGAACAGACTTCACGAGCCTTCGCGACCTGGCCCGTGCGCAGGCACGACCACGCCAGCGCGAGGCACAGGCTGGGCACCCGCATCAGCCCCGGGGCTTCGCGAAAGGTGGCCTCGAGGCTGTGGATGGCGCCGTCATAGTCGCCCGCGGCCGCCTGCGCGAGGCCCAGGTTGGCGCGGATAGCGGGAGCGTCAGACAGCTCTGAGGCGGCCCGCTTGAGCTTCTCAACCGCCCCATCGGCGTCCTCGTGCTGCAGCAGGCCCACACCCTCGAGGTACGTCGCCCAGGCGCCGGCGCGGGGATGATCGGGCCAGAGATCAGCCGCATGCAGCAGAAGCCACAGAGCTAACCCGCGCGTCCACGAGCCCAGCGCCAGAAGTGTGTGCGCACTCACATACATTGCGTTCGCAAGCGGTCGCCGAAACATCATCCAGCCTCACTGCAGCGCGTCGTCATGTGGGAATACGCTATTGCCGACGGTGTCGTAAGCCACAATGGCCGGCAATCGCTCAACTTCAAGTCTTCTGATGGCCTCAGGCCCGAGTTCGGGATATGCAACAACCTCCGCCGCGACCACCCTCTCCGACAGCAGAGCCCCGGCCCCGCCGACCGCGACCAGGTACACGCAGCAGAACTGCCTGCAGGCCTCCCGCACGCCGATGCCGCGGTCACCCTTGCCGATCGTGGCGCCGAGACCGAGTTCATACAGCCGCGGGGCGAAGCTGTCCATTCGATAGGATGTCGTAGGCCCAGCCGCCCCGAGCGCGCTGCCGGGCGGCGTCGGCGCAGGCCCGCAGTAGTAGATGACTCCCCCGGGGAGTTCAACCGGCAATGGCTCTCCCGCATCGAGCAGCTCAAACAGCCTCGCGTGAGCAGCATCCCGAGCGGTGTAGACGGTACCGTTGATCTCGACGCTGTCGCCGGCCCGCAATGGGCTCAACTGGTCCTTGTCCAGCGGTACGTGCAATTGCGTTGCCATCGGCCCTCCCGTGCGTCCGCCTATGAGTCGGCCCGCAGCCCCCCGGCGTACAACAACGCCGCCATGATGTCCTCGGGTTCGAGGTCGGGGTGTTGGTCCATCAACTTCTCGACGCCGTCGGCCCGCCGCGTCGCTCGCAACACGTTTTTCACGCTGACCCCAGACGTCCCGACCAGCGGGTTCTCGGGCTCGACCGGATTGTCCCTCAGGCGCTTGAGCAGTTCGTTTGATTCCATGGCCCGTCCCGCGGTTCGGTTCTCAGATAGTCGCCATCGCGTGCCGTGCCGCATGGCACTGCAGGTTGATTGCCAGCGGCAGGCTTGCGATGTGGCACGGGTACTTCTCGACATGGACGGCCAGGGCGGTCGTCTTCCCGCCGAGGCCCATCGGCCCGACACCGGTCGCGTTGACGGCCTCGAGGATGTCGCGCTCGAGTTCCGCCGTCTCCGGGTCCGGGCTGGCATCACCCAGCTCGCGCATCAGCGCCCACTTCGACAGCACTGCAGCCTGGTCCATCGTCCCGCCGATCGCAACGCCAAGCACCAGCGGCGGGCACGGCTTTCCACCCGCGAAGGTGACCTGCTTGACCACACGGTCAATGACCCCCTGCCTGCCGACGGCGGGCACGAGCATGTCTACAGTGCTCATGTTCTCACTCCCGCCACCCTTGGGCGCGACATGCAGTGTGATCGCATCACCCTCGGCGATGCGCACATGAACCACGGCCGGCGTGTTATCGCCGGTGTTGCTCTCCCGCCGCAGGGGATCGCCGAGCACCGACTTGCGCAGGTAGCCGTCGGCATACGCGCGTGCGATGCCGTCATTGATCGCGGCGTACAGATCGCCCGCGAGATGGCACTCCCGGCCGATCTCGGCGAACACAACAACCAGGCCGCAGTCCTGACACAGCGCGATGCGGCGCTCAGCGGCGATGCGGGCATTCTCCACCAGTGTCTCCATCACAGCGCGGGCCGGGCCGACCTCGACATCGACTCCCCGGCGCAGCGCGCCCAGCACCCGCTCAGGGAGATTGAAGCTCGACTCGAGTGCCATCCGGTAGACCGCACTCGAGATTGCCATCGGTTCCACGTCTCGCATTAGGATACTGTCCCGCCTCATGGGTGTTGGCGTCCACCGGGGCATGCACAACCGCACGGCGGACGAAGTCCGTACACTCCTTCTTCGCCGTGCGGCGGGTTGTTCCTACAGGCGCCACGATTTGTTCCGGAGTATCTCCCGGGCGCGTCAGCTCTGTGCGCGCAGCTGCTCCCATGCGGTGATAGTCTCGCGCACGTGACCGGCGGAGGTGTCCAGTGCGGCGCGCTCCTGCTCGTCGAGTTCGACCTCGACCACCTTCTCGACACCGCCCGCCCCGAGAACCGCAGGCACGCCCATGTAGACGTCGTCGAGCCCGTACTCGCCCTCGAGCTTGACGCACGTCGGGAGAATACGCTTCTCATCGCCGAGAATAGAGCCGACCATCTGCGTCACGGCCGCGGCCGGCGCATAGAATGCGCTGCCGGTCTTGAGATAGCTCACGATCTCCCCGCCGCCCTTGCGCGTCCTGTCGACGATGGCCTCGAGCCTGTCTGCGGGGATCAGTTGCGTTACCGGAATGCCGGAAACGGTGCTGTGCCTGGGCAGCGGAACCATCGAATCCCCATGACCGCCGAGCACCATCGCCGTCACCTCTGACGGGTGACAGCCGATCTCCATCGCGATGAAGGCGCGAAAGCGGGCGGTATCCAGTACCCCGGCCATCCCGATGCAGCGCTCGCGCGGCAGCCCGGAGACTTCCCGCGCGACGTAGGTGGTCACATCAAGCGGGTTCGACACCATCAGCAGCAGCGCCTCGGGGGCATACTCCCTCACGCCGGAGACGACCGCGGTGGTGATGGCGGCATTCGACGCCAGCAGGTCGTCGCGCGACATCCCCGGCATCCGCGGCTTGCCGGCGGTGATGACCACGATGTCGGAGCCCTCCGCGGGCGCGTAATCCTCGCCGCCCTCGATCTTCCTGGCATGACCGACGATTGGCGCAGCCTGGGCCAGGTCGAGCGCCTTGCCCCTGGCAAGCCCTTCGACGATGTCGACGAGGTAGACATCGGCGATATCGCCCTCGACAATGCGCTGTGCTGTTGTTGCGCCGACATGCCCGGCGCCAACGACTGTGACTTTCATGGTGTTCTCAGCCCTTCCGTGCGACCAATTGGGGCAGGCGTGATGGGGCCTGTGTCGCGTGGAGAGTTTCTGCTATAATGCACTCGCCATGGAGGCGAATCCGGTTGTCAAGTACCTGCCTGCCCT
>Ga0123332_1005350_pt1 | contig 10888 bp, 6 predicted proteins | sample BioC12SIPDNA_4_FD_89958 | JGI IMG/M metagenome (GOLD analysis project Ga0123332, IMG submission 89958) | Anaerobic biogas reactor microbial communites from Washington, USA - Biogas_R2_A C12 SIP DNA | ecosystem: Engineered > Bioreactor > Anaerobic > Unclassified | place: Washington, USA... | reverse complement strand
TGCAGGTGCAGGCCGTCGCCGGCGGCCGGATCGAGCGACAGGCCGCCATTGGTCAGGCTGAGCGCGCCGCCGTAGTCGAACAGCCGGTACAGGCCCGGCCCGAAGCCGCCGGCGTCGGCGATGCGCAGGGTGGCGCCTTCGAGCGCGAGATCGCCGGCCACCGACACGCTGTCGCTGCTGCCGGGGGTGGCAATATCGGGCCCCGGTGGGCCGAATTCGAAGTCCAGGATCGCGCCTTCGCGCAGGGCGAGATCGCCGTCCACGGTCAGCGTGCCCAGGCCGTTGCTGCCGGGCGCGAGCACGCCGCCCGATTCGATCACGGCATCGCCGACGCGGCCATCGCCGGCCAGGGTGGCGCCGGTCCGGACCTGCAGCGAGCCGCCGAGGCGGCCGGCGACTTCCAGTGTGCCGCCGGACACCGTGGTATCGCCGGAGAAGCCGCTGCCGTCGCCGGCCAGGACGGTGTGTCCGGCAAGATGCGCGATGCGGTGCGTGCCGCCGCCGTCGATGCTGGCCAGCGCGGCCTCGAACCGGTATCCGGTGTCGGTGTGGTTGAACACCAGGGTCGCCTCGCCGGCGCCGAACTCGACGCGCGCGCTCTCGAGCAGGCCGGCGGCCTCCGCCTGCCCGCCCGCGCCGGCACCGATGTTGAGGGTGCCCTCGGAGCCGGCACGGCTGGCCAGCCGCACCCGATTCCAGTCGGGGAAGTCGCCGTCCAGCCCGGTCCGGAGTCGGCCGCCGCTGGCCAGGGTCAGGCTGCCCCGGCTGCCATCGTACTGGCCGATCAGCACGCCGCCGTCGTTGAGCCATGCGCCGCCGTTGCGGATGGTGGCGCTGCCGCGGGAGTTGGGCGACTGGTAGGCCGCGATCTGCCCGGTCATGAAATTGGTGCCGATATGCGAGGTCACGGTCGCGTTGTCGTCGATCAGCAGGGTGCCTTGGCCTGCTTCGCCGAGACGGATCTCGCCTTGCGTTTCCCAGGTGCTGCCAGCGCCGGTGACCACCGCGTCGCCCGTGGCGCCGGACCCGTATCCCAGCCGCACGATGCCGCTCTCCACCCGGCCACCGTGCTCCACCCGCAGGCTGCCGCTGCCGGACTGGCCGTTGCCACCGACATGCAGGGATCCGATGCTGCGCCAGAGGGAAGCTTCTCCGGTGACGGTGACGAAGCCCTGCGAGTCGTTCCGGTTGCCGACGACGGCGATGCCGTTCTCGAGGCGGGCGCCGTCGCGGATCACCACCCGGGCCTCGCTGCCGGTGTCCCCGATCAGCGCGCTGGCGCCGAACGTGGCGCTGGTGCCTTCGCCGAGCAGTTCCAGCGTGACGCGGGTGCGCACCCGGTCCATGTACAGCCCGCCCGTGGCCTGCAGCGTGGCGCCATCGCGCAGCTGGAGGGTGCCGCCGTCGTCCACCGGCGCCCAGGTTCCCACCGACTCGTAGCGTCCGAGGTACAGGTTGCCCAGGCGGTGCTCGCCACCATCGAGGGCCAGGGTGCCGGCGCCTTCCTTGATCATGTGGCCGGTGCCGGAGACCTGGCTGGACAGGATGGCGTCCGTGGCCTGGTCGAGGCGCAGGAAGGCGCCGGTGCCGATCTCGATCCCGCCGCTGCCGAAGCTGCCGGCATGGCCGACCAGCCTCCCGCCCTCGATGCGCGTGCCGCCCGCGTGGTCGTTGCTGCCGGTGAGCACCAGCGTGCCGGCGCCGTGCTTGACCAGGGCGCCGTCTCCGGTGATGTCCTGCGCCAGCGTGAAGCGGTGGCCGGCATCGGCGATGTCGAAGCCGCCGCCGCCTTCGCCCAGGGTGATCGCGCGCGTGGTGGCGCCGAACTCCGTGCCGGTCACCTGCAGCGTGCCGCCGTCGAAATGCAGCGCACTGGAGGGCGCGCCCAGCGCGGAGTCGGACGACACCGACAGCGTGCCGCCGAACAGGCGAGTCCCGCCGGTGTAGCTGTTGGTGCCGCTCAGGACGGTGGTGCCGGCGTGGTGCTCGATGGCGCCGCTGCCGGCGATGTCGGGGGCGAACGTGTAGGCGCCGCTGGTGTCGGTGTGGTTGAACACGATCCGGCCGGCCGCCTCGGCGGTGCCGTTCTGGCGGCCCATCTCGATGGCGGCGACCTCGATCGTGCCGGGCGCCACGGCCTGCTCGCCGGCTGCGGCGCCGATCACCAGGGTGCCCAGACCGGGCGTCGCGTTATTTCCCACGCTTGCTCCCAGCGCGAGCGTGCTGTTGCCGGCGTTGAGCGCACCGCCCTCGCGCAGGACCAGCGTGCCGCTGGAATTGCGTCCAACGAGGATGTCGCCGCCTACGACATTCCAGGCCGAGCCGCTGCCGGTGACGGTGAGCGTGGCCGGATGGATGTTCCAGCCGATATTGTGAAAGGTGTCGCTCTGCAGGGTGTCGCTCTGCAGGGTGCCGCCATTGCGGATCGTCAATTGCTCTCTGTAAAGGCGAAGAATTCTGCTTTCGGCAGCGTCGCCGTCGATGGCGACGTCGCTATCAGAACGATTGATACTTACTTGGTCATCGGACGTGGGAACACGACGGTGGCCGCTTTCGTTACAATACCAATTGTTCGGGTTGAACCAGTCACCATCCTGCGCGCTCCCGAACCAACGGCAAACGTCCGCCCGCACGGTCGACGCCGCCATCATCAGGCCCAGCGCCAGCAGCGACAGCGGCGCGATGCCGACCGCGCTTCTGCGGCCGATGCGGCCGGCCTGCGCTGCTGTACCTGCACGCGCGCGGGCGGTTTCCGGGGCCACCTGGATCAGGCCCAGGGTGCGGTTGAAGACGAGACGATAGATGCGGTTCATGGCAAGTCCTGCAAACGGGGATCGGGATCGGGGCGCATGTCCCCGTGACCTCTGACCCAATGCGCAGGACGGCGCCGAAACCCGCCATCCGGGGGCCGGGCGGCGGGCACCTTGCCTATACTTGGCCGCGATTGCACAGGGGGCAGAACGAACCTGGGTGGTGGACGGACGGACGCGTTACCGGCGGGCCAGCGCCATCGTGGAGGCGGCGGACGGGCTGGACGAGGCCGCGCGCGAGGCCCTGGTCGCGCGCGAGTGCGCCGGCGACGACGCGCTGCGCGCCGAGGTCGAGTGGCTGTTGCGGGCCACGCAGGAGGAGGATCCGGCGCCCCCGCCGCCGCAGGACCTGAGCGGCGCCGTCATCGAGGCCGCCGCCGGCAGCGACTACCGGCTGCTGCACCTGCTGGGCCGTGGCGGCATGGGCGCGGTGTACCTGGCCGAGCGCCGTTTCGCCGGTGGCAACCAGCAGGTGGCCCTGAAGCTGCTCCACCCGGGCGCCTGGCCGGAGGCGGACGCGGCGCGCCGGCTGGCGTCCGAGGCCCGCATCCTGGCGCGGCTGTCGCACCGGCACATCGCCCGCCTGCTGGATGCCGGCCGGCTGCAGGACGGACGCCCGTTCCTTGCGATGGAATACGTGGAGGGCGAGCGCATCGACCGCTGGTGCGATGCCCGTGCGTTGCCGCTGGCGGAGCGGTTGCGCCTGTTCCTGAAGGTATGCGACGCGGTGGAGTACGCACACCGGCACCTGGTGATCCACCGCGACCTGAAGCCTTCCAACATCCTGGTCGATGCCGGCGGCGAGCCGAGGCTCCTGGATTTCGGCATCGCCCGCCTGCTGGACGGCGCTGCCGATGCGCCCACCGGCACCGCGCACCACGCCCTGACCCTGTCCTACGCCAGTCCCGAGCAGATCCGCAACGAGCCGCTGAGCACGGCCAGCGACGTCTGGCAGCTGGGCGTGGTGCTGTACGAGCTGGTCAGCGGCGTCCGGCCGTTCCCCGCCTCGGCCGCGCCGCTGGCGGTGGGCCACGCGATCCTGTCGGGCGAGCCCGCGCCGCCGGGTCGCGCCCCCGGTCGGAAGAGGGCGGTGCCGGAGGACGTGGACGCGATCGTGATGAAGGCGATGCGCAGCGCGCCGGGCGACCGTTATGCGTCCGTGGCGGAACTGGCGGCGGACCTGCGCAGGTTCCTCGCCTCGCGCCCGGTGCATGCGCGGCGCGGGCGCTGGTGGTACCGGCTGCGGCGCTTCGTGGGCCGGCACAGGGCCGGCGTGGCCGTGGGCGTGGCGTTCGTGGCGCTGCTGGCGGGATTCGCCGCCGCACGCGAGGAACAGCTGCGGGCCGCGCAGCGCGAACGCGACCGGGCCCAGGCCATGGTGGAGTTCATGCAGGGGCTGTTCGAAGACGCCGACCCCAGCCGTACCCGCGGCAACCGGATCACGGTGGCCGAAGCGCTGGACCTGGGGGTGGAGCGGCTGCGTTCGGGCCCGGCGCTGGCGCCGGCGACCCACGCCGCGCTGCTGCTGTCCATCGGCCGCGGGTACACGGCGCTGGACATGGGGCACCGTGCGGTGCCGCTGCTGCGCGAGGCCGACGCGCTGCTGGCGCAGGCGGGGGCGCCACTGCTCGAACGCGGCAGGGCCAAGGCGGCCTTGCGGCGCGCGTATTCGATGGCGTTGGACACCGCGTCGGCGATCGATGCCGGCCGCGAAGCGATCGAACTGCTGCGACGGGCCGGGGCCGCCGACACGGAGATCCTCCGCGTGCGGATCAATCTCCTCTACGACCACCTGACGGTCGGCGACACGCCGCTGCCCACGCTGCGCGACGAACTGGTGGGCATCGTGGCCGGGCTGGAGGCCGCGCCGGGCAGCGACCGCGAGCTGCTGATCCAGGCCCTGGCGGTGCTGTCGATGGTCGAGGTGGCCGCCGGCGAGGACGCGGTTGCCGCGCGCCACGCCGGGCGCGCGCTGGCGATCGCGAAGGACATGTACGGCCCCGAGGATCCGGCGCTGATCTATTACCGCTTCACCGACAGCCTGGCGCGGATCCGCAGCGACCCCGCGGGCGCGGTCAGGGCGTATCGCGAACAGATCGCGGACTACGAGCGCATGAACGACCGGCCCACGCCCGGGCTGGGGGCCCTGTACACCTATGCGGGCAGGGCGCTGGCGCAGATGGGGCAGGGCGAGGAGGCGCTGGGAATGCTCGTGCGCGGCGAGGAGATCGCCAGGGGGTTCGCGGACGTTGCGCCGGACTTCCATCTCAACGTGCTGTCGCTGCTGGCCGCGCAATACCAGCGGCTCGGCCGTGCGGAGGAGGCGGAGCGGTTGCTGCAGCCGTGGCTTGAGAGGATGGAGGCGCGCGCCGGGACCGGTGCGGCCTGGGCAGTGAACGGGCGCATCCGGGCGCTCAACGTGCTCGGCGACATCGCCCTGGCGCGGGGGGCGGACGCGGAAGCGGCCGACCGTTTCCGCGCGGCGCTGGACACGGCGGCGCGGCATGCGGACGTCGCGGCGTCCGGCCTGCGCCGGGCCAGCGCCGACGGCTTGTGCCGGACCGGCAGTGCGGCGGGAGGCACGCAGTGCGGATGACTGCCAGGGCAGCCAGGGCCGTGGCCCGACAGGAACCGGGCGCCAGTGATGCGGTGGACGTGACCGGCCTGCTCCCGGCGGTGCACGCCGGGGATCCGGAGGCGCTGGCGCGGGTCATGTCCGCCATGTACGACGCGCTGCATCGGCTGGCCCGGGAGCAGCTGGCCGCCGAGTACGGCGAGCGCACGCTGGGGCCGACGGAGCTGGTGAACGAAGGCTTCCTGCGGCTGTTCGGCGCCGGCCGGCTCCCCGAGCTGGCGGATCGCCGCCACCTGCTGGGCGTGGCGGTCCGGGCGATGCGCCAGGTGCTGGTGGACGCGGCGCGCCGACGCAATGCCGGCAAGCGCGTGCCCGCCGAGCTGTGCGTGCCGCTGGACGAGGCTGCCGTGGCGGAGGACGCCATTGCCGCGCCGGGCACGGTATCGGCGGCGCTGGCGGAACTGGAGGCGATCGCGCCGCGGCAGGCGCAGGTGGTGGTGCTGCGCGTGTTCGCCGGCCTGGGCGAACGGGCGAGCGCCGCGCTGCTCGGGGTCTCCGAGCGCACCGTGCAGCGGGACTGGCGCATGGCGCGGGCGTGGCTGCGACGGGAGCTGGAGGGCTGACCGCCCCCCGGGTGTCCCCTGTAGGAGCGGCTTCAGCCGCGACCCGTTGCCATGGCATGCATCGTGGGCGCCGGTCGCGGCTGAAGCCGCTCCTACAGGAGGATGACCTGGTTTGGGGGATGCCGGGCCCCAGACGGGGCGGACCCGGATCGCTCCGGGTCCGCTTGCGGGTCAGGCGTTGGCCTTCTTGGCCTTGGCCAGCTTGAGCCAGGTGTCGACCACGGTGTCGGGGTTGAGCGAGACCGACTCGATGCCCTGTTCCATCAGCCACTGGGCCAGGTCCGGGTGGTCGGACGGGCCCTGGCCGCAGATGCCCACGTACTTGCCCTTGGCGCGCGCGGTCCTGATCGCCATCGACAGCAGCTTCTTGACCGCCGGGTCGCGTTCGTCGAACAGGCCGGCGACGATCGAGGAGTCGCGGTCCAGACCGAGGGTGAGCTGGGTCAGGTCGTTGGAGCCGATCGAGAAGCCGTCGAAGATCTCGAGGAACTCCTCGGCCAGCAGGGCGTTGGACGGCACCTCGCACATCATGATGATCTTCAGGCCGTTCTCGCCCTGGCGCAGGCCGTTCCTGGCCAGCACCTCGACCACTTTGCGGCCTTCCTCCAGGGTGCGCACGAACGGGATCATCACCCAGAGGTTCTCCAGGCCCATGTCGTTGCGCACGCGCAGCACCGCCTTGCACTCCAGGGCGAAGGCGTCGGCGAAGGAGGGATCGACGTAGCGGCTGGCGCCGCGGAAGCCGATCATCGGGTTCTCTTCCTCCGGCTCGTAGCGGCGGCCGCCGATCAGGTTGGCGTACTCGTTGGACTTGAAGTCCGACAGGCGCACGATCACCGGGTTCGGCGCCACCGAGGCGGTGAGGGTGGCGATGCCCTCGGCCAGGCGGTCGACGTAGAAGCCCACCGGGTCGGAATAGCCGGCGATGCGCTCGTCGATCTGCTTCTTCGTCTCCGGGTCCTGCTGGTCGTACTCGAGCAGGGCGCGCGGATGCACGCCGATGTGGCTGGCGATGATCATCTCCAGCCGCGCCAGGCCGATGCCGGCGTTGGGCAGCTGGCCGAAGTCGAACGCGCGCTCGGGGTTGGCGACGTTCATCATGATCTTCAGCGGTGCCTCGGGCATCGAGGCCAGGTCGGTGGTGATCCGCTCGAAGGACAGGGCGCCCTCGTAGATGAAGCCGGTGTCGCCCTCGGCGCAGCTCACGGTCACTTCGGCGCCGTCCTCGATCGCCTCCAGCGCATTGCCGGTGCCGACGACGGCCGGCACGCCCAGCTCGCGGGCGATGATCGCGGCGTGGCAGGTGCGGCCGCCGCGGTTGGTGACGATGGCCGCGGAGCGCTTCATCACCGGCTCCCAGTCGGGGTCGGTCATGTCGGCGACCAGCACGTCGCCGGGCTGCACGCGCTCCATGTCCTCGAGCCGGCGCACCACGCGGGCGACGCCGCTGCCGATCTTGTTGCCGATCGCGCGGCCCTCGGCGATGACCTTGCCGCGCTCGTTGAGCGAGTAGCGCTCGATCTGGGTGGCCTTGGCGCGCGACTTCACGGTCTCCGGGCGCGCCTGGACGATGAACAGCTTGCCGCTGACGCCGTCCTTCGCCCACTCGATGTCCATCGGGCGGCCGTAGTGCTGCTCGATGGTCACCGCCTGGCGGGCGAGCTCGTGCACGTCCTCGTCCGACAGCGAGAAGCGGTTGCGCAGTTCGTCCGGCGTGTCCTCGGTGCGCACGCGCTCGCCCGGCGTGTCGGAGTACACCATCCGGATCGCCTTGGCGCCGAGGGTGCGGCGCAGGATCGCGTGCCGGCCGGCCTTGAGCGTGGGCTTGTAGACGTAGTACTCGTCCGGGTTCACCGCGCCCTGGACGACCATCTCGCCCAGGCCGTAGCTCGAGGTGATGAATACCACGTCGCGGAAGCCCGATTCGGTGTCGAGGGTGAACATCACGCCCGAGGCGCCCACGTCCGAGCGCACCATCAGCTGCACGCCGGCGGACAGGAACACGTCCTCGTGCTTGAAGCCGTGGTGGACGCGGTAGGCGATCGCGCGGTCGTTGTAGAGCGAGGCGAAGACTTCCTTGACCTTGCGGACGACGTCGTCGGCGCCGGTGACGTTGAGGAAGGTCTCCTGCTGGCCGGCGAACGATGCGTCGGGCAGGTCCTCGGCGGTGGCCGAGGAGCGCACCGCCACCGCGACCTCGCCGCCGCCGTTGTCGGCGCACAGCTTCGCGTAGGCCTGGCGGATGTCGGCGTCCAGGTCGGGCTGCAGCGGGGCGTCGATCACCCAGCCGCGGATCTCGCGCCCGGCCGCGGTCAGCGCGCCCACGTCCTCGACGTCCAGCGACGCGAGCCGGTCGAAGATGCGCTGGTGCAGCTGGTTATGGGCGATGAACGCGCGGAACGCGTCGGCGGTGGTGGCGAAGCCGCCCGGCACCGAGACCCCCAGTCCCGAGAGCTCGCCGATCATCTCGCCGAGCGATGAATTCTTGCCTCCGACCTGGGCCAGGTCGGCCAGTCGCAGGTCGTGCAGCCACAGGATGTTGGCCGGCGTGTCCGACGGCAAAGGTGCGGGCTGGTTCAAGGGTCCTCTCCGAAGTGGGGAAACGCCGGTATGTACCGGCTGAAAAACGTTATGTTACCGCCCACGGGGCCAGCGTCGGCTGGCCTGATGTGGAGACAGCGTTGTCAGCGACCCGGCCCGTTTTCTACGTGTCCGATGGAACCGGTATCACCGCCGAGACCGTGGGCCACAGCCTGCTCACCCAGTTCGGCAACACCCGCTTCCACACCAGCCGGATCCCGTTCGTGGACAGCGTGGAGCGCGCGCGCGAGGCGGCGGCGCGGATCCGCGCCGCTGGCGAGCAGCACGGGGTGCGGCCAATCGTCGTCAACTCCTCGGTGAACCCGGACATCGCCGCCGAGATCGCCCGCAGCGGAGCGCTGATCCTGGACGTGTTCGAGCCGTTCCTGGCGCCGCTGGAGGCCGAGCTCGGCGAGAAGCGCCAGGCCAAGGTGGGCCAGGCGCACGGCATGGTCGACTTCGAGACCTACCACCGCCGCATCAACGCGATGAACTTCGCGCTCGCCCACGACGACGGCATGTCGACCAACTACGACGAGGCCCAGGTGATCCTGGTCGCGGTGTCGCGCGCGGGCAAGACGCCCACCTGCATCTACCTGGCGCTGCACCACGGCGTGAGCGCGGCCAACTATCCGCTCACCGACGAGGACCTCGAGCACGACCGGCTGCCGCCGCGGCTGCGTGCGCACCGCTCCAAGCTGTTCGGCCTGACCATCGACCCGGTGCGCCTGCACCAGATCCGCCAGGAACGCCGGCCCGACTCGCGCTACGCGAGCCTGGAGACCTGCAAGCGCGAGGTGGCGGCGGCCGAGAAGCTGTTCCGCGCCGAGCGCATCCCGGTGCTCAGCACCACCCACGTGTCGATTGAGGAGATCTCGAGCAAGGTCATGTCCACCCTGGGCATCCAGGGCGTCATGTTCTGAGACGGGGGAGGGCGGTGGTCCGCGGGCCGCATGCGGCGGGTCTGCACGCGCATCGCGCAGCACTCTTAACGTAGGCGTCAGCCTGCGTTCCGTCAATGCTCCCCGTGCGCGACCCCAGCGTGTAGCATCGAGCCATGCAGGAAGTCGCCGTCCCCCGTCAGGCAAGCATTCCCAGGCTGGGCCGTTTCGCCTGGCTGATGGGGTTGTACGCCGAGAACTTCCGGCGCATGACGCGGCTGTTCGAACCGGTCGACCTGGCGCCGGGCCGTTACGTGTCCTCCACCGGCAACGGCCTGGACGTGCAGCTGGACGTGCTCTACCAGCACGCCTACACCACCGAGCTGCGCCTGACCTACACCATGCGCGACCCGGTGACCGGCGAGCCGGATCCGTCGGCCTACCTGCGCCTGTACCGCGACGCCCGCCAGGCCGAGGCCACCCACTGCTACGTCGGCCGGCGCTGGCAGGACGTGATCGGCATGTACCCGCCGGCGGCCGAAGTGGTCGACCACCGCATGCGCATGAACACCTTCCTCGGCAAGTGGCTCGAATACCTGGCCGAAGGCGGCCACGGCGTCGCCACCCTGCGCCTGGTGGAGGGGGCAGGGCATCCCGTGGCGCCGCCGGCCTTCGTCGGGACAGCGCGGAAGGGCTAGGGGAGGCGCGCGCCGCCGGGACACGCCTGCGGCGAACACGTGACCACCCGCGGCGGGTTTCAGCCGCAGGCGCCCACCAGCACCCTGTCGCCACAGCGCATCTGCAGCCCGACGCCGGTTGGCACGCCGAACGAGGCGTGGCAGCTGCGCGCCATCTGCTTGGCCTGCTCGAGCGCGGCCGCGCGCGTTGCGTGCCGCGCCACCGGGCACTGGTGGATGCAGACCTGCCAATGGTGCTGCCCGTCCGGCTCCACGGCGATCAAGGTCCGCTCCAGGAACAGGCCTTTCGCGGCGTGCGTCATGTCCATGCAGGGAGGATGGTCCCGCTCAGGCCATGGCGCAGTCGGCGCCCGTCGGCCGCCGCTGTAGGAAAAGACCGATGGTTTGACCGTCGCAGCCCTGCGGAGCGGCCGCTTGCGCGGGGACGGAAACGACCACGCCCGCTTGCGCGGGCGTGGTCTGGAAGGTGGCGTCCCCACGGGGATTCGAACCCCGGTCGCAACCGTGAAAGGGTTGTGTCCTAGGCCTCTAGACGATGGGGACGCGGAAACCGGATTCACGCAGTTTCCGCAGGCCGAGCGGAAACTGGAAGGAAGAAGGTGGTGGAGCCAGGCGGGATCGAACCGCCGACCTCCTGCATGCCATGCAGGCGCTCTCCCAGCTGAGCTATGGCCCCACTGCTGGAAAGCGCGAAATTGTAAAGGGACGGTTCGGGGACCGT
>Ga0123332_1005348_pt1 | contig 10889 bp, 9 predicted proteins | sample BioC12SIPDNA_4_FD_89958 | JGI IMG/M metagenome (GOLD analysis project Ga0123332, IMG submission 89958) | Anaerobic biogas reactor microbial communites from Washington, USA - Biogas_R2_A C12 SIP DNA | ecosystem: Engineered > Bioreactor > Anaerobic > Unclassified | place: Washington, USA... | reverse complement strand
GCGGCCGGGTCACCCTCGAAGCCATCCCCAAGCCTCAAACCGACTTCGGCTCGCCCGCGGATATCTTCAAGGCGGTGCTCGAGCACGAACGCAAGGTCACCGCTTCCATCCACAGGCTCTACGAACTCGCCTTGGCGGAGAAGGACTATGCCACTCAGGCGCACCTGCAGTGGTTCATCACCGAGCAGGTCGAGGAGGAGAAGAACGCCGAGGGCATCCTCCGCCAGATCCAGGCCATGGAGGGCAAGGCTCACCTGATGCTGATGCTCGATCGGCACCTGGGCGCCCGCAAGGCGGACTGATCTGCGCAAAGCGAGCGGCGGTGTTGACCCTCGCCTTGGGTGTGCCTGTGTTTGTGCACATCCCTTTGCGGTGCGGGTTCTTCGTGTGCAGAGCCTGCGTGCGTAGATCCTTCGTGCGCGGACTGTTTGTGTGCGGATTGTCCGTGCCCGGATTGTTTGTGTACGGATTGTCTGTGTGCGGGTTTGCCGTGTTCAGATTGCCCGTGCACAGATCCGTCGTGTGGAGATCTTTCGTGTGGAGATCTTCCGTGTGGCACTGCTCTGTGAGCAGTGCGGTATGCGAGCGGGCTCTGCTTGGTGATTCCGCCTTCGTGTGCGCACTTTCGTGTGTACGCCTTACCTTGCCGGTCGGGCTTTCGGCAGATCGCGTGCGAGTGACCGGTGGCCCGATCGGAGCCGCGCCCGTGAGGAAGCGGTTCTTCGCGGTCGTGGCTTCACGTAGCCACTGGCAATCGAGGCGCACGACCTGTCCGAAACACCGGTGATCTCTGCCTTGATTGCGTTGTACGGGGAAGCAACTGATGCCAGCCTCCGGCACTTGATCATTCAGGCACTTTCACTAAGCGGTGACCCAATGGCCGCGGATCTGTTTCGCACCGAAGCCAAAGGGGCTCAATATGCGGAGTTCAGGTTAGAGGCGGCATGGCGTCTATTGCAGCATGGCGGTGAAGGGCGTACTATTGAAGCCATCGAAACGGCAGTCCAGGCCGCAGTAGATTGTCTTTCGCGAGATGAGGGCGGGGCTGAAGTATCAGCTATTGTGCTCCATCGCGGGAGTGTACGATTGCTCGATGTGATTGCCCAGACGTACGGAGTGCCGCGTGTTGATATCGGGTTGACATCCCGTCCGGCTGGTGAGCGTGTGCAATTGGTGCGCAATTGGTGGAACAAGACCCGTAAGGAAATAGAGGTGGAGCGGCAATGAATCGTCGACATCGTGCATAGCTAGACTGCTTACCATGAAGGGTGTACTGCTCATGGGAGAACAGAGAGAGCGTGAGCCTCTGGGTGATTCAGTATACGTGCCGACCATGCGGGGGTTGCGAGTCCTGGAAGCGTGCGTCGGAGCCGCCAGCGCGGGCTCGGCTGCGGGCGTTGTGTTGCTGTTTGGTTTTCGGTCCGCTCCGGACGTTATCGGCCCGGAAGCCTATCTTGTTCCCTCGTTCATGTTGAGCTGCGCACATGCGGGCCTGCCAATCGCCATGAAGCGCTGGCGTATCGCATTGTGGGGCATTGTCCTCCTCGTGCCGTTTTGCACGCTTATTCAAGCAGTCGTGACGCTGTGGTTCGAGCAGAATTTCCTTATCGGCTACGTGTGTGCCGCGGCCGTGTGCGGTGTGGCGGCATTTGCTTCCATTTCATGCAAGGATGAAGCACTGCTGACGGGGGCGGCATCCGCCGTCGTTGGCATTCTGATCACCTTCGTCTCAGGATGGCTTGCGCGAAGGGCGGGCCTAGCCACCATCTACAGAGTCGATGGCTCCATGCTCGTGGCTATGCTTGTGTTTGGTCCAGCCATGGGGCTTTCCCTGGCGATTCCCGCGATCACGATTCGGCCTTGGCACACGATTGTGTGCCCTCCCGGCCAGGGCTGCTGCCCGCTCTGCGGCTACTGCCTGAGAGGTAATACGAGTGGTACGTGCCCCGAATGTGGAACGTCGATCCGGTGCGGATGAACAACGGCGTCAGGGTAACGAGCAGTAGGAGGAGGAGAGAACAGAGCAGATGCTCAGTGACACTAAGGCTCCATCTTGTCGAGAACGGTTTAACGCAAAGGATCAATGCACGGGGCAGGGTGAGACGCCGTACAAGGTATTCATAGTAGCCTTGTGGCCGGGGGACGGTCGTCAATAGGCCGCAGCCGAAGAGGAATACTGCCAGGTATAGCTGAATCCGGAGGGCTACAGTTGGCTTCCCTCCCTGCCAAAGTCCATCAGCAAGATCCGAGGCACGAAAGAACGTCGAGGGATTCGCCGGGTCGAAGGCCGTTCCGCATTCCGGGCGTCGGTTCTCGGGCAACCCATCGAGCACATACTGGCATTGTCGGCAGTGCATGGTTGGCTTGGCAGGCTGCCGTGGCGGTGGCATCACAGCTCAATCGTTCAGGGATATCGTTGATCGTCAAGGGCCGGTTCGGGTGGTCTTCCATCGGCGGTTCGCCACTCATGGATGGTCGTGGTCAGCACGACAGGAGTGTTCGGAAGCGTTTGACCAGTTGGTGGTAGGCGGGGTCGCGGGCGTCGGTGATGTTGCCCCAGTAGAGGACGCTCTGGCGGCGGGCGTCGTGGCGGATGCGGCAGAGGAGTTTCTCGATTCGGCCGATGCACTCATCGAGGATGGCGGCCGGCTCGCACAGGCCGGCGTTGATCACCGCGACGTCGGCCTCGACCAGCGGATGATACTCCGGCTGGAGCTGGATGCGCGAGGCGATCTCCACGCCGATCGGCGAACGCAGAAACTGCCGGATTTGGGCCTCGCCAATGTCGAGGCGCTCCACGGGGGCTGAGCCCGTCGCTCGAGCCCGCGAGGGGCACTCTTTGTGATGCCGCACGCCCGCGGAGTCGTCCAGCCCGTCGCCGTCGAAGAGGCCGAAAATCTCCGACGCGAAGGCGGCCGTGTCCTGCATCACCTCCTGCAGGGCGACGGCCGCGGCGTGGGGCTCGCGGAAGACGTCGCTGATGCGTTGCGGAGCGGGCATCACGAACACGCGGTAGTCATAGGGGTACGCGTGACGAATGGCCGGGTCGCCGTCGGCCTCGACGATGGTGAAGCCCCGCCGCTCGAGCCGTCGCACGGCCCGCAGTCCCTCGGGGATGGTCTCGAAGACCCGGTCGGGCGTGTAGGTCGCCCGGTGCATGGACGCCCAGCCGTTGGCTTCGTGAATGGGAGTCTGGTTTTGGGCTCGTTGATCGTCAGGCGAGCCGTCCAGCCGGGTGACCGCGTTGGTATACCCGTCATGGGCGGCCTTCAACCGCAGGAGATGGACCGGCCGCTTGCTGAGTACCCGCTCGGCGATTAACCGGGCGACGGTGGTCTTGCCACCGCGGGTCGGCCCACTAATCAGCAGTGTTGTCAGAGGCATGTGCGCTATTCATCGTGCCGGGAGCCCAGACGTGGTCCGCAACGGCGGCACCTCGCCTCACTACTGCCGCATCCGGCAGGCCCGGCATTCTTCATTATATGCTCAGGCGGCGAGGATCTCTACAGGCGGTTCGCTGGCCCCCCCCGGCGACTTGCTCTGGACGGCCGGCCTCGGGCATGATGGCCGGGTATGAACCGCTATGCCGTGATTACCGGCAAACTGCCGCGCGAGATTCTGCTGCTGCGGGGCCTGCCCTGCGTGTGGGGCCGCTGCACGTTCTGCGATTACATCGACGACAACACCACCGACCTCGGCGAGATTCGCCGCGTCGCCGCCGCTGAGTTAGCCAAGGTCACGGGCCGCCTCGGCCGACTCGAGGTCATCAACTCCGGCAGCATCCAGGAACTGCCGCTCGATGTGCGCACGGCGATTCGCGACCTGCTGACTGATCGCGGCATCATGGAGTTCATCTGCGAATCGTACTGGGCGTACCGGCACACCTTCACGGCGACCCGCGACTTCTTCCGCGTGCCCACACGCATCAAGCTTGGCGTCGAGACCTTCGACGATCATCTCCGCAACGTCGTGCTCAACAAGCGGATGGTCTTCAGCGATCCGGCGGAGGTGGCCCGGCTCACGGATACCATCTGCCTGCTGGTGGGCTTTCGCGGCCAGACCCGCGAGACCGTCGCCCGCGACATCGACATTTTGCTTCGGCATTTCCGCTACGGTTGTGTCAACCTGTTCACGCCCAACCGCAAGAGCGCCGCCCTCCTCGATGAGGATATCAAGGCGTGGTTCCGCGAGACCTACGCTGACTTGGCCGATCATCCCACCATCGAGGTGCTTGAGGAGAACACGGATTTCGGCGTCGGGTGAACGGATTGGGGACGGGGGCTTGGCGGGTGTCGCGATATCGTGGCGCTGCGACATGTCTTCTCGGGGCTCGATCCGGGCATATTGGCCCACACCTCCCCGCGTGTGTATAATGGATTTGTCATGGTGCGGCTGGTGATAGCCATTCTGTTCCTTGGACACGTCGCGTTGCCGACGTCGGCGTGCTCCTGTGCGTCCGATCATGCTTCGGGTGATGCGGCCGCCGCGTGCTGCGGTGAGCCTGAGACCCGCCCCGCGTGCTGCGGCTGCCGCTCGGGCGCAAGCGAGTCCGATTGCTCGGTCGAGCGGGATTCGTGCGATAACACGTCGCACTGTCCCTGTGCGGTGCGCGCAATCCCGCAGCAGCCGGTGGCTCCGCCGACCAGGGTGGACCGGTTGACCTTGGACCAGCCGGCCGTGGTATCCCTGCTGCTCATCGATGACCCAGCCCGGCAATCGAGGCCGCTATGCCGGCGGACTTCGGATGCCGACGATCTTTCCGACACGCATCAGGAACGCCAGGCAAAACTCTCGGTCTGGCTGTGTTGATCTACCCGCTCCGCAAAGCCTGACGCGACTTACCCGTGCCGCACCGGTTGAGCCGGCGATTTCGTGGTGTTTCGCGGCAAGGCTCGGCAGTCCCGGCCCTTCTCGGCCGGGCTCGATCATCTTCCAGCCCGCTCGATGCGTGGTTGCCGGCGGGCGAATACGGATCTGTTTGTGGTACAAGTGGATGAACCCAAGGAGCGGCAGTGCGGATTATTTCACCAGTGCGGGGAGGGCGGCGAGGTCACTCGGCGTCAAGGCCCGCAGACGATCCGCGCTCGCTTAGAAAGAGAGGATGAGTATGTCGCGTCGTATCGTGTTGAGTATCGCGTGTGCCGCGTGTGTGGCTTTGGTGTTGTCCTTCATCCCGGTCGGCCAGGCCGACGTCCCTGCGCAGCCCCTGGCGGGCGCTGCCTGTTGTGCCTGTTGCCAGTGTGGCCCTGATTGCCAGTGCGGCCCGGATTGCCAGTGTTGCGAGTGTGGTCCGGACTGCAAGTGCGCGGGCTGCGACGCCAAGGAGCTCTGCGACAAGGGCAAGGACGGTTGTGGCAAGGACAAGGGCGGTTGCGACAAGGGCAAGGGCGGCTGCGGCAAGAAGTAAGCCTGCCGGAACCGACCTTCTGGTTGTCCCGGCGGTCTAGAAGCGCGGCTTGTGGTTCGCCCGGTGACTTGGCTCATGCGGCCGGCTCGGGGTCGGTCGCGGCCAGGCCGGTGGTAGTTGACCGGCCGATGATTCAACGGACGCGGCCGGGCTCGTCTTGCGATGGGCCCGGCCGTTTTTTCTGGTCTCGCCTGCCGCTCTTCGCCAGACGAGTGTTCGCTAGGGAGTTGCCCGGGCCAACGCCCGTCACCCCCGCGACGAAGATCACGCTGTGGAGACGGGATCTCCGGTCGAGAGGGTGTCGCGATCTTCACAGAGGTTGCCGGGGAGGGAGGTTCCTAGTGCATAGCGACGGATCAGCTTCAGCAACTCATTGCGAGAAATGGGTTTGGTGGCGTAGTCGTCGCAGCCGGCATCGAGGCACTTCTGACGATCCGAGGCCATGGCGTGGGCAGTCAGGGCGATGATCGGGCGAGTGTAGTCCTTCTGGCGGAGCAAGCGGGTCGCCTCATAGCCGTCGAGGACTGGCATCTGCATATCCATGAGGATGATGCAGAAGGGCTGGCCGCTTTCACTGCTGGCGAGGGCCGCATCCACCGCCAGTTGGCCGTTGGGGACGACGGTCACTTCGGCTCCGGCTTTTCGCAGCAGGTGGGCGATGAGTCTCTGGTTGTCAGGGCCATCCTCGGCAAGCAGGATTCGGCAACTGAGCTTGGCGGAAGCTTCCTGGTGGGAAGGACGGGATTTCTCGGGAGCGATCACCAGCGGGGCGGTCGGGTCGTCGGGCGTGATGAGATCCTCGACAGCGCCGGTGGCGACGGTTGCTCGGAAATGAGTGCCCTCATTGGGCCGGCTATCAATGAGCGCGACGGTGCCGCCCAACAACTCGGCCAAGCGTTTGGAGATGAGCAGCCCCAGCCCGGTTCCGCCGAAGCGACGGGTCGTCGAGGCGTCAGCCTGGCTGAAGGGCTGGAACAGACGCGAGGTCTGTTCCTCAGTGAGCCCGATGCCCGTATCGATCACGTCCACTTGCAGCGTCGGGCCGTCGGGCCCTTTCGGCAGGAAGCGGACGAGTACACGTACGGTGCCCTTCTCCGTGAACTTGATGGCGTTGCTGACCAAGTTCACGATGATCTGGCGAAGACGTGTCGGGTCGGTTTGGATGGTTGCTGGGATACCCCCCTCAACTTCTACTCTAAACTCAAGGCCTTTGGCTTCGGCCCAGACGCGCATGAGGGATTGGACCTCGGCGACCAGGGCACAGGGCGAGAAGGGCACCGATTCGATCACGACCTTCTTGGCCTCGATCTTGGACAGATCAAGGATGTCGCTGATAAGCCGCAGGAGGTGCTCGCCGTTACGCTTGATGGTATGGGCGGCATCGATTCCATCCGGATCCAGACCGGCCGCGCGGGCGGAATCGAGGAGCACATCCGCGAATCCGAGAATGGCGGTCATCGGAGTGCGGATCTCATGGCTCATGTTCGCGAGGAACACGCTTTTGGCGCGGTTGGCGGTTTCGGCGGCTTCCATGGCCTGACGCAACTCCTGCTCGCGATGCTTTCGGTCGGCCGCATCGAGGATGAGCGACACCTGGTCGGCCAGGGAACTGGCGAAGTTCGCCTCCTCGACGCTCCATGCGCGCGGCGACCCGATGTGCTCGTAAGAGAGAACCCCAATGAGATGATGCCCCCGGCGGATCGGGGCATCAAGCAGCGAGGTGATCCCCAACGGCACCAGGTAGCTATCGGCGATGTCCCGGGTCCGCGGATCGGTTTGAGCGGCGTCGGCCACCAAGGCTCGATCGCGTTGCAGGGCTTCGAAATACGATGGAAAGGTGCTGACAGGCAGCTCGTGGCCCTGCGAGTACCGGTTCGCGCTGAGCTCGAAGAGCGCTCGGCAGCATAGAAGGCTTCGGTCGTGATTCAGGAGCCAGATACTGGCTCGTTCGCAATTCAGAATGCGAGCTGCAATGGCGGTAATCTCGCGGAAGGCGAACGAGGGATCGTCGCCTAAAGAGGCGATCTTCCGGACAATGTGGGCCAAGGCGGTGCCATGTTTGCGCAGCAGCTCCTCGCGCCGGCTGAGTTCGGCGGTCCGCGCGGTCACCCGGGCATCGAGCTCGGCATTCAAGGTTTGCAGCTCGTGTTCCCGTCGCCATTTGGCGGCCAAGGCATGGGCGCAGTGTTCAATCTCGTGGAGGGTGAACGGCTTCTCGAGGTAGAGCAGTTTGTCGATCGGCGGCACGCGGGCGGCGATCTGCTTCGGCGCCAGGTCAGAGAAGCCGGTCACGATGACCAACTGGATATCCGGGTCCATGGCCCGGAGTTGCTCCGCGGTGGCGACGCCGTCAATTCCAGGGGGCATGCGGACATCGAGAAAGGCTACCGCGAACGGGTGGCCCTCGGCCAAAGCCTGTCGGGCGGCCTGCACCGCCTCGGAACCCTGGGCACAGACGACGACCTCGAACGACTTGGCGGGCGGGGAGGCCTGGCTTGCTGGATTGCCAAACAGCCGACCAGCCAGCTCATCCATCTCCGGTGAGCTTGGGCTCGGATCCCGGCGATGGCCGAGGATCCTCAGATACAGATCGCGGATCGAGGCTTCGTCGTCCGCGACCAGAATCCGTGTTGTTTGGTGTTCAGGCATAGCTGCTCGGTTCGTCAGGCAACCAGCATAGAATCACCGGCCCATTCAATCGCCGCGAGTGCTACTCCGATCGCGGAAGCCACACATGCAGGCACGCCCCTTGCCCGGGGCCGCCGCTCTCCGCGGTCATTCGTCCTTTCATGCCCGCCACGCTGTTAGCGCACCAGTGCAGTCCGAGGCCCCGGGCCAGACCCCCTCTGCGCGAGAAGCCACGCTCAAAAACGCGAGTCAGGTCCTCCGCGGCGATGCCGACCCCGTCGTCCTTTACCCAGAGATGGATCATCGCGGTTTCCTCGCCATCCTCGGCCTGGGCGTCGACCACGATGTGGCCGGTCGGTCGGTCGGCACTGATGATTGCCTCGGCCGCATTGGTGAGCAGATTGGCGAGGACTTGCAGAAGGCTGATCCGCTGTATCTTGAGCGAGCCCAGCGCGGCAAGTCCCGGACCGGTCTCGATCGCGGCTCGCTGACGTAGCTCCGCCGGCAGAAGGGCCGCCGCCTCGGGTACCAACTCCGCAAGCCGGCCCCACTCGATGGGCCGATCCGCTCGGCTGGCATGGCCCTGGTCGGAAAGCAATTGTCCGATCCGTTTGGCCCGGTCTGCTACCTCTGTCAGCTTGGCCTGCGTGTCGCGAGCGACCGCAATCGCCCGGCCGTTGGCCAGTTCCAGGAACTTCACCAAGTCTTGGCGACGCTCGTCGGGAACGGATGGGTCGTCGAGTTGCTTCTTGGCCAGCTCGATCTGGTCCATGGGCACCTTGGCCAGCTCTTGGCGAAGCAGATCCAGCTCCGCGAGTACCGGCGTCAGGGCGTTACGGACGTTGTGGAGTGTCCCCGAGGCCATCTCGGCGATGCCCGATTCATAGGATTGATCGACGATCCTCTTGCGGGCTTGGGCCAACTGCTCAACCATGCGGTCGAACTCGGTCGCCAGAATCCCAATCTCGTCACGAGAGGTCATGCCTAGCCGAGCGGTCAGATCGTCGGTTCGGCCCACCCGGACCGCGTGCCGGGTTAGCCGGGAGACCGGACCCAGCACCGTCCACTGAAGGGTGATCAGCAGGGCGGCCAGGATCACGAGCCCCGCGGCGAGGACCGATCCGCATGCAAACCGAAGCGCCGCTCGTCCCTTGGCGGTCACGTTCCGTGGAACCGTGGCTTCGATGGGCACCAGAGACTCATGGCTCAGGTCTGACAGGGTCGCGGAGACAGCCAGGACATCCAGACGGTCATCGTTGACGACAATCTCCGGAGCGGCAGGCTTCACGGGCGAATCGGCCTTCGCGGCGAGATTCGCTTGGTTCGCCAGCGGCGGCAAGACCTCGAAATGAACCTGGGTCTGCTCTCGGAGCTTGGCGGTGAGGGCTTTGTTGAGCAATCGCCCAATGATCACCGCTCCTCGGACGGGGCCTTCGCCGGTGTTGGTGAGTACCGGCCGGGATGCGACCAGCATCGGCCCCAAGCCGGTCATCAGGATTCCGCCGACCGTATCCTCAGGCTCTTCCAGTTGCAGAAGGACATGGGTTGATGGGAGGCTGTCACTCGGCATGCCGGGAATATCCATCGGTTCCTCGGTAACCAGATCCAGAGCGTAGGATCCAACCACCTTGCCTTGTGGATTGCAGAACGCCAACAGATTGACGCCCAAGCCTCGTAAACAGCTAGTGGTCAGCATGGTTCCGGCGTATTGCTGGTTGCCGTCGGCGATGAACTGAGCGGTATCGTCCCAAGACCCATAGTCGGTGGCCGATGCGGTGAGCTGCTCGATCTCCCGATCGATAGCCTGCAAGCAACGCCGCAGGTCGGTCTCGGCATCCTCCCGTTCAAGCTCGACGAAACTGGGGTAGATGATTGTGCGCTGGACGGCGTAGTTGGCCAGCCCGTACAGCCCCACCAAGGCGGCTATCAGGGTCAGAACCTTCGACCGTAGCGACATACGTCCGCTCCCAGTAACTCGACCGATGCCCCAGTGGCTAAGGGAGCACTGCACTCCGTCCAAGGTTGTCTTGCCCTTGGCGATTGGGTCCGCCCATACCTTCTGGAGTTGCCCAGACGTCCCAAATTGCTTGCCACCCCGCCGAGCCCTCTTGCTGAAGAGGCCCGGCCTGCAAGTGCCCACGATCCCGCGTCGCATGCGGCACAGCCCTGGCAAGGCCTTGTGCCCGTTTGCGGTCCACGACGAGATCAGGTTGCTTGAGTAGGATCGACCTTCAGGCCTGCGGTCTTTACGATCACGCCAAAGTCTGGCAATGCGGTGTGAGATAGAGTATAGAGCGTATGCTCTGCAAGCTGCCCGCGAATCTCGCCAGCCATGGGCTTGATGCTCGCTACTGAGGCGAACCGCTTCCTCGCGGTCGTGGCTCTGATCCGCCACGCACTCCTCAATAGGATGCAACTCGCTGGCCGCCTAGCTCCCGGGGCACAATGGCGAATGCCCAAGGCCCAATGACCAGTCAATGACCATGCCCGAAACCAGAACGCCAACCGTGAGCGGGGGACGTTCGTCATTGGTCATTGGCGCTTCGCCATGGGTCATCTCGCCCGCGGATCGCGAGTTACGCACTCCTCAATACGCCTTGCCGAAGACCACGCGGCGGCGGCTGGGTTGGCCGCTGATGATGCAGGTGCCGGGCTCGTCGTCGGCGTCGAGGGGGATGCAGCGGATGGTGACGTTCAGGTCGCTGCGTACTCGCTCCTCGACGGCCGGGTCGCCGCTCCAGTGGCTCAGGGCGAACCCGCCGTGGATCTCCGGCTTCTCCGCGTTCTGCGGTGTGAAGAAGGCGTAGAACTCATCCTTCGAGTCGATCCTGCGGGTGTGCTGCTCGCGCAGGGC
>Ga0123332_1005343_pt1 | contig 10894 bp, 14 predicted proteins | sample BioC12SIPDNA_4_FD_89958 | JGI IMG/M metagenome (GOLD analysis project Ga0123332, IMG submission 89958) | Anaerobic biogas reactor microbial communites from Washington, USA - Biogas_R2_A C12 SIP DNA | ecosystem: Engineered > Bioreactor > Anaerobic > Unclassified | place: Washington, USA... | reverse complement strand
CTTCCTCAACCGGTTCCAACCAGACTACGTCCCGGTCGATCTCCTGGTCGCCCAGACACACCTTCGCCTGGCACATCTTAACCTCCTCTTCATGATGACTCCGGCGCCTACGTCTGCCGGCGCTTCTTGCAGACCCGGCGCGAATTGCATCGGCCTCCCCTCGATGCCGGCATAACCGGCCACTGGCTCACCACAGCCGGGCTCTGGCCAGCGCAGCACACAATACCCCTCCCCGCGTCCGGTGAACATCCCTTCACCGCGCGGACCCGTTCCGTCGAATCGAGGCATCCTCCTTACCTCCCGCTCCGCAGCCGATGCCCTCTGAAAGGATCGATCACGGAACTCAGATCTACTGCTTCTCAGTGCATCGACACGCCCCTGAGTCTTCTGGCGTAGAATGTGTGGCCGTCATAGGTCGTCCTGACCAGTTGGCCCTCATCGACAAGCGCGTTCACGATCGACATCTCGGCACCGGTCCGGGCCAACAGCATGCGCACCGCATCCTCGCGCATCGGATGCACGGCGGTGATGCTCAACAGGTCTCCCTTGACATCGCCCGTCGCGGCAAAAGCATTCCCCTCGTATCCGATGAGCAGCTCGACGTGCGCGACTGAAGCCTGCACGAGCTGATATGCCCGGTTGATCGCGTCCTCCGGCGGCAACTCGACCCACGGCTCGGCGGGCGGCCGCGTAGGCACAGATAGATAGGCCCTTGCCGGCTGCAGCTGGGCAAGGAAGGCAGCCAGATCGGCCTGGTGCGCGGCGTCGTCATTGACCCCGCGCACCAGCATGGTCTCCGTGGCGAGCTCGCCACGGTAGGCCCGTGCAAACGCCATGATTCCGTCCAGCACCATCTCCAGCCACAGACTGCGATGCGGCCGGTTGATCCGGCGCCAGACATCCGCATGGACGGCATCCACCTTGACCGAGACCCAATCCGCCTGGGACAACGCTGCGCGCACGTCCGCTCGCCACAGCAGCGAGCCGTTGCTGATGACCGCGATCTTGATGTCCAGCGTCTTGAGACGCTCGATCGCTCCCAACAGGCCGATGTCCAGGGCCGGCTCGCCATCCGGAACGAAGGTCAGGTAATCGATCCCCTCACCGGCTGCCCGCGCCGCAGCCACCTTCTGCTGCACATGGGCGGCAATGTCATCTTCTGCATAGAACGCGCAGCGCGCGGTCCGCAGTCGGGATGTGCGCCCCACCTGGCAGTAGACGCAGGCGTAGCTGCATGTCTTGGGAGGGATGTGGTTGATGCCGATGCTACGCCCCAACCGCCTGGATGGCACCGGCCCAAAGGCAATCGCCGGCCTGGAGCCGGTCCCAACAGAGGTACCTGATCCTGCGTTTACGATGGCGTCCATCGTTTGATCCTCACTTCTTCGCCCGCACATTGTGCGTCCCGCGCGGAGTGGGCCCTGCGCCTCAGTCGTATGCCAGGCGTATCTCCTCGTCCCCCAAGACCTGCTGAATCCGTTCCTGCGATCGAGGAGAGTGCCAGGTGCCCAGGCGTTCGTGCGTCAGATAGTAGTTCTGAGGGATCGGGTGCGTGCCGATCACCACTTCCAGGCCATACTTGGCCGGGATGAATTCGGTGAAGGCCTCCAGGCGCGGGCAAGGTGGATAGCCGACCACCAGCCCTGTCGCCAGGTGGATGACCTCGACACCGTTCTTCTTCATCTCCGCGGGCGCGTACTCGATGTTGCCGCCGGGGCAACCGCCGCAGGTGGTGTAACCCACCAGCTCCACTTCCTCACCCTTATAGCGGGCGAAGGCGCCCTCGCGATGCCGCAACGAACGCAGGCACTTGCCGCCTGCACAGGTGTGATAGCGATCGCAGATGATGATGCCGATCTTCGTCATGTTTTTCGATGCTCCTCGTCTCTTCGGATTATGAACGGCCCTGCTTGCCCGCAGGCCGGTTCTCGTACCATCCGGCCCGGGCATCGGTCTTGATGTCAAAGTCAGGCACGTAGGGCTTAATGTCCAGCAGCGGTGTGCCATCCAGTACATCGATGCCTTCGACCTCGAGCACTGCACCGCGTCGTGCCAGCAGCCGGACGGTGGAGATGCCGATTGGATTGGGCCGGCACGGGTGGCGCGTGGTGAACAGGCCGCGCGTCACGTCGTCAAGAAATGGCTTGACGCGCAACGTGTAGCCATTCGTGCAGTGCAGGACATAGATCAGGATCACGTGTGAAAAGGTTTCCAGATCTTGCAGACCGTCCTCAAACTCCGGCAGAACCTCCACCTGCCCGATGGCTTGGGAGAAGATCGGTTGAATGGGCATTCCCCTGGTTTCCCCGAACGGCGTATGGATCACGCCGATGGGCCGCATTACGTATTCCATAACTGTTCCGACTCCCCAGATTTCTGAAATTAGTCACTCTCTGCCCTGCAGGACCAGGCCGGCCCCACAAGGCTGATACCCCTCTCCGAACGCCGCGGCAAGCTGCGCCACCGCGGGTGCACCAGTACAGTGACACGGCGCCAGGCGCGCCACACCGAGAGCCTTCAGGCCCGATGCCACCTGCTCGACCGCTGCTGCGCTTGCCGCGCTGAGGTGGAAGCCGCCCAACACCAGGTCAATCTCTCCCTTGCCCACCTCCCGGGCCCGGCGCACCATCTCCACCACTCCCGGGTGCGCGCAGCCGGTGATGACCACCAGGCCCGCGTCCGTCTGCACGACCAACGCCTGCTCGACGATGCTGTCTCCCAGCTGGCCGGTGCTCCAGATCCCCGGTGCAATCTCGAGCGGTCCGGTCACCTCGACCACCCGCGCGCCGAGGCCCACCACCCGGTCCCTGAAGGCGGTCCCAAAAGCCTGTGGCACGTAGACTACTGCGTTAGGGTTCTGTTCCAGAAGGGCCGCGAGGCCGCCCGTGTGGTCGCTATGGTTATGCGAAAGTACGATCGCTTCCAGGTCGCCGGCCGCGAATCCCAGCACGGCCATGTTTGCGAGCAGCATCCTCCCATCATTGCCGGCATCAAAGAGCAAGGTGCGCTCTCCCTTCTGCACGATGCTGCCGAACCCCCAGGCGGTCTGCAATCCGCTGCCCATGGCGTTGTTGTCGAATACGACCGTTATTGTGACGGGGTCTCCCCCTGCTGAGACCACGGGAGCCGGCGGCCGCGCGGGCGCAGCCGCGCCGCGCACCAGGCGCACCCGCCGGAACAAGAACTCGTCCCAGGCGTTGCCGGCCTCGAGACAGTCGGGGATCGGCCGCCCGACCTCCATTACCAACTCATTGTACCCCGGCCTCAACACGCCGGCCGGGACCGTCAGGGCTGCACTCATCCACATATCAGCCCAGGTCTGGCTGGGCAGGTAGCCGATGGCCTGGCCGTTGATGCTGACCCGGTTAGTGTGCTCGTGCCCTTCCATCTCCAACCGCAGCGTCCATGGACCGGAACCCGGGCTGCGCACATAGAACCCGCCCCGCCAGGCGAGGCTCGGTGAGATGGCCCCATACAGGGGCCGCAGCGGCGGTCACTGGTTGTCGCCCAGGTGCACCACCTCGTCGACAGCCAGGATCGGTATCTCGGTTTGTGGCGGACTGCGCCAGAGGACCGGCAGGCCCTCATACCCATCCCCAAGCCGGCCATGCTGCTCTCCGGCCAACAGGTCGCGCAAGGCATCGTACGCAGGGCTCGGGCTGCCATCCGCTGCCAGCAGGCTGTAGCCGCCCATCTCGTCGGTGTCGGGCAGATCCCGGCTCAGGTTCCAGACGGTCACCATGCGGACCCAGGGCCAGCCGGTCTTGATTTGCTGCCAGGCGGCAGCCAGGTAACGGGCCTGCTGCTCTGCCGTGACCGTCTGCCACACGTCCGCGCCCAGGCCGTTGGTCGTCCAGCCCATCTCGGTGATCCAGATAGGGGTGGCGCCACCCCCGCTGGCCGCCATGATGTCGCGCAGATCCAGCAGCCGCGCCAGGTTCAGGCCATCATGCGCCCCGCGCGGATCATCGGGTGGGTGTCCGAATCCGTAAGCATGCGCGCCCAGCACATCGAAGCACGCTCCCGCGCCCGCCTCCAGCATGGCCCGCAGGTACGCGCGGTCATCCAGTGCACCATCGCCGCCGTTGGTCGGTGCGAGCCCCGCGCTGGCGACGGTGGCGGCCGGATCGACAGCTTTGATCGCATGGTAGGCCCGGCACAGCAGCGCGGTGTAAGCCGCGGGGTCCGGCGCCTGGCCGGCCCACTCGCGGGACAGGTTTGGCTCGTTCCAGATAATATACCCATCGACCTGGCCGCGATAGCGCCGGGCAACGGCCGCCACGAAGTCCGCATAAGCGTCCGGGTCGATCCGGCGCTGGCCAGACTCGGCCGGCGCGGCGCTCTCGTCTGCCGGCTGCTGGGAGCCGCCGGCCAGGTCCTGCAGATCGTGAATCGGAGCCTCTTGCGCCCCGCTGCTGCGGGATAAGGCCCACTCGGGCGGATGGCCGAGCCTGACGATCAGGCCCAGGCCGTAGTATTCCGCTGCCCGCACTGCAAAATCTGGCTGCTGCCAGTGCCACTGATCGCGCACCGGCTGGAGATCGCGCCACGGAAAGACCTGAACGACGCGCTCGTAGCCGCCGTCGGCTGCCAGGCGGTACATTGCATCGTCAGCCGCCAGGATGTGCACCGCGGGCACGAGGCCGCTGCCGGGGCGGCCGGCCCCGTTTCCTGCTCCCAGGAGCAGGAGCGGAAAGAGCAAGAGGAGGCAGTGCAGCGCGCCTCTAACGTGCGGCATAGACCTCTCCCTGCCAGATGCCCCGGTCGCTGGCAACGTAGACCGTCCGGCCGTCGTCACTGAAAAGGATGTCGCGCACCGAAGAGGTTGCGAGGCGGTCGCCCCAGGCAGGCTGCCAGGTCGCGCCGCGGTCTGCGGTCACGTACAGGCCCGCATGACGCGTGCCTGCAAAGGCAATCTCCCGGTCAGTCGGGCTGATCGCCAACCTGGTCACGGTCACCCCATCCAGGCCCGCACCCCAGCGGCGCCAGGTCTGCCCGCGGTCGGGACTGCGCCACAGCCCATCGGTGGCACCCGCATACACCGCCGCCGGCTCACGCGCATCCGTCCCGACCGCAAAAATCGTCGGGAGAACCAAGGGAAAGGACAATGGCTGCCATGCCTGGGCTGCCGCGGACCAGCGGAAGATCCCGTCCTCGGTTCCCACGTACTGCTGCCCCGCACTGCCCCGGTGGATGGCGGTGATCGGCCGGACGTCGCCCAAGCCCTCCCAGCGCGCGACCCAGGTCCGGCCGCCGTCCTGGCCCTCATGTACCCGGCCGAAGGCCACCCACGCGGTCAAGTGGTCGGGATCGACAAGATCCACGACCAGGCCCGCTATCCCGAAGCCGCTCAGCTCCGATGTGACCTCTGACCAGGTGGCCGCGGCGTCTGTGCTGCGGAAGAGTGCGCCGGAGCAGCCGGCATAGAAGGTGAGGCCATCGCCTGCGCGGGCAATGGACAGCACCGGCCATCCCTGGACGCCGGGGACAGCTTCCCAGGCGGCGGTGGCAGACAACCTGCGAAACAGACCCGAACGCGTTCCCGCCAACAGGCTGCCCGAGGCATCCCAGGCCAGGACATTCACATCGGGAAGGCCCAGGCCATCGCCTCCTTTTGCCCAGTTCTGCCCGCCATCGCCGCTGGCGTAGAAGCCGTCCCACGCCCCCGCGTAGACCGCGTCCGGATCGCCTGGTGCGACCGCCAGGTCTAGCACCTTCTCGCCTTCCCGCAGCCCCGCAGTGTAGGACGACCAGGTAAGCCCGCCATCGGACGAACGAGCCACCCGCCCGGCCATTGCTGCATGGAGGACACCATCCGGCCCCGCCGCAAAAGCCTGGACGCGGCCATCCAGCGCGTCGATCACCTGCCAGGTGACGCCCCCATCTGCCGAGCGGTAAGCGTGCCGTGAGGTGCTGGCATAGGCCAGGGCGCCAGCAGAATTGGCGGAATCAGCGGCGGATGGCTGCGCGCCGAGAAACGCGGTCGTGACAAACACGGCCGTGACATAGGCGTGGGCCAATGCCTGGGCTGACTCGGACCCGGTGACTGCCGCAGCCGACCAGGTGGCTCCGCCATCACGGCTGAGCCACAGACCCTGCCCCGCGGTCCCAGCCAGGAGCATGCGGCCGTCGGGTGACACGGCAACGGCCAGCACGGCCATCGCGCCCTGTTCGCGCCCGGCCAGCGGCACCTCGGAAGCGCCGGCGCCGTCGAAGCGGAACAAGCCGTCCTCGGTGGCGGCATACACCAGGCCGGCATCGTCTTCGGCAAGCGCGTAGACGATGCGCCCGGCCCGCCCGGCAGGCTGCCAGGCCGCGCCCCCGGCCGGGCGCGTGTAAAGGCCGTCGCGCGCGCCGGCCCACCAGCAGCCGCGCACGGCATCCCAATGCAGCGCGTAGACCGGGCTGCCCTCCAGCCCGCGGTCGTCCATCTGCCACGAAGCGCCGCGGTCCGCGGAGCGCCACAAGCCAGGCGGCTCGTACGCGCCCGCGTAGACGATATCGCCACCGGGCGGCTGGCTGGCCACCGCCATCACCATCGCATAGGATGGCAGGCCCTGGCTGTACGGGTGCCAGTTCACCCGGGGGCTGTCCACACCCGCGGCCTGACGCACAAGCGATCCCACGTGATCGCCTGACCCTGCGTGATCGCCTGACCTTTGGGTGCTGCCCGCGCCCGCGGCCTGACCGCCGGCCAGCACCACCACGAGCAGCAGCCCGGCAATCAGCCGCACGCCTCGCACCCTGCTGGGATCAACAACCATCGAACAGGTTCTTCTTCTGCGCACCTGACAGCGCCCCGGCGAGACAAGCGTCCCCCCGGCGATGCCAGCTCGGCCGCGCCAACGACCGGCTCCGGTCGCCGTCTAAACCTGCTGCAGCTTGCCCGCGCCCAGGTTTGCGATAGCATCCCAGGCGGTCTTGCTCGGCCCGAACAGGTACATCTTGATTCCCGCGGCCGCGAGCGCATTGTGGGCGTTGGGCCCGAAGTCGCCGCTGATGACCGCGTCCGCGGCCTGGCTGGCCGCGAACTGCGCGACCTGGGATCCGGCGCCGCCCATCGCATTGGCGCCCGGATTCGCATGCGCCTGCCATTGCAGGGTTGCGGTGTCATAGACGATCATGTACGCGCAGCGGCCAAAGCGCGGATCCACCGGTGCATCGAGCGTAGCCTCGGTAGCTGTGATGATGAGTCTCATGCGAAGAAGCCTCTATTCCTTGACCAGGCGGGTGCCGCACTGCGGACACGCGATATCCATGCACCGCTGCCCGGCGACATGGGACACTCTATAACCGCATTTCGGGCAGATGCAGTCGCCGCCGGGACCAGAGCCCGGCCGGGTGCCGCCCCCGCGTCCCCGGCCGCCTCCTCCCTGGCCGCCGCCGCCACCGGCAGTGCCGCGCCCTCCGCGAGCTAATCGATTGAACATACGTCACCTCCAATACAAGAGGGGCGGCATGATGCCATGTTGCTCGCGCCATGCCGCCCAGCCATCCTACCTGTCCGCAGGTGCGGGCCCGCCGCCGCTGATCTCCTCGATACGTTTCTGGATAGCATCGAGGCCCTCAGCCAGCCGGGCAGCCTGCGCCTTCAGTTCGGCCAGTTCCAGATCGGCCGCAGGTGCGGGCGGCGGAGGCGGTGCGACATCACCCCGCGCCCAGGCTGGCAGCCCGGTCGCGTAGTACATGTTGCGCCACCCGCGGCCCCCACTGGCGCCGCGCCCGCCGGCCCGTCTGCCGCGGCCGTAGCCCATCCCCATTCCGAATCCGGGACCCGGATTGGCATACCCGGGCCGGTCATAGCCGGCACACCAGCCAGCAGCTCTGCCGGTGCGTGGTCCGGCTCCCATCGGTCCTGTGCGATCTCCTCGTGGCATAGTATTTGCCCCCTTCTGACTTTATTGATCTTGATAACGATGGCCTTTTCAGGCCCGCCCCCAGCGATGCCGGTGGCCCCCTTGCCGGTTCACGGATATCCGCCGGACCGGTGTACCAGGTGTCGAGTTGGCCACCTGTGTCACCTCGGGCCGCGACGTCCGCCACGCGGCGATGACCTCGGGCAGCAGCTCGCGCGCCGCCCAGACCAGTGCACTGCCTACCATCGGCCAGAACCGCGTCTGGGATCGAGATGTTGCCGGCAGCACCTCAACCTCCGGACGCCGGACCAGGCCGGCAGGCTCTCCGGAAACGACCACCGGCGCAGGAGCCGACAAGCTCGCGCCTGCCCGGGCGACCGGATACGCTTCCACCATCAGGATCGCCTCTTGCGGGCACGCCCGCGCGCAACTTCCACAATCGATGCAGGCCGCCTCATCGATCTGCGCGCACTCATTCACCAGCGCGATTGCACCCGCCTGGCATGTGTCGAGACACAGACCGCAGCCGGTGCACAGCGCCTGATCAACCTGGTACATCGTCCCCTCCCTGGCCTTCCGGCTTCTTCGGCCGTCTCAGCCAGCCGCCTGCCGCGTGTAGACATCGACCAGGTGGTCGATCTCATCGCGCGTGCGGCGCAGTTCATCCATCCATTCGGCCAGATGCTCCCTGCCGCCGGCCGTCACGCTGTAGACGCGTCTCGGCGCGCCGGAGTTGGACGTGTCCCACTCCGAGCTGACCCATCCCGCATGTTCCATCTCCCGCAAGACACGATACACCACGCCGGTATCCACCATGCCCCGGGTGAAACCGAACCTGCCCAGCGAGTCCAACAGGTTGTACCCGTGCGACGCATCGTCGCGCAACAAGAGCAGGAGGCACGGCTCCAGGAAACGGCCGATGCGCCGCGGACCCGCGCCGCCGCCGTGGCCTTTTCCCCTTCCCCATTGTCCTCTAAACATGGCATATACCTCCCCACAATTGACCTGTCTATATCGATCTTACCACGATATGTGCGAATTGTCAATAAGTAAATCACTACAATTTCCGGCAAAATGGAACATTTCTCATAGAATACTTGACAGTGGTGGCCGGCGTACGCGGGAGGAATTCACGTGGAGGAGCTATGGCGCTGGTCGGAAACTGACGCACAACGAAAACGAGCGTGCTAATGCACGCTCGTCTCACCCTGCACCAGTTAGTTTTGGCCTTTCAGGCGTCAGTTTCGAATTGCCGCCGCTGTCTCATGTTACGAACCGCGGCCGTCAGTTGTCGTCTGCCGGCCGGCTTTTGAGCACCGGGAGCCGGTCCCGGATGCGCTGCGGGAGCGTCCTGCCGAGATCAAGCAGGATGACACCCAGCGCGGGCACGATGTGATTCTGGCGATAGAACGGATCGCTTCCCAGCGACTGCACGACACCACTTGCAACGACATAGAGCAGATAGTCCGCATGTTTGGAGAAGTCAACATCGCGGTCGCCCAGCTGCCGCGACATGCGCAGCAGGTCCTGCACGGTCGGCACGGGCAGGTTGTTCAGGGCAGGTTGGGACAGCGGGCCCCAGGCCGTGAGCAGCATGATCGCACAATCAGCAAGCGCGTCCTTGTAATCCGGCCTTGTTCCATCGAGCCCGGAAGGGTGACCGTTCTGCGGCGCTATAGCGGCGCACGCCTCGCAGGCCGCGCGCGCGGCGCCCCGCAGGGCATGGAGGGGGCGAGGAGTTGGCGGCAGGCCCGCCGTCCGCTCTCTGAATGCCCAGACCGCCCGGTACGACTCCTCGATTGCAGAAAACATCCACGTGTAAGTAAACTCGTCCGGAACCCGCTTGACCTCAATGACTTCTGACCCTTTACATTCCTGATCGACCGCCATTCTGCCACGCTCCGCCGTTATTGGACTTCCTTTAAGCGCGCTCGGCTCAGCTCGTCGCGCAGGCGCTGGATCTCATCCACCAGCATGCTGATATCGTCCCGATCGAAGAAGCGCCAGTGCGTCAGCCTCAGCGCCTCTTTGATCTCGGTCAATCGCTCCTCGGTCAGTTGCTTGTTCATCTTCGAACCTCTCGGATGTGATGTCGCTGCCGGGCATGCGCATTCGCTGCGCCTTCCTCGCCGCAGTCCGCGCTATCTTGCCACCTGCAGATGACGCTATGATGACGCCTGCATGACAGAACGATGATGCCTGGCGTTTCCAGGAGCCATAAGCCGCCCGGATCGGGTCAACCTCCTCTTCGGGCATGCGGTGACCCAGCCACGCGCCGGACTTTGGGCTCAACCGGAGCTTGACCAACTTCACCTCCGTGTTCGAGTTGGGCCGCCGCATCACCAGGCTTCTACTATTACATCGACGGATGTCTGTGGTACCATGCCCTCCGACCGAGCGGCTCAAATGCGGCGAAGGTCAAGCTGTCAGCCGGAGCAAGCAATGGAGAGAGAACCCGCAGAAATACCGGAGGAAAATATCAGCCGGGCGGCAATTGAAAACAGTGATCCCGGCCGGCTTAAGACGCTGGATGTCAACACCGTCAGGGAATTATGGTCAAGAACCTATAATACCAGCGGGAAACCTGACTGGTCTCATCTGTATCCGTATTATCATCCCCAGGTGGTTTTTCAGGATTCCATCCAGCGGATCGAAGGGATCGAGGAGTTCGTCGCCCTGTGCGAACGCCTGACGCAGCGCTGCCAGAGCCTCCACATGGAGATCCTCTCCATCGCCCAGGACTCCAACGTCATCCTGATGGACTGGATCATGACGATGGCTTTCACGAAGTATCCACCCACGCCCGTCTACGGCAGCACCAAGCTCACCCTGCACGATGACGGCCGGATCATCGCCCAACGCGACTATTTCGACCTGTGGGGCGCCATCCTCGATGGGATACCGCTGCTCAAGGCGCGCTATCGCCGGTTCATGCGCAGAGTCTTCGGCTAGAGGAATAAGCATGGCCAGATCCAAACTGCCGGATGAACTGATGTTCATCGAAAATGGCCGGGCAAGCCAGAAGACCACGGACGCTT
>Ga0123332_1005342_pt1 | contig 10895 bp, 4 predicted proteins | sample BioC12SIPDNA_4_FD_89958 | JGI IMG/M metagenome (GOLD analysis project Ga0123332, IMG submission 89958) | Anaerobic biogas reactor microbial communites from Washington, USA - Biogas_R2_A C12 SIP DNA | ecosystem: Engineered > Bioreactor > Anaerobic > Unclassified | place: Washington, USA... | reverse complement strand
CGACCCGATGCATCCGGTTACCGCGCACGGCGTTGCCGGGAGCCTGGTGGCCATGGCCTCGAACACCCGTGATGACTGGCGAGCTGCGACCCACGTCGATAGTTATGGGTTGACGTGGGTTGCGTGTCGCAAGGGCGATGAACCGTGGAAGCTGTGGCATGCGGTAGACTTGACCCGCGCAGCCGCACGAGGTAAGCCGTTCTGGCACGCTGAGGCGCAGGGCGGTCCGTTATGGTTGCAGCCCCAGGTTGTGGGACGACCGCGCGAAGACGGGCGCATACCGACGCCGGACGACCTACGGTTGTGGCACATGACTTCGTTTGCCGGTGGCGCTCTAGGACTGCTATACCCGCGCTGGCGGCCGCTGCTCGATGGGCCGCTCTTCGGGGCATTTGGCCCGTATGCTATGGACGGCACTCGAACCGAGCGCTCTGAGACAAGCAGCCGCCTAGCCCGGTGGGCCAATGCACCGGAGCAGGCTTGGCTCTGGGAAATGCGCCCGGTCCGCGGCGATGTGGGCATCGTGGTGCTGCCCGAGACACAGCTGTTCGCCTACGCTCTGTTAGGTGACAGTAGCGCCTACGCACAGGCCTTGGAGGGCGTTTACCGGGGGTTCTTCGACAACAACATCCAGGCAGACTGGGTACGGATTAGCGATATCGACGCCTACGATGTGCTCTACTTGCCCGTTCCCATTGTCGTCTCGCAGGCGAGCGTCGACCGGTTGCGGCAGTGGGTGGCAGCGGGTGGCGTGTTGATCGCCGAAGGCTGTCCGGGTTACTTTGACGAGGCGGGCCGTGTGGAGACTGTGCAGCCTGGTGCTGGGCTCGGTACGTTGTTCGGAGTGCGCGAGAGCCGGGTCGAGTTCGCCCCCGACCTGGTTGCGGACCTTGAGATCAGATTCGGTGAGCATGGGGTTCCCGGCGGGCTGTTTCTACAGGGTTACGATGTCGCCGGGGGCACCGCGGTCGCCTGGCACGACGATGGCCAGGCTGCAATCGTGGATTGCGCACACGGCAACGGGCGTGTGAGGCTGGTGGGCACAATGCCCGGCTTTGGCTATGCCGCGAATCCCGTTGCCGCGGCACGGGTCTGGTTCGCTGAGGCCCTGCGGTTCGCTGGAAGAGCGCAACACGTTTCGACCGGCAGGAGTGCGGTGACGGCGCGTCTTCACGAAGGTCCGGCCGGGCTGTGTCTTTGGGTCATCAACCCTGAGCGGCGACCGGTCTTCGCTGACCTGGCCTTCGGGGAGAAGTGGGGGCCGTTTGGCGGCGGTGAGGTGCTGTGGGGAGGGCTGCCTCAGGAGGGCGTGCAGGTTCGCGGCCGGCGGGTCGCTCTGACTGTAGATGCGCGTGACGCTGTCGTCGTTCGGCTGTCATAATGGTCCTGGCAGAGGGCTGGGCTAGCCGAGGGGCCTGTCTGACAGGGGCCGCATGGCCCCCGTGCCCAACAGACGGCGGGCGTGTCGCTGCCCGGCGCGCCCCTTGCTGGCAGCCATAGGTTGTGGTGGTAGTGGCGCAGTGCTATACTCTGTGCTTCAGATGTGTCTGTTGTGTCCGTAGCGGAGATCTATGCGCGTTGAGCCTGCTGATCTTGAAGCCCTGATTGCGACATCCGGTTCAGGTTGTCGGCCGGGTGACCTCGATACCCTGATCCATAGGCTGGCAAGGATTGTGCTGGAGCGCACCGCCCCGGTCCGAGCCTATGCTCTGGGCGGACGATATGTCTTGGGCGAACGGGTCTGGTTCGCGGGCGAGAAAGCGGAAGTGGTCGGCCTCAGGCGACGCGGCAATCCCCGGCAGGGGAGATTTACCGTGCTCGACCTCAAGCTCCACGAAGGAACAATCCGGCGTGTCGTTGCGCAGGTGGCCGGTGCACCGCAGGTTGCGCTCTCTCCATCGATCGATGAAGACGCGGTGCGACGCGTGGCGACCGAGCAGAGGGAGGCGCTTCTCCAGGCTCTATTGACCGATCCGCGACTCGTTCAGGTTCTCGATGGAACCGTGGCGCCGGCGTCACAGGCGAGTCAGCGGGATTCGTGGCTACGCATCCCGCCGGCCTGTGTGCTCTTCGCCAGCCCGGTGTTGCGCGCACATCTGGGGGAATCCGCGGTGGGGGCTACCGAATGGAGTCGGCGGCTTGAGGCGCTCTCGCGGATCTGGTGTGGTGCGCGGGAACACACTGTGGAGTGGAACGTTGGGCAGACGTGGCAGAACTTTGTGCTTCCGGTTTTGCGTTTGCTGGGCTGGTCGGCGAGTGGGCTGGCGGAGAGCGGTGCCTACACATTGTTCCCTGACCCATCGGGCCTAACGGCGGGCGAGTTGAGATTGGTGCAAGGTGTGGCTCTGGAGGGATCGCCCCCGGTTGTGGTTGTCCCGGTTCGGTGGGGCGGACCGCTGGGACAGGAGGCTTCTGAGCAGGTGGAGCTGAGTCCGCTGGCGCGGATGGTTGGCGCGCTCGTCAACCGCGGTATCGAGTGGGGCATTCTCACCAATGGTCTGCGCTGGCGGATTTGCCACGCCAGTTACGCCGATTCCGATGTTGGGAGCGCCGCCGCCGAGACCTGTGAGTTTGACCTGGGCCAGATCATAGGGCATGCAGCCGCGGCGCACTCTGCCCCAGATGTGGCGCTTAGGACGGCGCAACGCCAACAGCTTCAGGTTTGGTGGCAGTTGTCCGCCGCTCCGGCCTATGTGTCGAGCTCCGGCGAGCAGGCTCTGGTGACACGTTTGAAAGCTGCGTCGGCGGAGTACGCCCGGCACGTCACGCGGACGTTGCGAAGCAGGCTCCTATCGACGATCTTGCCGGAGATCTGCGGCGGGTTCTTCAGCTACCGGCAGGTGCAGCGCGGCGAAGGCCACGACGATCGTCAGGAGATGGCTGGGGCTGCACTCGGGCTTGTACAGCGTGTGCTGTTCGTGCTCTATGCCGAAGCCCGGAACTACCTACCAATGGACAATCCCACTTATCGGGGCAGGAGCCTGACAACGCAGGTGCGATGGGCGGTCGAGTGTGTTGAGCAGGATTTGCCGCTGAGTGCGGCTCCCAATGCGACCCCGCGCTACGATCACTTGCTGGCGCTCTTTCGCGACCTGGAGCATGGGCAGGCCCAGTTGGGTCTGCCGGCCTACGGTGGCGATCTCTTCAGTCCCGTGATGCCCGTGCAGGGTTTTCTCGAGCGGCATCGGCTTAGCGATCGGGTGATGGCACGGACTCTGGCTGCCCTTGGGCAACTGGATGGTGAGCCCATCGACTACGGGGCCCTTACGCTCCGGCACCTCAGCACGGTGGCGGATGGCTTGCTTGAGAATCTGATCGGGCTTGTGGATGTCTCGACCGGACCAGTGGCGATGGCCCCCCATCCGAACCGGTTGGAGACGCCTGCCGGCCCGGCAACACCCGACTACGTGGGAGTCACCGTTATCGAGCGTGCGCTCCGATCGGTGATCGACCACCGCGCGCGGCTGTTCGCCGCTGCCATGGACGAGATTACAGCGCTAAGGCGCCAGGGGGCGTTGCGTGCGAGACCCATCGATGATGTGGGTTGGCGAGCAGCATTGCTGGCGGCTGAACGCAAAGCTTACGAAGCCTTACTGGGCATACGGGTGCTCGATCCCGCAATGGGAACGGGTTTCTTCCTGGTCTGCGCTGTGGACATCCTAATCGACGGCATCATGGCGGCGCTCGCCGATTACCACGCCCGTTATCCCAGAGTCCCTGTGCTATGGAACCCGATCTATAGAGACATCACAGCGACTCGACAGGTACTCCTGGAGGCAGCGCGCACGCAGGAGCTGGTCGTTGCGCCCCGGTTGGCCAGCGATGACGCTATCCTGGCGCGCTTGGTTGTCGAACGAGCGATCTATGGTGTAGACACTAACCCCACTGCAGTTTCCGTGAGCCGGGCCAACGTTGCGATGCGAGGCTTTCTCCTGGGCGCTCCTCTGCCACTGCTGGACCGGCACATGCGCTGTGGGAATAGTCTGTTGGGTGCCCGTCTTTGCACTCTGGCGTCCGACGACTCCGGGAAGTGCCAAACGGGGCCTGCAGTGCTTGATGTCGGTGCTGTCCGCGCAGCTGCTTCAGCGCACACAGATCCTGAAGCATTCTCGGCTGCGGTGAGGCCCTATGAGCTTCTCTTGGATCTGTGGACCTACAGCCAGGCGGGCGACGCAGACGCCACTGCGCTTCTGCACAGCAAGGGCACGGAGCTGATACGGGCAATCCGAGGCGAGCAGGCTCTCGAACCTGGTGAGGCTGAGGTGGTGGATCGCGCCCGAAGATGCGCCGCTGAGCAGGGCTATCTACACTGGGATGTGGCCTTCCCCGAGGTCTTCCTTGGATCGGCTGATTGCGGTGATGGTGAGCCAGGCTTCGATGCCATCATTGGCAGCCCGCCCGCGCTTCGTCTGGGCACAGCAGATCGTGACAAGACAGCCAGCGAGCCAGATGTGTCGGCCTTTGTTGTCCGGGCGCGACAGCTCGTGCGCAAGCCCCATGGGCGTGTCGCGTTTCTCCTGACGCCTTACGGTGGTGAGGTGGACGTGTGACCGCCGGAGATGCTTTGATCAACCGCGCTGCTACCGCTGGTCTACGCTGCGCTCGGTGCAACGATCAGAGGGCGCGATGACCGATAGCTATCTCGACCTGGACGACTGGATGGAATTCCGGGTCTGCCGACGTGATCTCGACCGTGTGGCTCGCCGCATGGGGCGCAAACAGGAAGCATACACTCTGACCACCATAGTTCGACAGATTGTCCGTGGTCGGCTGCGATACGCTCCAGAACGCAACATGACGCTCGATCTTGGTGATGCTCCTGCGCCCATGCCCATCTGGGACCCGGGCGGGCCCTGGCAAGTTGGCGATTGGGCGATCTTTGCGACGCCGGTGAACCGGCATGGAACGGGCATGCTTGCTCTAAGTGCCGGTGAGGTTGTCAAGCACTCGGGCAGAGGGGTCGTTGTCCGGATCGATGGTGTGCGGGGCACCCGAGTCTACGGAATGGCGGCGCGTGCGCGGGGCGACGAGTATCTGGACCAGTGGAGAAGGTCGGTTGAGGACCTGGTAACCATGCTGCGCGACCGCGAGAACGACCGTTCACGAGTTGACTACGTGCTCTGGAAGTACGGCACGGGGATCTTCGGTGCGGTACGCGACGCGCTGCGCAACGATACCCGCTTCGTGGTCCTGGACGGCGGCTGGTTCCTCAAATCGAAAGCTGTAAGGCCCGACAGCTCGCTGCTTGAGGCATTGGCTCGCGCGATTCTTGCGGTGGACCACCCACTGACCGTTGCCGAGCTGCTCCGTTATCTGCCATCATCGAACGCTGGGGCGCCGGGGCTGTATGGCTTGGCTCTGGCACTACACGAGCGTCCCGATCTCTTCTCACCCATCGGCCCTGCGCCGCGGGCACGCTGGGTTCTGGGAGGGCCGCCACCCGGCTCCTACGTGGCGCACCTCGCAGCCTACGATCCCGAGACCGGCGACGTGTTGTGCGAGCCAGGCGATCGACTTGAGGCTGATGCTGTCCAGCGGTTGTGGTCGCTTGGACTCTTGGCAGTGGTGGGCGCGCCTCGCTGAGCTCTGCACCCCGCGGTGTAACCGCTCCGTAACGATTCGGTAATCCCCGCGTTAGAGATCATAGATACACTATACATATCTGGGGGGGATTACCCACATCTATGTCTGTGCGCGTGCCACACGAAGCGGTCGAGCAACTCGCACCGGCCGTCTCGGTTGGAAGTATCGACCTCGACTGGTTGGCTGCAGTGATTCGTGATGCCAATCAGCCTGTACCCATCGAGACACTCGTGCGGCAGGCCGTGCGGGCGTCGATTGCTGGCGATGGGCAACTGCGGGCCTACGCCGCGGGTCGTCGCTACCGACGTGGAGAGCGGGTCCGTCTGCTTGACGGGCGGTTGGGTGACGTTCAAGAGATCATCGCGGACTCCAATGAACGCCAGGGGGCCTTCAAGATTCTGACGGTGCGCCTACGCAACGGTCACGGGACTGTGCGACTGGCCGCAGAAGTCGAGGGCGGCCCGATGGAAGCCGTTCCCCAGATGATCAGCGAGGAGACGGTCTCTGCCCTGCTCGCGGGCCAGGAGATCGAGGTCACCCGGCGTGTTCGTCAAGCGCTCGCCTCCGATCCTCGGTTCATCACGCTTTACTACAGTGATGGTGAGTACGGATGCCTCCGCGAGTTCTTCCCCCCGATGAGCCCCGACGTGCTGGATGCTGCTATGGCCTTACTGCTCGATGCGCTCTTTGATCAGGTACCGATCTCGCGCGTGACCAGCAGCCAGCGTGGGCGGGAAGCCATTCGACCGCTCGACCGGCAGCCCTCGGGCGCTGTGCCGGCCACGGTGCTCTTCGAGGCTGAGTCGCTGGATGGGGCCCTTGTCAGCAACCCATCTTGGGGCGATGAGGCACGTGCCGGCTTCGAAAAGGTGCGGTCGCTCTGGCGGCGGGCCCAGGACAACAGGGAGACGTGGAGCGCAAGCCAGATGGCCCGCGCCTTCGTTCAGCCACTCTCTCGTGCGCTGGGGTGGTCAAGTGTGCCGCTACCCGACGACGCTGGAACGCGCGATGGCATCTATGCGCTGTGTGCGGACGACGTGGCTGCGGCTGAACTGCACATGCACTACGGCGAGGACTTGGACGCCTCTCCCTGGGTACTGGCGTTAGCACAGATCATACGCTGGGGGCAGCCACTTGATCAGCCCAATGAACCTGAGGGTAGGGCGCCCTTGGCCAACGAAGAGGCCGCCGCTGGCTCGTGGGTCCCCAGTCACCGCATGGTCTCAGAGCTCCGCCGCACCGGGGTACGTTGGGGCATCCTCACCAATGGACGAATCTGGCGTATCTTCAGCCGGGACACCAACAGCCTCGCGCGCTCGTTCTACGAGGTTGACCTGGGGGCCGTGTTCGATGGCTTGGCCGAGCAGCGAGCACCAGATGCAGAGGCCTGGGGGCACTTCCGTCGTTGGTGGCTGCTGTTCCGGCGCGCATCCTACGTCGCCGGCGCCGATGGTCGCTGCACGCTGGAGCGACTGCGTGAGCGGTCGCCGCGAGGAGGCGTCCAGGTTCGCGAAGTGCTCACGGAGCGGTTGCTAACTCGAGCGGTTCCAGCCATTGCCGGCGGTCTGATCGCCTATCGTCGTCATAGGCTCGGCGTGCTAGAGGAGACCGCCGCCAGCCTGGCGGCAGTCTACCGGGCGAGTGTCGTGCTTGCCAGCCGCCTGTTGTTTGTGCTGACCTGCGAAGGCCGCGAACTCCTGCCGCTTCAGGACCCGCATTACTACCCGCACAGCCTGACGCAGCAAGCGCAATGGGCCACCGACCGGATCACCAAAGGGCTGCCTCTGGGCACCGGTGTGTATACGACGCCGAGGTATGATCTGGTGCTAGCGCTGTTTCATCGCATCAGCAGGGGAGATGGTGAGAAGCAGGTTCCGTGCTATGGCCATCTTTTCTTCGATCCCGGTGAGAACGAAGACCACGCCTTCCTCGAACGGGTTCGCCTAAGCGATCACGCCATTGTCCTGACCTTGGATGCGTTGTACCAAGCGGTTGACTTCAGGCATCTTGATTCCCGTGACCTGATGAGCGTTTGTGCCCCGCTGGTAGGTGGGCAGCTACTCATCTCGGACGTAGAGACGAGCGAGGTGGTGATTGCCCGATCCGGAGACTCAGCCCAGCCCCCGGCGACCCTACCGGACTTCGTCGTGGCATCGTTGGCGGAGCAGGCGCTCGTGCCGGTGTTGCAGGCTCGGGAGGCGCGCTTCGCCGCCGCCATGGATCGTGTTGTGGCCCTAAGGCGCCAACTTCAGCGGGCTCTGGATCGAGAAAAACGCTCCAGACTCTTCACTGAATGGGAGGCGGCTGCCCGAGACGCGCGGCAGTCATTGCTCGGCATCCGAGTCTGCGACCCGGCGATGGGTACCGGGGGGTTTCTGGTGGGCGCAGTCGACGTGCTGACGGATGGTCTGATCGAGCGCCTGCAGGCATATCATGCTACCCACACCGACGTGCCTCGTGACTGGAATCCGATTTACCGTCTTGTCGATGATGCACGCAAGGATATCGCGGAGGAAGTCGGGCGACAGGGCATCGAGATCGAGCCGGCTGTCCTTGACGATGCTACATTGCTGTCACGGCTGGTGGCGCAGCGGTGTGTCTTTGGCGTCGGGCGCGATCCTCTGGCGACAGAGATCGCGCGTGTTGCACTCTGGCTTCACACATTCGCAGCAGGAGCGCCGCTGAGTTTCCTCGATCATCACCTGCGGAGCGGGAACGCGCTCCTTGGCGCCGAACTGGACCGGATAGACGGTGAAGACGGTGGGGTCCGCTTACTTGCCGGCGTTGCGGAAGCGGCAGGGACGCTCTATGCGCTCACAGAGCGAGTCGACACGACACCTCTGGACGTTAGGTGGAGCGCAGGCCAGTTTGCGAAGGTTGATGAAGCGCTGCAGCCGTACCGGCTAGCGCTCGATCTGGTGGTGAGCGCTGACCTGGGTGATGATGATTCGCGGGCCGCGCTCGACGAGTCGAAGGCAGCCTTGGGGGAGGGGCAGCCGGCGCAGTGGTTTGAGCAACTCAGGTCGGTCGCGCCTGCCTGGGTGGTCGCTCAAGCCGAGGCGGAGGGATTCCTGCACTGGCAGTTGGCTTTCCCTGAGGTCTTCATCGACCTGGGATCGGGTCGGTGGCGCTCTGATCGGGGATTCGATGCTGTGTTGGGAAACCCTCCATGGGTGACTACGTCGGAAGAGGCGCTCGAGGGCTTCTACACGAGGAGATTCGCAGGGACGGACCCACCGGAGTACAATGTGCACCAAGCCTACCTGGCGCTTGCCGGTCAACTCCTCCGTGCGCGCGAGGGGCGTACGGCGTTTGTCCTCTCCCGCGAGTGGTTGGCAAGCGCAGTGGGTGGGATCTGAACTGGAGGAACTGCACCTTCCATGTGGCTGTATCGAACGCGCGGGCGTGAGGTCGAGGCGGGGGGGGATGGCGCTCAGCCATCCGCGGCGCAGGCGCCGGCTCCGCAATTAGCGCGCGCCTATGGCGACTTCTATGACCGTTACTGGTCGCGGATGTTCGGCATCGCTCAGGCGGACAACGACAGGTTGGCGCAGCAAATCCGCGAGACCGGCCAGTCGCTCGACCTCACAACAGCGGCACGCAGCATTGTGCTGGACCGCCTCCGCCATGGGCCGCAACTCGGCAGCCGTCCGGCACCCGACGGCAGAATGCCGCAACATGTGGTTCGCTCATGGGATCCGACCGCTATCTGGTGCCAGAGCGATCGCACTGTTGTTATCGTGCCCAATCCCAGGCCCGGTCACCCGTATGTCGCCTCCGTCGGAGAGATCATCAGCGTCGACAGTGACCACGCCGCCATCGTCGCGGTGACCCCAAAGGTGAAGAAGCTCCACAGGCGGTCGGCGAACACCGCCATCCCCAGGCACGACCCGACCAGCACTCCAAGTGCGACGATCGTGGGGGCTTTCCGCCCCCATCGATCAGCAGCGCGTCCCACAGCGAACTGTGAGAGCGCTGCAAGGACCTGGCTGGTTGCGGCGAACCAGGCAATGGTCGTTTTGCTAGACGCCAGGCGGTTGATCAACAGTGGGATCAGGACGCCGGCCATTCCCCAGTAGCAGGTTGGCAGGAAGCGCAAGAGCCCAAGGAGCGCGATCGGCGGGCGACGGATGATCGTCCGATAGCTCAGTAGCGTCTGTCCCAGATGGCGAGTCTGATTCGATCGCCCAGACCGCACAGAGGATAGGGCCACGGCCGCTCCGCAGGTCGTGGCTACTGCGAGTGTCACCAGAACGGCACCGAGGGTCCCGAACCCCCGGCGGTCCAGAACCACGCCCAGCATGGGGCTTGCCAACGCGCCTCCAATGGTGATGCCCCAGTTGTAGAGCGCCGAGAATGTGCCAAGCCGCCGAGGACTGGCGGCCTCCATCAAGTAGGCCATACCACCGAGCGTGTGCATTCCCATGGCCAACCCGCTGCACGCCCATAGCACTGCCACGAGCCATGGCTCCCCTATCAGGAACGTCAGGCTTCCCAGCCCGTAGCCCAGAAGACCGACGAGCAGTGTCCGCTTGGGTCCTAGAACATCGCAGAGTGAACCGCCAATCAGCGCGGAGATCATTCCCGCAACCTGCTGGGTGGCGACGAGCGATGAAACGAAGACGGTGGCGTATCCGAGCCGTTCTGAGACAAAGACGGGAAAGAACGATCGATTGGCGGTCAGTGCAATGCCGATCAGCAGCTGGACAATCAACAGGGGCAGCACGGGTCCCCAGCGACCCTCCGGCGCGACTCGACGGTGCTGCAGCGCGGCCATAGACCTCCTCTATACACGCAAACCTTGCGGGAAGCCAGATGGTGACCTCTCGCAAGGTTCGCCAGTATTGACTGCGATTGTAGCACAGGGTCGCGCATCTGCAACTTCGCAGCGGGCCTCTTGACCAGACGAAGCGATGTCACCGCTGTGAGGTTCCATTCTGGCTTGTCTCTCGACGGTCTCCACACGAACGTTGCCGCTCGGCGACAACCGGGGTATACTCTCGCGTTAGTAACAAGCTTTCTTGTGCTGCGGCCGGAGGAGCCTGATGGCCATTGATATTGAACCTGCCGCCCTGGAGGACGCCGAAAGTATACTGGCACTGCAGAAGCTCGCTTTTGCGCACGAGGGCCGCGTCTATGATGATCATTTGCTTCCACCCCTGCGGCAGACGCTGGCCGAGATTGAGGACGAGTTCACCCGACGCGTGTTCCTCAAGGCGGTTGTTGGCGGGCGCATTGTCGGATCTGTACGCGCGCATGTCGAGGACGGCGTCTGCCACATCGGCCGGCTCGTGGTCAATCCGGACCATTGG
>Ga0123332_1005340_pt1 | contig 10901 bp, 11 predicted proteins | sample BioC12SIPDNA_4_FD_89958 | JGI IMG/M metagenome (GOLD analysis project Ga0123332, IMG submission 89958) | Anaerobic biogas reactor microbial communites from Washington, USA - Biogas_R2_A C12 SIP DNA | ecosystem: Engineered > Bioreactor > Anaerobic > Unclassified | place: Washington, USA... | reverse complement strand
CAAACCTGATGCATTTTTAGGTTTTGTCTATATATAAGGTTAATTCAGCTGTAAAAAAAGCTTTTGGATATACTATTCTGTTGGAAGGTTGAGTGATGGCATATGACAGAAAATACTGAAGAAATTTATGATGTAATTATTATCGGCGGCGGTCCAGCTGGGGCGACGGCGGCAATTTATGCGGCCCGGTCCAATTTAAAAGTCGGCGTTTTAGACAAAGGATTGACTACCGGCGCTCTAGGCACCACCAGCAAAATAGCCAATTATCCCGGCTATGATGGTGAGATTGTCGGAGCGGAACTGCTGCAAATTATGCGCAAGCAGGCAGTTGGTTTTGGCGCTGAGTTCATTAACGACAAAGCCATCGGTACTGACCTGAGCAGCAACATAAGAATGGTGTTTGGCAATTTAGGCGTTTATTCCGCCCGCTCCATCATCGTGGCTACCGGTTCTTTGGGTCGCAGTAACCTGATCAAGGGTGAAACGGAACTACTGGGACGTGGCGTTTCTTATTGTGCTGTTTGTGACGCAGCTTTCTTTAAAGGCAGGGATGTTGCGGTGATCGGGAAAAGTGATGAAGCGGTTGAAGAAGCGCTTTATTTGGCTCGATTTGCCAGAACATTACACTTTTTTGCTCCAACTAGACAAATCAATGCTGGTGAAGAGGAGCTGAAAGAACTGCAGGAGACCGAAAACGTGGTCATGCATACAGGCAGTGTAGTCAAGGAAATTTTCGGCCAGGATAAAGTTGAAGGTGTGAGTTATTTGGACCGTGAGAATGGAAACGGCGATCAAAGTGTCGCAGTTGAAGGTGTCTTTGTCTATTTGCAGGGTGCCAAACCGATCACCGATTTCCTGCAAGGTCAGCTGCAAGTCCGGGATGAAGGTTGTATCAAAGTAGATCGGGAGAATCAGACCAGCATCCCCGGCGTTTATGCGGTTGGGGACGTCACTTGTACTTATGTGAAACAGGCCATCATCGCTGCTGGCGATGGCGCTATCGCTGCGGTCGCCGCAGAAAAATGGCTGCGCGGAAAGAGCAAAGCCACAGCAGACTGGGGATAAGCCAAACCTGTTCGCTTTTTTGTTAGTTAAATTTTAGTAGCTTAAACCCTCTTCGCAGAGGGTTTTTTAAAGCCCTGTTCCTCAAAATCAAAAGCGAGAGATTACGGGGATTAGACCACCTGTGTAAAAAAACGGTTTGGCATTGTAATTGGTGGGTTCATAATTGTGGACGAGTACTCAGGCAAAGCCTGAATAAGCGTGTAAAATAGTGCCATGCCAAAAGTAATTCCAGAAAATTTAGAAAAATCCGCCCAGCGCGGCGAACCCTCCCATGTCTGGCGGGCGGGACAGGAGCGCCGCTTGTCCATGTTAAAAGAAGCTGCCGGCAACCGCCTGCAGGGCAGGGTCTTTGTGGATGGCTGCGGCGTGGGTGCCTATCTGGCCAAGCTTGTCCCGATCTCCGATCAGGTTTACGGTTTGGATATCGAACTTCCCCGGGTCGAGCAAAGCCGCGCTTTCTCTCCTAACGTGGTTTGTGGTGCGGGCGAATTTCTTCCTTTCCTTTCTGATTCCATGGACCTGGTATTTAGCCATGAAGTGCTGGAGCATGTGCAGGATGATCAGCAAGCCATCCGGGAAATGGTGCGGGTATTGAAACCTGGCGGGAGGATCGTGCTCTTTTGCCCCAACCGTGGTTACCCTTTTGAGACCCACGGACATTATTGGAAGGGCGAATACCATTTTGGTAATACCCCTCTGATCAACTGGATGCCCAGAACCTGGCGGGATAAGCTGGCTCCGCATGTGCAGGTCTACACCCGGGCTGATTTGACGAGTCTCTTTGAGGGTCTACCGGTGCGCTTTGTGGAACGCAGAACTATCTTTGGCGCTTATGACAACATCATTGAACGCCGTCCAGCACTCGGCAAGCTGCTACGCGGAGTCCTGCAGTGGCTTGAAAAAACCCCCCTCCAAAGGCTAGGCCTGTCTCATTTTTGGGTGATTGAAAAAATTTAGTTTTTATCTCTCTCAATTTTACCTAAACCACACACCCCTTTTTCCTGCTTTGACCCAACTTAGGTCGCATTTTGTTCTTAACCCTGGAAAAGAAAATTTTAGGTTGGTGTTTCATGCGTTTGTTAAAATGCGGGTCTGGTTTGGAGAAAGAGCTAAGCTTAGCTTGCTGTCGTGGTTGCTGATAAAAGCCTGGCCGTCGCTGAGCAGGTCAGTGAAGCGCCATCCGCCCATACCGGGCAATTGCAGATCGATTTGAACCTCTTCTGTCGCGCTGTTGACCAGCACAATAACGTGGCTATCTCCCGCTATTCGTAGAAACGCCAGCTGTTTGGGGGCGGTGTGCAGCGTTTGGTAACCCCCATACTTCAGAGCTGCTGAATTCTGCCGGATCGAAGCTAATCGGCTGATCCAGGCGCGCAGGTCCTTGCCGTGCTGCTCTTTTTGCAGAGGGGGCAGGTCAAAATCCGGACGCAAATTCCAGTCATCAGATTGTTTATGTGCCTCAAAGCCAAACTCAGAACCGTAATAAACAGAGGGAAGTCCGGGTAAGCTGAAGAGCAGCGCGTAAAGAGGATAAAGATGAGACTGGTCATTCAATTGCGAGGCAATCCGGGAGACATCGTGGTTATCGGCAAAATGATAGAGCGTGTTCAGGTGGCTGTAGATGCCGGACTGGCCAAATTGACGGTTGAGGCTGTGGGCCAACTCAAAGAAGTTGCCGTCATTAAAAGATGAGTACAAACTTTTATAGAGTTCGTAATTGGTTGTGGCATGCAGCATCTGCGGATTGGCCCAGTTGCGGTAGTCGCCGTGGATCACTTCGCCCATCAACCAGAGATCGGGATCAAGTTTGTTGCTAAAGTCTCGAAGGGCACGCATAAAATCAAAACTGAGCGAGTCGGCAGCATCCAGGCGGATGCCGTCGATTTGGAATTCCTCTTTCCACATGGCGATGGCGTTGAAAAGGTGCTCCTGGACTGCCAGGTTAGCCAGGTTGAGTTTGATCAGATCAAAGTGCCCGTTCCAGGCTTGGTAGGAGAAAGGGTCTCCATAGGGGCTGCGTTGCTCAAAATTGAGACCGGCAAACCAATCTTTATATGGTGAATTCCACCTATTTTCGAGCAGATCCCTGAAAGCCCAAAAATTTCGCCCCACATGGTTGAAAACGCCGTCCAAAACCAAGTGCATGCCACGTTCGTGCATCTCATGACTGAGCGCGCTCAGATCAGATCGTGTGCCCAAACGACGGTCGACATGGTAGTAATCGGCCGTGTCATAACCGTGGGTGGAAGACTCGAAAACCGGTCCAAGGTAAATCGCGTTGGCTCCCAAACTCTGAATATGATCCAGCCAACCCAGTATTTGGCGCAGGCGCGGTTGTGGTTCGGACTGGAAGTCATTCTGATGAGGAGCGCCGCAGGCTCCGAGTGGATAAATGTGATAGAAAATACTGTTTTGATCGATGTGTGTCATTTGTTCTCCATAATATACCGACGGGTATAGTGAATAGGCTAAAAAAATTTACGAGAAGATCCCGTACATAAATTGCTGTCTGGCCTGGTAGAGCAAACCATCATCCAGGTAGGTGTTGTCATCAAAAGCTTGTTGAATATAGGCGTTGATCACGCCCAACAGAGCAATTGTGTTGGCTTTGGCGCGGCCGCTCAGGTTGCCGTGATCCTTTTCAGCCTGGGTAAAAAGGCTGAGAATGGGATCGTATTGAGCCGAAACCCAGGGTTTGATGATCTCATAGGTTTCGCTGCGGGTGGGCGCATGGCGCATTGAAAATTGCAGCTTATAAAAAAGCGGGCTGCTCTCGGCAAAGCGGAAATACGCGCGCATGACCTGTTCCAGGTTCAGGGTGAGATCGTGCCGGTAGTCAGAAGCATCCTTGAGGTGCTTGATGAAAGGCGTGAAGTTTTGCTCCAGCAGGGCATCGATCAGACCGCGCTTGCTCTTAAAATAATGATAAAGCGTCGGTTTGGTGATGCCGGAGGCGTCGCAAATTTCCTGGATGTTGGCAGCCTCATATCCGAAAGCCGTAAACTGCAGCAGGGCGTTCTCAAGGATCAATACGCGGTTGTTCATAAAAAGCAGTATACCGTCTGGTATAGTATTTGTCAAGGCAGAATCGTCAGTCATGATAAGATTTACCTGAAATTCAGTTGATGATATATATATGTGTCGCTAAATTGTTTGATTTGGAGTATGACCAGCAAAGATGATTACCAAAAATATTGTGGTTGTGCCCTGGCAGCCGGAGTGGTTGCGTAGTTTTGAGAAGATCCGCGATACGCTGCTGCCTGAACTGAAGGGGCTTATCCTTACGATTGAACATGTTGGCAGCACTTCGGTACCCGGTTTGGCTGCCAAGCCCATTATCGATATAGATATTGTCATTGAAGACCAGCAGGCTTTCCCCGCGGTAAAAGAAGCCCTGGCCAGGCTGGGTTACCAACATGTTGGCGACCTGGGAATCCGGGGTAGGGAAGCTTTCAAATACAGTAACAAGCTGGAATTGATGGAACATCACCTTTACGTATGCGTGCAGGGTTCAAGCGAACTCAAACGGCATTTGGCCTTGCGGGAACATCTGAAGGCTCATCCAGAAGATCGGGACCGCTACGCTCGGGTCAAATACGCTGCGGCCGCGCGCCATCCCACGGACATTGATGCCTATCTCGAGGAAAAAACTCCCATCATTCTCGAAATCTATCAAAAATGTGGACTTAATACACCTGTCTGACTCCAGGCAACATTTTTAGATTGTCTAAACTCTCTCACCGATTTTGTTTTATCTACTATATAATGTTATGGTTGTAAAAAGAAACCAATAACAGGCGGTTATGTTGTTCATTTGCACCATCAGCGTTTTTAATCGATACGGCAAACAGTTGCTGGATGAAATGCTCCAGCCCCACTCCTTAGATTGGCGGGACCTTGTGGCTATCCTGGTCCTGGAGCAGATCCCCGGCGCGTCTCAATCCAGGTTGATCCCTTTTCTTCAAACCGATAAAGCCAATATCACCAAAATCCTCAAAGCTCTTGAAAGTAAAGGATTGATCAATCGCCAAATCGATCAAACCGACAAACGCAACCGGGCTTGTAGCCTGACTGAGCAGGGGCAGAATTTAGCCCCAAAGCTCTACAACGTGCTCCAGGAATGGGAAGCGATTTGCTTTCAGGGTATCCCTGAGGCTGAAGTTGAGCAGTATAAAGCCACCAGTGAAAAAATCACCAAAATCATGATGGCAGACCAATCTTTCAATGAAAGAGAAGGACAATAAGGCGCAGGCTTTTACCTGAATTCTGGCAGGACGCATTCTAAAAGAAAAGTCCCACAGGTCAATCAACCTATGGGACTTATTTGTTTAATAATATGCTGCGAGATTAAACCGATTATCGCTAAACTTTATCTCAGGCTTGGCTTGGTTTTCGCAAGGAGAACAAAATAGCAAGCACGAGCAGCACCAGGCTGGCGACCACCGTATAAACAACGGTCGGGTAATTGAAGTTGAAATCCACCGCGCGCAGATGCTTGATCAGGATGCCGATATAAGCCCATACCAAAACCAGACCATAGGCTACATCGCGGTTTTTGAGCGTGGTAACGGCTCCGATGAGCATACCGATCAGCAAAATAGCGATGGTCCAGACAACTTCTGAGATCCCAAAGCGATTCCAATCCAGGCTGACCAGCAAAACGGTCACATTGGCAATGGTTGCCACGGTGATCCAACCAAAATAAACGCTGAAGGGAAGTTTGACGAAAAGCTTCTCGTTTTGATTCAGGTCAGCTTTGTTGATTTGCAGGTTGATCAGGATCAGGCAGATCAGGATGACCAGCATGAAGACCATGGACAAGGGGATGACATTATAGTGCCAGGCATAAATCCAGCCCACATTGGCAAGCGAGCTGATCGAGAAAAGCAGACCGACCTTGTTTAAAAGCTCAGTGTTGACCGCTTCTTTATCCTTGCGGAACAAACCTAATTGATAGGCTGTGTGGCCGGCCAAGAGCAGGTAGATCACACCCCAGATAATAAAGGTTATGCCGGTGGGGGCAAACAGGTTTGGATAAGAATCCGAAACGTCGCCGGTGATCATGCCGTTGATTGGCAGCGCGTTGGCCAGACCGTTTACGATCACCATCGCCAAATAAGTGATAAGCACCAGGATTTTGATTGAATTTGATTGTTTCATTTTTTATTGCTCCTTAAATTGATGATTAATAATTATTCTAGTGTTAAATTAGTTGATTAATACTACCTATTTTACCTCATAAAGAAAGGGTAAATACAAGGTTTGAGATTAAATCGTCCCAATTTCAGTGCAATTTTGAACAAAACCACTGTCGAACACCTTTATCGTGGACCTTTATGGCAACAAAAAGCAAAAGTTTTGAGTGGATTGAAAATGAGATCGAAAAACATTCTCCCTGCCAGGTTCACTAATAGAAGCTTTATTCACCAGGTTTTACTGGGATATAGCGAATCAGGAAGGTTTTAAGATTTCCTTTTCAATGCCTGGCAAGCTGTCGATCAAGTCCCGTGCTTGCTGCTTGGTTTCGGGGTCGGCACTGGGTGAATGCTGGATCAGCTTGACCAATTCAAAAGCTTTTTTGAGTGTGTCTTTGACCTGGGCGGTGTAGCTGAAATGCTCCCAGCCGACTGATGACGGGCGAGGGATTTGACGGGCTTTCTCGATCAGCGCTTGCGCGTTTTTGATCCGTTGTTCAGGTGTTAGTGGTTTTGCCATTGAGCTCCTCTTACCAGATGTCTGCATTTTAACACGCAAAGCCCCCTTCCGGGTGAATATTGGTGGATTGATATCTGTCCTTCGGCACATTACTTGCAATTAAAAGATTGAGAAAAGCTCTGCCGGATGAGCTATTTTATGCCGGCTTCAAGAGGTTTTGATGGAAGATAGACGAAATAAGAGAAAATGGCTGATTTTGCTGGCAGTGCTGGCGCTTTTAGTTGGTTTGTTGATTCCATTTACCTGGCAGTCGTTCAAGGCGGCTGAAGCTTCCCTGATGCATGAAAAAATCTCAGAAAATGGAAGTGACGAATTTGAGCCAGAAACCTTAACAGGCAATGTGATACATGGGGGTTGGGTCCCCAGCCTAACTCCCACAAATCTTCCGACAGCCACCTTCACAGCCACAGTCTCGCCGCCTCCAACTTCAACCTCAACAGTGACGGAAACTTGTACTGCCTCCCCATCTGCTACCTCAACTGTGACGGACACTGCTACCTACACACCCGAGTTCACCCTAACTGTTCCACCAACCTTGAATTTCACACCAGCAGTCACCGAAATTGTGCTGCCCTCTCGGACAATAACTTCAACCAACGATGTGCCCCTCGGAGGAAGTGTGACGCCTGTGTTTACCGCGACCCTTCAACCCACCTTGAATTTCACACCAGCAGTCACCGAAATTGTGCTGCCCTCTCCGACAATAACTTCAACCAACGATGTGCCCCTCGGAGGAAGTGTGACGCCTGTGTTTACCGCGACCCTTCAACCCACCTTGAATTTCACACCGGCAGTCACCGAAATTGTGCAACCCTCCCGGACAATAACTTCAACTAACGATGTGCCTCTTGGTGGCAGTGTGACACCGGCGTTTACCCAAAGCAGTACCCAAACCTTCACAGCAACCAGCACATTTACGCTTACCCCAACTCAAACGCTGCCTCCAACCTCAACTCAAACAGCCACCCCAACAGATACCGTCCCTCCCACAGAAACCGCGACAGCCACTGAAACTGAACTTCCCCCCACATCCGCGCCTTCTCTGCCTCCTACCGTAGGCCCCACAGGAAACCCAAAAGATTATTTCAGGCTGGGTCTGGTCTTTGTGTTGATCGCCCTTGCGGCCTTCTCACTCTATTTCTCCGGCGTACTTATCACCAAGCGCGACCCTGAGTAGGTTTCAGCTTAACTGACATGAAAAGCAAAGCCAGGCCATATTTATTAGTCATCGGGATCATTTTCTCTTTCCTGACTGTTTTTATCCTCGTAAAAATGCTCAGATTCATGCTCTTTGACCAGAATGCAAGTTCGCTTCCTATTAATCAACTGGCCTCTGTTGCTAAACCGGATAATTCCCCACCCATCTTGCCAGTTAGCCAGGAGCCTGAAGATGCGCCCAAACAAGAGCAAGAAGCTCCCCGGTGGATGACCTTTGGCGGGATGGATCTGCTGAAAGAAAAGGTCGGTTTCACGTTTTCCATGCGCTGTCCAGGCAATGAACAGGTGGACATCCCGCTTATTGACATTTTGGCCTGGTATCCGGGAGTTTTCGAGGAAGATGAATTTGGCATCGGCAAGGATCTGGCTGTAGCTTGGGAGCATTTAGGTTACACGGGCTTGTGGATCCATTCAGGTTGGGATTTTTGGTTGGAAAGTTCTCCCGCCACAGACCTGCAATACTTCCTGGAAACCAACCAGCTTAATGAAGTCCAACCGCTCAAGAGCATTGAATCTAAATTAACCGAGTGCCTTCTGGGCAGTGACGTGCAGGTTTACAGCCAGGGTTCTTCTCAACAAGGGCAAGTGAAAGCGGCTGTGAGGGTTCCTTCTGCGCAGGTGGAAGAACTTTCACGTCACACCATGGATTTGGTACCCTATCTTGCCAGCGCCTACCCGGAGAGCGGCTTTGCGGAAGTTGGTCCCAATGCCTTGATAATCTACTTCTGCGGTCGGGCGGCCTTGGATGAAATTACGTATCCTGAAGCCGATTACTGGACGCAGACACGCTTCATCATTGCGATTGAGCCCGCGCCTTAAGTTCAGCTACTCTCTGCCATCGCGTCTTTTGTTTTCAAGTACTTCAGACTTTGTAAAATCAATCTGTTTCATCGCAAAATTGTTGTGATTAGCTCTTGACCAATCTCTGATTCCGCCTATAATTAGCTGCAATTGATCTTTGAAAGACGTTGATAAGGACTAGTAGCCGCAAAACCGGTGGCACAGAGAGCAGGAGCCGCTGAAAACCTGCCCGCACGATTGCGTTGAATGGACCTTTGAGTTGCAGGGAGAACACCTCTGGGTTAGTAACCTGTGCCGGAGCTGCCACCGTTATCTGGGTAAAAGGTATCGCGAATTTTCGCCGTACTTGAATAGAGTGAAGCTGGCTTTTTCCCTGTGTGCGTCACCAGGGAATTTTTGATTAAATGGCTGGTTTAACCGGGGTGGCACCGCGGATTGCTTACACATTCGTCCCCAATGGATGGATGTGTTTGATTTAACTTCAAAAAACCGAGGAGAATGCCATGAAAAACCAGGACCAAAACCGATACCAGTTACACGAAAACGATATCCCGCATTTTTGGTACAACATCAACGCCGATAGTCCAGTACCTCCAACCCCAGTATTCAATCCTTCAACCAAAGAATTGATTACTCAAGATGCGCTGGAAACCCTTTTCCCTCACGCTCTGATCGAGCAGGAAGTGACCATGGAGCGCTATGTTCCCATTCCGGAAGAAGTGCGTGAGATCTACAAACTTTACCGGCCAACACCACTCATCCGCGCCCGCAGGTTGGAAAAAGACTTGCAGACACCCGCTCATATCTACTTTAAATATGAGGGGGAATCCCCAGCCGGCTCTCATAAATTGAATTCTGCCATCCCCCAGGCTTTTTTCAACAAGATCAGCGGCACGCATGCTCTGACCACCGAAACCGGGGCAGGGCAATGGGGCACCGCCCTTGCCATGGCTGGCAAAATGTTCGATATAGACGTGGAAGTCTACATGGTCAACGCCTCTTACCTGGGCAAACCCTACCGGCGGGTCATCATGGAAACCTACGGAGCGAAAATTTTCCCCAGCCCCTCGCCCTATACTAAAATCGGTCGAAGCTACCTTGAGCAACGTCCTGACCACCCTGGTTCACTTGGCATTGCCATTTCTGAAGCGGTCGAGGTGGCAGTTGAATCGAACGGGACCAAAAAATATGGACTTGGCTCCGTTTTAAACCATGTCATCCTGCATCAATCTGTTATCGGTGAGGAAGCGCTCAAACAGATGGACCTGGCAGGGGAATATCCTGACGTGGTCATTGGTTGTGTGGGCGGTGGCTCCAATTTCTCTGGTTTGGCTTTCCCCTTCCTGCGGGCAAATCTGAAAGATGGTCAGCGCACACGCATGCTGGCAGTGGAACCAACCGCGACCCCCAGCCTGACCAGGGGTGTTTACGGCTTTGATTATGGCGACAGCGCCGGCATCGTACCAATTCTAAAAATGTACACCCTGGGCAGCGATTTTATCCCCGATCCCATTCACGCCGGCGGTCTGCGCTATCACGGCATGTCGCCTATCTTAAGCGGACTTTACAATGCCGGGTTGATTGAGGCAGTCGCGGTTGAGCAGCGAGAGGTTTTTGAAGCTGCCATCCAGTTTGCGCGCGCAGAAGGCATTTTGCCCGCGCCGGAGTCCGCCCACGCCATCCGTACCGCTATCGACGAAGCCATTGACGCGCGTGAAAAAGGTGAAAAACGAGTCATCCTCTTTAACCTTTCCGGGCATGGATTCTTGGATCTGGCTGCCTATGACAACTATTTGAACAATGGCATGACTAATGGGACAGTCTCTGAATCTCAACTGGAAGGGCTCACTGAGCGCTTACCAAAAGTAAAATTTTAATAGGGCCGTTTTTATTCGGTGAGGTCAATTTTGACCTCACCGAAAGCTGTTTATAGTAGTTAAATAGAAAAAGACTTGCCTGAAGGGATGTTTTCGGGTTATTATTCCTTTAAATTCTGTCAAGGCAAGTTAGAAATGTCCTAATCTCAGCAATTTAGAAATGTCCTATTGTGTTGATAAAGTAGTAAGCACTGGCTTTCCATTTATCTTCTTTCCATAGGTCCT
>Ga0123332_1005336_pt1 | contig 10909 bp, 7 predicted proteins | sample BioC12SIPDNA_4_FD_89958 | JGI IMG/M metagenome (GOLD analysis project Ga0123332, IMG submission 89958) | Anaerobic biogas reactor microbial communites from Washington, USA - Biogas_R2_A C12 SIP DNA | ecosystem: Engineered > Bioreactor > Anaerobic > Unclassified | place: Washington, USA... | reverse complement strand
GAAAGACATCGTGCCAAAGCACAACTCGGATACTCTCACCCCGGTGCTGCCTAAAAGTTTGTATTTCATCTCAACCTCCTAAAGAATCATGAATCAAGAATCATGAACGGCCTGGCGTTGTCACATCCGTGAGTATATAAGACAATCATACATAGGACAAACCTGCATCCTGCCTCACCAAACAATGGGGGCGGAACCGTGAGCGACGAGGTAGGCGTTGGTTTGCGAGAAGTGCCCGCAGCCGAGGAAGCCGCGATGGGCGGAGAGGGGCGAGGGATGCGGGGCTTCGAGAATCAGGTGGCGTTCGGCGTCGATGAGTGGCTTCTTGGATTGCGCGTGGCTGCCCCACAGCAAAAAGACCAGGTGCTCGCGGTTCGCACTCAACTGCGCGATAATCTGATCGGTCAGCGCGTGCCAGCCCAAGTCCTTATGCGATGCGGCTTTATGCGCCTCCACGGTGAGCGAGGCATTCAGCAGCAGCACGCCCTGCTTGGCCCAGCGCGTCAAATCTGTCGAGAAGGCGCGCGACTCCCCATCGTAAACGTCGCGCTGCACTTCCTTGAAGATATTGCGCAGCGACGGCGGTGCTTTGACGTCGTCCGGCACGGAGAACGCCATCCCATCGGCCTGACCGGGGCCGTGGTACGGGTCCTGCCCCACGATCACCACGCGCACCGCCTCGAACGGCGTGACGCGCAGCGCGTAGAAAACCCGCTCCGGCGCGGGATAGATCGTCGCCTTCTGCCGCAGCGTATCGACTTTGGCGACCAGGTCGCGGTGATAACCCGCCGCCATCAACGGCACGCGCACTTCCCATGATTCCAGTAGCAATGGATTGGTCATTATCAAGCCATCTCCTCCTCATTCAAAATTGTGGATAGGAAACCCTTGCCAACCGTCACAAGCATGGTAATATTCCCCGAATTATGTTCGACAAGGAGCACGCCATGATCCCATTATCCGACAGGACCAAACTGATTGACCCTTCGATGACGTTCGCCATTGACGCCAAAGCCAAAGCGTTAGCCGCGCAGGGCATCGACGTGTGCAACTTTGGCGTAGGCGAGCCGGATTTCATCACGCCGACTAATGTCCGCGAGGCCGCCAAAGCCGCGCTAGACGCGGGCCAGACGAAGTACTCGCAGACCGGCGGCCTGCCCCGGTTGCGCGCGCTCGTCGCCGAGAAACTCAGGCACGACAACAACCTGCCCTACACCCCGGAGCAAGTGATGATCAGCACGGGCGGCAAGCAGGCGTTGTACAATGTGATCATGGCGATCCTCAGCCCTGGTGACGAAGCGCTGATCCCCATCCCCTACTGGGTCAGCTATACCGAGATCGTGAAATTGGCAGGCGCGACGCCGGTCTTGCTGCCCACGTCCGAGGCGACCGAGTTCAAGATCACGCCGGAGCAATTACGGGATGCCATCACCCCGCGGACACGGATGCTGCTCCTCAACTCGCCGTCGAACCCCACCGGCTCGGTCTATACGCCAGAAGAAATCGTGGCGCTGGCGGAGGTCATCGTCGCGCATGACATTGCCGTCATCTCCGATGAGATTTACGAGAAGCTGATCTACGACGGGCTGCGCCACCTGAGCATCGGCAGCCTGGGCGAGGAAATCTTCAATCTGACGTTAACGTGCAACGGGTTTAGCAAGGCCTATGCCGCCACGGGATGGCGTCTGGGCTACGCCGCCGGCCCAGAACACGTGATCCGGGCCGCCATCGACATCCAATCACACACCACCTCCGGGCCGAACACCTTCGCACAGTACGGCGCGATCGCGGCGCTTGAAGAATCACAGGAGAGCATCGCCATGATGCGGGATGCCTTCGAGCAGCGCCGTGACCTGATGTACGCAGGCGTCAGTGAGATCCCGGGATTAGTATGCCCTAAACCGCACGGCGCGTTCTACCTCTTCCCCAACATCAGCGCCACGGGTCTGGATTCGATCACCTTCTGCGCGCGACTGTTGGAGCAAGAACACCTGGCGTTGGTGCCGGGCATCGCCTTTGGGATGAATACCAACGTGCGGCTCTCTTACGCCGCCGACGTCGAGACCATCGATAAAGGCGTGGAACGCCTGGCGCGGTTTATGCGGACATTGCAGTAGAAAGTTCTTCTCTATCAGCAGATTGAGCAGATTTCGATATGTCAAACCGAAAATCTGCTTAATCTGCTGGCAAATAGGGAAAGTTGTTTGCCCCTTGGCGCTATCGCAGCGCCACGACTTCGTAGACCGTCTCGGGCTGTTCCTGGCCTTTGATTTCAACAGGCGGCAGCTTTTTGACCAGCACGTGATCGCGTACCATTGCACACGTCTGCTCGCAGATTAAGATGGTATTCGGCGGAGCGATTTCCTGCAACAGGTGCCCTTTGTTGACCGTGTGCCCGATGACAGTGAAGTTAACGACGTGCTGCGTGCCCAGGTTGCCGACGATGGCCTCGCCGGTAGCAATACCGATGCCAAAGGCGATGTGATGCGCCTGCGGCAGGGAACGATGCATCTCGCGCGTATTCTCCAGAATGTGCCAGGCCGTGCGCACGGCTCGCAGGGCATGATCGGGCTGCGGGAGCGGCGCGTTAAAAAACGCCATCGCCTCGTCGCCCATAAACTTGTCCAGCGTACCCTCTTCACTGAGAACGGCATCGGCAGCGACGGAAAGGTAACCGTTGACCACTTTCATCAACAATTCAGGCGGCGCCTGCGCGGTGAAGGTCTTGAACCCGCGCAGGTCGGCAAACAGCACAGTGATCATCTGCCGCTGTCCGCCGGGACGGATGCTCTGCGGCTGTTGGACAATGCGCTCAACGACCGAGGGGGCAACGTAGTGCTCGAATAGATTGCGCAACTCACGCTTCTCGCGGTCGCGCTGTGCTTCGATCTGCGCGACCATACGGAAGTTCTCGATAGCAATAGCGGCATAGTCGCCCAACATCCGCAGCAATTGCTGATCGTGCCGGCTTAATGGCGCGCGGTTGACTTTGTTGCTCACCACCAGAGATCCGATTCGCTTATTGCCCACCATCAACGCCGCCGTTGCCATTAACCCATCAGTGATGGTATACATGGTCTGGTCGCTGTCTGGGGCCTTGTACGCAGCACCGGCTCGCTGCCGGCGCACTTGAAGTGTGGGTTTACCGGTTCGCGGGTCGAACAAGATCAAATGCCCATCCTGCGCGCCGGTGAGATACAACGCCGCTTCAACGATCCGCTCCATCAACTGGTCACGCTCTTGTAGCGTGGTCACAGCTTTGCTGACGTGATAGAGAATGTCCAACTCACGCAAACGCTGTGCAAGTTCTTCATTCGTTTGCTTCAACTGGACGAACAGAATATCGCGTTCCCCCTCCACGCGGATCAGATGCAGCACACGGGCAATCGATGACCGAAGTTGTTCCACATCAAACGGTTTCACAACATAGTCGCGCACGCCGAGCCGGAAGACCTCTACCGCGACCGTTTCCGAACCATGAGAGGTTACGATAATCACCGGAATGGTGACCTCGTGTTCTTTCAACGCCCGCAGCACCTCAATGCCGTTCATCTTGGGCATTTCGTAGTCCAGAAGGATCAAATCGGGACGCAATTCGAGCGCCAGGTCCAGTCCCTGGACGCCATCTTCGGCCAGCGTTACCTGGTAACCTAGCGGCTCCAGAACGGCGCTGCGAACCAAATCCCGCACTTCCGCGCTATCATCGATGACGAGTATGTGGTCGTTCAGTGACATCACACCATCCAGCAAATATTCTGCCCGCAGTTTTGAGGTAATCGCGCTGATGTTTAACGCGCGGGTTTAAGAGCCTCGAGCAATTTGACGACCTGGTACTCTGAAGCCGCTTCGGCTTTCAGCCATTGTCGAACCAGGGTATATCGAACTACAAAAACCTCCGCGAAGTCATCGCCCGCCTCTGTGGCCAGATCCACGGTGGAAAGTAACATGATCCACTGTGCCCATTGCTCGAAGGCTTCATGGTTGAACCAGAGCACGTCCTCGTAACGGTTGATGCCGAGATACGCTTGCACCTCGCGCTCGCGCAGCATCGCGTACAAAACGTCGTGAGGATCGTCCGTGTCTTCGAACCAGCGCTGGTAACCAATCAACAGCTTGACCAATGCCACTGCCCGACGCGCTATATCCGCTTCCAGCCCCCATTCCACCAACGCCGTAGCGATAAGTTTGCCGAGCAACCACTCGTCGATCCAACTGCGGCTGATCTCGTCCGCCGATACAATGCTGTCCGCCGCTCCGGCAGATGCCGCGTCCACACCGACGACCTTGCCCAAAGCATGGGTAAAGAGCCAGCCGAAGAGCACGCCCCACGTCAACGGCGCACCAGCCTTCCAATCCTTGAGGGCATAATCCACTGCCGCCCTGTAAGCCACCGTTGCCTTGGTCGTCGAAGCCTTGCCGGTGTTACCAGCCGCCGGAGCCAGCTTTTTGAGAACGACCGGCAGCGTCAAAATGGTTTCGAGCTTTGCGCGCACGGTCTCCACCACCGGCGTTTCGTCGCCTTCGACCTGCGTAGCGACTGCGGGGGCGGCGGCCTTTACGGCCCGCAGGATGTCCGCCATCTTCTGATCGACCTGCAGCAGGATGTCCGGATCCACCACACCTTTCGGTTTGGTGACGCGGGCCGCGAGCAGCCAGCGGAAAGCCGGTGCGCTCACCAGCATGCGGAACGGTGCGTGGACCGGAGCCAAGAATAGCTCTTTCAGTGCCTCATCAATGCTCGGCGCGCCGCGCCCGTTGAGGTGCGCCGCTAATTGCCCATAGTGACCCCACTCGTTCTCGTATACCAACGCAAAGTCCACGAAGACGTGGATTTGGTAAGCGTGCAGTTCTGCGTACAGACCGCGCTCTACCAGCTCGTGGCAGTTGCGGATGTATTCCAGACCAGACACAGCATCGCGGAAGACCACGAACACACGCGAATCATCGGGAATTTGCAGCCCTTCGGCAAGCGATTGCTGCATCAACGTCTTCTCACCGGCCTCATTCTTCACCACGTAGCCGACCGACATCCGCGCCCACCCGCGCGTTTCGCCGTAACGATTGTGATACAGCACCAGCGACCGCTCCTGACCGAGACGGTTGGAGTAGACGAAGACATTCTCATCCACGTAACCGTCCGGCGTAAAGAAGTCGTACAGCCGGAAGTGCTCCACTTCGGCAAACAGCGCGCGGCGGTGCAACAGTGGGAAGATTTGCCGCTCATGACGTTCCACCAGAAAACCATCCGGAAGCTCATCCCAGTAGGCGCGGCGATACTCCATCCCGTACTTCTCGGTGAAGCCCTCCACCTGCCCATGACCAAACATCGGCAGTCCAGGCAACGTCGCCATCAGCGTGCAGATGCCGAAATACTTGTCACCCTTACCGAACTGATCCACCGCAGTGCGCTCGTCGGGATTGTTCATAAAATTCACGTAGCGCTTGAGAATTTGCGGATCAAAGTCCAGCGTGTTCTTGATCAACTGGCGATACTCGGCGTTTTTCTCGTCACGCATCATATTCATGAACGCGCTGTTGTACACGCGATGCATCCCCAGCGTGCGGACGAAGTAACCTTCCATCAGCCAGAACGCTTCGGCCAGCAGTAGCGTGTCGGGTGCTTCCTGCGCCACGCGATCCACGACCTCGCGCCAGAATTCCTCCGGCATGGCTGCGTCGAAATCCGCCTTGGTCATCCCGAAATCCGCGCGGGAAGCGATATCGCCGCCGGTCCCCGGCTCCGGGAACCAGAGGCGCTGGAAGTGCTTTTTGGTCAGCGTCATCGCGGCGTCAAAGCGGATGACAGGCGAGCGCCGCGCCACGCTCAGAATCGTCTGGATGACGGCCTCGCGCACTTCCGGGTTGAGATAGTTGAGTTGCGCCGTGTCGTTCCAGGGCATGCTCGTTCCATCGTTGCCGTGATAGATGTAGCGCGCGTCGCCGGTCCAGTGATCGACGCGCTTGAACACCACGGCGGCGTCGGTGCGGTCGTAGTAATGGTCTTCGAGGTAAATGCCCACGCGCGGGTCGCGGCTCAGGTTCGCGCCGTTGAAGGTATAGCCGGGGAAGGGGCTGTACGGCAGGCCGACGAACCAGTCCGGGTGCTGCATCACCCACGTGGAATCAATGCCCATGTGATTGGGCACCATATCACTCGCCATGCGGATGCCGCGCTGCCACGCGCGCGCCTTGAGGTCTTCGTAAGCGCCCTCGCCGCCCAAATCATCGGCGATGCGATAATCCTCGAGAGAATAGGCCGAGGCCACCGCTTCGGGATTGCCCATCATCTGCTTGATGCGCTGCGAAGCCTCACTGCGCTGCCACAACCCGATCAACCACAAGCCGCTGATCCCCCAGCGCGCCAGCATATCCAATTCAGCATCCGGCACATCATTGAGGTGCGCGATCGCACGCTGGTATTTTTTGGACAGTTGATCCAGCCAGACGTAGGCGTTTTTGGCAACGAGTACTAGGCGCGGCATCCACGCGCTGTCAGGACTGAAGCGCTCCGGCTCCAATTCCTGCCCGCCAAACTCGTAGGGCAACGCAGGACCAGGGCCGAAACCGAAGAACGGCTTTTGTTCCTCGGCGAGCAGGTCCAGGCTGCCGAGGATGCGATAGAGGTATTTGCCCAGCAACGGCGCCCAATACGTGCGGATGAATTCCAGTTGCGCTTCCAGGGAATTGGGGAATTTGCGCGCAGGCGTGCGCAGCATCTCGATGAGCGGTTGGTTATCCGGGCCGAAAGGCGGCTGCGTGCGGAAAAATTCATCCAGCAGGGGTACGATCTCATTGTAGACGGTGTTCTGTTCCAGGTCACCGTCGTCGAAAAGTTCCAGGAAGATAGCAAACGCCGGGTTGTCATTCGCCAGCCACAGCATCAGCAGTTCTTCGAGCGCCACCTGGCGGTGCGGTGTGTCACCGGTCGCCCCCGCGAGGTAGGCAGCGGTCGTCGTCTCGCCGCGATAGACGGCGAGGGGCGGAAACTGGTCGTTGAAGGCGCGCAGCGCCACTTCCATGCGGTCGGGGCCAAGCGCGGCTTCCACGTAAGCCAGCGCCGCCGCCATCGCGGTGGGGTTGCACTGTTCGCAATATTCGCGGATGACCACGTGCAAAATCTCGTCGATCAACCCCATCGCGTTGATCTGCCCGGCACGCACGGCCTGTTCCGGGAAATTGACCAGGTCGCGTTTGGCGTTCATCTTCTGCGCGAAGACGCGCGCGGCGTGGAAGTTCGCAAAGATGACATTGCCGCTCAACGTGAACAGGGACTCGTCAAACTCATAGCTATCGCGTGCCTGGCGTGCAACGTGGAACTCCCTCAACACATTGTCGTGGTCCATAGCGGCTCCTTTGCGAATTGTAACTAGCGGATTGTGACCAGGATACTCAAAATCATACTCAACAGAATAATGACGGTGATTACGGTGAACACAATCCGTGCAATTCTAGCATTCGTCGTTTTCATCATACCTCCCAAACTAGACACAGCATGCCCTGTGCCGTGCCCTTCTATTGTCTGTCCTTAATCAACGAGTTGAGCAACATCCGGAATAGAAGCAACACCGCCGAGACAAACACAATCAGAATCGAGACGATGTACACAAATCGTATCGGCGTACCGGCCGGTTCAGAGGACAGTGCGTTTTGCTGATCTGGCGGAGCCGGCAGCGTCGCCGGGGCTGCTGTACCTGTAACCGCCCTATCACGCGTCAAAGACTGCGAAAAGATAGAGAAAAGCAACACCCCAATGACGAGCACCAACATAATCATACTGATCAAAATAAGCAATGAACCACGACGCATTCGTATCTCCTCTTCGACGACCGGCAACGCTCACCAGAGGGCAAACGACAACACTCCATTACTGTGTGGCTCATTATAGCATATTTAGGAAACCAGTATACCCCATCTTTTACACAAAAAGGGGATTTTGCGATACGGCGACGCAAAATCCCCTTCTCTCAAGGAGGTTGCTTATATCAGATTTCTATGCTTCAGCCGCGGGCGCCGACGCAGCGACCGCTCGCTCCAACACTTCTTGGATGCGCGGGGCCATCTGCGCGGGATTGGGATGCAAGCCCTCAAGCAGCAGTAAGTTGTCGAACAACTGCTCCACCGTCAGGTCGATCAGCGGGTTGGCGAACTGCGACTCGACCATGCGCGCCAGGTTTTGGATCAGCGGATGTCCCCGGTTGATTTCGATGATCTTCACCGGGACCTCGTAGTCCTGCTCGATCAGGCGGCGCACGCGCTGCATCTCGCGCTCCGGGCCGCTATCGGACGAGACCAGGCGGCACGGGCTGCCCTTGAGCAGCTTCGATTCACGCACATCCGCCACGCGCTCGCCGAGAACGTTCTTAAAGCGCACGATCAGCTTGCCGAACACCTCCGGCGACAGCGCGTCGGCGGTAATCGCTTCAGGCGGCGACTCCGGCTCGCCCGGCAGGTGCAGGTCGGGGTCGTCCACGTTCTTCAACGGCTTGCCGTCGTATTCATGCAAACTTTGCACCATAAAGGCGTCCAGCGGATCGACGAGATAGAGCACTTCCAGATCGCGGGCCTTGAATGCATCCAGGTGCGGGCTGCGGGCCACGGAACTAAGGTCGTCGCCGAGGATGTAGTAAATGTCGTTCTGGCCCTCGATCATCCGCGCGGCGTACTCGCTCAGCGCAACGAGCGCGCCGTCCGATTTGGACGTAGGGAAGCGCAGCAGCGGCACGACGTCGTCGCGCCCGCCGAAGTCCATCGCCACACCTTCTTTGATGAACGGTCCAAACGCCTCCCAGAAGACTTTGTACTCCTCAGGGTTTCCCTCGCCTAACTCGCGCAGCGCTTTGAGCACCCGCCCGCGCAACGCCTTCTTGATGTGCCCCATCGTGCGCGTGCTCTGCACCGACTCGCGCGCCACGTTAAGCGGAATGTCTGTCGAATCCACCACGCCCTCAATAAAACGCAGGTATTCGGGCAGCATATCCTTGTTATCCTCCTGAATAAGCACCTTACGCGAGTAGAGCTTCAGCCCGTGATCGGGGCGCAGGCGGAACATCCCGCGATCCCGATGATGCGGCACGTAGAGCACGCTGCGGATATCGACCGGTGCATCGGTGACGATGTGCAGGTGCAACAGCGGCTTCTCGAAATCGAGGGTGAGTTGGCGGTAGAATTCGTCGTATTCATCGTCGGTCACTTCGCCCGGCGATTTGCGCCACATCGCCGTCTGTTGGTTGGCGGGTTTGTCCTTCACGTAGACGGGGAACGAAACAAAATCGGAGTGTTTCTTGACGATCTGCTCCAGCCGCCATGCCGAAGCGAACTCGGCGGCGTCTTCCTTCAACTCGATCTCGATCGTCGTGCCACGCTCCGCTTTCTCGGCGGGACTGAGCGTGTAGGTGTTGTCGCCGCGCGAGACCCACGTCCACGCCGGTTCGTCCGGCAAATGGGAGCGCGAGGTCACGCTGACTTTGTCGGCGACCGTAAAGACGGAATAGAAGCCTACGCCGAACTGGCCGATGATGTCGCCGACGCGCTGTTCGGCCTCCAGCTTCTTGAGGAACGCCATCGCGCCGGAGTGGGCGATTGTGCCGAGGTTCTCGATCAGCTCGTCGCGCGTCATGCCGATGCCGGTATCGGAGACGGTCAATGTCTTGGCCTCTTCGTCGAAATCGATGCGCACGGCCAATTCGACCTCGGGGTCGAGCACGTCGGCGTTGGTGAGCATTTCGAACTGCACGCGGTTAAGTGCGTCCGAGGCGTTCGAGATCAACTCGCGCAGAAAAATCTCCCGCTCCGTGTAGAGCGAATGGGAAAGAATGTGCAATAGCTGCTGAACTTCAGCCTTAAATTCGAGCGACTCTGGTTGTGTCGTCATCTGTACCTCCTCAAAATAGTATCAAGGTGCGGGTTGCACGTTGAAAGTTACTACTTTACCATTTTAATCGCCATCCATTAGAATAAGATTAGCAAGGCATTAACATAGCATAAATTCAGGGGTTGAAGATTTGGGGACGAGGCCCCGTCCCCAAACCGCCAACTCCCTTTACAGATAAACTCTTCTTAAGGTTGGTCTAAGTTCTCCTTAAAGACGCTCAAGCCAGAATGTAGTATCCTTGGGAGTGACGTGTGACATACCAACCTTGACAATTCTCTCACGTTCATTACCATGTCACCGTGCTGCGCCCACCGGTACAGAGTCGCCGGAAATCAAAGAGCGAAGCTTATACGTAGGATACACTACGGCCAGCTTTGCTCTTTTTCACGTCAGCACGACTTGCCATTTGCCATTTGTTATTCGCAAGGAGGAGTCTATGATTGATGTCTCGAATTTATCCAAATCGTATGGTGACGTCGAAGCCCTACGCGATGTTTCCTTCAACATCGCCAGCGGGGAAATCGTCGGGATGCTGGGGCCGAACGGAGCCGGGAAAACGACGATCATCAAAATTCTCACCGGCTACCTGCAGCCCGATGCGGGGACGGCGCTGATCAATGACCTGGACGTGCTCGAACACACCCGCGAGGTGCAGGCGCAGATCGGCTACCTGCCGGAAACCGCGCCGCTGTATCCGGAGCTGTCGGTGCAGGCGTATCTCAAGATGATGGTCGACCTGCGCCAAATCCCGGAGACCGACCAGACAGCGCTACTCTCCGAGGCGATCTACGCTACCGGACTGCAAGAGCACCTCACCCGCCCCATAGCACACCTGAGCAAGGGCTTCCGGCAGCGCGTGGGACTGGCGCAGGCCATCCTGCACAAACCGCGCCTGCTGATCCTGGACGAGCCGACCGTGGGCCTCGATCCCACCCAAATCGTCGAGATCCGCAATCTGATCCGCCGGTTGGCCGAGCACAGCACGGTGTTGTTCTCCACGCACATCCTCTCGGAAGTCGAAGCCCTCTGCGACCGCGT
>Ga0123332_1005327_pt1 | contig 10923 bp, 9 predicted proteins | sample BioC12SIPDNA_4_FD_89958 | JGI IMG/M metagenome (GOLD analysis project Ga0123332, IMG submission 89958) | Anaerobic biogas reactor microbial communites from Washington, USA - Biogas_R2_A C12 SIP DNA | ecosystem: Engineered > Bioreactor > Anaerobic > Unclassified | place: Washington, USA... | reverse complement strand
CGCGACCGCCGGCCCGCGCGCCGGCCGCTGCCGCGAGGCGAGGGCGCCAGGACGTGATCGTCGCCGTCACCGGCGCCACCGGCGGGCTCGGCCGGGCACTGGTGAGGCACCTGATCGCGCGGGGGCACCGCGTGAGGGCCGCCGTCAGGACGCTGGAGCAGGCCGAGCTCGCGTCCGCGCTCGGCGCCGAGCCGGTCGAGGCCGACCTGAGGAGGCCCGAGACCCTGGCCCGGCTCGTCGCCGGCGCCGAGGTCGTGCACCACCTCGCCGCCTGGATGGGCGCCCCCGCCGGCCAGGCCCACGCCGTCAACGTCGAGGGCACGCGCGCCGTCGCCGCGGCCGCCGCGGCCGCCGGGGCGCGGCGGCTCGTGCACGCCAGCAGCATGGCCGTCTACGGGCCGGTCCCCAGCGGCGTCGTGACCGAGGACCGCCCGCTGCGCAAGGTCGGCGACCCCTACGGCGACACCAAGGTCGAGGCGGAGGCCGCCGCCCGCGCCGCGCTCGCCGGCGCCGACACCGAGCTCGTGGTCCTGCGCCCGACGATGATCTACGGCCCGGCCTCCGGCTCGTGGACACTCGCGCCCGTCGCGGCTCTGCGCCGCGGCCTGCCCGTGGTCCTCGGCGACGGCTCGAGCCTCCTCGACGTCGTCTACGTCGACGACGCGGCCGCCGCGTTCGCCGCGGCGGGTGAGGCGCCGGGGGCGGCCGGCATGGCGCTCAACGTAGTGGGCGAGGCCGTCACGGCGCGCGAGTTCTTCGGCGCCTACGCCCGCATGCTGGGCGTGCCGCTCCGGCGCGTTCCCGCCGGCATCGCGCGGGCCGGCGCCGCCGCCGCGGGGTGGGCGACCTCGCTCCTGCCCGGCGTGGCCAGGTTCGCGCCCGAGACCCTCGAGACCCTCCTCAGCCGGGCGACGTTCGACGGCTCCGCCGCCGCGGCCGCCACCGGCTACCGCCCGAGCGTCCCGCTGGCCGAGGGCATGGCGCGCACCGCCGCCTGGCTGCGCGCCGAGGGCCACGCCCCGGGTCCGCGCTCGGCCCTCGTCGTCGGCGCCGCCGCCGGCCTGGGCCGCGCCGTCGCGCGCGAGCTGGCGCGGCGGTACGTGCGCGTCTACGCCGCCGACCTGGCGCCGCCCCACGACGAGGCCGCGGCAGGGGACGAGGGGCCCGTCGCGTACCTGCGCGTCGACGCGACGTCCGACGCGAGCCTGCGCGAGGCGGTCGCCGCGGTCGAGGCCCGCGAGGGTCACCTCGACCTGCTCGTCACGACCGTCGGCGCCCTCAGGCCCGGATCGCTCGAGTCGCAGCCGTGGGACGACGTGATGCGCCAGCTCGAGCTGAACGCTCTGGCGCCGCTCCTGGCGGCGCGAGCCGCGGCGCCCGGCATGCGCGCGCGCGGCCGCGGGCGCATCGTCAACGTCAGCTCTACGAACGCGCTGCTCGTGACGCCGTTCATGGGCGCGTACTCGGCGGCGAAGGCGGCGCTGGAGATGTTCTCGGACGCGCTCCGCCTCGAGCTCAGGCCGTTCGGCGTCGACGTCGTGCTCGTGCAGCCCGGCGCGATGCGCACCGGCTTCGCCGGCCGGGCGAAGGACCGGCTCGAGGCCGAGGCCCGCAGGGCCGGGGAGCCGTGGGCCGCCTACCTCAGGCGCCTGAAGGACTCCGACCTGTGGGGCGAGGCGCACGCCGCCGAGCCCGAGGCCGTGGCGCGCGTGGTCGCGCGCGTCGCGCTCGCGGCGCGCCCGCCTGCCCGGGTCGCCGGCACGCGCGAGGTGCCGTTGCTGCGCGCCTTCGCGGCCCTGCCCGACGTCGTCAAGGACGGCGTGTTCGTCAGGCCCCTCGGCCTGCGCCGTCCTCGCCGGCGGGGCGGCGAGCGCGCCGTCTGAGCCAGCGCGGCGGGCGCCGGGACAGGAGCAGCCAGGCGCAGAGCGGCCCCAGCAGGTACGCCAGGTAGAACGTGCCGGCGCGCCACAGCGCGACAGGCGCCGCTATCGACGTCGGCTCGGCGCTGGAGTCGACGGCCAGGCCCACCATCAGCTCGGTGAAGCCCGAGGCTCCGGGCGTCGGCACGAAGAACCCGACGAGCGTGATTATCGAGAGCACGGCCAGGACGTCGAGGAGCCTCGCCTGGGCGCCGTAGGCCGCCAGCAGCGCCCACAGCAGGACGAAGTTCGCCAGCCACGCCACAACGTTCGCGGCGTGGAGGTAGGCGAACGTCTTGAGCGGCAGGTCGCGGAAGGCGATGGCGCTGACGTAGTACTCGCGCCCCATGCGCGTGAGCCGCTCGCGGAACCGGCGCAGCAGACGCCACGTCGCGGCGCGCCTTATCAGGGCGTAGAGCGCGCCGGGGAAGCGGGCGAGGACGATCGAGCCGACCAGGGCGAGCGCGGCCGCGCCCACCGCTAGCGCGGTCACGGCCGGCGGCAGGGCCAGCGGGCTGACGGCGACGATGTACACCAGCCCGGCGGGGATCAGCACCCCGAGCGCCGCCAGGTCGAGCACGAAGAGCTGGACGGCGATGCCGACGCTGGTGCCGAGCGGCACCCCCGAGCGCTCGAGCGCCAGCACGAGACCCGGAGCGCCGCCCGTGCCGCTGGGCGTCATGGCCGTGCCGAACACCTGTCCGACGTGCGCCGTGAACGCGTCCCAGGCGCCGACCCTGTGGCCCTGGGCCCGCGTCAGGGCCTGCAGCTTCACGACCGGCGCCAGCCACACGAGGAGGAGGCTGAGGACGGCGACGACCGTCAGCTCGGGCCGCAGGTCGACGGCGGCGTAGGTGGCGGGCGAGAAGACCGACTCGCGGGTCGCGAGGTAGAGGCCGCCGAAGCCGAGCAGTAGCGTCAGCGCGAAGACGCCGACCAGGCGCTTCATGGCGCGCGGCGGGTCCCCGCGGCGCCCAGGCTGGACTTCGTCACGGCCGCGAAGGCGCCGGGGGAGAGCAGCGCGGGGTCGGCATCGCCGCTCAGCGCCAGGCGGGTCAGGAACCGTCCGATGCCCGCGGACATGCCGCCGAAGTCTAACGCCGCGGCCGCGGACGCGGCCGCGGCGAGCCTGTCGGGCCGGTCGCGCCACGCCGCGACCGCTGCCGGCAGCCCGGCGAACGACCCGGCGCGGCTGCCGAGCCCGCGCGTCTCGAGGAACCTGACGACGGCCAGCTCGTTCAGACCGGCGTAGCTGGCCGCCACGACCGGGCGGCCGACGGCGAGGGCCTCGAGCGTCGAGGCGGGCCCGGCCTTGCCTGCCACCACGTCGCTGGCCGCGAGCGGGACCTCCATGCGCTCGACGAAGCCGAGCACCCGCACGCTCCCGGCCACTCCCGCGGCGGCGGCCGCGGACGCCAGCCTCGCGGCGAGCGCCTCGTTGCGACCGGTGACGCAGAGGACCGTGGCGCCCTGCCGCGCCAGCGCCACCACGGCGCCGGTAGCGTCGTCGCCGGCCACGCCCTCGGCCCCCAGGCTGAGAAGGACGACGAAGCCGTCGCCCAGGTCGAGCCGCGCGCGCGCCTCGGCGCGGCTCGGCGGCGAGTGGAAACGGCGCGCCACGGGGTACCCGGACACGTGCACGGCGTCTCGGGCCACGCCGAGCCTGACGAGGTCCTCGGCCGCCGCGGCGCTGGGCGCGAGAACCGTCTCGGCGCCGGGCGCCGACCACAGGGCGCTCGCGTCGAACGGCTCGGTCGCGAGCACGACGACGCGGCTCGCCAGCCCGTGGCGGCGCCGGGCCGCCGTGAAGGACGTGGCGAGCCAGCCGTGGTTGACGACCACGAGCGCCGGCGGACGCGCGTTCAGGGCCGCCGTCACGCGCCGCGTGAAGCCGGACAGGACCAGCCCCTGCACGGTCCGGCTGGCGGCCGGCGCGGCGTCCATCACGGCCTGCGACGCCCTGATCAGTCGGGGCCGGGCCAGCAGCGCGCGCCAGCCGGCCTTGTGCCTGGCGTCGAGGCGCGGCGCGTGCTCGGCCATCACGTCGACGACGCGGGCCGTCAGCTCGCCGTCCGAGGCCTCGGCCACGGCCTCGGCCATGGCCCTGGCGGTCGCGACGTGGCCCCCGCCGGCGGCGACCGTCGCCATCAGCACCTCGCGCGCGGCGCCCACTAGTCCCTCCCGGCGTGCAGCGCCTCCACGGCCAGGCGCAGGCCCTCGCGCCAGCCGACGCGCGGCCGGTAGCCGAGCTCCTCCACGGCGTGCCTTATCGAGAAGTGGACGTCGTGAGCCATCAGCCCGGCACGGTACCTGGTCATCGGCGGCTCGGTGGAGGGGAACAGGGCCCGCCAGGTGGCCTCCACGCCCGTGGCGATGGCCCTCACGGGCCGGCGGGGCACGTTGAGGCGCGGCGGCGCGCTGCCGACCAGGCGGGCGAGCTCGTCGAACAGCTCCCGCCAACTCGGGGCCCCCTCGTCGGCGATCAGGTAGACGCGCCCGGCGGCCGCCGGCGACGCCACCGCCAGCGCGACGCCGTCGGCGAAGTTCGTGGCGTAGGTCGTGTTCAGCACGCTCTCGCCGCGCTTCATCAGGGGCATCACGCCGCGGGCCACGGCGCGCTCGACGCGTTGGAACGTTGCGTCGCGGGCACCGAACGGCCACAGGCCCGGCCTGACGACGACGCCCTCGACGTCCGAGCGCGTCATGACGACGTTCTCTGCCAGGATCTTCGAGTAGGCGTACGGGTTCGACACGTTGTCGCGCGGCAGGGTGCGCGGGTCGGCGTCCCTGAACCCGCGGTAGGTGTGCACGGCCACGCTCGACACGAGGACGAACCGGCTCGCTCCCGCCTGCGCGGCCGCCTCGACCAGGCGCTGCGTGCCGAGCACGTTCGTGCGGTAGAACGCGTCCCACGGGCCCCAGTCGGCGACCCGGGCGGCGGCGTGCACGACGGCGTCGACGCCCTCCAGCGCCCCCGCGAGGTCGCCGGGCTTCGAGACGTCGGCGCGCACGACCTCGACCTCGCCTGCCCCCATCGCGACGCGGAGGTTGTGCAGGTCCCCCCAGGGGGACACCAGCGCGCGCACGACGTCGCCGCCGGCCACGAGGCGCTCGGTGATGTGGCTGCCGAGGAACCCGTGCGCCCCGGTGACGAGGACCCTCACCCCAGCGCCCCGGCCCGCGCCAGGACCGCAACGTCGAGCGTCAGGCCGACGACGAGGTGCAGGAGGGCTGGGTAGACGATCGAGCGGGTGCGGACCGCGATGACCCCGAAGATCAGGCTGGCGGGCAGCGCCGCCAGGGTCTCCGGGAGCGGCTTGCCGAGGTGCACGAGCGTGGCCGCGAACGCCTGCAGCCACACGGCCCGCGTCGTGCCGAACGGGCCCTCGAGCGTGCCCAGCAGGTACCCGCGGTAGAACGCCTCGAACGACAGGTAGTAGAGGGCGTAGAGGGCGGCCCAGCCGAGCAGCGCCGGTACGGAGCGGCCCACGGCCTCGCCCGGCCACGGGTAGGCGGCCGCCAGGTCGGGAGCGCCGCCCGCGGCGATCGCGACGACCGGCACGGCCACCAGGGCGCACACCCCCAGCACCGGCCACCCGACCCGCGGGTCGCCGCGGGAGACGCGCATCTGGCGCAGCGTGCCGCCGGTGGCCGTGAACAGCAGGGCGGGGACGGCCAGGAGGGTCACCACGGTCCAGGCTATCCCGACCGTCGCCGTCGCCGGCGTGCGCGGGGCGAAGCCGATGAGCGCCGGGCCGGGCGTGGCCAGGTACCAGAACGCCACCTGCAGCACCGTGCCGGAGGCCACCAGGAACCACGTCCGCGCGCCCTGCACCGTGAACAGCGCCGCCAGGTCGCCGAGGAGCGCCTTCAGCGCCGCGCCAAGGCTCATAGCCCCTTCTGGAAGACCCGGTACGTCTTGTAGCGCACCCCGCCGGCCGCCTCGATCGCACGGTTGATGCTGTGGTTGTCCTCGAGCGTCCAACCGCACTCGCCCTCGACGATGCCGCGGGTCTTCGCGCGCTTCACGACCTCGTGGATCAGGAGCAGGTCGAAGCCCTTGTTGCGGTGCTCGGGCAGGACGCCGAGCATCACCAGGCGGGCGCGGTCGATGATGCTCTTGCGCCTCAGCAGGTGGAAGATCCCGAAGGGCAGCAGGCGGCCGTCGAAGCGCGCCAGCACCTGGTTCAGGTCGGGCACGGTGACGGCCAGGGCGACGGTCTCGCTCTTGTACTCGAGGAACAGCACCAGCTCGGGGTCGATGATCAGCTTCAGGTCGTTCGCGAGGTGCTCGACCTCGGCCTCCGACAGGGGCACGTTGCCCCAGTTCTGCTCCCAGGCCGCGGTGTGGATGCGCTTGAGGAGCTCCACCTCGCGGTCGAAGCGCTTCATGTCGGCGGGGCGGACGACGACCTGGTGCCGCGACAGCGTGCGCTCCGCGATGCGCGCCACGCGTTCCTCGATCGGCCTGCGGTTGTCGAAGTAGAAGGCGTAGAGGTCCTTGACCTTGCCGTAGCCGCAGGCCTCGACCCAGGCGGGGTACGCGGGCGGGTTCTGCGGCATCATCACGTAGGGCCGCTGGTCGAAGGCGTCGACCTGGAAGCCGGCGCCGTCGTTCATCGTGCCGTTGATGGGCCCGCGCACGGCGGACAGTCCCGCCGACACGGCGTGCGCCTCGACGACCTCCAGTAGGGCGGCGGCCACCGCCTGGTCCTCGGCCTCGAAGAAGCCGAAGAACGCGATGCGCTCGTCGTGGACGCGCATGTGCTCGTCGTCCTCGATGTACGCCACGCGCCCGACGACGCGGCCGTCGCGGCGCGCGAGGTAGAGGGTCCGCCGCGCGTGCCGCCACAGCGGGTTCTTGCCCTCGTCGAGGAGGTCGAGCTGGGAGACCCGCAGGGGCGGCACCCAGACCGGGTCCCCCCGGTACTTGCGGTACGGGTGGTCGACGAACTCCCGCAGCCCCCTGCGGCCCGCGGCCGCCTCGACGGTGAGCTGTCCCACGTCCAGGTTCAGATGACGCCGAGGCGCCTGCCGACGACGGCGAAGGCGGAGAGGAGCCTGTCGAGCTGTTCCCTGGTGTGGTTCGCGTTCACGCTGGTACGTATGATCGCCTGCCCGTTCGGCACGCCGGGGGGCAGCGCGGGCGTCGTGAACACGCCCTCCTCCCACAGCCCCTTCCAGAACGCCATCGCCAGCTCGTCGGGGCCCACGAGCACGGGGACGATCGGCGTCTGGGAGCCGAGCGTGTCGAAGCCGAGCTCGTCCATGCCCTCGCGCAGCACGCGCACGTTCTCCCACAGCCGGGTGCGCAGCTCGGGCTCGGCCTGCATGATGCGCAGGGCCTCGAGCGCCGCGGCCATCTGCATCGCGGGCAGGGCGGCGGTGAAGATGAACGGCCGGGCGGCGTGCTTCACGAAGTTCACGACGGCGCGGTCGGCCGCCATGAACCCGCCGACGCTGGCCAGGGACTTCGAGAACGTGCCGATGACGACGTCGATCTCGTCGGTGAGGCCGAAGTGGTCGCCGGTGCCGCGGCCGTCGGGGCCGAGCACGCCGGTGGCGTGGGCGTCGTCGACGATCAGCCTGGCGCCGAAGCGGCGCTTGACCGCGACGAGCTCGGGCAGCTTCGCGATGTGGCCGCTCATCGAGAACACGCCGTCGGTCACGATGATGCGCCCGCCCGGCTTGCCGACGTCCTGCTCGAGCAGCCGCACCAGCCCCTCTACGTCGTTGTGCTCGAACTTGCGCAGCGTGGCGAACGAGAGCTTGGCCGCGTCGTAGAGCGAGGCGTGGTTCTCGCGGTCGTAGTAGAGGATGTCGTGCCTGCCCGCCAGGGCCGTGATCACGGAGAGGCAGCCGAGGTAGCCCGCGCTGAAGGTCAGGGCCGACTCCTTGCCGAGGAACTCGGCGAGTCGGTGCTCGAGCTCCTCGTGCAGCGTGAGCGTGCCCGTGAGGAAGCGCGACCCCGTGCACGAGGTGCCGAAGTCGTCGAGCGCGGCGCGCGCCGCCGCCTTGAGGCGCGGGTCCTGCGTCAGCCCCAGGTAGTCGTTGGAGCCGGTGATGACCATCTCCTGGCCGTTCACCATCACGGTGCCGCCGTGCTGCGACGCGATCGGCTTGAAGTAGGGATGCATGCCGGCCGCTGCCGCTTCGTCGGCCCGGCGGAAGGCGAAGGCCTTCGCGAAGGCGTCGTCGGCCCTCGGGTTCGTGGCTCTCTGCGCTTCGGGGGGCGCTACCTCGGACAAGGGTTCCTCCAGTGGGGAAGGCGCCTCTGGCCCGGGTAGGCATGGGCCGTGCCGCAGGCGTTAGCCGGCGCCAGCATGAGTAACCCTACGGCACCGTGAGGGCAAGAGGCAAGGACGGCTCGGCACGGATGCGCCATCCGCCACGGAGCCGCTCATGCCCCGCTGGTATCATCGCCGTACGTCGACCACTCGGGCCCTCGTCGGCCCCGCCACCTCGTCCTCCAGCCGCTCAGGAGTTGACCTGACGTGTTGCTCGCATCCCCGCCCGACGACGCGCGCACCGCTGCCGTCACCACGCGAGAAGCCCACCCGCCCGACGCCCCGCTCGTCCACAGGATCTACCTGGCGACGCCCGCCTACTTCGAGATCATCTCGATCCCGATCCCGACGCTGGCCGAGGTCTCCACCGACCTCGCCACGGCCGCCGACGACCCCAGGCGCCACGCCGAGCTCGTGCTGATCGAGCGGCCGCCCGACAGCGGCGTCGAGCCCACGATCCTCGACCCCGCCACCGGCCGCCACGTCGTCGGCTACCTCGACTACAAGCTCGACTACCCCGAGGACGGCGACGCCACCGTGAACCTGCTGCTCGTGCTGCCGTCGGTCCAGGGCCGCGGCATCGGCGGCGCCTGCGCCCGCGACCTCGAGCGCCGGCTCGAGGGTCGCTCGCGGCGGATGCTCGCCAGCATCTACGGCGACAACCCGCGCGCGCGGCGGTTCTGGGAGCGGCTCGGGTTCTCGTTCGCGATCGACGCCAAGCCCGTCCTCGACTGGTACGCCAAGCCTCTGACCTGAGCGCACGCCGCTGCTCCTCCGGCTGCGGCCGGCGAGCGGCGCTCCGGGACGACCCACGGCGCCCCGAGCTCCGTGGGCGTGCCGCTGCGCGGCGCGCTCCCACCCGGGCGCCGGGGCCGGGCCGCGGCGCGGTAACCTGGTGCGCGTGCCCGGTCGCCCCGACAAGACCGTCGTCAGCGTGTCGCTCGGGTCGGCCAGTCGCGACGTCGACGAAGAGATCGAGCTGCTGGGCCGCCGTGTCCGGCTGGTGCGTCGCGGCGTCGGCGGCGACCTGAGGGCGGCGCGGGACCTGGTCGCAGAGCTCGACGGGCAGGTCGACGCGATCGGCATCGGCGGCACGGACATCTACCTGAGCGTCGGTGGCCGGCGCTACGCCATCCGCGACGCCGTGCGCATCGCCTCCGCCGCCGCGCGCACGCCCGTGGTGTGCGGCGCCGGCCTGAAGGACACCCTCGAGAGGCGCGCCGTCGCGGAGGTCGAGCCGGTCGTCGGCTGGGGCGGGCGCCGCGTCCTCATGGTCAACTCGGTCGACCGCTACGGCATGGCCGAGGCGCTCACCCGCCACGGCGCCGACGTGCTGTTCGGCGACCTCGTGTTCGGCCTGGGCCTCGACGTGCCGCTGCGGTCGCTGTCCTCGCTGCGCCGCGTGGCGCGCGTCGCGCTGCCGGTGGTGGGCCGGCTGCCGTTCAAGTGGTTCTACCCGACCGGCACCGCGCAGGACGCGCCGGCGCCGAGGGCCCGGTTCGGGCGGCACTACGCCTGGGCCGAGGTCCTGGCCGGCGACTGGCACTACATCCGGCGCCACGCGCCCGCCGACCTCGCGGGCAAGGACGTCCTCACGAACACGACGACGCCGGCCGACGTCGCCTTCCTGCGGGCCAGGGGCGCCAGGCGCCTGATCACGACGACCCCGCGCGTGGGCGGGCGCAGCCTGGGCACGAACCTGCTCGAGGCCGCGCTGGTCGCCGTGGAGGGCGCGGCGGGCGAGCTGCCCGGGGAGCGCTACGACGCGCTCGCCGTGGCGGCGGGGATCCGACCCGCGGTGCTCGAGCTCTGAGCCGCGTCGGGCTCGGAACGTTCGCCGGTGATACACTGGCCCGTCTCTAGACCCTGCTGCCCGGCGAGCGCAGCGGGCTCAAGCCGCCCGCCAGGGTCGACCCCGGCCCGGCAGGTGGGGCACTCGGCGAGTCGGAGGACAGGACGACGATGATCAGCGTCACAGACCTGCGCAGCGGTACGAAGGTCGAGATGGACGGCGGCCTCTGGGAGGTCATCGACTACCAGCACCAGAAGATCGGCCGCGGCGGCGCCAAGATGGTGGCCAAGTTCAGGAACCTCGAGACGGGCGCGATAGTCGAGCGCTCGTTCAACGCTACCGAGAAGATCCAGGACATCTTCATCGAGTACCGCACCATGACGTTCCTGTACGCCAACGACGACCAGTACACGTTCATGGACAACGAGACCTACGAGCAGCCGACGCTCACCCGTGACCAGATCGGCGAGGGCGCGCGGTTCCTGAAGGAGAACGTCGAGGTCACCGTCGACTACTACCAGGGCCGGCCGCTGAAGGTCACCCTGCCCAACGTCGTGGAGCTGAAGATCACCCAGACCGACCCTGGCGTCCGCGGCGACACCGTGTCGGGCGGCTCGAAGCCCGCCGTGCTCGAGACCGGCGCGACCGTCAACGTCCCGCTCTTCATCGAGCCCGGCGAGGTCGTGAGGGTGGACACCCGCAGCGGCGAGTACCTGGGCAGGGCCTGACCGGGATGCAGACGAAGGACCTCAGGCGGCTCCTCGACGTCCTCAGGGACACCGACGTCAGCGAGCTCACCCTCGAGACGGGCGAGTACAAGCTGACCCTCAAGCGCGGCTTCGGCGCGCCCCAGGCCGTCCTCGCCCCGGCCGCGCCCCACCTCCCCGCCGCGACGCCGCCCGCCCCCGCCGAGCCGGCCGCGGCG
>Ga0123332_1005326_pt1 | contig 10924 bp, 6 predicted proteins | sample BioC12SIPDNA_4_FD_89958 | JGI IMG/M metagenome (GOLD analysis project Ga0123332, IMG submission 89958) | Anaerobic biogas reactor microbial communites from Washington, USA - Biogas_R2_A C12 SIP DNA | ecosystem: Engineered > Bioreactor > Anaerobic > Unclassified | place: Washington, USA... | reverse complement strand
CGCCCCGTCCGCCCCGCTTCGCCGCGCGGCGCGACGCTGCGGCCGCCGTGCCCATCGGGCCTTCGCGCCCACGGGCGTGGCCGGCAGGGCCGCTCAGCTGTTGGACACCCCGTGCGGCACGTGCCCGGCGAGCACGTGCTGGCGGGCGCTGTCGATGTTGTGCAGGGAGTCGTCGAAGAAGATGTCGGCGCCGAATGCCTCCAGGAACGGGCCCTTGGGGCGACCGCCCAGGAACAGGGCCTCGTCCAGGCGCACGCCCCATTCGCGCAGGGTCCGGATCACCCGCTCGTGCGCCGGCGCCGAGCGCGCGGTGACCAGGGCGGTGCGGATCGGCGCGGCCTTGCCGGCCGGATAGGCCGCCTGCAGGTCGTGCAGAGCCGAGAGGAAGGCACGGAACGGCCCGCCGGACAGCGGTTCGCGCGCACGCTCGATCTCGTGGCGGTGGAAGGCGGCGATGCCGCCCTCGCGCGAGACCCGCTCGCCTTCGTCGCCGAAAATCACCGCGTCACCGTCGAAGGCGATGCGGATCTGCTCCTTGGACACCATACCCGGCCGTTCCCGCTCGGGCAGGATCGTGGCCGCAGCCATCCCGTTGGCCAGCGCCTGGCGCACCGACTCGGGGTTGGCGGACAGGAACAGCTGGGCCCCGAACGGCCGGATGTAGGGCCAGGTCGGCTCGCCGGAGGTGAAGGTGGCGCGGCTGATGTCCAGCCCGTAGTGCTGGATCGAGTTGAAGATGCGCAGGCCGGTGTCGGCCGAGTTGCGCGAGAGCAGGATCACCTCCACCCGCGGCGATTCCGGCGGCGCGTCGACGTTGAGCGCCAGCAACTTGCGCACCAGCGGGAAGGCCATGCCGGGCTCGAGGATCTCGTCCTCGCGGCTGCGCTGGTACTCGGCATAGCGCTCGATCCCCTCGCGCTCGAACAGCTCGTGGCTGTCCTCGAGGTCGAACAGCGCCCGCGAGGAGATGGCGATGGTGAGGACGGGGACGTGTTCGGCTCCGGACATGCCCCGATTATGGCGCGACGGCGTCGCGGGAGCTGAGACCCGGACACCGCCCGCCCACGCGGTGCATCGCTCCGACATGTCCATGGCCACGCGCGTCGCCCGGGGCCGGCCGGCCAGCGGGACGGCGCGGCCGCGCGCCGGCTCCCCGCCAGGCCGCCGGGTTTCAGGGCGGCGCGGGTTCAGGCCTGGAACTGCTCGCTCAGGATCCGCTCCTCGAGGTTGTGCTCGGGGTCGAACAGCATCGTGACCGTGCGTTCGCGCGATTCGCGGATCATCACCTCGACCACGTCGCGCACCTCGTGCGAGTCGGCGGTGGCGCTGACCGGCCGCTTGTAGGGATCGAGCACCTGGAAGCGCACCTCGGTGTCGGACCTGAGCAGCGCCCCGCGCCAACGGCGCGGCCGGAACGCCGCGATCGGGGTCAGCGCGATCACGTTCGCGCCCAGCGGCAGGATCGGCCCATGCGCGGAATAGTTGTAGGCGGTGCTGCCGGCCGCGGTGGCCACCATGACCCCGTCGGCGATCAGCTCGTCCAGCCGCTGCTTGCCATTGAGCTCGATCGACACGTGGGCGGCCTGGCGGGTCTGGCGCAGCAGCGAGACCTCGTTGTAGGCCAGCGAACCCACGGTGGCGCCGGATTCGGTCTGCGCGACCATCTCCAGCGGACGCAGGACCGCCGGCTCGGCGGCGTCGATCCGCTCGAGCAGGTCGTCCTCGCGGTACTGGTTCATCAGGAACCCGACCGTGCCCAGCTTCATGCCGAACACCGGCTTGCCCAGGCTGCCGTACCGGTGCAGCGTCTGCAGCATGAAGCCGTCGCCGCCGAGCGGGCACAGCACGTCCGCCTCGTCCGGCTCGCACTGGCCGTGGCGCGCGACCAGCGCGGCCATGGCCTGCTGCGCGTCACCGGTCTGGCTGGCCAGGAAGGCGATGCGGGGCGTCGTGGTCATCGGCGTCACCGTGCGCGTGGCGGCGGCTCAGGATAACCCGGGGCAGGCGCCAGCGCGGCGCCGCTCGCGGCGGGCACGGTGGTTGCAACTGCAATCCTTCGCAGGCGCCCGGCGTCGCGGGCGCTCCCGGAGAGCGGGCGGGCGGCGCGGCGCCGCCCGCCCGTCGCCTCAACCGCGCTGGGCCAGCTGTGAGAGCCGCTGCACCGCCACCGAGGCGGTCGGGTAGTCCAGCGTCTTCTGCGCCGCGATCTCGGTCAGCATCGAAAGCGTGAAGCGCAGGGTCGGATCGTCGCGCTCGATCCAGTGGTGGACCTTGGCCTCCGCGGTCTCGCCCGGCATCGACAGCACCTGGCCGACGATGGTCCGCTGCCGCGCTGCCAGCTCGTCGCGCAGCGCGCCGCGGGCGACCGCATGCCAGCGCCCCTCGACCTGCAGCGCATCGATCTGGCGCGCAAGCCACGGGATGTTGAGCGCCTCGCCGACGCGGTAGTGCAGCCTGGCCACGTCCACCGGGCGCTGCTTGCGCTCGTTGGCCAGCTCGATGATGTCCGGGCACGGCTCCAGGTACGGCAACGCGGCGAGCTGGCCGCCCAGGGCGTCGGGCACGCCCTTGGCGCGCCAGTCGGCCAGGCTGGCCTCGTATTCCGGCCGCATCGAGTCGGGCAGGATGCCGGCGCCGGCGCGGATGTCGCGGAAGCCGTGGTGGTAGCGATCGACCGCGGTGGTGATGTCGGGGATCGCGCCCGGGCGCGACAGCAGCCAGCGGGTGAACGAACGCTGCAGGTTCCAGATCACCAGCAGCGCATCGATCTGCACCGACTCGGCGACCTTGCCGTCGAGCGCGTCGATCTGGTTCCACAGCGCCCGCGCCTCCAGGGTCTCGCGGGTGATGGTGAATGCCTTGGCCACCTCGCCGATGCTGCGGCCGCTGTCTTCCTGCATGCGCAGCAGGAAGGTCGAGCCCATGCGGTTGATCATCGTGTTGGTGACCGCGGTGGCGATGATCTCGCGCTTGAGCGGATGGTGCTCCATCGCGGCCGCGTACTTCTTCTGCAGCGGCTTGGGGAAGTAGCGCTGCAGCTCGCGCGACAGGTAGCTGTCCTCGGGCACGTCGGACTGCAGCAGTTCGTCGAACGCGACCAGCTTGGAGTACGACAGCAGCACCGCCAGCTCGGGCCGGGTCAGCCCCTGTCCGCGCGCCTTGCGCTCGGCGATCTCGGCGTCGGAGGGCAGGAATTCGATCTGCCGGTCGAGCAACCCGCGCTGCTCGAGGGTGCGGATGAAGTGCTCCTTGGACCCGAGCCGGGCCACGCTCATGCGCTCCATCACGCTGATGGCCTGGTTCTGGCGGTAGTTGTCCCACAGCACCAGCTGCGCCACCTCGTCGGTCATCGAGGCCAGCAGGCGGTTGCGCGCCTCCATCTTCAGCCGGCCCGCGCGCACTTCGGCGTTGAGCAGGATCTTGATGTTGACCTCGTGGTCGGAGGTGTCGACGCCGGCCGAGTTGTCGATGAAGTCGGTGTTGAGCAGCACGCCGTTGCGCGCAGCCTCGATCCGGCCGAGCTGGGTGAAGCCCAGGTTGCCGCCCTCGCCGACCACCTTGCAGCGCAGTTCGCGTCCGTCGATGCGGATCGCGTTGTTGGCGCGGTCGCCCACGTCCGAATGCTGCTCGGTGCTGCCCTTGACGTAGGTGCCGATGCCGCCGTTCCAGAGCAGGTCCACCGGCGCGCGCAGGATCGCCGACAGCAGCTCGTTGGGCGTCATCGAGGTGGTGCCCTCGGGCAGGCCCAGCGCCGCGCGCGCCTGCGGCGTGATCGGGACCGACTTGGCCGTGCGCGGGTACACCCCGCCGCCCTTGGAGATCAGCGAGGCGTCGTAATCGGCCCAGCTCGAGCGCGGCAACCGGAACAGGCGCTCGCGCTCGGCGTACGAACGTGCCGCGTCCGGGTCCGGGTCGATGAAGATGTGCCGGTGGTCGAACGCGGCGACCAGGCGGATGTGCCTGGAGAGCAGCATGCCGTTGCCGAACACGTCGCCGGACATGTCGCCGATGCCCACGCAGGTGAAGTCCTGCGACTGGGTGTCGTGCCCCAGGGCGCGGAAGTGGCGCTTGACCGACTCCCAGGCGCCGCGAGCGGTGATGCCCATGCCCTTGTGGTCGTAGCCCACCGAGCCGCCGGAGGCGAACGCGTCGTCGAGCCAGAACCCGTACTCGCGGGCGATGCCGTTGGCGATGTCGGAGAACGTGGCCGTGCCCTTGTCGGCCGCGACCACCAGGTATGGATCGTCCTGGTCGTGCCGCACCACGTCCTTCGGCGGCACGACCTTGCCGTCGACGACGTTGTCGGTGACGTCGAGCATGCCGCTGATGAACAGCCTGTAGCAGGCCACGCCTTCGGCCATCAGCGCGTCGCGCTCGGCCGGCGGGCGCTTGACGATGAAGCCGCCCTTGGAGCCGACCGGCACGATCACGGTGTTCTTGACCATCTGCGCCTTGACCAGGCCCAGCACCTCGGTGCGGAAGTCCTCGCGCCGGTCCGACCAGCGCAGGCCGCCGCGCGCCACCGGCCCGAAGCGCAGGTGGGTGCCCTCCACCCTGGGCCCGTAGACGAAGATCTCGCGGTAGGGCCTGGGCCTGGGCAGGTCGGGCACCTTGGCCGGGTCGAACTTGAAGGTGATGGTTTCCTTGTAGCCGCCGTCGGCAGCGCGCTGGTAGTAGCTGGTGCGCAGGGTGGCATCGATCACGCCCATGAAGCTGCGCAGGATGCGGTCCTCGTCGAGGCTGGTCACGCGGTCGAGCAGCGCGCGGATCGCGCCGCGTACCGCCTCGGCGCGCGCGTCCCGGTCGAGCCCGCGGGCCTCGACCACCGGCTGCAGCAGCGCCTTGCAGGCCTCGTCGCCGCCGGCCAGGGCCTCCAGGTGCGCGGCCAGGCGCGCGGCGCCCGGATCCGAGACGCGCTTGCGGCCGCCCTTGCCGCGGCCGCCGGCCGGGTCGAAGCGGGCCTCGAACAGCTCCACCAGCAGCCGTGCCAGCAGCGGGTTGCGGGCGAAGGTGTCCTCGACGTAGCTCTGCGAGAACGGCACGCCCACCTGCTGCAGGTAGCGCGCGTAGCCGCGCAGCAGCGCCACCTGGCGCCAGTCCAGGGACGCCGCCAGCACCAGCCGGTTGAGGCCGTCGTTCTCGGCCTCCCCGCGCCAGGTGCGGGCGAACGCCTCGGCGAAGTCGGCGCCGGCGCGCTCGACGTCCAGCCCCGGCACGCAGGACTCGACCTCGAAGTCCTGGATGAACACGGTGGTGCCGTCGACCTCGATCCGGTAGGGATGCTCGGTGATCACGCGCAGGCCGAGGTTCTCCATCATCGGCAGCGCGTCCGACAGTGCGATGTCGTCGTGCAGGCGGTAGAGCTTGAAGCGCAGGGAGCCGCCGCCGCGCAGCACGTTGGCCGACTGCTGCAGGCACAGCTGCAGCGGATCCTGATCGCCGAGCGCGGCCAGGCGTTCGACGTCCGTGGCGGCGATCGCCGGGGTCGCGTTCTCGATGTAGCCCGCCGGCAGGGCCCTGCCGTAGCGCTGGGCGAGGTCCAGGCCCCGCTCCTCGCCGTGGCGTGCGACCAGTTCGTCGCGCAGGTCGTCGTGCCAGTTGCGCACGATCGCGGCCAGTTCGCGGTCGAGCTGGGCCTGGTCGATCTCGATCCGGGCGTCCTGGCGCGGGCGCACGATCAGGTGCACCTGCGCCAGCGGCGATTCGCTGATCATCACGCTGGCGTCCACGTGGTCGGCCTGCAGCACCCGGCGCAGCATCGCCTCGATCCGGTGGCGGACCTCGGTGTTGAAACGGTCGCGGGGGATGTAGGCCAGCACCGAGTGGAACCGGCCGTAGCGGTCGCGGCGCAGGAACAGCCGGCTGCGCACGCGCTCCTGCAGCCCGAGCACGCCGGTGGCCAGGCGGTACAGCTCCTCGGCGCTGGACTGGAACAGCTCGTCGCGCGGCAAGGTCTCGAGGATGTGGCGCAGCGCCTTGCCGCTGTGGCCGGTGGGCTTGAGGCCCGAGCGCGACATCACGTACTCGTAGCGCCCGCGCACCAGCGGGATGTCCCACGGCCGGCGGTTGTAGGCGCTGGAGGTGTAGAGGCCGAGGAAGCGCTGCTCGGAGACCGCCCGGCCCTTGTCGTCGAAGCCGAGCACGCCGATGTAGTCCATGTAGCCCGGGCGGTGCACGGTCGAACGCGCGTTGGTCTTGGTCAGCACCAGTACCTCGGCCTTGCCCTCGCTGCTCATCCGGTGCGCGGCCAGCGACTGCAGCGGCCGCCCGGCGGTGTCGCCGTCGCCGCGCAGCAGCCCCAGCCCGCTGCCCTTCACCGGCACCAGCAGCTCCTTGCCGCCGCGCCTGCGCAGCTGGTACTCGCGGTAGCCGAAGAAGGTGAAGTGCTCGTCGGCCACCCAGCGCAGGAACTCCTGCGCCTCTCGCCGCTCCTCCTCGCCCAGCGGCATCTGCCGGGTGGCGAGCTCCTCGGCCACCTCCTCCATGCGGCGGCGCATCTGCGGCCAGTCGCGCACGATCGCGCGCACGTCCTCGAGGACCTCGCGGACCGCGGCCTCGACCGCGGCCATGCCCTCGGCGGTCTGGCGATCGATCTCCAGGTGCATCACCGACTCGGTCTCGCCCTCGCCCACGGACAGGAGGCGGCCGGCACGGTCGCGCGTGATCTGGATCACGGGGTGGCCCAGGACGTGCACCTTCACCCCGCGGTCCGCCAGCGCCATGGTCACCGAGTCCACCAGGAACGGCATGTCGTCGTTGACCACCTGTAGAACCGTGTGCGGCGACTCCCAGCCGTGCGTGCGCAGTACCGGATTGAACAGGCGTACCTGGGCGGTGCCGGCGGGGCGGCGGCGCATGAACTCGAGCAGGCCGGTGGCCAGCGCCGCCCATGCGTCAGCGCTGTGCAGCGGCAGCTCCTCCTCGGTCAGGCGCCGGTAGAAGGCGCTGGCGAAGGCGACCGCATCGTCCTGGGCCGCCTTGCCGGCGCGCTTGCGCACCGCCTCCAGGATCGGGGCGGGCGCGGCGTCGCGGGCGGCGGTGGCCCTGGTGCTGCGGGTGGACTTGCGGGGTTTGGCCCTGGCGGGACGGGTCGAGGTCATGTCGGGACTGCTCCGGATGCACAAAGGCCCGCGTCTGCACGCGGGCCAGGGGAACGGGAGCGCCGCGCCCACGGCGCGGCGGCGGGGACGACGTGAGGCCACCGGCCCCCCGTGTCGGGATGGGTCATGAACATGGCGCGGCGGCGCGGATCCACGGCGCGGCTCAACGCAGCCCGGTCTCGCTGCGCGCGATCACCAGCCGCTGGATCTCGCTGGTGCCTTCGTAGATCTCGGTGATCTTGGCGTCGCGGAAGTAGCGCTCCACCGGCATCTCCTTCGAGTAGCCCATGCCGCCGTGGATCTGCACCGCCTGGTGCGCGATCCACATCGCCGACTCGGACGCGGTGAGCTTGGCCATCGCGGCCTCTGCCGAGAACTTCCTGCCTTGCCCCTTGAGCCACGCCGCGCGCAGCGTGAGCAGGAGCGAGGCGTCCAGCTTGCACTTCATGTCGGCGATCTTGGCCTGGGTCATCTGGAAGGTGCCGATCGGCGCGCCGAAGGCCTTGCGCTCCTTCACGTAGGCGATGGTGGCCTCGTACGCGGCGCGGGCGATGCCCACCGCCTGCGAGGCGATGCCGATGCGGCCGGCGTCGAGCACGCCCATCGCGATCTTGAAGCCCTCGCCTTCCTGGCCCAGCACCTCGTCTGGCTGGACCACGTAGTCGTTGAACTCGATCTCGCAGGTCGCCGAGGCGCGGATGCCCAGCTTGGGCTCGGTCTTGCCGCGGCCGAAGCCCTCGCGCGCGGTGTCGACGAGGAACGCGGTGATGCCCCTGCTGCCCTTGTCGGGGTCGGTCATGGCGAACAGCACGATGTACTTCGCCACCGGGCCGGAGGTGATCCAGCTCTTCTTGCCGTTGACCACGAAGCTGCCGTCGGCCTGCTTCACCGCGCGGCAGCGCATGGCGGTGGCGTCGGAACCCGATTGCGGCTCGGTCAGGGCGAAGGCGCCGATCTCGGCCCCTTCGGCGATCGCGCGCACGTACTTCTGCTTCTGCGCCTCGGTGCCGTGGGTGAGGATGCCGTTGCAGAACAGCGAGTTGTTGACCGACATGATGGTCGAGTGGGCAGCGTCGGCCGCGGCCACCTCGATCATGGCCAGCACGTAGGACACCGGGTCCATGCCGGCACCGCCGTACTCGGTGGGCACCTCGATGCCCATCAGGCCGTTCTCGCCCAGGACCCGGATGTTCTCGAGCGGGAACTCGCCGGTGCGGTCGTGGTATTCGGCGCTGGGAGCGATCTTCTCGCGGGCGATCCGGCGCGCGACGTCCTGGATCATCAACTGCTCTTCGTTGAACCCGAATTCCACGACGGCCTCGTATGGTTTCCTGAGAAACGTATTGTAGCCGGCCGCGCGTCCGAACCCCATGCGCAACCTGCACGCCGGGTGTGCCGCCCGCGGCGCGGTGGCGCGGCTTGACGGCCGGAGCCATGCCCCGGAGAATATCTCTATATCGCGATATGGAGATATGTATGGACCTGGAGGCCTGGTCCGCCCGGCTCAAGGTGCTGGCCGACCCCACCCGCGTGCGCCTGCTGGCGCTGCTGGAGGGCGAGGAACTCACCGTGGCCGAGCTCTCCGCCATCACCCGCCTGGCCCAGCCGCGGGTCTCGACCCACCTGGCCAAGCTCAAGGACGCCGGCCTGGTCCGCGACCGCCGCGCCGGCGTGTCCGCCTACTACCGCTTCGACCACGAATCGCTCGACCCCGCCCAGCGGGCCCTGTGGCAGGCCCTGTCCACCGGCAGCGACGATCCGCTGCTGCGCCAGGACGCCGAGCGCGTGGCCGGGGTGCTGGCGATGCGCGCCGCCGACCAGAACTGGGCCGACTCGGTCGCCGGCGACATGGAGCGCCACTACTCGCCCGGCCGCACCTGGGAGGCGCTGGCGCGCAGCGCCCTGCCCCTGCTCGAGACCGGCGACGTGCTGGACATCGCCTCGGGCGACGGGGTGCTGGCCGAGCTGCTCGCCCCGCACGCCCACCGCTACGTATGCGTGGACAGCAGCCCGCGGGTGGTCGCCGCCGCCGCCGAGCGCCTGCGCCGGTTCCGCAACGTCGAGGTGGTCGAGGGCGACATGCACGCCCTGCCCTTCGCCGAGGGCGAGTTCGACCTGGTGGTGCTGATGCACGCGCTGACCTACGCCGAGAAGCCGGCCCAGGCCGTGGCCGAGGCGGCGCGCGTGCTGCGGCCGGGCGGCCGGCTGCTGCTGTCGAGCCTGGCCCGGCACGAGCACCAGAACGTGGTCCAGGCCTACGGCCACATCAACCTGGGCTTCGGCGACAAGGAGCTGCGGCGCTTCGTCGCGCGCGCCGGCCTGGAGCTGCTCAACGCCGAGACCGTCACCCGCGAGAAGCGCCCTCCGCACTTCGAGGTGATCTCGCTGATCGCCCGCAAGCCCTGACCCGCGCCAGAGACCCCGCCATGCATCCCCTACCCTGGCTCCATCCCGAACGCGTCGCCCTGCTCGAGGCTGCGCTGCGCGAGCGCATCCTGGTGATCGACGGCGCGATGGGCACCATGATCCAGCGCCACGGACTGCAGGAAGCCGACTACCGCGGCGAGCGCTTCGCCGACGGACACGACTCCACCCGCGAGCTTCCGGCCGGCGGCGGCCGCGAACTGCGCGGCAACAACGACCTGCTGCTGCTCACCCGCCCCGACGTGGTGGCGGGGATCCACGCCGCCTACCTGGACGCAGGTGCCGACCTGGTCGAGACCAATACCTTCAACGCCACCGCGCTCAGCCAGGCCGACTATGGCCTGGAGCACCTGGCATACGAGCTCAACCGCGAGGGCGCGCGCATCGCCCGCGAATGCTGTGCGGCGGCCGAGGCGGCCGAGCCATCCCGGCCGCGGTTCGTGATCGGCGTGCTCGGCCCGACCAGCCGCACCGCGTCGATCAGCCCCGACGTCAACGATCCGGGCTTCCGCAACACCAGCTTCGACGAGCTGCGCGGCGTCTACCGCGAGGCGATCGAGGGCCTGCTCGACGGCGGCGCCGACACCCTGATGGTCGAGACCGTGTTCGACACGCTCAACGCCAAGGCCGCGCTGTTCGCGATCGAGGAGGCGTTCGAGGCGCGCGGCGGGCGGGTGCCGGTGATGGTGTCCGGCACCATCACCGACGCCTCCGGGCGGACCCTCTCGGGACAGACCGCCGAGGCGTTCCACGCCTCGATCGCGCACGCCCGCCCGCTGTCGGTGGGGCTCAACTGCGCGCTCGGCGCCAGGGACCTGCGTCCGCACGTCGAGACGTTGGCCCGGGTGGCCGACTGCCACGTCAGCACCCACCCCAACGCCGGCCTGCCCAATGCGTTCGGCGGCTACGACGAAACGCCGGAGGAAACGGCGGCGGTGCTGCGCGAGTTCGCCGAGGCGGGCCTGCTGAACCTGGTCGGCGGCTGCTGCGGCACCACGCCCGACCACATTCGCGCGATCGCCGGCGCGGTGGCGGGCCTGCCGCCGCGCCGTCTGCCGTCGGCGCCGGCCGTGGCCGCATGAACGCGCCACGCGCGCACCTCCCGTCGTCCCGCCTCGCCCCGGCTGTCCGCCGGGCACGCGTGCCCCGGGCCCGCCCGGCACCGGGCGCCGGCACCCACGGATGAACCCGATGGCCTCCACTCCCGCACCCCGCCATACCCGCCTGTCCGGCCTCGAGCCGCTGGTCATCACCCCCGACCTGCTGTTCGTCAACATCGGCGAGCGCACCAACGTCACCGGCAGCGCGCAGTTCCGCAAGCTGATCAAGGAAGGCCGCTACGAGGAAGCGGTGGAGGTGGCGCGCCAGCAGGTGGCCAACGGCGCCCAGATCCTCGACGT
>Ga0123332_1005325_pt1 | contig 10924 bp, 7 predicted proteins | sample BioC12SIPDNA_4_FD_89958 | JGI IMG/M metagenome (GOLD analysis project Ga0123332, IMG submission 89958) | Anaerobic biogas reactor microbial communites from Washington, USA - Biogas_R2_A C12 SIP DNA | ecosystem: Engineered > Bioreactor > Anaerobic > Unclassified | place: Washington, USA... | reverse complement strand
TGATGGTGGAAACGCTCGCCACCCAGTTGCCTCGGATGGCACGCATGGCCTGCGCCAGGGAGTACATCAGAGCGAAGTGTACGCCGCTATGACGGCGTCGGTGAACTCCACCGTGCCCGTCGTGCCTCCCAGGTCCCTCGTCAACGGGCCGGCCTCGAGGACCGCCGTGAGGGCGTCGTCGATCTTGGCTGCGACCTCGCGTAGCCCGAGGTGGTCGAGCATCATCGCTGCAGTGAGCATGGTCGCCGTCGGGTTGGCGAGGCCCTTGCCCGCGATGTCGGGGGCGCTGCCGTGGACGGGTTCGAAGATGGCGTAGCGTTCGCCGACGTTCGCGCTCGGCGCCACACCGAGCCCGCCCGTCATGCCTGCCATGAGGTCGGAGAGGATGTCGCCGAACAGGTTGGTCGACACCAGCACGTCGAAGCTCTCAGGGTCGCGCACCAGCTTCATGGCGGCGGCGTCGACGATGACGTCGTACGTCTCCACGTCCGGGTACTCGCGGGCGACCTCCATGACGGTCTCGAGGAACATGCCGGAGGTGAGGGGCAGCACGTTGGCCTTGTGGATCACGGCCAGCTTCTTCCTGCGCCTGCGCGCCTGCTCGAGGGCGACCTTCGCGATACGCAGGCACGCGGGCCGCGTGATGACGGCGTCGGCGATGGCGAGGTCGCCGTAGCGGCGCTCCTTCTCGACGTACAGCCCCTCGGTGTTCTCGCGCACCATGAGCATGTCGATGCCGGGCAGGCAGCCGGGCACCGGCCGCGAGCGCGCGGGCCTGAGGTTCGAGAACAGGTCGAGCGTGCGCCGCATGTAGCGGATGGCGCCCTGGTGCCCCTCGACCTTGTGGGACGGGCTGGTGAACGCGCCGGCCAGTGTGGCGTCGGCCTCCGTCACCCTCGCGAGGGTCTCGGCCGGCACGCTGGTGCCCGTGCGTTGGAAGGTGCCCCAGCCGGCTTCGGCTTCGAGGAACTCGAGCGGCGCTCCTGTCGCCTCCAGGAGCCTGCGCGTCGCGGGGATGACCTCTTGCCCGATGCCGTCGCCGGCGATGAGGCAGATGCGATAGGTGCGGTAGGTACGGTCGTTCGCGGTAGTCACTGTGGCCGTCAAGGTACCACGGCGTACCGGCGCTTCATGACGCTGGTAGGATGACCGGGAATGAGTGGTGTGGACGGATGACGACCCTGCACGGCCGCATCGAGGAGGGCGTGCTGGCGAACCTGCTCCAGTACCTGTCCCTGTCGCAGGCGTCCGGCTGCCTCCTGCTCAGACACCCACAGAGCAGGCAGGGGTACGTCTACTTCGAGCATGGTCGCATCGTGTTCGTCGAGGCGAAGCCCAGCTACGACCTCGCGGCCCTCGCCGCGTTGCTGCGGTGGCGCGACGGTCAGTTCAGCTTCCGGCCCGGCGTGCGGTCACCACGCATCACCCTCGAACGCTCGACGGAGATGCTGCTCCTCGAAGCCGCGCACCTCGTCGACGAGGACCACGTGCGCACCGAGGCCGGTCCCGTCCTCGACGCAGATACCGTTCTCAGCGCCGTCGCCGACAGGCCGGCGACGCGAGCCGTGCTCGGACAGTCGGCCGCGAGGCACGGCCTACCCGCCGACGGGCAGGCAGGCGAGGCTCTGGACTCGACGGCGACGGCCGCGGATCGACAGCCCGAGCCGGACGGCGATACGCGCGGCGTGAGAGACGAGCGGGCGTGGTCGACCGCGGCGGGTCAGCGCGACAAGAGCGGTCGCTCCGGCCGCTCCGGCCGCAGCAGCCGCAGCAACGTCAGGGCACGGGCGTACGCGGTCATGCTGCCCGACGTGCGCCCCTCGTCAGCCGATGACACGACGGCCGAAGCCGGCGCACCCGTCCTCGTCACCGACACGGTTGCAGAGGTCCACCAGGTGGAGGAGGCGCGTGTCGTCGAGGAGTACGACGGCGCCACGCTCGTCGCGCTCTCGCTCTCGGCGCTGCTGCTGTACCGCAGGCTCGACGGTCACAAGAGCCTGCGCGAGCATGCCGTCGACCTCGACAGGAAGCCAGCCGAGATGGTGCGTGCAGGACGCGAGCTGCTCGACGCGCGTCTCGCCGAGTACGTGACCCTGGTCGTCGCCGATCCGCGCTTCGCGGTCGAACTCGCGCGCGAAGCCGTCGACCTGTTGGGACCCGTCGGCGAGATCGTCGTCGAGGACGCGCTCTACGACCTCGGACTCAGCGCGGACACCTTGCCTGTCAGCTCCGTCGACGAGCTGGTGCAGGAACTCAGTGGTGCGTTCAAGAACGCGTTCACGCGGGCAGACTTCCTGCGCAGGGTCACGGAGCTGCGCAGGCTCTTCGCTCTCGAACCGACAGGACCTGGGAGGACCAGATGAACTACGTGGTGGTCGTGCTCGAGCCGATCCCGCAAGACCTTGCCGCGGTGGCGCGGTCCGTCGCCGAACGCTTCAAGATCTCGCAGGAGAAGGCGACGGCGCTGTTGCAGCGCGCACCGGGGGCTGTCACGAAGGCTGTCCCAGAGCGTCAGGCGTTGACCGTCGCGGGGATCCTCAGCGAGGCGGGCCTGTTGGTGGAGGTCAGGGAGGAAAGCGCCGACGGTCGGCCCCTCCCGCTCTTCGCGGCGGCCGGTGCCGCTGCCGTCTCGTCCGACGCTGACAGTGAGTCCCACGAGCACGCGTACCAGCCGCTCGGCGCCGTGACCGTCACCGGCGGTGGCGGCAGTGCCGACGACACTGACAGGTTCGAGTCGGGCAGCGCAGCGACCGGTCGCATCGGCACCGATCACGATGCGGCGGTCCGCGATGCCGATGCGTACGGCTACGGCGGCGACGACCGCTACACGGCAGGTGACGTCGACTCCTCGGTGCGCAGCAGCGGCGTGCGCTCGACCGTCACCACCACGGGGGGCACGGTGCGCGAGGTCCCCGAACCGGGCCACGCCACCACGACGCCTCCACGCGACCCGATGAAGACCACACTGACGCGGGAACCGCCCGACCTGGAACGCAGCGGCCTGCGCAGGCGCATCGCGACTGCTGCGACCCTGCCTGCGCTCCTGACCCTTGTCGTGACGCTGCTCGCCCTTGCGGTCACGCTGTTGCCCGTGCTGCGCTCACATCAGGTGCGGCGCGCGTCGGACAGCGCTGTCGCGGTCGCCGCGACGCTCGAGGGCCTCTCGGGCGGGCTGCCGCTGTCGGCGCCCATGATCCGGGCCGAACTGCGTCAGGTCGAGGAGAGGACGCGTTCCCAGCTCGCGCCGCGAGGCGTGTCGTTCATGACGGTCCTCGACGCGGACGGCACGCCTCTGCTCGCGTGGGACGTCGACTCGACGACGAGCGGGTCGTTGTCCCTCGAAGCTGGTGAGGCTGCCCGCGTCGCCGCGGCGGCAGCCGCCGACGGCGTGACGGCGCCCGCCAACGACCTGATGGGGAACCTCAGGGCGAGCTTCGGGACTCTCAAGGCCATGGTGGGCCTCGGCTCCGAGGAGGCCGTGACAGCGGCCGCACTGGTCAGGCGCAACGGGCAACAGGCCGGCACGGTCATCGTCGGGGTGGACCCCGCTTCGCTGCGCACGCAGCTCGGTCAGGTGCTGCTGACGACCCTGCTCGTCGGTCTCATCCCGGTACTGTTCGCGGTGCTGGCCGCGCTGTCTCTCACGCGCGGGCTCACCGACGCCATCAGGTACCTGCTGGTCGCAGCCGACCGCATCAGCCACGGCGACTTCGAGCGCCCCGTCGAGCTGGAGCGTGACGACGAGCTGGGTCAGATCGGCAAGGCCGTCGAACGCATGCGGCTCAGCCTCCACGAGAGCATGGAGCGACTGCGCCGCAGACGGTAGGCGGCGAGGTCTACGGCATCGGGTGTGAGGCCGTCAGCGCGCGCACCTCGGCAGCGATGACGGCCGCGTCACCGCCCTCGAGCGTGCGGTCGATGAGGTCGGCCACCGTCACCATGTCGGCCTCGGTGAAGCCGCGCGTGGTGAGAGCCGGCGTGCCGAGGCGGATGCCTGACGTCACCCACGGCTTCTCGGGGTCGTACGGGATCATGCTCTTGCTGACGGTGATGCCGGCCGCGTCGAGCCGTTTGCTGGCCGCGTTCCCCGTCAACGACTTGGGCCGCAGGTCGATGACGAGCAGGTGGTTGTCGGTGCCGCCCGCAACGATGCGGTAGCCGCGCTCCGCCAGTGCGCCGGCGAGAGCCTTCGCGTTGGCGAGCACCTGCTCGGTGTACGTGATGAACTCGGGCTGCAGAGCCTCGTGGAACGCGACGGCCTTGCCTGCTATGACGTGCTCGAGCGGGCCGCCCTGGGTGCCGGGGAAGATGGTCTTGTTCACCTTGACCTTGACCTCGTCGTCGATGCCGAAGATCAGGCCGCCGCGTGGACCGCGCAGCGTCTTGTGCGTGGTGCTGGTGACGACGTGGGCGTGCGGTAGCGGGTGAGGATGCAGCCCCGCCGCGATGGGACCCGCGATGTGAGCGATGTCGGCCATCAGGTAGGCCCCCACCTCGTCGGCGATGGCACGGAACCGCTCGAAGTCGATGAGGCGGCTGTACGCGCTCGCCCCCGCGATGATGAGCTTGGGCCGGTACTCCTTCGCGATCGCCTTGACCCTGTCGTAATCGATGAGCTCGGACCGTTCGTCGACGGGGTAGCCGGCGACCTGGTAGTTGATGCCGGAGAAGTTCACGGGCGACCCGTGCGTCAGATGGCCGCCGTGCGCGAGGTCCATGCCCAGGACCTTGTCGCCCGGTTCGAGCAGCGCGTAGTACGTCGCCAGGTTGGCGCTCGAACCGGAGTGGGGTTGCACGTTGGCCCAGGTGGAGCCGAACAGCGCGTTGCAGCGTTCGATGGCGAGGGTCTCGACCTCGTCGATGACCTCGCAGCCACCGTAGTACCGCTTGCCCGGGTAGCCCTCTGCGTACTTGTTCGTCAGCACCGACCCGACGGCCTCGAGCACCTGGCGGGAGACGAAGTTCTCTGACGCGATGAGCTCGAGCCCGTCACGTTGCCGGGCGAACTCTTTGTCGATCAGCTCGAACAGGGTGTCGTCGCGTGGGGCTGCGTTGCGCGGTCGAGCGTCGTCCTGGTCGGGGGTTCGCGGCACTACGGTCATGAGCCCACTATAGCGTCGAGGAGAGCCTTCGCCCGCTCCAGCTTCGACGCGCTGCTGGGCGTGAGCTTCACGATCGTCTCGACGGCGTCGGCGATGACCGTGAGTCGGCCGATCGAGCCGTCATCGTCGGTCAACGCCTCGATCTCGACCTCGTGGAACGTGGCGACGAGGTCGGCTGAGTCGTGGGCCCCCGGTGCTGTGCCATCTGCTCCCGCTCGTGGCGGGACCCCGCAGCTCACCTCGTCGAACGCGACCTCGGCCAGCGGCGTCATCTCGTCCTCTGCTGCGAACACCAGGAACGCAACGCGTCTGATGCTCAGTTCGGCGACGGGGCGGAGCCGCTCGACGCCGTGTGCTCCGGGCACGGCCGAGACCGTCACAGCCACGGTCTCCGGCCACGGCTGGTCGGCGGGGCCGACCTGCCACTGCTCCTCGGTCCGCTGATGGAGCGCGCCCGCCACGGTGCTGTCCGACTTCAACGTGACCTGCACGGGGAAGTAGGCGACGCCGGTCTCGGTTCTCGGCCCGGCTCCTACGCGTCTGCGTCGACGCAGCGCGTACCCCGCGGCGGCGAGCGCGCCGTCGACGTCGTAGTAGACGTCGACATGGTTCGACACCCTGCCCGGCACGACTCGCAGCCGACCGGCGTCCAGAGCGAGGTTCAGCTCGGGAACGCTGGGCACGTGCTCGTCCAGCGTCGAGAACTTGAGCTCACGTTCCATCGTCACGCCTTCGCCACTGGGCGAGTGTAGCAGCGAGCCATGCGCTGCTCAGGACCGGAGCCGCCTCGCGGTGGTAAAATCGCCGCTACCTACAGAAGATTCTCGACCATCGCGGGCACACGCATCCGACTCTCGCGAGGCGGGGACGATTCCAGAGAGGGAGCTCGAGATGTCAAACATCCGCAACGTCGCCGTCCTTTCGCACAGCGGCGCCGGGAAGACGTCTCTGGTGGAGGCCATGCTCTACCGGGCAGGCGCCATCCCGTCGCTCGGCAAGGTCGAGGACGGGTCCACCGTCTCCGACAACACGCCCGAGGAGAAGCGCCGCAAGATCTCCATCTACGCCTCCGTTCACCCGTTCACGTGGCAGGACCACGAGTTCAACATCATCGACACCCCCGGGTACGCGGACTTCGTCAGCGAGATCCGTGGCGCCCTGGCAGCCGCCGACGCGGCCATGATCGTCGTGTCGGCGGTCTCGGGCGTCGCCGTCGGTACCGAGCGCGTGTGGACCAGCGCCCTCAACCGGGAACTGTCGACCCTCATCGTCATCAACAAGATGGACAGGGAGAACGCCGACTTCTTCAGGACCATGGCCGACATCGAAGCGACGCTGCCTGGCAACATCGCCACCATCCAGGTGCCCATCGGCCAAGCCGAGGACTTCCGCGGCGTCGTCGACCTGCTCAACATGACGGCGCACACGTGGGAGGGTGGCGAGCCCGTCGAGGGCCCCATCCCCGCCGAGGTCGCGGGCCTCGCCAACGAGTACAGGGAGCGGCTGGTGGAAGCCATCGTCGAGACCGACGACGACCTGATGATGCAGTACCTCGAGGACGCCGATCTCGACAACACCGAGTTGCGACGCGCCTTCGACGCTGCGGTGCGCCGCAACGAGCTCACGCCGGTCCTGCTCACCTCGGCCACCAGGGTCATGGGCGTCACCCGCCTGCTGAACTTCCTGACCGAAGGTGTGCGCGGCGTCGAGGACCATGCCCCGCTCACGACGGTCAGTGGCGAGCCGCCCGTGCTGGGTGACGCCGGGCCGTTCAGCGCCCGCGTGTTCAAGACCGTCATCGACCCGTACGTCGGCAAGGTGTCGTACCTGCGTGTGCTGGCGGGGCGCCTCAAGGCCGGCGACGCCATCCGGAACCCCGCCAACGGCGAGGATTTCAAGTTCGCTCACCTCTTCGTCCCCAAGGGCAAGGACCTCGTCGAGGTGAAGGAGCTCGAGGCCGGGATGATCGGCGCGGTGACGAAGGCCGACGGCGTCAAGACGGGCGACACGCTGGTGGCGCCCGGTCAGGACTTCGTGCTGACGCCCATCGCCGTTCCGTCGCCCGTCATGGCGCTCGCCCTGTTCCCGAAGACGCGCTCCGACGAGGACAAGCTGGGTGACGCGCTCGGCAAGCTGCTCGAGGCCGATCCTGCCCTGCTCCTCGAACGCAACCCCGACACGCACGAGACCGTGCTGTGGGGCATGGGGCACGTGCATCTCGAGATCGCCATCAACGTCCTCAAGGAGCGTTACGGCGTCGAGGTCGACGCCCGCACGCCGTCGGTCGCGTACCGCGAGACGATCACGGGCAAGGGCGACGCGCGCTACCGTCACAAGAAGCAGACGGGCGGCGCCGGTCAGTTCGCCGAGGTGGCGCTGAGGGTCGAGCCGCTCCCGCGCGGCAGCGGGTTCGAGTTCGAGTGGGCCGTCGTCGGCGGGACCATCCCCAGCCAGTTCCAGACCTCGTGCGAGAAGGGCGTGAGGGCGGCCCTCGACGCAGGCGTTCTCGGCGGGTTCCCCGTGCAGGACGTCAAGGCGATCGTGTACGACGGCAAGGACCACCCTGTCGACTCGAAGGACGTGGCGTTCCAGGTCGCCGCCTCGCACGCGTTCAAGGAGGCGATGCAGCAGGCGCGCCCCGTGCTGCTCGAGCCGGTCATGCTCGTCAAGGTGCGCGTCCCCGACCGGTTCACGGGCGACATCATCTCCGACCTCAACACCAGACGCGGTCGCATCCTCGGCATGGATTCTGAAGGCTCGGTCAGTGTGGTCAGCGCACATGTGCCGATGTCCGAGATCCAGTCGTACTCAGCCGACCTGCGTTCCATGACCGGCGGCAGGGGAGCGTACTCGCTGAAGTTCGACCGCAGCGACGACGTGCCGCAGAACGTCGCCGATCGCGTGCTCGCCGACCGCAAGCAGGCCGCGACCTGACTCGCGGGCGCCGGTAGTCAGGGGCGGCATGCGGGTGCGTGGCGGCTCGGTGTCAGGACGACGCGTCCCCACCGTGCTGCGGAGATGGGCGTTCGACTGATAGCCGACTGATAGTCGGCCGCTAGGGTCTTCCTCGACGCGACGTACCGGTTCGTGACTGGTCGCGACCGTCGCGAACACCGAGGAGGACGAATGAGACCGAGCAGAAGAACGCTCCGCTCCCTGCGAGCGCTGGCGCCTGCGTGCGCCGCCGTGCTCATGTTCGCTGCATGCGGAGGTCCGACAGGTCCGAACCCACCACCTCCGCCGGACGACTCGGTGGCCGACACGTTGGCGGCGCTTGGTGTCGACACCGACCCGTCGCCGCGCCTTGCTCCCGACGGCAGCACGCTCGATGGCGACTCCGCGCCGTTGGGGGCCGCGGCATCGTACGGCGATCCCGAGGAGTTCAGCGACGACAGCGCAGCCAACGCCAGCGTCGAGTTGGTCATCGCCAGGAACTACTTCGATCACGACACGTTGCATGTCGAGGAGATCGTCGGAGCCGACGTCACCTCAGGCGGCAGCATCGACATGGGGACCGTGTCGGTCCTCGAGGACCTCAGCACGGGCAACGAGTGGGTGACACCGGTCGATGACGACACGAACCAGTTCCTGAGCCTGCGCGACATCGCGGCAGGCGACCTCGACGGCGACGGCTTCGACGAGATCGCAGCCGTGTACGTCGACGCGGACGACCTCGTCCTCAGGCTCCGCGTCTTCGAGGACGACGCGGCCGGGTACACGGCCGGCACGACCTCGTTGGCGTCGGGAGCCGACATCCTCGGCGTCAAGCTCGTCGCGCTCGACGACGACGGGGACGGCAGCGCCGACCTCGTCGTGGCGCTGTCGTACGACGACCGCGTGGACATCGTGCCCATAGCTCGCGGGTCGGGAGGCTACGACCTCGACGACACAGGACTGATCAGCCTGGCACAGGACCTGACTGGTTCGACCATGTACGTCCGCATGTCTGCCGGTCAGCTCGACTACGACAACGGTCTCGAGCTGGCCGTGGTGGTCAACGAAGCCATCGTCAACGGCTCGAGCTCGAGCGGCACAGCGACGCTTCACGTGTTCGATGACGCGGGCGCGGGTCGCGCCGTGTTGTCGACACGGTCCATCCAGGCGAACCTCGCGGGCGTGGTGGCTGCTGCAGCGGCCGACGTCGCGCTCGACGACATCGACGGCGACGGTCTCGACGAGGTCGTGGTCGCCGGCGCCACCAACCTCGCGTGGCACTGCGACGACGACTTCAGCGCGCTGCTGATCGCGTACGACGACGCCGTCAACGACCTCGACCAGCTCGGGGCTGCCGAGGAGGAGCTCAGCTACAACAACTGCCCTGCCTTCAACTCGTGGAAACGGTTCTTCGTGTTCGTGGCCACCCCCGACCTTGACGGTGACGGCGTCAGCGAGATCGCGGCCAACCAGTCGATCTTCCACGACTTCGCGGCCTACCCGCCGTTCACGCCCTACGAGGACGTCGCCTTGCTGCCACGGTTGTTCCTGTATGACAACGACGACGTCGGCCAGTACCTCAGCGTCGCGACCACGGCCATGGTGGCGGGTGACGTCACCGGTGACGGCCGCGAGGACCTGATGGTGTACCACCAGAACCGCACGACCATGGAGGTGTGGGGGCTCTCCGCCATCGCGACCGTCGGACCGAACGACAACGGTTGGGCGCAACTGAGTCAGGTCGCCACGCCAGGGCAGCACGGCTCGCAGGCGACCGCGCGGCCGCTGCTCGTCACCGCCAACCTCGACACCGACGGCCCCATGCTCAAGTACGGAGCAGGTAGTTACGAGCTGGTGTTCACCGAACCGATCCTCATCGCGGCGCTGGCAGCGCCGCCCTGCCAGCAGGGCATCGCCCAGAACGTCGGCGCGTGCGTCACGAAGTTCGGACAGGGCAGCAGTCAGACCGTCGACGCGTCGTTGTCGGTGACGATCAAGGCGAGCGTCACGGCGGGCATCGAGTCCTCCACCAACGTCCCGTTCGTGGGCGACTTCGGCGCCAGCATGAAGAAGACGGTCACGGTGGAGGCCAGCGCGTGGGCCGGTGTGGCCTACACGATCGAGAAGACCATCACCTTCTCGACCGGCGCGTTGGAGGACGGCGTGGTGTTCACCTCCGTGCCGTACGACATCTACCGCTACGACATCCTGTCGCACCCCGAACCCGAACTGGTCGGCAAGCAGGTCGTGATCCGGATCCCGCGGGAGCCCATCACCATGATCGCCGAACGCGAGTTCTTCAACCAGGCGCTCGGTGAGGGTGGACCGGCGATCGGCAGCAACGTCTTCGACCACACACCGGGCGACGTCGACAGCTACCCGACCTCCACCCGCAAGGGTTCACTGCTCGCCCAGCACGGCGGCATCCAGTTCGGGCCGGCCGGAGTCGGGCAGGGCGCGGGCGACACCGAGTTGTCCATCGCCGTCTCAGACGAGATCAGCGCAGGCGGATCGCTCGGCATCTCGTACGAGAAGACCGTCGAGGCGACAGCAGGAGTCGTCATGGGTGGCTTCTCCATCGGGTACGGAGCAGAGGCTTCACTGTCCATGACCAGCGGCAGCCAGACGACCTACACCGGCACCGTCGGCAGCATCTCGGCGGCAGACTACGCAGCCAACGCCTACGAGTGGGGCATCTTCACGTACGTGCAGAGCGTCGGGGGGCAAGAGGTCGAGGTCATCAACTACTGGGTCGAGTGACGGCCCGCGGGCGTGAAGCTCGCGCAGACCCCCGACGTCGGCGCCGCGGTCGAGGAGCGCCACGGAAGGTACTTCCTCGCGCTCGCGCAAGACGCCGACAGGCGTTTGGACTCGGCCGAACAGGCGGC
>Ga0123332_1005321_pt1 | contig 10929 bp, 8 predicted proteins | sample BioC12SIPDNA_4_FD_89958 | JGI IMG/M metagenome (GOLD analysis project Ga0123332, IMG submission 89958) | Anaerobic biogas reactor microbial communites from Washington, USA - Biogas_R2_A C12 SIP DNA | ecosystem: Engineered > Bioreactor > Anaerobic > Unclassified | place: Washington, USA... | reverse complement strand
CTACCGGGGTGATGCGTACGAGTTCCACAACCGGCTGGGGCCGGTGACGCGCGGGCGGCCGGCGACGGGGACGCTGCGGACGGTGGAGGCGTAGCAGGATGGCCGACTGGGTCGTGGGCGTCGATCTGGGCGCGACGAAGACCGCGCTGGGGCTCATCGGGCCGGACGGGCGGATCGTGGCGCGCGAACGGATGCCGACGGAGGCGGAGCGGGGCCCGGACGACCTGGTCGAGCGGATCGCGGCGGGTGTGGCAGCGCTGACGGGCGCGGCGCCGGACGGCGGGCGCATCGCGGCGCTGGGTATCTGCAGCCCCGGGCCGGTCGACCACGAGCGCGGGCTGCTGGTCGACCCGCCGAACCTGCAGGGGCTCCACGGCGCGCCGCTGCGGACGATGCTGTCGGAGCGGCTGGGTCTGCCGGTGGCGCTGGAACACGACGCCAAGGCCGCGGCGCTGGGCGAGTTCCACTACGGCGCCGGCCGCGGTGAGCGGAGCATGGTCTACGTCGTCGTCGGGACGGGCGTCGGCGCGGCGATCATCATCGACGGGCGACTCTACCGCGGGCTGCGCAACAGCGCCGGCGAGATCGGCCACACGACACTGGATCCCGAGGGCGAGCTCTGCGCGTGCGGGTCGCGCGGCTGTGTCGAGACCTACCTGGCGGGCCCGTGGCTGGCCCGCCGCTACACCGCCGCCCGCCGGGCGAGCGGACTGGCCGATCCGCAGGAACCGGTCACCGGCGAATGGGTGGCGCGGCACGCGTCGGGCGACGACGTGCTGGCGCGCCAGGTGCTGGAGGACGCCGGCCGGGCATTGGGCGTCGCCGTGGCGACGATGGCCATGGTACTGGACATCGAGCTGTTCGTGATCGGCAGCAGCGTGGCGCGGGCGGGCGACCTCCTGTTGGACCCGGCGCGGCGGATGATGCCGGCGTGCTGCTACAGATCGGTCGGCTGCCGCGTTCGCATCGCGCCGACGGTTCTGTGGGACGACGGCCCGATCCTGGGCAGCGGCTGGCTGGCGCGCACGGCGCTGGCGGGATGAGCGATCGATGACGGGAGCGGTGACGCTGGCTGAGCTGAGGGCGCGACCCGAGCGCGCGTTTCCCCGCGAGGCGTGGGCGGACACCCGGCCCGATGAGGGGGCGGCGCGGATCCGGGCCAAGCTGCTGGCCGACGAGCGGCGCATCGACGTCGAGCGCGCGCGCATCACGACCGAGAGCTACCGGGCGACGGAGGGGCAGCCGATGCCGGTGCGCCGGGCTCAAATGCTGCTGGACCTGGCGCGCGGGCTGAGCATCGACATCGGGCCGGACGAACTGGTGGTGGGCAATCGCTCGCTGCTCCCGCGCATGGGCGTGATCGCGCCGGAGGGCGCGGTGCGCTGGGTCGACGACGAGCTCGAGACCCTGCCGACGCGGCCGCAGGATCGCTTCAACATCCGCCCCGAGGAGATCGGCGAGCTGCGCGACGAGATCTTCCCGTACTGGCAGGGGCGGACGCTGGAGGACCTGGCGGCGGCGCGGCTGCCGGAGGACGTGCGGCAGGCGGCGGCGGCGCGGGTGTTCGGGCTCAACCAGACCGACCATGCGCAGGGCCACATTCTGCCCGACGTCGCGACCTGGCTGCGTCTGGGCGTCGACGGGCTGCGACGGCGGGTTGGGCGGGCCCAGGCGCGGGCAGGCGGCGGGACCGCGGAGCAGTGGGCCCACTACCGGGCCGCGGCGATCGCGCTCGACGCCGCCGAGACGTTCATGGCGCGCTACGCGCGATTGGCCGCTGCGCGTGCAGTAGCCGCGTCCGATACCGCGCGTGCAGCAGCCGCGTCCGATCCCGCGCGTGCAGCAGCCGCGTCCGATCCTGCGCGTGCAGCAGCCGCGTCCGATCCTGCGCGTGCAGCAGCCGCGTCCGGTCCCGCGCGGGCAGCAGCCGCGTCCGATTTCGCGCGGGCGGGCGAGCTGACGCGACTCGCCGAGACGTGCGCGTGGGTGTCGCGCCATCCCCCGCGGGACTTCGCCGAGGCGGTGCAGGCGCTGTGGTTCCTGTTCGTCCTGCTGCAGATGGAGTCGAATGCCAGCAGCTTCTCGCCGGGCCGGCTCGACCAGTACCTGCTGCCCTACCTGGAGCGCGACCTGGCGGCGGGGCGGCTGACGCTGGAGGCGGCGCAGGCGCTGCTGAATCACCTGTGGCTGAAGTTCAACCAGATCGTCCTGTTGCGGAGCAGCAGCAGCGCGCGGTACTTCGCCGGCTTCCCCATCGGTTTCAACATCGTGCTGGGCGGGCAGTCGCCCGACGGCGGCGACGCGACCAACTTCCTGAGCTACATGGCGCTGCGGGCGCAGGTCGACGTCGGCATGACGCAGCCCAACCTGTCGATCCGCATCCACGGGGAGAGCCCGGAGGAGTTCCTGAAGACGGCGGCGTACGTCATCAGCCGCGGCAGTGGCATGCCGCAGGTCTTCAACGACGAGGTCATCATCCCGGGCCAGCGGCGCCGGGGGATCGACGCGCGCGACGCGCTCAACTACGCGGTCGTCGGGTGCGTCGAGCTGTCGACGCCGGGGCGGGCGCTGGGGTGGAGCGACGCCGCGATGTTCAACATGACGCGGGTGTTGGAGCTGACGCTGTTTGGCGGGCGCGACCCGCAGTCCGGGCAGCGGGTGGGGCTGGAGACGCCGCCGCTGGACCGGATGGCGCGCTTCGAGGAGCTGGAGGCGGCCTACGACGCACAACTCGCTCACTTCGTCGACCTGATGGTGCGGGGCTGTGACGTGATCGACGGGATCCACGCGGAGGCGCTGCCGTCGCCGTTCCTGTCGCTGGTCATCGACGACTGCATCGAGCGCGGCGTCGACGTGACGGCCGGCGGCGCGCGCTACAACTTCTCGGGCGTGCAGGGCGTGCAGATCGCCAACGTGGCCGATAGCCTGGCGGCCGTGCGGCAGGCGGTCTTCGAGGCGCGCTGGGCGACCGGCGCGGAGCTTCTGACCGCGCTGCGGGACGATTTCGAGGGACACGAACCGCTGCGCCAGCGCCTCATCGGCCGCGCGCCCAAGTACGGCAACGACGACGACGCAGTCGACCGGTTGGCGGCGCGCTGGGCCCAGCGGTACTGCGAGCGGGTGGGGCGGCGCCGGACCGTGCGGGGCGGCGTCTATCAGCCGGGCTTCTACACCGTGTCCGCGCACGCGCCGATGGGCGCGCACGTCGGCGCGACGCCCGACGGCCGCCGCGCCGGGCAGCCGCTGGCCGACGGGGGCTTGTCGCCCTCGGCCGGACGGGACCGCCGGGGGCCGACCGCCGTGCTCCGCTCGGTCGGCAAGCTGAACCTCGAGCTGGCCTCGAACGGAACGCTGCTCAATATGAAGTTCCTGCCGTCGCTCCTGGAGGGCGACGAGGCGCTGGACAAGTTCGTGGCGCTGCTGCGTGCGTTCTGCCGGCTGCGCATCCCCCACGTGCAGTTCAACGTGGTGTCGGGCGCCACGCTGCGCGACGCGCAGGCGCGTCCGGCCGACTACCGCCATCTGGTCGTGCGGGTGGCCGGATATAGCGCCTATTTCACCGAGTTGGATCGGGACCTGCAGGACGAGATCATCAGCCGGACTGAGTTCGCGACATTCTAGACCCTGGGAGATGACCATGACGAAGAAACCTGTGGCTGTGCAACTGTGGACCGTGCGCCGCGAGATGGCCAGTGACCTGGCCGGGACGCTGGCGCGTATTGCCGAGACCGGCTACGCCGGCGTCGAGCTGTGGTTTCAGGAGGCGCCGCCGGTCGCCGAGCTGAAGGCGATCCTCGACGACACCGGCCTGAAGGCGATGGGCGCGCACGTGCCCTACCTGCAGCTCCGCGACCAGTTCGACGCCGTGGCCGAGTACCACGCCGCGCTGGGCAACACCGACCTGGCGATCCCCATCATCCCCGCCGATCTCCGGCAGAGCGCGGAGAACTGGCGCAAGCGCGTGGTCGAGATCGCCGAGATCGGCCGCAAGGCGAGGGACGCGGGGTTCCGCCTCTCGTACCACAACCACTCCGTCGAGTTGGAGGAGATGGTCGATGGACAGGAGGCGCACGACTTCATCTTCGAGTCGGTCGACGCCGACCTGCTCAAGGCGGAGCTGGATACGTTCTTCTTCGCCGAGATGGGCAAGGACCCCGTCGCCTACATCCGCCGCTACAGCGGCCGCGCCCCGCTCCTGCATGTCAAGGAGCTGTCCAAGACGCCGGAGGTCAGCCGCTCGACCGAGCTGGGCCAGGGCGTCATCGACTGGGACGGCGTCTTCGCGGCGGCCGAGGATGCCGGCGTCGAGTGGTACATCGTCGAGCAGAACTGCGAGCAACTGCCCGCGCTGGAGAGCATTCGGGTCAACCTCGACTTCCTCCGGTCGAAGGGCGTGGCCTGATCCGGGACTGGTCGTCGCCGCCGTCCACGCGCCGCACGCCGGGGTGTGGACCGGCGGCCTTAGATCGATCTAAACGAGGAGGTTGGCATGAGTGGTATCACAGCCGCGGTCGTCGGCACGGGGTTCATCGGGCCCGTGCACGCCGAGGCGTTGACGCGCATCGGCGTGCGGGTCGTCGGAATCCTGGGTTCGTCGCCGGCGAAGTCGGAGGCGGCGGCCGCGCAGCTCGGTTTGGAGACAGCGTACGCCCGGTTCGAGGACGTCCTGGCCGATGAGGCAGTGCAGGTGGTGCATCTGGCGACGCCCAACCGGCTGCACTTCGCGCAGGCCAGCGCGGCGCTCGCCGCGGGGAAGCACGTCATGTGCGAGAAGCCGCTGGCGATGAACTCCGACGAGTCGGGCAGGTTGGTGGAGCTGGCGCGCGCGTCGGGCCTGGCGGCCGGCGTCAACTACAACATCCGCTTCTACCCGCTCAACCTGGAGGCGCGCGACCTGGTCGCGCGGGGCGATCTGGGCGAGGTCTACACTATCTGCGGCAGCTACGTGCAGGACTGGCTGCTCTACCCCGAGGACTACAACTGGCGCGTCCTGGCTGAGGAGGGCGGCGAGCTGCGCGCCGTCGCCGACATCGGCACGCACTGGCTCGATCTGGTCCACGCGATCAGCGGGCTCGAGGTCGAGGCGGTCTGCGCGGACCTGCACACGATCCATCCCGTGCGGCAGCGGCCCATGGGCGAGGTTCAGACGTTCAAGGGCCAGGAGGCGGCGCCGGCGGCGACCGAGCCCATCGACATCACGACCGAAGACTACGGCTGCGTGATGCTGCGCTTCCGCCACGGCGCGCGGGGCTGTGTGTGGGTCTCGCAGGCGACGGCCGGCCGGAAGAACTGCCTGCGCTACGAGATCTCCGGGTCGCAGCGAGCGCTGGCCTGGTGCAGCGAGCGGCCCAACGAGCTGTGGATCGGGCGGCGCGACGGGCCCAACGAGAGCCTGATCCGCGACCCCGGGCTGGTGTCGGACGCGGCGCGGCGGTTCACCAACTACCCGGGCGGCCACAACGAGGGCTTCCCGGACACGTTCAAGCAGTTGTACCGGGCGTTCTACGACTACATCGCCGCGGGCGACCTCACGGCCGCCCCGACGTTCCCGACGTTCGAGGACGGCCATCGTGAGATTTTGTTGTGCGAGGCGATCCTGCGGAGCCATCGCGAGGGTCGCTGGGTGACGCTATCGACATTGTGAGGAGGTGGGTGATGAAACTCGGATTTGCCAGTGCGATTCTGCCGGACCTGTCGCTGGAGGAGGTCGTGGCCTTCGCCGCGGCCGAGGGGTTCGCGTGTGTGGAGCTGATGTGCTGGCCGAAGGGCAAGGCGGAGCGGCGGTACGCGGGTGTGACGCATATCGACGTGGCCGGCTTCTCGGCGGATGACGCGGCGCGCGTCAACGACGTGATGGCCGGCGCCGGCGTCGAGATCAGCGGCCTGGGGTACTACCCGAACCCGCTGGCCCCCGACCGGGCCGAGGCCCAGGTCTACATCGACCATATCCGGGCCGTGATCTCGGCCGCGGAGCTGCTGGGCGTCGGCGTGGTCAACACCTTCATCGGGCGCGACTGGACCCGGTCGGTCGACGACAACTGGCCGCGGTTCCGGGAGGTCTGGCCGCCGCTGGTGCAGTTTGCGGAGGACCACGGCGTGCGGATCGCCATCGAGAACTGCCCCATGCTGTTCACGAACGACGAGTGGCCGGGCGGCAAGAACCTGGCCTACGCGCCGGCCATCTGGCGGCGCATGTTCGAGGAGATCGAGAGCGCGAGCTTCGGGCTGAACTACGATCCGTCGCACCTGGTGTGGCAGCAGATGGACTACGTGAAGCCGCTGTGGGAGTTCGCCGGCCGGCTCTTCCACGTTCACGCGAAGGACGCGCGGGTCGACCGCGACCGGCTGGACGACGTGGGCGTTCTGGGGACGCCGCTCCAGTACCACACGCCGAAGCTGCCGGGCCTGGGCGACATCGATTGGGGGCGGTTCTACTCGGCGCTGACCGACGTGGGCTACGACGGCGCCGTCGCCATCGAGGTGGAGGATCGGGCGTACGAGGGGTCTCTGGAGGCGCGCAAGGCGTCGTTGGTTCAGAGCGGCCGGTACCTCAAGCAGTTCATGCCGTGACGGCGATGGGGAAAGACACGGTCTACGCCAGCGTCGACCTGGGCGGCACGAAGGTCGCGTGCGCGTTCGGCACGGCCGATGGCGAGATCCGGGCGCGGCGCAGCGTCGCCACCGAGTCGCACCGGGGGCCCGCGGGGGTGCTGGAGCGGATCGCCGGGTTGGTGAACGGGCTGGCGGCCGAGTCGGGCCTGCGGCCAGCCGCGGTGGGGATGGGCGTCCCCGGGCTGGCCGACATCCGCCGGGGCGTGACGCGGTTCCTACCGAACCTGCCCACGCAGTGGCGCGACGTGCCGGTGAGCGCGACGCTGGCGCCCCGGGTCGGCTGCCCGGTCCACATCCTGAACGACGTGCGGATGGCGACGCTGGGCGAGCTGACGGGCCGGGCGCGCGCGTCGGGCGGGCGCGGACGAGGGACGCTGGCCTTCTTCGCGCTGGGCACCGGCATCGGCGGCGGGGTGGCGATCGACGGCAGGCTGCGGCTGGGCCCGCTGGGCGCGGCGGGCGAGCTGGGCCACCAGACGATCGTGCCGGACGGGCCGCGCTGCGGGTGCGGCAACCGCGGGTGCCTGGAGACGCTGGCCAGCGGCCCGGCGATCGCGGCGAAGGGCGTGTGGCTTCTGCTGAGCGGCCGGGCGCCCCAGCTGTACGAGATCGTCGCGGGCGACGCGGGCCGGGTCACGCCGCGGGAGATGGCGCTGGCGGCCGAGGCGGGCGACGACGCGGTGCGCGAGGAGCTGGTGCGCGCCGCCGGCTACCTGGGCATCGCCGTGGCGAACGTGATCGTCGTGCTCCACCCGGACCTGGTCGTGCTGGGCGGCGGCGTGGCCGCCATCGGCCCGCTGCTGTTCGACACGGTGCGGGCGACGGTGCGCGAGCGGGTGCATATGTTTCCGCCGGACGACGTGCGCATCGAGCCATCGCTGCTGGGCGATCACGCGGGCACGCTGGGCGGCATCGTGCTGGCCTCTATGGGCGGGCTGACGGACTGAACGGACGGCGTCCCGCGCGGACCGTCGCGCGGGGCGCCTGACCGCCACATACATACTACGGACTCAAGGAGACTGGAATGGACTACACGTACGCGGATATCGCGAAGATGATCGACCATTCGCTGTTGAACCCCACGCTGACGGCCGACGAGCTGGACCGGGGGATCCAGACGGCGCTCGACTACAACGTCGCCAGCGTCTGCATCATGCCGTACTACCTGAAGGAATGCGCGCGGCGGCTGGCCGGGAGCACCGTGGCGGCGAGCACGACCATCGGCTTTCCGCACGGCGGCCACACGTCGGCCATCAAGCTGGCCGAGGCCGAGCGGGCGCTGGAGGACGGGTGTCAGGAACTGGACATGGTCGTCAACATCAGCCAGGCGCTGAGCGGGAACTGGGACTACGTGCGCGCTGACATCGGTTGCGTCGTCGACGTGGCGCACGCGGCCGGTCAGAGGGTCAAGGTCATCTTCGAGAACTGCTACCTGCAGGACGACCACAAGATCCGTCTATGCGAGATCTGCAGCGAGGTGGGCGCCGACTGGGTGAAGACGTCGACCGGGTACGGGACCGGGGGCGCGACGCACGAGGACCTGGCGCTGATGCGGAAGCACGCGGCGCCCGAGGTGCAGGTGAAGGCCGCGGGTGGGGTGCGGACGCTGGACGCGCTGCTGGCAGTGCGCGCGCTGGGTGTGACGCGCGTGGGCGCCAGCCGCACTGTCGAGATGCTGGACGAGTGTAAGGCCCGGCTGGGCATGTGAGACCGAAGCACGGGGCGGCGCCGGGCGTCGGACCCGGGGCCGCCGACCTCTGGAGGCGAGGCATGGGATTCGAGATACCCGTCGACCACGAACCGAGCGACATCCTGGCGTTGCGCGATGACATCATCTCGTCGCCGGTCACGGTGGCGCTCCACAAGGCGCGCGTCTTCACGCGCGTCTGGCAGGAGAACGAGGGCGCGCCGTGGATCGTGCTCAAGGCGATGGCGCTCCGCGCCTACTTCGAGACGGTCCCCCTCTACGTCCGGCCGGGCGACCGGCTAGCCGGGTCGATCAGCGAGAACCCGGGGGGCATGCCGGTGCACGTCGAGTTGGGCATCGCCGAGAACGCGCTGTACGGGAACGAGCGGCCCGAGCGCCGTGGGTATCTCGAGGGCGCTGTGCCGCCGGAGATCGTCGACTACTGGGCCGATCGGAACCTGAGCGGCCGCCATCGAGCCTACGCGCGCACGGTCGAGGGGCGCCAGATCGAGCGCGAGTCGACGCTGCCGTACAAGTTCATCTCCAACCAGGGGCACCTGAGCCCCAGCTACAGCGAGCTGCTGGCGAGCGGACTCGATGGGCTGCTGGAGCGCGTGCGCCAGCGGCGGACGGGCGAGACGGCGCCCGCGAGCCTGGAGTTCCTCACGGCGGCCGAGCACGCGCTGCTGGGATTGAGCGCCTGGATCGAGCGGTACGCCGAATTCCTGGCGGACGAGGCGGCGCGGTGCGCGGATGCCGGACGGCGCGCGGCGCTGGACGCCATGTCGGCCAACTGCGCGTGCGTCGCGCACGAGCCGCCGCAGACCTTCTGGCAGGCGATGCAGCTCGTCTGGTTCGCGCATCAGGCGATCCACATCGAGGGCCACGGCTACTCCTGCACGCCCGACCGGACCGATCAGATCCTGTACCGCTTCTACAGGACGGACCGTGAGGCGGGGCGGCTGACGGACGACGAGGCGCTGACGCTGTGCGAGAACTTCATCCTCAAGCAGCGGGACAACACGGTCTGGGGTGTGGAGCACAACCTGACGCAGGGGCTGGTCGTGAGCGGCTCGACGCCGGAGGGCGACGATCAGACGAACGAGCTATCGTGGATGTTCGTCGCGGCCAGCGGCGTGCTCTCGACGCCCGAGCCGCTGGTCTGGGTGCGCTGGCATCCGAACATCGACCGCGCCTTCTTCGACTTCTGCCTGGAGAACCTGGCCCGCACGACGTGTTTCCCGCTGATGATGAGCGATCTGGCCGTCCCCGATATGTTCATGCGGCTGGGCGTGTCGCGCGAGGACGCCTTCAACTACACGCCCGTCGGCTGCAACGAGCTGGGCATCCCCGGGAAGGCCTACTTCAATCCGGGCGCGTACGTCTCGTATCTGCTGGCGCTGGAGCAAGCGATCACCGAAGGGCGCGGCTACGATGGCGCGCGGACCCCGCTGCCGGGGACGCCGGAGGCGGACGAGATCGCCACGTTCGACGAGCTGATCGACGTCGTCGGGCGGTACATGCGCGCACAGGCGGCGGAGTCGTACGCGCGGGAGATGGGCGTGCTGTGGGCGCAGATGAACTGGGGGCAGACGCCGCTGACGTCCTGCTTCTTCGACGGGTGTATCGAGCGGGCGCGGGACCTGACAGCGGGCACGACGTACAACATCCTGTCGTGCGGCGGCGTCTTCTTCGCGAACATGGTCGACAGCCTGAGCGCGATCCGCGAGGTCGTGTACCGGCGGCGGCAGGCGACGCTGGCCGAGGTGGCCGAGGCGTGCGCCGCCAACTTCGAGGGCTATGGCGTGCTGCGACAGCGGCTGCTGCGGGCGCCGAAGCACGGCAACGACATCCGCGAGGTGGATGATCTGGTGGCGTTGGTGCAGCGGCTGCGGGATGAGCCGGTGCGCGAGATCTGCCGGGACCCGCGGGACGGCAGCCCGTTCGGCAACAGCCACGTCACGCGGTCGAGCGCCGTGCGCGTCGGGGCGGTCTGGCCGGCGACGCCCGATGGCCGGCTGGCGGGCGCGCCGCTGGCGAGCTCGGTGGCGGCGGCGTGCGGGACCGAGGCGCAGGGGCCGACGGCCGTGCTCAACTCGATCGTGCAGCTCGATGCAGTGAGGAGCTGGCAGAGCGGCTACAACGTCAACATGCGGTTCCAGCCGAAGCTGCTGCGGGACCGGGAGGATCGCGAGAAGGTTCACGCGCTGCTCGCCGGGTACTTCATGATGGGCGGGCAGGAGATGCAGATCAACTGCGTCGACAGCGAGATGCTGAAGGACGCGCAGGCGCACCCGGAGCGCTACCGGGATCTGGTGGTGCGGGTGGCGGGGTTCTCGGAGTACTTCGTGGCGCTGAGCCGCGACATGCAGGACGAGCTGATCGCGCGAACTGAGCACACGGTGTGAATTGGCGCGCCGCGGATGAGTTGCATCGCGGCGCAGCATCGTGTGATCTGGGGCTGAATAGGGGCTGTGGGCAAGCGTCAATGATGGTGAAGAAATCCCCAGAAGCGCCGGGATAGAAGTCCCCACCGCGTGCGTCAGGTTGCGGGTAGACTGTCGCCGGCGGATACCGCGTCGCCCCCAGGGCCAGCGATGGACAGTCCAGGTGTAGGGGCAGGGCATTCG
>Ga0123332_1005320_pt1 | contig 10931 bp, 13 predicted proteins | sample BioC12SIPDNA_4_FD_89958 | JGI IMG/M metagenome (GOLD analysis project Ga0123332, IMG submission 89958) | Anaerobic biogas reactor microbial communites from Washington, USA - Biogas_R2_A C12 SIP DNA | ecosystem: Engineered > Bioreactor > Anaerobic > Unclassified | place: Washington, USA... | reverse complement strand
GCGCAGGGCGCGCCCGAGCGTGAGCCAGCCGGCCGCGCAGGGCGCTCTCATCTGACATACTTGGCCCGATGCTGACCGCGATCACGTTCGCACTGATACTCACTAGCGCCGTCGTCGTGCACGAGTTGGCGCACTACCTCAACGCCCGCTCGGTGGGCATCGAGGTACGCGCCTTCAGCGTCGGACTCGGCCCTGTCATCGCCCGGAAACGCTGGCGCGGCACCGAGTGGAGGCTCAGCCTCTTGCCACTCGGTGGCTACGTCGACCTCCCCGGCATGGCTCCCAAGGTCGCCGAGGACGGCACCCTGTCCCACGCCGACGAAGGCATGGCGACGAAGGGCCTTGGAGCGAAGCTGTGGGTCCTCGTCGGCGGCGTGATAGCCAACTACCTCCTCGGGTCGGTGCTGCTCGCGTACGCCATCAGCCTGCAACCCAGCTACCAGGAGATCGTCACCGGCCAGAGCGTGACGGTGCACGGCTCGGAGGTCTCGCTCGTCACCCCGGGCTCGGCGGCCGAGGCACTGGGCGTGCGCGCGGGCGACCGCATCCTCAGCGTCAACGGCATCGAGGCGCCTGCGCCCGATCAGGTCGTCGAGCAGGTACGCACCGCCGACGGCCTCGCCCTCGTCGTCGCGCGCGACGGCTCGACCCTCGAGCTGACGACGCCGTGGCCGCCTCCCGGCGCCGACGCGCCACTGCTCGGCATCCAGATCGCACCAATCGTCGACACGGTCCCGTTCCTGCGGGCGCTGCCGCAGGCGGCCGCCTTCGGTGTCCGCGTCATCCCCGACATGGTCAAGGGCTTCGTCTCGGGGTTCGCGTCAGCGGTCCGCGGCACCGACAACCAGGACGTGGCCGGACCGGTCGGGATGGTCACGATGGTGAACCAGGCGACCCAGGTCGGCCTCGCCCCCGTCGTGCTGTTGGCTGCCGTCATCAACTTCTCCCTCTCCGTCTTCAACCTGCTGCCGATCCCAGGGCTGGACGGCGGCAGGATGCTCCTCGCGACCGTCGTCGCTCTGCGCGGCAAGCCGTTCAGGCCCGGGCAAGAGGAACAGCTGCACTTCTTCGGCGTCATGGCCGTGCTGGCACTCATCGTGCTGATTACGTTCCGTGAGCTCGGCGCCCTCTTCACCGGCTGACGGTCTTCACACGGGACCGGTCGCGAGCCACGGCGAGCGCCGCGCCGGGCAGGACTCTGGCCCGGATCGCGGCTCACGCCACGTCGCTCCGACGGTCGCGGTCCTCATCCCCGCCTACGACGAACAAGACACCATCGGCACGGTCGTCGCCACCGCGCTCGCGAGCCAAGTGGGGACCGTCGTCGTCATCGACGACGGTTCTCGTGACGCTACGTCGGTCACGGCCAAGGCGGCGGGGGCCGACGTGGTGCGTCTGCCCGTCAACCGGGGCAAGGGCGGCGCGCTGTGGGCGGGCGCCCACCACGTCGACAGCGAGGTCGTGGTGCTGCTCGACGCCGACCTCGTCGGCTTGAGACCCGAGCACGTCACGGCACTCGCGGCACCCGTCCTGAACGGCCGGGCCGACATGACGCGCGGCACGTTCAAGGGTGGACGTCTCAGCACCAGCCTCGCCCAGCGCGCGACCCCTCAGCTCAACGGCCAACGGGCGCTGCGGCGTGAGGCGCTGCTCGACGTCCCCGGCCTCGCGGAGAGCCGGTACGGCGTCGAGGTGGCCATCACGAAGCACGCACGGGCCGAAGGTTGGCGCCTCGTCGAGGTGCCCATGTGGGGCGTCACGCAGGTGATGAAGGAGGAGAAGCGTGGGCTGCTGGCCGGCATCGGTGTGCGGCTGAGGATGTACGGCGACATCCTCGTCGAGCTGCTGCGCGGCACGCGCAGGTGACGGCCCGCGTGGCCGTCCGTCACTCCTGTTGCAACCGCGACTCGATGGCGCGCGCGTGCGCCTCGAGCCCCTCCGCCCGCGCGAGCAGTGCTGCGCTCGGCCCGACCTCGGCGACGAACGACGCGTCCACCTCGAGGAACGGGATCACCTTCTGGAAGTCCCTGAGGTTGACGAAGCTCGCGAACCGCGCCGTGCCGCCCGTCGGCATGACGTGGCTGGGACCGGCGAGGTAGTCACCCAGGGCCTCGAGGCTGTGCTCGCCGATGAAGATCCCACCCGCGTTGACGATGCCGCGCGCGACCGTCCTCGCGTCCTCTACCAGCAGGCACGCGTGCTCGGGCGCGAACGCGTTGAGGACCGCGAGACCTTCCTCGACGTCGGCGACGTGCACCACCACTCCCCTGTCCGCAAGCGACGCGAGGGCTGTCGCCGCGGTAGGCAGGTCGGCCGCTGCCTGCTCGATCTCGGCGAGGACCGCCCCGGCCAGCTCGCGGCTGGTCGTGACGAGGACAGGCTGAGCGCCGTCGTGCTCCGCCTGCGCCAGCAGGTCGGCGATGACGTGACGGACCGACGCGCTGTCATCGGCGAGCACCAGCGTCTCGGTGGGGCCGGCGAGCGCCTCGATGCCGACCACGCCGAACAGGCGGCGCTTCGCTGCCGTGACGTAGCGGTTGCCTGGCCCGACCACCTTGTCGACACGCTGCACGCTCCGTGTGCCGAGCGCGAGAGCGGCGATGGCCTGCGCCCCTCCCGCCAGCACGACGCTCTCGAGGCCGAGAGCCGTAGCGACGTACGCCACCTCGTCTGGGACCGAGCCGGTGCGGTCGGGAGGCGTCGCTGCGACGATCCGATCGACTCCCGCGACCTTCGCGGGCACCGCCGTCATGACCAGGCTGCTGAACAGCGGCGCCGTGCCACCAGGCACGTAACAGCCGACGCTGGCGAGGGGCGTCACGATCTGCCCGAGCCGGACACCCCGCGCCGTCGTCTCGAACCCATGTTCCCGCTGCGCTTCGTAGAACGCCGTCACCCTGCTGATGGCGAGGTCGATGGCGGCTGCCAGCGCGGCAGGCACCCGCTCCGCGCGCCGCAGCAGTTCGGCAGCGGGGACCTCGACCGCGTCGAGCCGCGCACCGTCGAAGCGCTGCGTCAGCTCCAGGAGCGCGTCGTCGCCGCGCTCCGCGACCTGGTCGATGATGTCCGCGACGGCCGCGTCGACCTCAGCATCGAACCCGCCGACGGCGCGACGCTCCTCACACCAGGCCAGCGCGGCCTGCACACCCTCTATGACCTTCATGCGTACCCCTCGCTCACGTCGCGACGCAGCCGGAAGGCGTCGCGGCTAGCGGGACGGTACCATCGGAGCGTGAACGACCGAGGCGGAACCAAGCCACTGAGGGTCATCTGGCGTGCCCGCGAGACGGCCGCCGCGCTCGACGAGCTCCTCGCGGCCGGCGGCGTGCCGAGCGGCATCGACGTGAGACTGTTGACCGATCTCGCAGCAGCCGAGCTCGAGAAGGACTGGGCCGACGCCCTGGTCGACCCCAGCGGGCGCGAATCGCTCCTCGACGGCGCGAACCTGCGCACCGTCGTCGTGCCGTACGCCGGCGTGCCTGACAGGCTGCGCCGCGCCGCGCTGGAGCGGCGGCACCTCACCGTGCGCAACTCGCACTACAACGGGACGATGGTGGCTCAGCACGCGGCCGCGCTGCTGCTGGCCGTCGCCAACCGCGTCGTGTATGCGGACGGGTTGTTGAGGGAAGGGAACTGGGGCGACAAGGGCGAGGCGCACAACCTCGGCGTGAACCTGGTCGGCAAGCGGGCGCTCCTGCTCGGGTACGGCACCATCGGCCGCGCGCTCGGCCCCATCCTCAGGAGCCTGGGGCTCGACGTGACCGCGTTCACGAGGAGCGGCAGGGCCCCGGACGGCGTCACGGTGGTCGGCCCGGACGGTTGGCGCACTGCCCTGGGGACGGCCGACGTCGTCGTCTCCAGCCTGCCTGCGACCCCCGAGACGATCGGGCTGGTCGGTGAGGCGGAGCTGGCGGCCATGCCGCGAGGCGCCATCGTCGTCAACGTCGGCCGCGGTCCCGTCATCGACGAGGGAGCCCTCTACCGCGCGTTGCGCTCAGGCCATCTGTTCGGCGCCGGTCTCGACGTGTGGTACCGCTACCCTGAGGACCGCGCGGGCCGCGCCGAGACGCTGCCCGCCAGCGAGCCGTTCCACCGACTCGACTCGGTCGTGATGAGCCCGCACCGCGCCGACGAGGTGAGCGGGTGGCAGCGTCATGCCGTCGCCGACGTCCTCGAGACGCTCCAAGACGTCCTGCGGGGCGGGCGCCGCAACGTCGTCGACCTGGTCGGCGGCTACTGACACGGCAGCGGCACCACCGGGTCGGTAGTGCCGCTGCAACAACGTGTGACTGGGTTCGAAACTAGGCGCTCTTGGCACGCTCCACGAGCGCCTTGAAGGCGCTCGGCTCGCGGACCGCGAGGTCGGCGAGCACCTTGCGGTCGAGGGTCACGCCTGCACGGCGCAGGCCCGCCACGAACTTGGAATAGCTGAGGCCCTCCTGGCGGGACGCCGCGTTGATGCGGGCGATCCACAACCGACGGAACTCGGACTTCTTGTCGCGGCGGTCACGGTACGAGTAGTCAGCGGCGTTGAGCAGCGTCTGCTGGGCGATGCGGACGCTCTTGGAGCGTGCACCCCAGTAGCCCTTGGCTCGCTTGAGTATCTTCGAGTGACGACGACGGCGGACGATCCCGGTCTTGGCGCGTGGCATTGTCTACCCCCTCACTCGTACGGCAGCAGCGCCGTGATGCGCTTGGTGTCTGCCTCTGAGACGACGAGGTCGGTCCTGCCCTGCCGTATCTTGCGGCCTGACTTCTTGAAGTTCAGGTGCCGCTTCCCGGAGCGCATCGCCTTGACCTTACCTCGCCCTGTGATCTTGACACGGGCTTTGGTGCCCTTATGGGTCTTGAGTTTCGGCATCGCTCTCTCTCCTCGCCTGCGCAGCTTCCTGCTGCGTCAGGCAGCCCGAACCGCGGCTGTCCGCGGCCTGGGTTCTGACGGTGACGTGGGCTAGAGCCTCACGAACTAACTAAGGTATCAGATTCAGCCTTCTCCGGTACGACATTGGGACGCAGGATCATGTTCATGTCCATCCCCGCGATGGACGGGGCCGAGTCCATGACAGCCAACGATGAGACGTCGGCCGCCACGCGGTTGAGGATCCCCTGGCCCAGTTCGGGGTGGGTGCGCTCGCGACCGCGGAACATGATGGTCACCTTGACCTTGTGACCCGCCTTCAGGAACCGGCGAATGTGGTTGACCTTCGTCTCGTAATCGTGGTCGTCGATCTTGACCCTGAACTTGATCGACTTCATCTCCTGTTGCCTGGAGCGCTTGCGCGCCTCTTTCGTCTGCTGCTGCAGCTCGAACCGGTACTTGCCGTAATCGAGCAGCTTGGCTACGGGCGGCTGCGCCGCCTCTCCGACCAGGACGAGATCGAGGTCTTCCTCTCGGGCGCGACGCAATGCGTCTCTCGTTTCGACGATGCCGACCTGTTGGCCGTCGGCCGCGATCAGCCGCACTTGGCGCACCCTGATCTGCTCATTCACCTTCAGTTCTTTCGCTATGAACTCCACCTCCACGTGGTTTGATACGTGACGCAGTCGGGCGTACCCGCCTGCGTGCACAGCGCTGAAGTGTAGCAGATGAAGCGTGGTAGTACCAAAGTCGTCTGCCTAGCGCGGTAGCGTGGATGCCCATGCGTCTGAACCTCGCGTACTCTCCCTGCCCCAACGACACCTTCATCTTCCATGCCATCGCCGAGGGGAAGGTCGCGTCGGGCGGTTTCGAGTTCGACATCCGGCTCGCCGACATCGAGGCGCTCAACGAGCTCGCCGCGACGGGTGCCGCCGACGTCGTGAAGGTCAGTTACGCAGCGTACGGCCACATCGCGAACGACTACGTCCTCCTGCGGTCGGGGGGAGCGCTTGGCCGCGGCGTGGGCCCTCTCATCGTGGCTCGCGACCCGCACCTCGACCTCGCCGGCACGCGTGTCGCCATCCCGGGCGGACGCACGACGGCCAACCTGCTGCTGCGCCTCCTGCGCACCGACCTGGAGCTGGTCGAGATGCGCTACGACCAGATCATGCCCGCCGTCGCCGACGGCCGCGTCGCTGCAGGGCTCATCATCCACGAGAGCCGGTTCACGTACATGGACCACGGGCTGCACAGCTTGCTCGACCTCGGCGCGTGGTGGGAGGACGAGGTCGGTCACCTGGTGCCGCTCGGCGCCATCGTCGCGAAGCGCTCGCTCGGGCCCGAGGTCCATGCCGCGCTGACAGAACTGATACGGACGAGCCTGCTGCACGCCACTGCCGACCCTGCGTCTGCGGGTGACTACGTCGCGCGGCACGCGCAGGAGATGTCGCCCGACGTCAGACAGCGTCACATCGACCTGTACGTGAACGAGTACTCGCTCGACGTGGGGTCGGAGGGCGAGGCCGCCGTGCGGGAGCTGTTGGCACGGGCAGTCGCGCGGGGGCTGTTCGCGCCGCTCGAGTGCGCGCCGTTCGCCCAAGCGCCCGAGCCGGTGCGCCGTGCCGGGCCGAACGTCCCCGACCACGCGCCCTCGGCAGAGGTAGTCTGAGGCATGGTCACGTATACCGTCGGCGCCGAGGTGCTCTTCGACGGGCGCCGGTACGTCATCACGTCGTTGCAGAACAGGGAGCCGTACACGGTGCGGCTCCTCGCGACCACCCCTGACGGGCCCGAGGTCCGCATGGCACGCGTGGGGGACCTCGAGAAGATCAAGAGCTACACCGAACCGAGGCACGACACCGGCTCGGCCTGAACCCTGTCACGCCCGCCGCACCGCGGCTACCAGCTCCCGACCAAGCGCGAGACCGTCGCGCACCGCGCTGTCGTACGTGGGACCGGCGCCGCCCGAGCCGCTCGGCGAGCCCTCGATGCATGCACCGGCAGCCCACAGGCGCCCGACCCGCGCCAGTCGGGCGGAGTCGCTGGTGAGCCTCTCCGCTGCCGCGAGGACGGCCGTGTCGACCGTGTAACCCAGGGAACCGCCCACCGGTTCAGCGACGAAGCGTGCGTCGACGAAGGCGAACCCCGCGCCCGCCAGCCAGTGGTAGAGGTCGTCGTAGGCCATCTCGCTCAAGCGACCCTGCGTCTCCGTCACCGCTCCGCTGGTGAGGCGCGCCCGCAGGAAGCTCCCGACGCACAGCGCGGTGTGCGAGCCGAGGCGGTCGACGCCCTCCCACGTCCCGATGCCGACGGCGGCTCCGGCGTCATCGACGAGCACGGTCGACGCGGTCGATTGCAGCAGGTGCACGTTCGACCGCGCCTCGAGCGCGTACTTCACCGCCCTGTGCAGGTCCCAACTCCGGACTCGACCGTCGACGGTCCCGCCGACGGACGCCATCAGGCTCCCCTCCGGCGGCGTGATGAGGGCCGAGTCGTGGGCGAGGGTGTAGACGGTGTCGAGACTGGTCGTGACGAGCACGACGTCGAGGTCGTTCGACGAGCACAGCCATGCAGCTTCGCAGCCGGCGATGCCGGCTCCGACGATGACGACGTCAGCTGCCGAGGACACCGGTCAACAGAGGCTTGCGCCGACCGCCTGCGCGCACGACGACGTGCTTCCCCGCAGCCGTGCGCTGGTAGATGAGGACGCCCGTCCTCGCGCCGAGCATCGGCACGGTCTCGGCCGAGTCGAACAGGATGCGAAGGTGCAGGGGCAGCTCGGACTTGAGGAACCCGTACTCGTACCTGCGGTCGTCGGCGACGCGGTAGCCGAGGAAGACGTCGTTCGGGTCCTCACCGTCGTAGACGCACACGAGGGACTGCGCCTCCTCCGCCCTGTAGTGGGCGACGGCCTCCCACACGACGGCTCGCGCCTCGAACTCGTCGACCGTCGAGACCTCGGCTCGTGCGCTGTCGCCGAAGAACGCCATCGGGAACCGCTTCGACTGCGTGTAGAACCCGTTCTTGCCTACCCGCAGCGTGATGACGTCGTTGTCGTACGACCGGCCCCTCACGCTGCTCTTGAAGTGCGAGATGGCGAGGCCGAACCTGCGGTCGTGCACGTCGAACATGTCACCGAGCCCGGGGTCGAGCAGGGCGGCGTCGGTGTTGATCTCGAAGTCGGCAGCAGGCTCAGGAGCGATGCGGCCCGGGACGATGCCTGGCGTCAGCTCTTCTCTCACCGCACGCCTCCTGCAGCCTGGGCCGCTGCGGTGAGCGGCGCGCCACCGGTGAGCGCGGCGGGCTCGGTGCGAGGTGCGTGAGCCACGTGCATGGCGGAGATCCCGAAGGTCTGGAGCCGGTACGAGACACCTTCGAGGCCGGCCGCCGTCATCTGAGCGGCCAGTTCGTCGGGGGTCATGAAGGAGATGACGGACGCTGGGAGGTACGCGTACGCGCTGCGTCGACCCGACACGAGTCCGCCAAGCCGCGGCAGGACGCGCGTGAAGTAGAGGCTGAACGCCCGGCCCATGAGACCCGGTCCCGGAGGCGGGAACTCGAGCACCACCAGGCGACCTCCCGGTTTGAGCACGCGCGTGAACTCCCGCAGACCGGCTGCGGGATCGGCGAAGTTCCGCAACCCGTAGGCGATCGTGACGGCGTCGAAGCTGGCGTCCTCGTACGGTAGAGCCGTCCCGTCAGCCACCTCGAGCTCCACGTCGAGCTTGGAACGCTCCACCGCCCTCCGTGCGACCTCGAGCATCGGCTCGGCGAAGTCGACCCCGACGACCCTGCACGCTCGACACAGGCGTTTGATGGTCAGAGCCAGCTTGCCCGTACCGGTCGCGACGTCGAGCACAGCGAACGCGCCGGGCCCGGCCGCCGCGCGCGTGTCCAGTGCGGCTCCAGCCGCCTGTGCGCGCCAGCGAGCGTCGATGCCGAGGCTCAGGACGGTGTTGAGCAGGTCGTAGGTGGGGGCTATCTCGGAGAACATCCGCTTCACCGACTCTGCCCTGTCTGTGCTGGCGGAACCGGCGCGCGACATGACGCAGAGGCTACCACGCACGGCGGTATACGAAGAGGCGGCCAAGATGCTATACTCTTCCGTTCGTTGTCAGCGCGAAGCGACCCCCGGCCCACTGCAGGAGGTACCGCGCGCACGGTCCCCGGAGAAACCGATGAACTACCGAAACGTCGCCATCATCGCGCACGTCGACCACGGGAAGACGACCCTCGTCGACGGCATGCTGCGCCAATCGAACGTGTTCCGCGCCAACCAGGTCGTGGAAGAGCGCGTCATGGACAGCAACGCGATCGAACGAGAGCGCGGCATCACCATCCTCGCGAAGAACACCGCCGTGCTGTGGCACGGCGAGAAGATCAACATCGTCGACACCCCGGGACACGCCGACTTCGGTGGCGAGGTCGAGCGCGCGTTGACCATGGTCGACGGCGTGCTGCTCCTCGTCGACGCGGCCGAAGGCCCCATGCCGCAGACGCGCTTCGTGCTGCGCAAGGCTCTCGCGCGCGGCCTCAAGCCCATCGTCGTCATCAACAAGATCGACCGCAAGGACGCTCGCCCCGACGAGGTCGCCACCATGACCTTCGACCTGATGGTCGAGCTCGGAGCCAACGACGACCAACTCGACTTCCCGATCCTCCACGCCATCGCGCGCGAAGGCAAGGCGTGGCGCGAGGGCGACCAACAGGGCGAGGACCTCACCCCACTGTTCGAGACCATCCTCGAGAAGGTCCCGACCGCTTCGGGCGACCCGAAGGCGCCGTTCCTGTTCCAGGTCACCAACCTCGACTACTCGGACTACCTCGGGCGGCTCGCCCTCGGCCGCATCCTGCAAGGCACCATCCGAGCCAACGACAGCGTCGTGCTCGTCGGGCCGGACAAGGAACCCACCCGTGCGCGCATCACCAAGGTCATGACGCACCTCGGCCTCACCCGCGTCGAGACCGAGGTCGGCGAGCCTGGCGACATCGTCGTGTTGCCCGGCCTCGACGAGGTCAACATCGGCGACACCCTCTCCGACCCTGAAGCCGTCAAGCAGCTCCCCACGCCCGCCATCGACGAGCCGACCGTGAGCGTCACGTTCAGCCCCAACACCAGCCCCTTCGCGGGCCGGGAAGGCTCGTACGTCACCAGTCGCCACCTCGCCGACAGGCTCGAGCGTGAACTGCTCGTCAACGTCGCGTTGCGCGTCGAGCCGCTCGGCAGCGAGCGCTACCGCGTGTCGGGACGAGGAGAGCTGCACCTGAGCATCCTCATCGAGACCATGCGCCGCGAAGGCTACGAGTTCAGCGTCTCGCGCCCCGAGGTCATCCAGCGCGAGGAGAACGGTGTCAGGCTCGAGCCGTTCGAGCGCGTGGTCGCCGACGTCCCCAACTCGGCGATGGGCAGCGTGATGGAGGCTCTCGCCACCCGCAAGGGCACGCTGCGGCACATGGAGCCCGGTGAGGCGCGCTCGCGGCTCGAGTACCGCATCCCCAGCCGTGGCCTGTTCGGCTTCCGCACCATCTTCCTGTCGATGACGCAGGGCGAGGGCATGCTCAACCACGTCTTCGACGGCTACGAGCCGTTCGCGGGCGACGTACACACGCGCAACCACGGCTCGCTGGTCGCGATGGAGCCTGGCGAGGCGTTCGCGTACAGCATCTACAAGCTCTCCGACCGCGGCGACTTCTTCATCACGCCTGGCACCGAGGTGTACGTCGGCATGATCGTCGGCGCCAACTCGCGTCAGGGTGACCTCAACATCAACGTCACCAAGAACAAGAAGCTCACCAACGTCAGGGCCGCAGGCAGCGACGAGAACCTCATCCTCATCCCGCCGCGCCGCATGAGCCTCGAGGAGTGCCTCGAGTACCTCGGCGACGACGAGCTCCTGGAAGTGACGCCCAAGTCGCTGCGCCTGCGCAAGCGCGTGCTGGAACCGAACATGCGCAAGAAGGAAGCCAAGACGGCGGCCTGACCAGTGGCGTCGCCCACGTCGTTCGTACCCGACGAGGTCGTCGCCCGTATCGAGCGGGCCGCGCTCGCAGCCATGCCCGCGCGCACGCGATG
>Ga0123332_1005317_pt1 | contig 10935 bp, 9 predicted proteins | sample BioC12SIPDNA_4_FD_89958 | JGI IMG/M metagenome (GOLD analysis project Ga0123332, IMG submission 89958) | Anaerobic biogas reactor microbial communites from Washington, USA - Biogas_R2_A C12 SIP DNA | ecosystem: Engineered > Bioreactor > Anaerobic > Unclassified | place: Washington, USA... | reverse complement strand
TTGATGTTCGCGAGCGTGGCGATGTCGTAGAGGTACATCGTCGAGTATTGGCCCGGCACCATGCCCGTCCAGGCCAGAAGGCCCTCAGCCACCGAGAGGAAGGTGGGCACCGCGCCCTCCACAGGCGACGGGATCGACACTATCTCGATCTCAGTCGTGGTGGTGGTCGACTCTCCCTCCGACGTCGTGGTCGTGTCTCCACCTTCGGATGTGGTCGTCGATTCACCGGTCGCCGTGGTCGTGGTCGTAGTCGTCTCTTGAGCGAGGGCGACGGCCCACATCCCCAACAACAACGCCATCGCACATATGGCGACAAGCGAAACAGTCAACAGTCTCTGTCTCACGACCCACCTCCGGGGCTTACGTATGCCGGGTATTACCTGATACGAGATGGACACGGCATTCCCTTGCTGCAAGCGTAGCAAGGAGCATATCAGGGCGTCTTGTCGCCGCCCTGCCGGCCGTCACACGCTGCCGGTCATCGGCCCGCGCAGGGCGCAACCGTCACGGCAGCCAATTCTTGCCGTCCCACCACCTGTGCCAAAGCGCGGTGTCTGTACCCGCCTCGTAGTCGGTGCCGCGCACGAAGACGTCGATGCGGTTGTCGCCCCAAGCCGCTGCGTCAGGCGAGGACGCGACGCGCGAACCGCCCAGGTCATTCCAGTCCAGCCACCTGCGAAGACCGGAGCAAGGATCCAGCATGTACGTCCTCTGCCAGAGGGTGCCGTTGGGACCGCGGGCGAACACATCCATCCGACCGGGGTGCATGGAGCACACGCCTGGTCCGGACGTCATGGAACCGCCCAGGTTCTCCCAGGCCGCCCAGCCGGTGCCGTCGGACCAGGCCAGGTGCAGCAGCCCGCCGTCCTTCGCGCGGGCGAAGACATCGAGATGGCCGCTGTCCATAGCCACTGCGGCGGGTTCCGAAGCCAAGTCGCCGCCCAGGTTTTCCCAATCCGACCAGGTGACTCCGTCGAAGGAGACATGCCAGAGGTGACCGAAGGGGCCGCGCGCGAACACGTCGAGCAGGCCGGGAGCCCGAGAAGCGACCGTGGGGTCCGAGGATAGGAGTCCGCCCAGGTTCTCCCATGCGAACCAAGTCGTGGTTCCCCGCCTGTGCATGAGAGCGTCGTCGGCGCCGCGAACGAACACGTCTGTGTAGCCGTTGCCCCACGCCACCGATGCGGGGCCGGAGCCGGGCGCCGCGGTGACTTTCCCCTCTTCATCGCCTTCCCAGGATTCGTCGCCGAACTTCCCGTCGTCGGTGGGCATGTCGGCCTTCGCTCCCTCCGGCCAGTCCTCGCCGTCCCAGATGAGCACCCACCAGATCTTGTCGCCCGTCAGTGCGAACACGTCGAGGCCGCCGGTCGTGAAGGCGTCCACGGCGGGGCTACCCTCCATACCGGTCACACTGTCTACCACGCGGTACCCTTCCACCGTCCGCACTGTCGTGGTGGTCGACGGCGGGATCCCGCGCAGGTCGGCCCACGATGTGGCGGCGTTCGGCACCTTGGTGGTCCTCGGAGCCGTGGTGGTCGTGGTGGACGACACCGTGGCCGTCGTGTCATCGTCGGCGGCGGCCGCCACCGGGCCGGCCGGCTCCTCAGATCCGGCAGCGGCGTAGGTGCCTTGCGGGTCGGTCTGGGCGCCCGGTGATTGCTGGATCGTGGACTCCGGCGTGCCGGCCGGCCCGGTCTCCGTAGTGGGAGTGTCCTGGCCCAGAGGGGCCGGCGCGGAGTAGGACGTCCTGCCGCCCGGTCGATGGCGTGTGAGGCCCGCGGACGACTCCGAGGTCGCGTTCCCCACACCCGAGGCGTAGTCGCGGGGATCCAAGGTGACCGCGGGGTCGCCCGGGTCGCCGGACGCGACATCGGGGTCGCCGGGCGTCAACGCGAACGCGAGCGATACTGCCAACGCGGTCAGCACGACCACCACGATGCCGATGCCAACCAGCAGTCGGCGTCTGCTCTTTCCCGCAGTCTTGGTGGGGACAGCAGGCTTGAGCTGCATCACGGTCCTCCTAACAGTCCTTCTGTACGCTCGGCGCGTCTCCAGGCCTCTCATTGTCCCGCCGTGCCGAGGAGGGGGTCAATGCCCCGGCTCTCCGACCAAGGTCCTACCCGAGGTCTACCAGTAAGTGTCGGTCGCCCCTGAGGATTACTTAATACAAGATAGAGGAGCGATTCCCTCGCTCAAGGTGCCGAGCCGTCCGCCGCGGCGCCGAACCGCATGGCTTTGACGTACTCGGCTTGGAAGTCGGGATCGGTCGCCAACTCCACGTATTCCACCTGCGAGGCCGCCCAGGCGGCCTCCTCTCGCTTGCTGACGCTGAGCAGGGCGAAGCGGGCTCCGTCGCCGGCTGCGTTGCCGACCGAGGTCACTCGTTCGGGGGGGCAGTCGGGAAGCATCCCTATCGCCAGGGCATGGCCCTTGTCGATGTATGTGCCGAACGCCCCCGCCAGGATGACGCGGTCGGGGCTCTCGACCCCGTACCTGCGGAGCAGAATCTCGGCTCCCGCACGGAGCGCTCCTTTGGCAAGTTGGATGGCCCGGATGTCCTTGAGCGACACGGTGATGTCGCGGCCGATGGCCGTTTCCTTGGCCCAGGCGATCACGAACTTGCGCGGCCTGCCGTCCTCGAGGACGATGCGATCATGCCGGAGCTCCTGGTCGAAGTTGCCGTTGGACATGATCACGCCTGCCTTCATCATCTCAGCGGCGGCCTCGATGATCCCCGACCCGCAGATACCACGGGCCCCCACCTGGTCGGCGGGGTATTCGGTATGCCACCCCTCCAGGCCGATGACCTTGAAGCGCACGTCCAGTGTCGCCGGATCTATGCGTATCCGCTCGATGGCTCCCGGGGCGGCCCGCATGCCGTGCTCCAGGTGCGCCCCCTCGAGGGCGGGACCCGTTGCGCACGCCGCCGACAGCATCCTGCGCCGGTCTCCAAGGACCAGCTCCCCGTTGGTGCCTATGTCGATCAGCAGGAGCACCTCGTCCTGTTCGTAGGGCTCTTCAGCGATCACGACGGCGACGTTGTCGGCTCCGACGAAGCCGGCTTCCACGGGCAGCACGTGGACCCGGCAGCCTCGATGGAAGCCGAGCCCCAGAGCCGAGGCCGTGGTGTCGACGGCCCTCTGGACCGCCGGCGCGAAGGGCGCCGTGCCCAGAGCCCGGGCGTCGAGCCCGAGGAAGAGGTGGTGCATGGCTGTGTTGCCCACCATGACCACATCGAGTATGTCGCCAAGGCGGGTCCCGGTGCGTTCAGCGGCTTTGCGGGCGAGATTGTTGATCTCGGCGATGACGGTCCGCTGCAGGACGGCCGGTCCCCCCGGGTCGTGCATGGCGTGGTGCAGGCGCGCGATCACATCGTCACCGAAGGCCACCTGGGGGTTCATGGCCGATTCGGTGACGAGCACCTCCCCATCCTCCAGGTCGGTGAGATAAGCCGCTATCGTCGTCGTTCCCACGTCTACCGCCAACCCCAAGACCCGGCCGGGGTCGGTGGCGGGCCGCACGTCGACTATCTCCCTACCCCGCCATACGATTGCGACCAGGTCCCACTGTGCTTTGCGAGCTATGCCGGGGAGGGCCTGGAGCACCTCGAAGTCGAACTCGAGGTCCTTCAGTCCGTGCTGTTCCTCGAGGGCCGCCAGCAGCCGGTCGGCGTCCGCGGTGGCGTCGTACAGGGTGGGGGCCGCCAGGACTGTGTGATGGCTGCGCACCGCCGGGTCCAGCGGCACCGTGCGCTTGCCCGCCTCCTTCCGGACCACCTGGCCCACCCGGCGGCTCTCCTCCGGCACGAAGACGCGCACGTCTCCGGCGACCCGCGTCTGGCACGCCAATCTCATCCCGCCGGCCAGGGCCTCGGCTGTGAGAGCCTTCATCTCCGCCTCCGTCGGAGGGGAGACGGAGCTCTTGTCCGACTCGATGCGCACCTGGCATTTCTTGCAGACGCCCTTGCCGCCACAGGCGCTCTCGATCTCCACACCGAAGCCGCGGGCCACGGAAAGCAGGTCCGACCCCGGGGCGATAGGACCTCGCCTCCCGGAGGGTTGGAAGACCACTGTGAAGCCGCCGGCTCCGGCGGGTGTAGAGGGCGCTGACGAGTCGCTCATGTCATTCTCCTGGATCTCGTGACACGTGGCCGGTCATTCGTCTCTGGTGATGCGCGCAGTGCTCGTACGCGGTCCGCAGAACCGACGGCAGGCCGTCGCGCAGTCCGATCTCCCGGAGGGCGTTCACCTCATTCAAGCCGGCCACCATATTCTGCACGTGAGGGCATGTACCATCCACTTCCATCCGCACGGCGTAGGCCTTGTCGCTCACGGCCTTCACGGTGGCCTTGTGTCCGCAGACTCCAGAGTCTATCTCGACCTTGACCATGTTTTCTCCACGATTCCCGCCCGACCATCAGGTCGACGTTGCCCACTTTCGCCGCCTCCGGAAACATGCAACTCCTTCTGGAGACGAAGGTCCACCCCGGCTGTAGCCAAGGCCAGGGTAGACCTGGAGACCATCGACGGGTCGGGAGGTGGCACCGGCATGAGCCCCTGGCGCATGACGAAAGAGTGGGGCATCCCCACTTTCTACCTGCAGGCAATGGCCTACGAGTGCGCCAAGCGGCTGGCCACCCGCGGCGAGTGGACCCCCGACCAAGCCATGGCGGGCGGCTTCTCCACGGAGGACCATGTCTTCAAGGTGCTGGCGATGGGAGTCCCCTACCTCAAAGCCGTCTGCATGGGCCGCGCGCTGATGATCCCTGGCTTCGTGGGGAGCAACATCGAAGGCGTGGTGGGCGACGGCAGCCGGCCGGGCCTGTGGAACGAGCTACCGACCCCGGTCAAGAAGTTCGGCCAGACTCCCGAGGAGATCTTCGTCGACAAGCTCAAGACCGGGCTGACCCAGTTTATGGCCGGAGCGCGCAGCTTCCGGTTGGACACGCTCAACCGGTCCGACATCGTCGCTTTGACCGAAGAGGCGGCCAAGGTGTCGGGCATCCAATACACCAAGGACGCCTTCAAGGAAGAAGCGGAGCGGATCCTGGACAGCTAGGCGCCAGGGCGCCGAGGACTGAGCAGGCCGTGCCTCGACTTGACCTCTAGTATGCGGAGAACGGCCTGGTTCAGGCGGGACTCGGGGAGACGCCCGCTCAACACCGCTTCCTCGACGGCGTCGACGATCGCCAGTTGCCGCTCCATGGTTCCCGTGGATATCAGCATGTCGCAGCCGGCTTCAAGGGCCAGTACGGCGAAGTCTCCCAGGTCGGCGACCGAGCCGGCGGTCTCGGCCGTACCGGCCTCCGGGTCGACCGGCCCCGCCAACATCGCGCCGGCCATCTCCAGATCGTCGCAGACGACCAGGCCCGAGAAGCCCAGCCCCTCGCGCAGGAGTCCGTCGATGACGGCGGGCGAGAGCGATGAGGGCAGGTCGGGGTCGTAGGCGGTGGCGAACACGTGCGCCATCATCACGCCCTCGGCTCCGGAGGCGAGGGCGGCCTTGAAGGGCGGAAGGTGGATGGTGGCGAACTCGGTCTGGGTGGCCTCTGATATAGCCGCTTCCCCGTGCGTGTCGCCGCTCGCGCTCCCGTGGCCGGGGAAGTGCTTGACCACCGATATCAGCCCCGTATCCTCGTATGCCTGGGTCACGACGGCCACGTAGTCGGCGACCACGGTGGGATCGCCGCTGTAGCTCCGGCTGTAGAGGAACGACTCCGGGTCGGAGACCACGTCCGCGACCGGGGCGAGATTCATGTTGACTCCCTGCGCTAGGAGGCCCTCGGCCGTTTCGGTAGCTATTCGACCTACCTCCAGGAGAGACGACTCCTCTCCCAGAGCCCGTGCGGCTGGGAGTCTGGGTACTCCCTCTCGGATGCGCTGGACGGTCCCACCCTCCTGGTCGGCGGCTATGAAGAGGCCGGCGCCGCTCCCGGCAGTCAGAGCCGCCGCCTGCAGATCGACGGTGAGTGCGGCCACCTGCTCCGCGCCGGCCACGTTGCGTCCCAAGAGCAGCAGCCCGCCCGGGGGCCCCTCTGCCACGAGCTGCTCCGTGGCAGGGATGAGCCTGGTGCCCTCAAAGCCGAGCAGAAGTACCTGAGCCGCCTTCTGGCGCAACGTCATCTCCCGGAGGATGGTCTCCTCCGCGCTGGGGAGAGTGGTCGTCGTCCAGCGGGCCGTGGCGAGTGGCGCCGAACTGGTCGCAGTTTCGGTCGAGCCCGTCGTGGTGGCCTGAGCTGGGGCGCTGCCGGTCGCGGAGGCCGTGGTCGGCTCCTCGGCGGCAGGTTCGCCACACGCCGGCGCTGCGAGTAGTACGAAGGCGAGGAACATGCCTAAGAGGATGTGCGTGCGCCTCATTGCTCTCGGCCGCCTCCGCGCGGGTCAGGGCTATACTGGGGACCTCCAGCCATGCCCGAGATCCCCGACATCGAGGCGTACATCGAAGCGCTCAGGCCCCGGATCATGGGCCGGCGATGGCTTGGTGTGCGCCTGGTCACTCCCTTCTTGCTCCGCACCGTCAATCCTCCCCTGGAGAGTCTGGAGGGGGGCAGCGTGACCGGCGTCGACAGGCTGGGCAAGCGGTTGGTCTTTGAGATCGCCGGGCCGGGGGAGACCGGCGGCGATCCGGGCCCGGCGCCTTCGTTCTTCGTGGTGCTCCACCTTATGGTCGCAGGGCGTCTCCACTGGAAGTCGCCGGGAGCCGCGGTGCCGAAGAAATCGGGGCTTGCCGCCTTCGATCTCGAGGGAGGGACTCTTATCCTCACCGAGGCAGGGAAGAAGCGCCGCGCCTCCCTGCATGTGCTCGAGCATGGGGATGCGCTCGTCGCCCTCGACCGCGGCGGGCTCGAGGTGGCCGGCTCCACTCCCGAGGCGTTCGCCGACGCTCTGCGGCGAGAGAACCACACGCTCAAACGCGCCCTCACCGATCCCCACATCCTCAGCGGCATCGGCAACGCGTACTCCGACGAGATCCTGCACCGGGCCCGCCTGTCTCCCTTGAAGCAGACCCGGGCGCTGGACAACGAGGAGATGGAGCGGCTCCACACCGCAGCGGTAGACGTGCTCGAGGAGTGGACGGAGCGCCTGCGGGCCGAGGCACGAGGGGAGTTTCCCGAGAAAGTGACGGCCTTCCGGCCGGAGATGGCGGTGCACGGACGCTACGGGGCGGCATGCCCGGTGTGTGGGACTCAGATTCGGCGGATCCTGTACGCTGAGAACGAATGCGACTACTGCCCCACATGCCAGACCGGTGGCCGGATAATGGCCGATCGCGCCCTTTCCAGGCTGCTTCGAGACGACTGGCCGCGTTTCGTCGATGACGTCATCCGTCCGCCTGGAGCGAACGGACCGCCCTGAAATGGCTGGCGCTTGGGTCCGCCGCCTGATAGAATCTGGTCAAGCGTAGAAAGGAGGTGGTCCCAATAGACAGTCTGCCTAGCAAGCGCAGCGGCCATTGGACCGGAGGTGGCGCTCGCCTTTAGTCGTTGGATCCCCGACTGACGCCTGCCAACGGCGCCTTCGGGGTCGCAGCGCTTCATAAGATTCACCGGAGACCGTCTCGATCCCGAGGCGGTCTCCGGCGTTTTTCAGTCCGCGGCCGCCTCTTACAGCAGCGGCGTAAGCTGGTCACACATCCAACTCACGTAGTCCGCGCAGCGTTTCCGCGCCTCACTGACCCCGAACGCGTCGCGGCCCTCAGGTGTGCTGAGGTCGAAGCCGGTCAGATCGATACACCTGCAGGCGCCGTACTCGTCGATGAAGTCGCCTACCAGCTCGCGGAGGCTTTCGGCCGTCCTGGGCTGTAGGTCGGGGTCGTCGGAGGCCGTGTGGCAGTCCCGCAACCCGAGTGCGAGAGCGGTCCCAGTTATCGCTCCGCAGGTCTCTCCCATGCTGCCGACACCACCCCCAAGGTACCGGGCGGCCGTCATGAGGTCCAGGTCCTTCCCCATCACGAGTAAGGCGTAGTGGACCATCGCCTGAGCGCAGTTGATGTGATCCGGTCCCGGATCGGTGAAGCGGGCCAGAGTATCGGCCTTCGCCTCTTCGGGGGTGAGTCCGGCCATGTTCAGCATCCCTCCTCTAGGTCGGTCAACAGACGCAGCAGAAACGCGGCGCAGGAGCCGACGGCGATGACGGCTCCGGTGATGATGATGCCGAGGCTGAAGCTCGCGGCTTGCCCCAGATAGCCCAGACCCGTGGGCAGCAGCCCTCCGCCGAACACGAAGGCCGTGGGAGGGCCGAAGGCCGTGGCCAGGCTGCGGTAGGTGGGCTGCACGATGCGTGAGAGGGCGGCGAACGCCGGCGGGAAGATGCACACGGCGAGCGCGGCCATGAGCACCACACAGACCGTCAGGCCCACGCCCGAAAGCACTCCGACGAGGACGGTGACCACCCCGGTGAGGAACATGAAGATGGCGATGGCCCGCTTCTCGCCTATCCGGGATGTCACCCAGCCGGAGAAGAACGTGGTCACCAAAGGAGCGACGTTGGCCAGGCCGAGCAGCGTGTTCGCCGCCGAACTGGCCATGTCGCGCTCCGTGGTGAGGTAGAGCGGCAGCATGGTGTAGACGCCCACCTGGGCGCCCATGCCCAGCGCGAACACCAGGATCATCACCCAAAACGAACGCGTGGTCACGACCGGCTTCACCATGGAGGGACTGGGCGGGTCGCCCGGGAACGCGCCCACCCCGCCGGTGGACAGCCAGAAGGCCAGCCCCAACACTGCCGTGAGCACTGCCACCGAGATGAGAACCGTGTTCCAGGAGAACCAGTGGAGTATGGCGACGACTATGAGCGGGGCGGCCACCAGGCCGGTAGGCGGCCCCAGTTGCTGGATGGACAGAGCCCGGCCCCAGTCCTCCCTCCTGACCATCGCCGTGATGGTCGCCACCGAGGACGGCAGGTGCAGTCCGAAGCACAGCCCGAGGACTATGAACACCGCACGGAGAACCCAGACCGAGTTCGCGAAGTACGCGCCCACCAGAGCGGCCGCGAAGCCGAAGACGGAGATGAGGAGCGCCCCTCGGTGGTTGACCCGGCTGGAGACGAAGCCGGCAGCCAGCGAGCCGACCCAGGCGGCGATTGCGGCCAGCAAGAACAGCGAGCCTGCCTGGCCCGAGCCAAGGTGGATGTCGTCGCTCATCGCCGGGAACAGGGGCGGGAAGATGAAACGCCCCAAGAAAGTCATCACGAACAGCAGAGTGACGAAGATCAGGGTGCCGATGACCATGCGAAGAGGTTGCGGGGTGGGACACGCTTTCGCCATCGGCTTCCTCCCGGACGATACGGATGCTGCGCACCGCGGGTCGCTTTCAGACCACGACTAAGCGTACCATCCGGTGCTACGTGTAGACGTCCCTCCGGGCGAAGGCAGCCATGGCGGCAGCGCCCAGCACGCACGTGCCTGCCAGCATCAGCAGCACGGCGGTCCAGGGGAAATCGCCCTCCATGGGACGGCCGAGGTGATAGAAGAGCGAGATCACTCTGTACGGCCGCACCGCCTCGATGGCCTCCGCCAGAGACTCGACCACGTACATGACAACCATGATGACGCCCGGCACCGCGATCGCGATGGCCGCGCGCCGGACCCAGGCCGACATGAGCAGAGCCAGCGCCCCGAAGACGAGACAGAGCGGCCACAGCGCCACCAAGGCCGCCGCAAGACCACCGGGTCCCAGGTCGACGCCGGCGATAAGCGCCGCGATATACGTGAGTATGCAGATGATGACCAGGATCCCCGCCAGCGACAGCGCCATCGCCCCCAGCGACCCCGCCACGACCTGGCTGCGGCGGAGAGGGTTGCTGAGCAGCAGGTCCAGGGTCTTGCGCTCCTCGCTTCCCGCGATCGCGCGCGCCCCCATGATGATGAGCAAGAACGACAGGGCGATGGGGGCGATACCCACCCGGAACTCAGAGCCCAGCCATTGCTCGACGGTCATCGACCCCCCGAATTCCTCGAAGTACTGTTCCATGCCCCCGGGGGCGTTCTCCATGTAGTCCTCGATGTATCTGCTCATCGTGGGGTAGAGGGCTACGTACAGAGCGCCCAAGGCTCCCAGAGCCACTCCCCAGATGAGAAGGGAGCGCCAGCGACGGCGGATCTCGTGAGCTACGAGCACCCAGACCTGCCCCGCACCGGTCATGGCTGTTCCTCCTCGTAGTAGCCGAGGAAGACCTCGTCCAGCGATGGGTGCTCCACACGTAGGTCCAGCAACGTATACTGGGCCGCCGTCTTGATCACGCCGTCCACGCCGTCGTCGATCCTCAGCGTGACCGTGATCTGCCGCTCTCCGGGGCCGGCTTGGAATCCGACGTCGCCTACCCCGGGCAGCCGGGTGAACACCGCGGCGTCGATCGGCGCCGCGAACACCATGACCATCCGCTTGCGCCGTTTCTCCAGCAGCGATCCGGTCGTCTCCAAAGCGGCCAGATGGGCAGAGCGGACGATGGCCACGCGGTCGCAGACGCGCTCCACCTCGCTCAGGATATGGGAGGAGAGGAACACCGTGCGGCCCTCGTCGCGGGCTTCGCGCAGAGCCTGCAGGAAGGTGTCCTGCACCAGAGGGTCGAGACCCGTGGTGGGCTCGTCGAGGATAAGGAGCGGGGGACGGTGGAACATGGCCTGGACGAGGCCGATCTTCTGACGGTTGCCCCGGCTGAGCCGGCCCATGGGCAGATCGAGGTCGAGATCGAGACGGCCGGCCAGGTCGGGAGCCGCTCCCAGGTCGTCCATGCCGCGCAGACGGCCGGAGTGTTGGAGGAGCTGGCGCCCGGTCATCCGCGGGTCGAGCCCGAACTCACCTGGCAGATAGCCGACGGCGCGGCGCACCGCGACGCTGTCGCGGTGCGCGTCGAGGCCGAGCAGCATGGCTCGGCCGCTCGAGGGATGGAGTAGGTCGAGCAACAATCTGATGGTGGTGCTCTTGCCGGCCCCGTT
>Ga0123332_1005313_pt1 | contig 10938 bp, 12 predicted proteins | sample BioC12SIPDNA_4_FD_89958 | JGI IMG/M metagenome (GOLD analysis project Ga0123332, IMG submission 89958) | Anaerobic biogas reactor microbial communites from Washington, USA - Biogas_R2_A C12 SIP DNA | ecosystem: Engineered > Bioreactor > Anaerobic > Unclassified | place: Washington, USA... | reverse complement strand
GACGAGATCGAGTCGTGCCGGCTCGACGACGCCCACGATGGGGCGGGCACGCTGTTCGTGTCGTACGGCATCACCACGCGCGCGATGGTGGACGCGGTCCTCTCTGCGCGTGCGCAGGGCAGGCCCGTGTCGGCCCTGACCGTGTACTGCCTGTGGCCCGTGCCCGAGAACGCCTTGTTGAGCGCGGTGTGGCCGGACGACGGCGAGTCGGAGATACGCCGGGTGGTGGTGGCCGAGCTGAACCACGGCGACTTCCGGCGCGAGGTCGAGCGCGTGATCTATGGCTACGCGGCGCGGCGCCGCTGCGTTGCGCCCGAGATCGCCGGCATCCATCGCGTGGACGGCGAGCTGATCACTCCCGACCAGTTCCTGGCGCAGATCGTGTGAGGCGGATCATGCTGCATACCTATCGTAATGAGCGAACTTATCCTTTCTGCCCGGGCTGCGGGCACTCGCTGATCCTGAACCACCTGAACTCGGCCTTTGTGACGCTGGGCCTGGATCCGCACCGCATCGCACTGGTCACCGACATCGGCTGCCAGGGCCTGGGCGACCAGTACTTCGTCACCAATGCCTTTCATGGCCTGCACGGCCGCAGCCTGACGTATGCAACCGGCATCAAGCTGGCGGACCCGGATCTGAAGGTGTTCGTGCTGATCGGCGACGGGGGCACGGGCATCGGCGGTGCGCACCTGCTCAACGCCGCGCGGCGCAACGTCGGCATGACCGTGTTGGTGATGAACAACTTCAACTTCGGCATGACCGGCGGCGAGCACAGCGTGACGACCCCGCCCGGCGGCGTCACGGCGACGACGCGCGGGGGCAACCTGGAGCGGCCCCTCGACGTCTGCGCGACGGTGGCCGCGAACGGCGCGGGCTACGTCTGGCGCGGTGCTGCATTCGACCGCGAGCTGCCCGACGTCATCGCCGAGGCATCCCGCAGCGAGTGCTTTGCCCTGCTGGACATCTGGGAACTGTGCACCGCGTACTACGTGCCGAACAACGAGTTTTCGCGCACAGCGCTGCTGGCGCTGCGGGAGCAGCTGGGGATGCCGGCGGGCCTGCTGCACCGCGAGGAGCGACCCGAATACGCGCGTGCGGTACGCGCGGCCAACGAGGCGCAGCGCGGCAAGCCCGTCCTGCCCGTGCGCCCACTGCCCTCGCAGTTCGGCTCACGGCTGGACCGCGAGTTCCGCCTGGTGATCGCGGGCTCCGCGGGCGGCAAGGTGCGCTCGACCGCGCGCGTGGTGGGCGAGGCGGCCATCCTGTCGGGGCTGTGGGCCGCGCAACAGGACGACTACCCGGTGACCGTTCAGACGGGGCACAGCATCAGCGAGCTCATCTTCAGCCCGAACGAGATCCTCTTCACCGGCGTGACGCGGCCCGATGCGCTGGTGCTGGCGACGGAGGACGGGCGCAAGGCGTCAGCGCGATACCTCAAGGCGCTGACCGCGGAGAGCTGGCTCTTCACCACGCCCGAATTCGCCGGCCTGGAGACGCCCGCGACGAAGGTAGTGTTCGACTTTGATGCGCTCGGGATCAAGGGGAGCAAGAAGCACCTGGCGCTCGTGCTGACGGCGGCCGCGCTGCAGCACCTGGGGCTGTTCCCCCTGGAGGCCTGCGTGGAGGCTGCACGCCGCGGCCAGCGGCCGGAGGTGGCGGAGGAGACGGTGGGGGTATTGGCCGCGGTGGGCGACAAAGTGGCCCGCGCCTGACAAGCGCGGGGTTCCGATGCAGGCGCCTAACGATCCGGACGCCGGGTTTGGCTTGCCGCGTCGCGTGCCCTGAGTTATGATGAGTCAAGTTAGTAGTGTCTTCAATGCGGCTGAGGCATCATGGATTCCGAACCCAAGTACCGCTTTGACCCCGTCGATCACAACTTCATGCGGCTGCGCGGCCGGCTTAACCCAGGTGAGCGTTTGCTGGCCATGTTGGCGGCGCGTGAGTGGGTGGTCAGCGCGAAGCGCGCCCGCCTGAGCCGGCGCTACCCCGATCTGTCACCGCACGAGATTAACCTGAAGGTATTGGAGGAGATAGAGCGTGCCGAACGCAGACAGGTCCGACCTCATTCTATTTCTTGACATCGTACATACCTTGGAGCGGATCGGCGCGTCATACATGATCATTGGTGGTTTCGCCGCCACCATGTATGGCATCACGCGCACGACCTTCGACATTGATATCGTCGTTGACCTCAAGGAGACGCACATCGCGGCACTGTCTAGCGCCTATCCGCCGCCCCGTTACTATGCTGATCCCGAACAGATGCGCAGTTCGATCCGGATGGGCATTTCGTTCAATATCATCGATGGCAAGCGTGGCGAGAAGGCGGACCTGAGCCCCTTGACCCGGGATTCGCGTTATCGTCTGGCGTTTGGGCGACGCATCCGCTATGAGATCAAATGGCCCGATGAACCGCCGTTCAAGGCGTGGTGTGCCAGGCCGGACGACGTGATCTACGGCAAGTTCCTGGCTTGGGACGAGGGGCGCTCGCGCAAGCACGAAGCTGATATCTATGACATGCTTGTCTTCCAGTATCTGGAAGCCGATCCCGCGTTGTCAGACACTTTTGATGTGGCCTACCTGGACGCTCAGGCCCAGGCGCTGGGGCCGGATGTTGAGGAACTCTGGCAATCCATCAAACAGGCGGCGCAGGATGAAGCACGTCGCGAGGACGAGCGGAACGGCACCGCGATCTGACCGCATGCTGATAGCCTGACGCTCTTACCGGGTGCCCTATGCGATCCTGCGGATCGTTGAAGTGTCCGGCACCTAACCTCCCACCTGCCCACGATGGCGCGGCTACTTCCGCGCCACCACGTACGCGGTGACGGTCCGCCAGGGGATGGCCTGGCCGGTCAGCTGCAGGCGATACAGATTCTCGACCGCGGTCATCTCTTCCGGCGTCAGGCTGGCGGCGAGGCGCTGCCTGTAGGAGGGCCGATCGCCCGCGGGCACAGGACCGAACCACCGGTCGATGGTGGCCCCCTGGATGCGCGCCTCCATCGTGGCCTCGACTGCATCCATGGCCACTTCGGCGAACCCCGCGGCCTGCAGGGCCGCTGCCAGGGTGCGCTCGTCCCAGTTGACCGAGGGATCATCCCGGTTCTCGTAGATCGCTTCTTCGGCGGCGCGAAGCTTAGCGGCCAGCGCAGCGTCGAGCCGGCCCAGGTCCACCAGCGCGTAGAGGCGCTGCGAGCGCCGTCCGACGACCTCGGCGAGGCTGAGGACGCCCCCGTCTCGCAGGAGCGGGACGATGAGCCCTGCCGCTGCCGCCAGGTGCGCGGGAACGCCGCCGGCATCGTCCCGTCCATCGGCCGGGTTGACCGCGGTCAGATAGCGCGCGGAGGCCAGTCCGTTGCGCCCAAGGATCGCATCGAAGCGCAGGTCGCCCTCATCGCGCATCGCCAACAGCTCTGCTGCGTCACCGAGGCTCCCCTGGAGGATGGTGGGGCGCTCCACGGATGAGAGGCGGGCGGCCGACTCGCGCAGCGCCGCGGCCTCGCTTGCGGTCGCGGCCAGCGCCCAGACGCCGCCCTCGGGCGTGCGCCGGACGACCTCCCAGGTCAGCAGCCCGGTGCCCGCGTTGAGGTCGAGGACGAGGCTGTGGCGCTGCAGCTGGGCAGCAGCGACGAGCCGATCGCGCATCGCCGCGAGCCGCTCCCCCGCGCCACTGACCGCGCGCGCCAGCCATCGGTCGCGCTCTGCCGTTGCTTTGCCGCCGGTGTAGGTGAGCACTTCGGCCGCGCCGAATCCCTCGCCGGCCTCGAGCATGGCGGCCAGCTGTGCCTCGCGGCGCCGCTCGACCTCCACCTTGATCGCGGCCTCGTGGCCCAGCTCGCCCGGCTGGTAGAACACGCGGCCCTGGAGCGCCGCGGGCAGGTACTGCTGCGCCACCCAGTGATCGCGATACGCGTGCGGGTAGAGGTAGCCTTCGCCGTGGCCGAACCCCTCCGCGTCGCGATTCGCGTCCCGCAGGTGGCTGGGAACCTCGGCCTCGCGCTCCTTCTCCACTGCGCCGATCGCATCGAAGAAGGCGAACGCGGAGTTGCTCTTGGGCGCGGTGGCCAGGTAGAGCGCTGCCTCGGCCAGGTGGAAGCGGCCTTCGGGCAGGCCGACATAGTCGAACGCCTGCGCACAGGCCATGACGACGCGCAGGGCATTGGGATCGGCCAGCCCGACATCCTCCCCCGCGAAGATGATCATGCGCCGGAAGATGAAGCGCGGGTCCTCGCCCGCATACACCATGCGCGCCATCCAGTACATCGCCGCGTCTGGGTCGGACCCGCGCAGGCTCTTGATGAACGCGCTGATGGTGTCGTAGTGGACGTCCCCTTCCTTGTCGTAGAGCACCGCGCGTCGCTGGATGCTCTCCTCCGCGACGGACAGGTCGATGCTGAGGATGCCGTCCTCGCCCGGCGGGGTGGTCTCCACCGCGAGCTCCAGCGCATTGAGCACGCCCCGCGCGTCGCCGTTCGCCACGTTGACCAGGTGAGCCAGCGCGTCGTCCGCGATCTGCACGTTGAGCCTGCCGTAGCCGTGCTCCTCGTCCGCGAGGGCCTGCCGCGCCACCGCGAAGAGGTCGGCCTCGGTGAGCGGCTTGAGCTGGAAGATGCGGCTGCGGCTGACCAGCGCCTTGTTGACCTCGAAGTAGGGGTTCTCGGTCGTCGCGCCGATGAGGATGACCGTGCCGTTCTCCACCCAGGGGAGCAGCGCGTCCTGTTGCGCCTTGTTGAAGCGGTGCACCTCGTCCACGAAGAGGATGGTGCGCTGGCCGAACTGGCCGCGCCGCTCCTGCGCCTCGGCGATGGCCTGGCGGATGTCGGCCACGCCCGCGAGCACCGCATTCAGCGCGATGAAATGGCCGCGCGTGGTGTTGGCGATGATGCGCGCCAGGGTGGTCTTGCCGGTGCCCGGCGGTCCGTAGAAGATGACGGAGCTGAGCTGGTCGGCCTGGATCGCGCGGCGCAGCAGGCGGCCCGGCCCGACGATGTGTTCCTGGCCGATGAACTCGTCGAGCGTGCGGGGCCGCATGCGTGCGGCCAGCGGTGCTTCCTTTTCGGCCAACTCGTTCCTGCGCAGGGCGAAGAGGTCTTTTGATTTCGGCATGGGGGTATTGTATCGCAGTTACGGAAAACCTGTTTCATGGCATAATGGTCCTATGCCATCTGACAACAGGGACGCCCGTCCTCCCACCGACACGCGCGCGGATCGCCGCCGGCTGGATCGCAACCTGGCGCTGGCCGTGGTGGTGTTTCTCGTCGGCGTGGGCGGCGCGGCGATTGCGTTCGTCTACGGCGGAGGCGCGGCGGTGTTGGGGGTCACCTGCCTGGGCGCAGGCGCGGGACTGTTCGGGCTGCTATGGCTCGTCCTGACGTTGATGGAGCGCTGGTCGAACCGGTGATGCGCCGGCGGGCGGCAGCGAAAGACCTCCGACGCCGTGCCAACCAAAGGTTGGCCTAAGCCAGCCTTCGGCTGGCCAACCCCGGAGGTTTCGCGCCGCGAGGGCGTCTCACCCGCCGACGAGCTTGACCTTGTAGCCCATCTGGTACAGCTTCTCGGCCACCTTGTCGCGCTGGTCGCCCTGGATCTCGAGCTGGTCTTCTTTAATCGTCCCGCCCGTGCCGCACGCGGTCTTCAACACTGCCAGCAGCTCCTTGAGACTGGCAGGTGTGTGCTGCAGGCCGTACACCACGGTGACGGTCTTGCCGGCGCGCCCCTTGCGGTCACGCTTGACGTAGGCCGTCTGTTGGCGGGGCGGCAGGTCGATGCTGTGGCAGACGCAGGGCGAGCGGCCGCAGCGCGGGCACAGCTCCTCAGGGCTGGGGTCGGTCGAATAGACGATGCGCGGAGACATGGGCAGACCTCTTGTTGCGGTTGGCAGGTCATGTTACAATGGCGACATAACCGCTGCTATGAGCGGTGCACATGATACCATCAATGGAGGGCACCCTGGAAGGTCTAGAACTGGCACATGCAATCGTCGACAAGCTGGAGGAACACCAGGCTTCGGATATCGTGCTCATGGATCTGCGTGAGGTGATGCCGTGGGCAGACTACTTCGTGATCTGCTCGACGGACTCCGAACGCCAGGCCCGCACGCTGCAGGACATCCTGCTGGAAGAAATCAAGAAAGAAACCAAGGTCCGGCCGCTCTCCACGGAAGGCGAAGCCGCGTCCGGCTGGTTGCTGATCGACTATAACTGGGTCGTCGTCCACATCTTCTCGCGAGAGATTCGCGCCTTTTACCGGCTGGAAGAGCTGTGGGAGGCCGCGCCGGTCGTGCTGAAGATTCAATAGCCCTGTCACGGGATGCAGAGGCATCGGATGCGATGTCTTTGCATCCCGCCAAGCCGGGCGCAGACGCAGCGTCTCCGCGTCCTACTCCTCGAACACCCACCGATCCACGTCGCGGGCGTAATCCCACAGCTCTTCCGGCTTGAACCACAGCGCGATTTCCGTCGCGGCTGTCTCCGGGCCGTCGGAGCCGTGCACCAGGTTGCGACCCATCTCCAGGCTGAAATCGGCGCGAATCGTGCCGGCCGCGGCCTTCGCAGGATTGGTGGCTCCCATCGTCGCTCGGGCCACCTCGATCGCGTTGGTACCTTCCAGCACCATCGCCACGACCGGGCCGCTGGTGATGTACCTGATCAACCCCTCGAAGAACGGCTTGCCCACGTGCACCGCATAGTGCTCGTGCGCAAACTCGGTCGTCACGTGTACCATCTTCATCGCCACGATGCGCATGCCACGGCGCTCGAAACGCGTGACGATCTCCCCGACCAGCCCGCGCTGCACGGCATCGGGCTTCAGCATGACAAAAGTGCGTTCCACAAGTTCACTCCTGATATGGTTAGGCTCAATGACTGAGGAGTATAGCATCGGTGAAGCCATGCGCAAAGCACCCCGGCGGCCTTTCGCGGCGTCGCTTGTTTACAGCCCGTGGATGCGCCGCACACCGGACAGGGCGCGCTCGACTGATGTCTCCGCCCACTCGCACGGCCCGATCGTGTCTTCGGCCGGTGCGTCGTCCCCCAGGAGCGCGCGGCAGGTGTCCGCTACGCCCTGAGCCTGCACGTTCAGGTCATAGCCGCCCTCGAGCACGACGACGAGTCTCCCGCCGCACTGCTGCTCGGCCAGGGCGACCATGGCCGTCGCGAGGCGCCAGTAGCCCGCGAGCGAGAGGTGCAGCCCTGCAAGCGGGTCACGCCAATGTGCGTCGTAGCCCGCGGACACGAGGATGAGCTGGGGGCGAAATCGCTCCGCAAGCGGCAGGATGGCCTCGCGGAGGATGCGATCGAAGCCCCTGTCGCCCACGCCGGTCGGCAGCGGGAAGTTTACGGTGAATCCCGTGCCGGGACCGGACCCCGCCTCGCGATAGTCGCCGGTGCCGGGGTAGTGCGGGTACTGGTGCGTGGAGATGTAGAGCACCTGGGGCGTATCGTAGAAGGTGTCCTGCGTGCCGTTGCCGTGATGCACGTCCCAGTCGTAGATGAGCACGCGTTCGAGGCCGAATTCGTCGAGCGCGGCGCGTGCGGCGACCGCCACGTTGTTGAAGATGCAGAAGCCCATGCCGCGCGCCCGCTCCGCATGGTGCCCGGGCGGACGCACGAGCGCGATGCCGTTGTGCAGCGCGCCATGCAGCACCGCGCGCGCCAACCCGACCGTTCCTCCGGCGGCCAGGAGCGCCGCATCGTAGGAGCGACCGACGACGTAGGTGTCCACGTCCAGGTAGCCGGCCCCCCGCGCGCTGACCTGGCGCACGCGTTCCACATAGTCCCTGTCGTGGATCCGGTGCAGCAGGGCCGCATCGACGGGCAGGGCCGGCACGTGCTGCATCCGGCCGAGCAGGCCCTGGTCCGCCAGCGTTGCCACCGTATGCTCGAGCCGCGCCCGGTTCTCCGGATGTCCCGGCAGGTCGTGCTCGAGAAAGAGCGGATCGTAGACGTAGCCGGTTCCGGCCCTCAAATTACGGCTCCGGGCTGAAATACCACATCCACTTGCTGCCGCGCATCTCTTTGATGATGTGGCCCGTCGTCAACACGCCCAGGGCGCGCAATCCGACGTCTCCGTGTGCGCTCACGACCAGGTGGCTGATGCCGCGCTCGGTCATGATTCCGATCGCCTCCAGCAGGGGCATCTCCGGCGGGATCGCGATCACCTTCCCGCTCATCACATCCCGCGCCTTGAGTCCCTTGCGATCCTTGCCGTAGAACTGGATCAGGTCCATCTGGCTGATCGTGCCGAGGGCCTCTTCGTCCGGGCCGGTGACCACCAGCACCCGCACGTTCGTGTCCACGATGATGCGGATGACTTCGTCCAGCGTGGTGCTCGGCCTGCATCCGATCACGCCCTTGTGCATTACGTCGCCGACACGGACTTCCATCGTCTCCGTGGCGCTACCGGTTCGGTCCTCAGAAGACATCATCCACCTCCCTCTTACTGCAGCAGGCGCAGGGCGTCCTCGTGCGCGCATCCTGTGCCGTGATCAGGGGCCGGTATGCCGCTCGTCTCTATCTTAGCACCCGCGGATGATGGTGTAAAGGGGTTTTGTCGATCGTGTGCCGAGCAAGGGTGCGCTAGGCCGCCTTGAATGCCGCCAGTGTGCGCTCGCGGGCAAGCGCGTGATCGACGATCGGTGCCGGATAGTCCTTCCCGATGACGACGCCTGCCTGTCGTTGGACCTCGTCCGGCATGCGCCACGGGGCATGGATGTACCTGGCGGGAACGCGAGCCAGCTCGGGTAGCCAGCGGCGGATGTACGCGGCCTCGGGATCGAACTTCTCGCTCTGCAGCACCGGGTTGAAGATGCGGAAGTAGGGCGCGGCGTCGGTCCCCACGCCCGCGGTCCACTGCCAGCCGCCGTTGTTCGAGGCCGGATCGCCGTCCACCAGGTGCTCCATGAAGAAGGCCTCGCCCCAGCGCCAGTCGATCAGCAGGTCCTTCACCAGGAACGACGCGGTGATCATGCGCGCGCGGTTGTGCATCCAGCCGCTTTGCGTGAGCTGGCGCATGGCAGCATCCACGATCGGATAGCCCGTCCGTCCCTCGCACCAGGCCGCGAACTCGCCGCGGTCGTTGCGCCACGCGATGCCGCGCAGGCCGGCCTGGAACTCTTGCGCGAGCACCGCGGGGAAGTGATGCAGCACCGACTGGTAGAACTCGCGCCAGATCAGCTCGTTGAGCCAGGTTCCCGCGCTCTGCCTCGCCCCCGCGTCATGCGTGTCGCCGGCCGCGCTCAGCGCTGCCACGGACGCGCGCAGCGCCGACACCATGCCGAATCGCAGGTAGGGCGAGAGCTCCGAGGTGCCCTGGAGGTCCACCCAGTTGCGCGCGTCGCCGTATGCAGCGATCGGCGCGTTCCGGCCCTCTGCGAATACTGCCAGCCGCCGTAGCGCCTCCGCTTCGCCGGGGGGAAAGGGCGCCGCGACGTGGCCGTCCGGGATGGGGGCGGACCCCAGCTGGGGCGGCGCCGCCAAGCGGTCGGGTGGCGGACGCAAATCGGTCGCTACCGGCAGTGGTAACGATTTCCACGCCCTGCTGTACGGCGTGAAGACAGTGTAGGGTCCACCGGCCGCTTTGCTGATCGCATCGTAGGGCCGCACCGTGATGCCCTCGGTCATGGCCAAGGGCAGATGGCGGGCGACGGCTGCGTCGCGCTCCCTCGCATAGGGCCACGGATCTGCCTCCGCGTAGATCGCCCCGGCGCCCGTCTCCTCACGGAGCGCGGCGAGTTCGTCACCGGGCGAGCCTGTGCGCACGATCAGCCGGCTGCCGCGGGCGCGCAGGTCTGCGTCCAGGGCGCGCAGGCCCCCGAACAGGAAGGCAAGCCGTTTGCCGGCCGCGGCGTTCGCGCGGAGCAGCGCTGGATCGAGGACGAAGACGGGGATGACTGTGTCGCCGTGCGCCAGGGCCGCGCCGAGCGCGAAGTTGTCGTGCAGCCGCAGATCGCGGCGCGCCCACCAGATAGCTGTCGTCATCGATCCTGCCTCTCCCCGGAAATCTGAGAGCACGACAGACGGGAGGCATCCTGAGCGGAGGGCGGCGCGTCGCGCCGCACGTAGTCGAAGGACGCCCCCAAGTGTGCCTCAGGAGTCCCGAGCCTCCCCCTTGAAATCATCGTGCCAGCAGTAGTATACTCGCAGCCGGTGCACAACTCACAGCGGGAGAATCCATCCATGATCGAACAGCCGAACCTTACGACCCAGCGCCTGCTCCTGCGCCCGTTTGACCCGGCGGATGCACCCGACGTGCAGCGGCTCGCGGGCGCGCGGGAGATCGCCGCGACCACGGCCAACATTCCCCATCCTTACGCGGACGGGATGGCGGAGACGTGGATCGCATCGCATCAGCCTGCGCTGGAGCAGGACCACAGCGTGACGTATGCGGTCACGCTGCGCGACGGGGGCGCGCTGATCGGCGCGATCGGGCTGGAGCTGTCGCTGCCCAACCGGCGAGCCGAGCTCGGCTATTGGATCGCAGTGCCCGAGTGGGGCCGCGGCTACTGCACCGAGGCGGCGGCAGAGATGCTGCGCTATGCTTTTGAGGACCTGGGCCTGCACCGCGTGCAAGCCCGGCACTTCCGCAACAATCCTGCGTCCGGCCGGGTGATGCAGAAGATCGGCATGCAGTACGAGGGCCGGATGCGCGAGCACTTCTGGCGCTGGGATCATCCGCACGACATCGAGCTGTACGGTCTCCTCCGCCCCGACTGGCTCGCGCGGGCCGGCGCCGTCGCGGAGACGGGGACATGAGCGGAGCGCAGACCCGGTACGACCCCCCTCCGGGCCTGGTGGCGCTGGGAACGCGCGTCGAACTGGAACTGGTGGACGGCCACGGCGAGGCGGAGTCTCTTGCGGTCGATATCGTCCCCGACGAGGCGGCTGACCTGGCCGAGGGCTTCCTGGGCGCGAGCACGCCCCTGGCGCGGGCCGTCAT
>Ga0123332_1005304_pt1 | contig 10946 bp, 4 predicted proteins | sample BioC12SIPDNA_4_FD_89958 | JGI IMG/M metagenome (GOLD analysis project Ga0123332, IMG submission 89958) | Anaerobic biogas reactor microbial communites from Washington, USA - Biogas_R2_A C12 SIP DNA | ecosystem: Engineered > Bioreactor > Anaerobic > Unclassified | place: Washington, USA... | reverse complement strand
GCGGGGCTGGTCGACCGACGGGAGGACAATGGTGATAGCAACATTAGCTGGTATTACGAGACGGTGCTCTTCGAAGTGGTTGCCAAGTCTCCGCAGGAGTATGGGCATCGCCGACCGACATGGACGCAGGAATTGTTGATCAAGGTTCTCAAGAAACAGACGCGGATTCGAGTTAGCGTCAGTACGATGAGCCGACTGCTGAAGCGATTAGGGATTCGACTTGGACGTCCGAAACCAATCGTAGGCTGCCCGTGGAGCAAAGCCCGAAAAACACGGCGATTGAACAAGATACGAAAGCTGATGGCGGCGGCGTACCCAGGTGACGTGTTTGTCTACGAAGACGAAGTGGACATCCATCTGAATCCGAAGATTGGCCCGGATTGGATGCTTAAAGGGACACAAAAGGAGGTGATGACCCCTGGCAAGAACCAAAAGCGGTACTTGGCCGGAGCATTGAACGCAATGACGGGAGAGCTTTCTTGGGTGGAAGGGGATCGTAAGACGAGCACACTGTTCCTCCTCCTTTTGTGGCACTTGCTCAACGATGTCTATCCCACGGCGAAACGAATCTATGTGATTCTGGACAACTACCGGATTCACAGTAGCCGGCAGGTGGAACTCGCACAAGCCAACATGGGAGACAGGATTCAACTTGTCTTCTTGCCACCCTACTGCCCGGATCACAACCGGATCGAACGGGTATGGAGGGATCTCCATGCCAACGTCACACGGAATCACCGTTGCCGTACCATAGGACACCTCATGAGTGAAGTCCGCTCCTACCTGAAGAGGAAAGATCGGCGCCTTCAGCGGCTCTACGCCCAAAAGGGCGGGCATTAGCTCCCAGAATCATGCAAGGCTATTTAGGTCGCGAACCAGCAGGCGATCGCCCGCATCCGCGATCGACGAACCGTTCTCACTGCTGAAGGAAGGCCGGTAACGGTCCTGGCACCACTCGGCCACATTGCCGTGCATATCGAATAGCCCCAGGTCGTTGGGCATCCGCGTTGCCACGGGGCCGGCTCGCTCCGCGGAACCGGCGGCGCAAAGGCCGTAATGTCCCAGGTAGGCGTGGTCGCTGCCGAACGAGAAAGCGGTCGCCGCGCCGGCGCGGCAGGCGTATTCCCATTCCGCCTCCGTCGGCAGCCGATAGCCTCGGAGATTCAGGTAGTTTGCGACCAGCCCCATTCCCGCCGCGTACTCGCCGGCTTCGTTGGGCTGATAGCACCACTCCTCCCGCGGCAGGCCCTCGATCTTGCTGAGCCAGTTGCAGTAGGCCGCGGCCTCGTACCAGGTGACGAATGCCTGCGCCACGCCGGCTGGCTCGCCGGTCCGTGGCGCCGGTTCGCGACGGATGCGGGGATTGTCGTCCAGAAACTTTCCAAACTGTTCGACGGTCGTCTCGGCGGCGGCGAGGCTGTAACTGCGGCGGATCCGTTGGTGATGCAGGCGCTCGTCGTCGTTGGAGGCCGCGGCGTCGGCCGAGCCCATCAGGAACTGTGCCGGCCCGGGAACCACAACCATCGTATGCCCCTGGCCGTTGAGATACCACTGGCAATCCTCGTTGATCCCTCGCGAGATCAACTGCCGGTTGGAACGGGCGATCTCATCAACCCGACCGAATCGCCGCAAGGCCCACTCGGCCGCGGCATGGATACCGGCATCCGGATCGTCTCGGTAGAGTTCCGAAAGCCGTCCGACCACTTCCTGGGGCAACGCGGCCTGCCGCAAATCGGCCCGCGTATCGGGCTGCCGGCCCGGATCGCCGGCCAGTTCGCCGCTGATCAGCACCATCGCCCTGCGAACCGAGACATCCTCCTGGCGGTTCAAACCACTGAGCAGCCCTGCCGGATCGGCAGCAATCGGACTCATTCCGTGGATCACGCGGGTGCGGAGCGTCACGTCAGGGCTGTGTCGCAACAGCGGCCAGACCGCCGGCTCGTAGCCGACGGCCATCCAGACGGCGGCGCTGCGGGCCCGGAACTGCGTGAGCAGATCTCTCGCAAAGCCGGTCAGTTCCAGGCCGGAGAGCAAGAATCCCAGACCGAACAAGGCCAGCACGCCGGACGACAGAACGTACTGCCTGGCCGCGGTCCGCATCATCTTCCGCTGCGGCTCGGTCCAGAGATCGGATCGGGTCAGCATGCGGATATGGATCCACTCCCAGAACGAGGGCAATTGCCGCCGTTCTGGGTGCGCGTTCCACATGGCCGAGCGGCTGGCCAGGCGAAGCTCGCTCCGTCCGCTCCGCGTCCGTTTTTGCTTCTTGGTCAGCCACTCGCGCAGCGCCGGCACGAGGTAATCGTGCGTCAACTGGTAGAAACGCAGGCCGGGGCGGATCGCCGTATCGCTGGCACCGATCGCTTCAGGGTCGACCGGGGTGATCAGGCGCGTTTCGCCGTCGAGAATACGAACCAGTTCCTTGAATTCCCTGGGCCGTTCTCCATAGCCGGAAATGTCGAGCAATTCAGGGTAGGATCGGATGCGTCCCTTCAACTCGCTGCCGATTTCGGGCAGCAGGGCCTCGAGCACGGTGCGGGCCGCCTGCTCGTGGATCCGATACCGCGGATTTCCCCCTCGGACGCTGAACGTCTCGTCCAGAAAGCTCACGCCCACGCCGGCGGCTCCGCCCACGTCGCGCAGCGCGCCGGGAGTCCACGGCTTGTCTTTGACCATCTCGGCAAACAGGGCCAGCCGTGCGGCGACTACCTTGTCTTCGTGGGTCAGCCCCTCGATCGCCTGCTGGAGAAATGCTTTTTGGGGGCCGCTCAGCCGGCCGAGATCGGCGGGCAACTGCCCGAAGGCGCGGCCGAATTCCGCCAGCACTTTCCGCGCGTGGGGCGGATCGAACAGATCGACCAGCGCCGAGTTGTGACGCTGCACCAGGTCGATCTCCAACTCGCTCATAAAGCGGCTCAGGGCCAACCAGAATTCGTCGCGAACCAGAAGCAGGCACTGCAGCCGCGCGCCGTCGCAATGCCGCAGGGCTTCGACCAGCCGCCGGCGGTCGGCCTCACCACGGCCGTGCAGCCATTGCTCGAACTGATCGACGACCACCAGCAGTTTGGAGCCCTCCGCCGGCCCGCACCCGCACCGCAACGCCGCCAGGCAATCCGCCAGCCCCGCATCTTTGGGCAATTCGGGATAGCGGCGGAGAAGCTTTTTCAGGATGCGAGCCTCGGTGTCGTCGGCAGCAGCCTCGACGTAAACCGTATGGATTCGCGTCGAGAGCCTGGGGAGCAGGCCCGCGCGGACCAACGACGACTTGCCGCAACCCGACGGCCCGTACATCACACCTACGGCAAACGACTCTTCCGGATCCTGCTGTTCCATCCGGATCTTCCATTGTTGGATGCTCTGGGGCACGCCGTCGCGGTCGCGGGGCCCCGGCACCAGGGGAAGAAAGCTCTCCGAATCGGTGGCGTCGAACGCTCGCAGCCCTTTGGGCACGATGATCGGCGGCGCCGGTCCGGCGGCGGCGTCCAGAAGGAGCCGGCCATCGCCGGAAACGCGTGACTGTTGCAGGATCCGCCGGCGGGCGCACTGGTCGAGATAGTGCTCCAGATCATCGGCCATCTCCTTGGCGGTCGCGTAGCGATCCGCGGCCCGCTTCGACATCGCCTTCAGGCAGATCCGCTCCAACTCGGGCGCCACGGAGGCATCGCGTCGGCAAGGTGGAACCGGGTCCGTCCCTACAACCTGATGCAAGAGATCCTCGTGCGACTCCGACTGAAACGGTTTCTCTCCCGTGAGCAACTCGTAGAGAACCACGCCCAGACTGAATACGTCGGAACGAGCATCGACCCGATGGGCCTCGCCGCGGGCCTGCTCGGGACTCATGTAGGCCGGCGTGCCCGCGAAGCTACGGCCCCCGCCGAGCCGTTTGCCGCTCAAGGCGAGTCCGAAGTCGCTCACATAAGGCGCCCCGCTGGAGTCCAAGAGGATATTCGCCGGCTTGACGTCGCGGTGAACCAGCCCTTGGCGGTGGGCGTGGTCGAGCGCCTCGGCCACCAACACCACAATTCGGACCGAATCCTGCTTGGAAAGCCGTTGCCGCTGCATCTGCAGCCGCAGATCACTGCCTCGGATCCACTTGGACACCACGTAGCAGCAGCCGTCGTCCGTGCGGCCGACGTCGTAAACCGGCACGATCGCCGGATGGTCCAGGCGAGCGACAAGGCGGGCTTCGGCAAGATAATCCGCGGCACCGGCGGGGTCGGTCACCTGATCCGCGTGCGGTACTTTCACGGCGACTTCTCTGGCCAACTCTTCGTCCCACGCCAGGTAGACGCGTCCGAAAGCCCCTTCCCCGAGCAAGTGCCGGATGCGATAGCGGCCGATTCTCGCGGGGATGGGGTTGCCGGCCGCCACGCCGTCCGGTCCGCGCGGGTCGCCCGAGGGGCGGCTGATCGTACTGGCGCTGTGGCCGTCATCGAGGCCGTTCTGACGGCGGAATTCGCCGTCCGAGTCGCCCGACTCCGCTGCCAGCCTCGCGATCATCCGCTCGCAGCCGGCCTCGTCGAGCGCCCCTTCGATGCGGCGAAGCTTCTCCAGTTCCGCAGCGAGATCCGGCATCAGCTCCGGGTGATCCGAGAGGATCGATTCCTCCGCAACAGAATCGCCGGCGGCACGCCGCTGTGCGCAGTCGAAGACGACCCGGCGGATCCGATCCGCCCGATCCGTTTGCGCGCCGCTGGAGGAACCGGTCACCATGGCCTCTGCCTGCCTTTACCCGCTAAAGTAGAGCGACGATCGTCCCAGCAATTCGCGGAGCTGTTTTCGCGCACGGTAGCAGCTTGCGCGGACGGCCCCCTTGCTGCATCCCAGGCTTTCCGCAATCTCGTCGAGCGACTGCTCCTGGAGATAGTATCTCTCCACCATGTCCCGTTGATCGTCGGGCAGGGAAGCCAAGGCGGCCAGCAAGCGGTCGGCATTTTCACGCCGCTGGCCTCGCACGCTCGCCGTCGTGCCGTCGCCGGCGATTCGCTCCACGGCCGCCGCCCAGGAACCGGTCTCACCTGGGATCTTTTCTTGGCCCACGCGTCGCTCCCGTCGCCGTCGCTTCTGGGCGTCCTTAATCAGGTTGTCGGCAATCGTTTGGAGCCATGCCCGAAAGGCGCCTTCATGCCGCGGCTGATACCGGCCGATCGCCTGGCTGGCGCGGACCATGGTCTGGTGCAGGATGTCGTCGGCGAGAACCAACTGATGCAATTCGCCCCGGAGCCTCATGGCAATATGCTGGCGCAAACCGTCGTAGTGAAGCAACAGAAGTTGCGAGAGAGCGGCCCGGTCGCCTTTCACCGCTCGATCCAGCAGATCCAATTCGAGGTGTCCGGAACTCATAGGCGGACTCGGCAGTTCTATCGCCTGCGGAGAATTGGCTGCGCAGGCAATCAGCAGAAAAGAGGGAGCCATCACCGGGAAAAGCCTAAGATACCCTTATTCTGACGCATTGAGAGGCGTTTGGCAAGCACGCGGCGCACCCCCGAATCCAAGAAAGAAGCGGGGCACAATATCTGCCCCCTTCTCGGCTGCGGCAGCGATGTTCTCACCGATGCTAAAGCGTCTTCTCCGGATGCCGATAGCCCGGGGCATGGTCGAAGTGATAGAGTTGCGTGCGGCGATGGAAGAACGCCGGTTTCCGGACGCGCGCACGGGGCGGTTTGTGTCGACGGCGTGCGAGGCGTAGAATAAGACAATGGGTAAGCTTTTCGAAAAAGCCTCCTCCGCAGAATTCGTGGGTTCCTTCGCGCGATTCGCAATCGGTGGAAACGGTGCTCCCGACTGTGGATATGTCCGTTTCGCCGCGGACAAAGAACGACAACAGAGAAGAGGAACCCGTACTTAAACACAGACTACGGGTTCCTCTTCTCTGTTGCCGTCTTTTCGATACAGGAAAACTACGTACCGCTTCCGTCAGATTGACGGGAAATCTTGGTGTTCTTGAGTAAGCAACATGATGACAGAACGACGTGAAAAGCGCAAACGCTGGGTTCAGCGCGGTCAGTATGCCGTGGAAGTCGAGGTGGATGTACTCTACCCGGCAGAGAACCCATCGGAGGCTTGCCTTGAGCCTGCGACCGTCCGCTGGCTCGACGAGGTCGCTCGCCGCGCCGAGGCCGGAGACGTTGAGTACCTTCAGAACGTAGGCCGCGTTTTTCAAGCGGTCGCGAACCATTAATGCACTCGCTCGTGCGGCTTGGTTCACGCTGGTCGGGTTCCTGACCCGATCCTGAACCGCCCTAGAGCGTCTTATCCAGTTGCGGCTCGCCGGGAACCAGTTCCGCTTGATGCCGTTCCACCGCCTTGCGAATCTCGGCGATCGCCTCGGGATACTTCTCCGCCACGTTGTACCGCTCGCCCGGGTCGTGGTCGAGGTGGTAGAGCAGCGGCGGATCGTGCTGCTCGGGTTTACCCGGCCCGTAAGCCGGTTGCGTGATGAAGTGGGCTTTGAACGCCCCTTTGCGAACTGCGTAAAGCTGTGTGCCGCGATAGAAGAACACCGTCTCCCGTGGGCTCGTGCCGGCGCCCAGCAGCACGGGCGATAGGTCATAGCCGTCCAGCACACGGTCAGCGGGCGCCGCGGCCCCGGCCAGTTTCGCCGCCGTCGGCAGAAGGTCGAGCGTCGAGCCCAGTTCCCGCACGACCGCGGGCCGAATCGTCCCAGGCCACCAGAACAGCGCCGGTTCGCGCATGCCTCCCTCCCAGGTACACCCCTTGCCGTCGCGGAGCAGCCCCGCCGATCCGCCGTGCTGGTCGAAGATCAGCCACGGACCGTTGTCGGAGGTGAATACCACCAACGTCCGCTTGTCGAGGTTCAGTTCGACCAGAGTGTCGAGAACGCGTCCCACGCTCCAATCGATCTCCTCGATCACGTCGCCGTAGAGGCCGCGGCGGCTGCCGCCCGCAGACTGCTCGGAGGCGAACAGCGGCACATGCGGCATGCTGTGGGCCAGGTAGATGAAGAACGGCCGATCCTTGCTCTCTTGGATCAGACGCACCACTTCGTCCGTATAGCGCCGCGTGATCGTATTCTGATCGGTCGGACGCTCGACGATCTCCGTACCGCGCATCAGCGGCACGTTCCAATACTCGGCCTTCGGCGCCCAGAAAGCCTCCCGGCCGCGAGGCGATTCGGCCGCGCGGTCCATGTCGTTGGAATAAGGGATGCCGAAGTAGGAATCGAAGCCCTGGCTGGTGGGCAGAAACTGGGGGAGGTGCCCCAGGTGCCATTTCCCGATGGCATGCGTCGCGTAACCGGCCGACTTGAGCACTTCGGCGATCGTCACCTCTTCCCCCGGCAGCCCCCCGGCGGAATCGGGGAACAACACGCGGCGGTGACTGCTGCACATGCCGGTGCGGATCGGCAGCCGGCCGGTCATCAGCCCGGCGCGGCTGGGCGTACACACCGAGGCGGCCACGTAGAACTGCGTCCACTTCTGCCCTTCCCGGGCCATTCGGTCCAGATTCGGAGTGCGAATTGTCGGATGGCCGTAGCAGGCCAGATCGCCGTAACCGAGGTCGTCGCAGAAGATGATGACCATATTGGGCTTCGGGGCATCGGCGGCTGGGGCCTGATTTTCCAACGCGGCAAGAAGCAGTGCCGACGGTAGCAGCAGCATTCGGAGCGAAACGTGTCGGATCATGATGGCAACCTCGTTGTCGATGGTCTTAAGGTAATGGTGGGGCGCACAAGGGGGTCGGGAGTCTTTTTCCGTATCGGCCGCGAACCGCCCTGGACATGCCGAGCGACGGTGAGGCCGATACGGAAAAAGACTCCCGACCCCTTCTTGGTTGCGACACTCATCTTTGGTCGGTGCTCAAGGTATAGCGCGATTCTGCCCGCAGTGTCACGATTTCCAGAGACGAAAGCTCTAATGGAGCAGAGAGTTCCGTCCCCGCTTCTTCCCTGGGACTGCTCCGCGCAACGCGGGCGGGGACCGGCTCCGACCATTTCAGCTTGACTTGCTCGGCCGCACCGCCCGCATTGAACAACCGCAGCATGATCGCTTTGCCGTCCATGCTCGGCTTGAGCGATGTGACGAGCACGCCGGACGGTTCCACCGTCAAGAGCGGCCGGACGGCTGGGGCGTCGGGATTCACCGGCACAACCAGCAACGGCTGGCTCTGCTGGATGCCGAAGCGGGCCGCGGCCGCCTGGTCGAAGCCGCCGTGCGGCAAGATCGCATAGCGGAACGTCGCCGAACCGCCTTGCGACGCCTTGTAGTTCGTTTCCCAGTAATTGTTCATCACATACGAATAGAGCGTTTGGCTGCGATCGACCCGCCGGATCCAGCCATCCGGATCGAAAGGGCTGGCCACATCCACCGTAATCCTGCCGATCTCGATGAGCGGGGCGTCGATTGTCGCCCAGGTGACGCCGAACTCGGCGTTGGAAACGTCGGCCCAGCGACCCACCGTGAAATAGTTCTTGCATGCGCCGCGGAGCTGGTCCGCTTCCGGCCGAATGACGGCCCAGGGGATATCGAGCCGCATTTGGCCGTCGGGAACGTGGAAGGAAAACCCGAAGTGGACTGATTCCTTCTCGCGGACATCCTGCTTTTCAAGCAGGTTGACGATTTCGACGCCGTCGACCCCGTCCACCAGCCGCACCCGCCGAACGAGCAGAGTGCAACCAGGCGCTTCCGATTCCACCCGCAGCGAAGCCACCAGCGGACCGGCCTCCTCGACCGTGATCTTGGCGGGGCCGTTGGGTCTGGGACTCTCCGCGGAGCGGCCGGCCACATAGCGATATTCGTTCAGCGCCAGGCCGGCACTGCAGTCAACCAAATCGTGCGGGATGCTCGGCTCGGTGAGACTGGCGATGGCCCCTGTTTCCGGATCGAGCGCAAGTCGCAGGCGGCCGTTGGTCGCGGTCGCGCCGTCCGCGCGTGCGTCGCCGCGACTCGGGGAATTTCCGGCAGCCAGTAAATAACGCTTCGCGCCCAGCGGCGGGACGTTATCGGCCCGGAAGGCCAGTTCGCCGCTGCGGAGCCGTTGCGACGGAACCTGCACACCCTCGGCAGACCGCACAATATCTCCGGCGGCCGACATCGCCGCAGGAAGAACGACCAGGTCCGTTCGCGACCAGGAGCAGGTGTTCAGCACGTCCACCGCGCGCACGTCGGCACCGTCCGCCTTTCGCCCGGCGAGGGCTTGTGCCACGAGTTGGCGAGACTGCTTGTCGGCATCGACGGCAAATGCCTGCTTGATCGCCCATTGGTCGCGGGTGAACGGGCTGTCGGGCTGCGAGATGCTGCAATGTGCGCCCCAGGTGTGCTCGTTATACAGAATCACGTTGCGCCAAGCCGAGTAGAAGGCGCCGTCGGGATAGTCCTGCGGGGCGAGCGTCGTCCAGAGGATTTCCGCTTGAACCAGCCGTTCGGCCGCGGCGCGGGCGAGCGCGGTTTCCCGTGCGGACGATGCGGCGCCGTCCTCCCAATACGGCGTGAAATCGCCGCGGACCTCCGGAATTCTTTCGCCATAGCGGCCTTCGAACTCTCGCATCAACTCGGCGGTCGTTGCCAGCCGCATTTTCGGCCACTGGTAGCGAGCGTTCCACTGTTGGACGAATCCGGGCAGTTCCGGGTCAGGCGGACCGTTGTCTCCGCCGATCGAATAGCGGAGTTGCACCAGATCGTAAGGATAGTCGGCCGCACTCAATTGCTGCAGGTATTCAAATAGGCGGGACGGATCCGTTTCCCCCATTTTGCCGAGCAGGCCGCCGTGAAACCACGAATACCCATGCCCAGCGACCCAGCACAACACCCGCCGGTCACCACTGGGAGAGACCCAGTAGAACGGCCGATCTCCCCACTCGGCCAGCGTGCGGCCGATGCGGTGGATGTGGTTCGGGCCGATGGAGAAGTACTTGATCCCACTGTGCGCCAGAGCGGGCACGATGCCCCAGGTGTAGCCGGGCACGTCGCTGATCATGGCAGAGTCGATCCTCAGGTCATACTGGCGCGCGAGTCGCCGCGCGCAGTCGACCAATCGAAACAGCTCTTCCGGGCGGCACAGCGCAGTCAGTTCGTTGCCGTACAGTCCGTCCAGCCCGATCCAGCCTTTGCGGACCGCGTCGATCAGCGCCTGGCGCTTCGCGGGCGCAGCCTGCTTGAGATAACTGTCGACGGCCCAGAGCACCTCGCTGTTCCATTTGAAGCGAGCCTCGGGGCTGTTCTCGGCGGTGTGCTGGGCCAGTTCGATCGCCTGCTCCAGGTAGCTCCATTGCTTTTGCTCGACTTCCGTCTGCACGTGTGTGTAGCCGATGTCGACGTGCGAATGGGGCAGCAGGACGAGTTCCCAGCGGCGGACCGGCTTCCGCGGCGTCCGCGTTTCGGCGACCACTTTTCCTCCGATGCGAAGCGATGCGACGAGCGGCGTTTCGCTATCCACCGGTGGGAGAGCCAACTCGACGGCCTGCCGGTCGAAGGCAAGCTGCACCGGCAGCGGCGGTCCGGCGGCGACCGTCAGTTCCGCGTTCACGGCTTCTGCGTAGAGATGGTCGATGGTGATGCGAATTGGCTGAAGTTCGGCCCCTTTCTCGCGGACCACCGCGGGCGTTGCCTGGATCTCGATCTTGTCTCGGCTCGGCGCGGTCTCGGGTTCCCCGGAAGCAAAGAAGACCATCTCCGCACCGCCCACCGTTCCGTGACCTTTCGGCCCCACTTGGCGCACTCGCCAGCGGGCGTAGCGAGCCATCACGGGTTTGTCGAGCAGAAAGGTCGTCGTGCCTCCCCGAGAGGCGACATGGTCGATGTCAAAACGCCCCCGGACATTTGTGAAGTCGGGCGAATCGCTGAGCGTCCATTCGGCCTGATCCACGGTCGCCGGATCGTTGCGGTCGAAATGCTTCATCCCGCCAATCCGCTGCGGACGGCCAAAGTCGAAATCGACGAAGGTGTCGATACCCTTGCCGGCCGACGAATACTCGGTTTTGACGTCGC
>Ga0123332_1005301_pt1 | contig 10951 bp, 10 predicted proteins | sample BioC12SIPDNA_4_FD_89958 | JGI IMG/M metagenome (GOLD analysis project Ga0123332, IMG submission 89958) | Anaerobic biogas reactor microbial communites from Washington, USA - Biogas_R2_A C12 SIP DNA | ecosystem: Engineered > Bioreactor > Anaerobic > Unclassified | place: Washington, USA... | reverse complement strand
GGCGTGCTTCTCCAGGGAGACACCGCGCTGCGAGAGGACGTGCTCGAGGACGTCCGCGGCGTCGGCGTCGTCGTGCGGGAGGATGCGGTCACGGGAGGCGACCATGGTCACCTTGACGCCCAGCTCGGCGAACGCGGAGACGAACTCGGCACCGGTGACACCGGAGCCGACGACAATGAGGTGCTCGGGGGTTTCCTCCAGGTCGTAGACCTGCTGCCAGGTGAGGATGCGCTCGCCGTCCGGCTGGGCGTTGGGCAGGATGCGCGGGGTGGCGCCGGTCGCGATGAGGACGAGGTCTGCCTCGTAGACCTCCTCGGAGCCGTCCTCGAGGGTGGCGGTGATCTCGTGGTGGACCTGGTCGATCTGGGATTCCGCGAAACGGCCGCGGCCGTTGACGAACTTCACGCCGGCGCGTTCGAGCTGCACGGCTATGTCGTCGGACTGCTCGCCGGCGAGGTTCTTCACGCGCTGGTTGAGGGCGGGCAGGTGGATGCGGGCGCGGCCGAGGAGGGAGTTCAGGCCCATGTCGTCGGCGCGGCGGAGGTCGGTCTTGATGCCGGTGCCGGCGATGAAGGACTTGGAGGGCACGCAGTCGAGGAGGACGGAGGATCCGCCGATGCCGCGTTCCTCGATGACCGTCACATCCGCTCCGTACTTGGCTCCGGCCAGGGCTGCCTCGTAGCCGGCGGGGCCGCCGCCGATGATGACGATGCGATTCTTCAAGGGGTCTCCTCCACGCGGGTCTGTCCTGTTCACACGGGTCGTGAACTACTGGAGCCCGAGTTTAGTCGCTAGGAGAGGAACCCGCCGGTGGTTGCACCCGTTCCGGTGCCCTCCCCGTACTGCTCCACGACGGAGGCGAAGAGGCGGACGCCGACGCCGATGGAGCGCTCGTCGACAAGCAGATCTCCCTGGTGCAGGTCGCGGACCCGGCCTTCGCCGGACCAGCAGCCCAGGCGGGCCATGGAGCCGGGGACGTGCTCGAGGTACCAGGAGAAGTCCTCGCCGCCGGAGGACTGCGGGGCCTGGACGACGGCCTGGGGGTCGATGGCGCGGGCGGCGTCGGCAAGCAGGGCGGTGGCGACGTCGTCGTTGAGCACCGGCGGGACTCCCCGCTGGTAGGCGAGTTCGTGGGCGCAGCCGGTCGGCGCGAGGACCTGGGCGATGAGTTCCTCGAGGAGTTCCTGCAGGATGCGCCAGGTCTTGATGTCGGCGGTGCGGATCGTGCCGGCCAGCTGCCCGGATTCGGGGATCGCGTTGGGGGCGTAGCCGGCGTTGAGCGAGCCGAAGACCAAGACGGTGGCGGTGCGGGGGTCGATGCGGCGCGACAGCAGGGCCGGCAGCTGGGTGACCAGGGAGGACAGGGCGAAGACGACGTCGTTGGTCAGGTGCGGGCGGGAGGAGTGGCCACCGGGGCCGGAGACCTTGATGCGTAGGACGTCGGCGGCGGAGGTGATCGCGCCGGTGCGCAGGCCGATGCGGCCGACCTTGAGTTTCGGTTCGACGTGGACGGCGAAGATGGAGCCGACGCGGTCGAGGCCGCCCCAGGCGATGACGTCGGTGGCGCCGCCGTCCATGACCTCCTCCGCGGGTTGGAAGAGGACGCGGATGCCGTGGGTGAGCCCGTCGGCGTTGTCCGCCAGCGCGCAGGCCAGGGCCAGGGAGATGGTGGTGTGGACGTCGTGTCCGCAGGAGTGCGACACCCCGGGCACCGCGGAGGCGAAGGGCAGTTTGGTCAGTTCGGTGACGGCGAGGGCGTCGATGTCGGCGCGGAAGGCGAGTTTGTCGTCGGTGTCGGGGCCGATGTCGACCATGAGGCCGGTGCCGGGGAAGCGGTGCGGGCTCAGGCCGCGCCGCTTGAGGGTCTCCTCGAGGAACTCGGTGGTCTCGTACTCCATGTGGGACAGCTCGGGGTGGGAGTGCAGGTGACGACGCCAGCCGAGCACCTCCTCATGGTGCTCTCGGAGCCACTCATCGACGCGTGCGGCGATACCCTTCACGAACTGTCCTTTCCGCAGACCTCAACAGGGGGTCAACGCCTTAAGATCCTACTCCGCGGTGCCCGGCTCCCCCTCGATGGCGGGCCGGGAGGTGGGTTCGCCGACGATCTCGCGGGCCACCGCGGCCTCGCGGGCGTCCGCCTCGGACCGGTAGCGGGGAAGTTCGGGGTGGTCGGCGTAGCCGGGGAGGAAACGTTCGAGGGTGGTCTCGGGCGGCCAGTGCAGGGTGATGCCGTAGCCGGCGGCCGGGCAGATCCCGGTGACGCGTTCCCCGCCGGCGGGCAGGAGCACGGCGGGCGGGACGTCGAGGGCGCGCGCCAGGCGGTAGACGTTGGAGAGTTTGGGGTCGGCCGGGGTGTTGGCGTTGCCGATGTTGCGCTCGATGTTGGAGATCGAGTTGCGCGAGATCCCCGACAGCGCGGCCAGCCCCTCCTGGGTCAGGCCCCGCGCTTTGCGGAGGCGGCGGAGGTTGCGGCCGAAGGCGAGCCCGAAGCCCGCCCAGCCCGCCCATTCCTGTTCCTGCGCCATTCCTCCACGGTGCCCACCGGGATGGGAAAACTCCGCCCACTGCAGTGGGCAAAGGGGAGGGGTTAGAGGTCGATGTTGCGCGGGCCGTAGAGGCGGTCGCCGGCGTCGCCGAGGCCGGGGACGATGTAGGCGTCGTCGTTGAGGGAGGGGTCGACGCAGGCGGTGACCAGGCGGACGGGCAGGCCGGAGTCGGCCAGGGCGTCGACGCCCGGCTGCGCGGAGACCATGCAGATCGCGGTGATGTCGGTGGCGCCGCGGTCGGCGAGGAGACGGATCGCGTGCAGCAGGGACCCGCCGGTGGCGAGCATCGGGTCGACGACGAACACCGTCCGCCCCGTCAGGTCGTGCGGCAGCGCCTCGAGGTAGGGCACCGGCTCGTGGGTTTTCTCGTTGCGGGCCAGGCCGATGAATCCGACCTGCGCGTCCGGGATCATCGACAGCGCCGGGTCGATCATGCCGAGCCCGGCGCGGATCACGGGCACGACGATCGGCGGATCCTGCAGGCGGGTGCCGTCGGCGACGGCGACGGGGGTCTGGCAGTCGAAGTGCTCCACGGGCAGGTCGCGGGAGGCCTCGTAGACGAGCATGGTGCCCAGGTCGGCGAGGGCGGCGCGGAATGCCGCGTTGTCGCTGCGCTCATCGCGCATGATGGTCAGTCGGGCGGCGGCGAGCGGGTGGTCGACGATGGTGATGTCCATGCGGTCCAGAATAGACGGGAACCTTTCGGCCGTTTTCGAAGTCCAATAAAGGCATGAGCACACTCCACATCGATCCTGTCCGTGCCCGCCTGCTTATCACCGAGCTTCTCGACGCCGCGTCCCATCCACCCCACACCCCCGTCACCGTCTCCGGTCCCCGCCGCTTCGCGGCGTCGCTTGCCGACGCCCTCACCCACCTCGACACCCAGACCCGGCGGGTGCATGACCGCGCCCGCGTCCTCGGGGAGCGTTCCGACCGGGTCGTCGACGCCGCGCAGGCCCACGACCGCGCGTTCGGCGCGGAGCTGGGGAGGCTGTCATGAGGGACATTGTCCGGGCTCTCGAGCACATCGTCGACCTCTCCCCCGCCGCCGTGTCCCGGGTGCAGCTGCCGCCGCTGCCGGATTTCGCCACGGCGATCCCCCTGGCGGAGATGATCGCCCAGGGTTCCCCCGGCGGGCGCACGCTCGTCGACGTCGCCACCTCGGTCACCGCCGACCGCGACCTGGTCACCCGCATCACCGACCTCGCCGCCGCCCACGTCGAGGCCACCAGCGCCGAACTCATCCACCTGGGCCACGGCCTGCTGCAGGAGGCGGCCGGCGTGCTGCCCCGCTTCCTCTCCCCCGTGCCCGGCGCGCAACTGTCGGCCCTCGCGGAGCTGCAGCGCCTGGCCCTGACCTTCGTGCACGAGGCGGTCACGCGGATCACGGATCTCGACGCCCTCCTCGACCCCCTGGCCGCCGACCTCGACCGCGTCACCGCCACCGACCACTCCGCCCCGCTGCCGGACGCGGCGCCGGACGCCGACCCGGCGGGTGGCGCGGTGGCGGGGGACGGGGGCGTCGATAAGCAGGGGGCGGGCGAGGCCGCCGTCGCCGCCGCGATGAGCGCCCTGGGCACCCCCTACTTATGGGGAGGCACGACGCTCAATGGCTTCGACTGCAGCGGACTGACCCAGTGGGCGTACCGGCAGGCCGGCATCGAACTGCCGCGCCTGGCGCAGGAGCAGAACGTGGGCACCCAGGTGTCCGCCGACCAGCTCCAACCCGGTGACCTCGCGGTATGGGACGGCCACGTCGCCATGTACGCCGGTGACGGCCAGCTCATCGAGGCCGGCGACCCCGTCTCCCTCAACCCCGTCCGCACCACGAACATGGGCATGGCGTTCAAGGGCTTCTGGCGGCCGACAGGATAGCTCTCCGGTAGAATCCCGGCCCATGACCTCCCGTGCGATCATTCCCGTGAAACTGTCCCTCACCGAGGGTGACTTCTACACCCTCTGGGCACCGACCTGGAAGGAGCACGGAGCCGAATAGCAGGCCTTCCTCGGCGACGACGCCGGACTGTTCCTGTTCACCTCCCCCGCTAAACTCCACGCCTTCCTCCAGTCCGGGAAGAACCACGACCTCTCCTCCCACCCCAAGTGGGGTAATTTCACCACCCGCCCGGCCGATGAGATCGTGCCCGACAAGAAGGAGACCTACGACATCATCGGTGCCCCCGCACTCCTGGCCGGGCGCCCCTCCTACGAGAATGTCGGCGCACTCGGCCGCATCTTCCAGGTGACCAAGTCGCTCGCCGAGGTCACGGGCGCCGACGACGCCATCCTCTTCTTCGCCTCCCACTCCGTCCTCGGCAACGTCCAGCGCGGCGCCGACCACTACTCCGGTGAGCACGGCCTCGGCGAATGGTCCGCCGTCGGCCGCGCCGTGCTGAGCAACTGGTCCAAGGTCGTCGCCTCCCTCGACGAGCAGGTCCGCGTCATCGACGTCGACGAGGACGCCACTGCCGCCTCCCAGCAGCTCATCGACGACGCCCGCCTCCGCACCGCCGAAGCCCGCGCCGCCGCCGAAGCCGCCGCCAAGGAGGCCGAGGAGAAGGCCGACCCCTACGACGCCTCCGTCTGGGGCGTCGCCGGCATCGACCCCATCAAGATCACCGTCGACGGCAGGTCCGTCTACACGCTGCGCACCTACCTCGACGGCGCGCCCGTGTTCCTCGGCCGCTACGGCGAGATCTTCACCTTCCCCACCACCCGCCAGCTCGCCCGCTGGCTCGTGGAGAACGACGAGCACGACATGGCCACCCTCGCCACCTGGGAGACCGTGATGACCCACGCCAACGCCGGCGAGCTCGACGTCATCGTCCACCCCGACAACCAGTACTCCTACCAGGGGCTCGTGGCTGACATCGGGAAGGGCCCCGAGGCCGTCGACACCGCCCAGATGGGCCGCAGCTACGAGTTGTTCGCCGACGCCGCCGACTGGGCCGCCGACGACTCGCTCAACTCCTATCTGCTGGCCAACCCGCGCATCCAGGACTACCTGTCCTACATGCTCGGCTCCACCGAGACCGCCGGGTACGTGCCGTCCAAGCCCTACTCCGATCACGCCGGGGCGTGGAAGGAGCTGGAGGAGATGCTGGTCAAGCGCTTCTCCAAGTTCTGACGTCCCGCGGCGGGAGCGTCGTAATTACGAGCCCCTACGCCAGGTCAGCGTCCGCGTCGGCGCCGTGCTCGTGCGCACCGAACTCGTCGAGCCCGGCCTGCAGATCCTGCGACTCATACGCCGGGAGGATGACGCGCTCGAGGAGGTCCTGGCGCTCGACCTCCGTGAGAAAGGCCCCGCGGACGGCGTTGAGCGTCAGGTCGAAGAACTCCTCGTCGCCGTAGCCGAAGATCTGCCCGAGTCGCTCGAAGTCGGCGGCGTCGACGGTGCAGGTGAAGCCGAGCTGCTGCAGCAGGGTGAGGGGGTGTTCGGAGTATTCGTCGACGGCGCCGCGGGCGACCTCGTCGGCGGGGGCGAAATCACAGGTCAGGTGGCGGTCGCGGACCCAGCCGGAGATCCGGCCGGGCAGCACGCCGTCGAAGCCCTCGGTGTCGATGGTGAAGTCGTCGATGAGCGCCAGCGGGTGCCCGAGGCGCAGCGCCCCGGCCTGCACGGCCGCGCCGATGGCGTCGATGCCGCCGTCCACGTCGACGGTGACGGGCACGTAGTTCTCGCGCAGCAGGCTCAGCGCCGCGGCGTGCCCGGTGACATCGCCGACCAGCCCGCAGCCGACGACGTGTCGCCCGTGGTTGGCCACCACCAGCTCGGCGACGGCGGCGACATCCCCGGTTGTGTGGGTGGTGGGGATGAGGCGGGCGTCGATAAGCGGGACGTCGAGGCCTGCGACGGCGCAGTCGATGACCTCCTGCAACGTCAGCCCACCGGCGGTGTGCTCGGCCAGCGGCAGGTGCAGCTCGACGTAGACCACCCCCTGCGCCGCGCGTGCCGAAAGATGCTCCCGCACCTGGGCGGTCAGTTCGGCGGGGGTCTGGGCGGGGTCGCCGCCGAGGGAGTCGTGGATGAGGACGGTGGGCAGCGCGGAGATGTCGTTCATGGGGACCATCCTATCGACGGCCTACGATGAGCTTCGTCATGAAGATCGTCTCCCTCGCCCTTGTCGCCGCCCTGGCCACCACCCCGGTGACCACGCCGGAGACCACCACCCGCGAGCACGCCCCCGTCACCGACGACTGCCCGCACTCACTCACCCCGCCGGAGCCGCGCACCACCTCGGAGGTGGCGGCGCCGGGCGCCCAGCCGACTCCCCTGCCGGTGGTCGTGGACGGGCCGTGCGGGGTGTCGGCGCCGCGGGGTTTCGAGGTCCCGGAGGAGGTCCACGCCAGCGCGTGGCTGGTGGCGGACATCGATTCGGGGGAGGTCATCGCGGCGAAGGATCCGCACGGTCGTTACCGGCCGGCGAGCATCGTGAAGATGCTGCTGGCGATGCTCGTCGCGGAGGATCTCGATCCGGCCGCGGAGGTGACGGTGAGCCGTGCCTCGGCGGATCAGATCGGCTCTGCGGTGGGTATCGGCGAGGGTGGCACGTACACCGTCGATCAGCTGCTGCACGGGCTGCTCATGGCGTCCGGCAACGATGCCGCGCACGCCCTCGCGCAGGAGCTCGGCGGCGACGAGGTCACCCTCCGCCGCATCAATGAGCTGGCCCTTGAGCTGGGCACCACGGACACGTTCGCCGCGAGTTACTCCGGCCTCGACGCCCCCGGCATGTCCACCTCCGCCTTCGACATGGGCCTGATCTACCGCGCCGCGTACCGCACCCCGCGCCTGGCGGAGATCATGGCCACCGACCACATCGACTTCCCCGGTTTCGACGAGCTGCCCGGCTACCAGGTGTGGAACGACAACGGCCTGCTCATGAACGACGAGGACGGCCTCGGCGGCAAGACCGGCTACACCGACGACGCCAACCACACCTTCGTCGGCGCGAAGCGGGCCGACGGGCGCCGGTTGTTCGCCGTCGTGCTCGACACCACCGTGGAGAAGGCCCGGGCGTGGCAGCAGGCCCAACTGCTTATCGACGCCGCCTCCCCCACCCCCGCAGGAGAGGGTGTCGGTCTGCTCGAGCCCGTGTCCGTCACCGAACCGGAGCCGGAGGACGAGGAGGCGCCGGCGGAGGTCCCCGGCGTGCACGAGGCGGACGATCCCCGCCTCGGGGTCGAGGCGGGGATCATCGCGGTGATCGTGGTGGGCGTGCTCGCCCTGCTGGGCGTGGTCCTCAGCGTCCGGGCTTACGCACGACCTCGGCGCCGGCCCACCGGTCGTGGGAGCCGAGGAAACCGTTCTCCGGCTTGATGGACATGCCGATGGCGATCATGCCGAAGAAGGAGATGGCCTGGCCGATACCGGGGACGATGTTGATCAGGCGCCACCACTGACGCTTCGCGGACTGCTCCCAGCTGAGCTTCTCCCCGGTGGTGGCGTCCTGCACCCGGTAGCCGAAGAGATGCTTGGCCGGGGAGGCACCGGTGAGGACCTCGAAGCCGAGGAACCAGGCGGCGCCGAGCAGGCCGGTGAGCACGATGGAACCCGTGTCCGAGGCGGTGATCAGGATGCCGGTGAGCATGGTCAGGAAGAGGCCGTCGAGAAGCATGAGGCCGAAGCGGGTCAATGTCGGCGGGCGATCACCACCCGTCGGGGTGGGCTGGTAGCTCGGCTGTGGCTGGTAGGCCGGCTGATAGGCCGGGAGCGGGGCCTGCTGCGGGATGTCGAAGGGATTGACCAGGCCGGGGCTCGGCTGCGGGGTGGCCGTGGTCGTCGGGTAACCGTAATCCGCCGCCGTGTGCGGCTGCTGCGGGGGCAGCAGGGTCGGGTCCGGGAAGCTGCCGAAGGTCCCCAGGTACTCCAGATCCGACCAGGACACGTCGAGCTGGGCACGCAGGGCGTCGTCGTAGGTGGAACGGCGGCCCTCGTCGGAAAGCACGGCGAAAGCGGTGTGCACCTGTTTGCGACGCGGGTCGGTCTCCTGGACCATCTGCCGCTCCAGTTCCTGGTCGCGGTTCGCCAGGGCCCGGCCGAGATCATTGACGGAATCGGCCCGGTCGAGCTGGAACATGGAGTACAGGTCGGGAATCTGGTTCATGACGGACACCTTAATCTGTGGTCTTCGACAATGATGATTCAAGGGTAAAGGGGACCGCCCCGAACCACATCGGGCAATCCCCTGATTTCCTCCCTGAACTACTTCCGGCGCAGCAGCGCGAGCGCACCGACGCCGAGCGCGGTGGCCGCGGCACCCAGGCCGGCAGCGGTGCCGGCCCCCGGGCCCCGGTTGACCTCCTGGCGGACACGGATGACGGCCGGCTCCGGGGCGGGCATCTGCGCCAGGGCCATCGACTCCTCGGAGGTGGCGGCCCAGGCGGAGACGTACAGCACCAGGCGCCACACCAGGTAGAGCAGGACCATGAGACCGATGATCGGGCCGAAGGTCGCGCCCGCCGGGTTGGACAGGGCGTTGGAGGCGAACAGCGAACCGAGCTGCTTGATGATCTCGAAGGCGATCGCCCCGATGAGCGCGGCCTGCAGGCCGGAGCGCTTGGGCACCTTGGTGCGCGGCAGGTAGAACACGAACCACGCCATGACGAGGAAGTTGGCCAGCACACCGACGACGATGGAGACGAAGAAAGTGACGAAGCGGATACCCGGGACGTCCCCGAGGCCGACGAGGTCGAGGAGCCAGTTGGTCAGGCCGGAGTTGAAGATGGCGGTCACGGCGAACGCCAGCACCAGGGCCAGCAGCAGGCCGATGAGGCCGAGCAGGTCGGAGGCCTTGTTCTTGATGAAGTTGCCCACCGCGGTCGGGTCGACCTTCCACATCTTGGACACGCCGTAGCGCAGGTTGTTCATCCAGCCCAGGCCGGACCACAGGGCGGTCAGCGCACCGATGCCGGCGACGGCGCCGCGCTGCTCGATGGCCGTCTCGAGGACGTCGTTGAGCAGGGTGCCCACCTCGCCGTCGACGGCGCCGGCGATCTGCTCCTGGAGCTGGTCGAGGACCTCGGGTCGGCTGGCCAGGAACGTCGCGATGCCCGCGACGACGAGCATGAGGATCGGGAAGATCGCCAGCACCGAGAAATAGGTGATGCCGGCGGAGTACTGGTTGCCGCCCATGGAGGAGTAGCGGTCCTGCATGCGCATGAGGTGGTCGACGGCCTCGGACTTGTCGCGGACCTTGTCGACGGCCCCCGGCTCATCATCACGGACCCTCTCAATGCCGAACTCGTCGGCGTATTTCTCATCGGGGTGGGTGCTCGTGGCCACGGGAACTCCTTGGGAACGTTGAATCCATCACAATGTTGATATCACTTCAACGGTAGGGAAAATTGTGGCGGCGTGCACCCGCAGGGCGTCCTCCGGGACTGAACCGTTACCTGCTCAGCGCAGCGGGCGGAGGAAACCGACCTTGTCGTAGACCTCCTGGACCAGCGGCTCGGAGGTTTCGCGGGCGCGCTCGGCACCGGCGGCGAGGATGCGCTCGAGTTCGCCGCGGTCGGCCATGAGCTCGTCGTAACGCGCGCGCAACGGGGTCGTGAACGCCTCGAGGGCGTCGGCGGTGTCCACCTTGAGCGCGCCGTAGCCGGCCCCCTCGTAACCGGCGACGAGTTCGTCGATGGGCGTGCCGGTCAGTGCCGACTGGATGACCAGCAGGTTGGACACGCCCGGCTTGTTCTCCTTGTCGTAGGCGATGACCCCGTCGTTGTCGGTGACGGCGGAGCGGATCCGCTTGGCGGAGATCTTCGGGTCGTCGAGCAGGTTGACGCAGCCCTTGGGGTTCTCCGCGGACTTGGACATCTTCGCGGTGGGGTTCTGCAGGTCCTGGATCTTGGCGGAGCCCTCCGGGATGAAGCCCTCCGGCACGACGAAGGTCTCCCCGTAGCGGGAGTTGAAGCGCTCGGCGAGGGTGCGGGTGAGCTCGAGGTGCTGGCGCTGGTCCTCGCCGACGGGCACGAGCTGCGGCTTGTAGAGCAGGATGTCGGCGGCCATGAGCACCGGGTAGGTGAACAGGCCGACGGTGGCGCGGTCGGTGCCCTGCTTGGCGGACTTGTCCTTGAACTGCGTCATGCGGGAGGCCTCGCCGAAGCCGGTGAGGCAGTTGAACACCCAGGTCAGTTCGGCGTGCTGCGGCACGTGGGACTGGACGAAGAGGGTGGACTTGTCCGGGTCGATGCCGAGGGCGATGAGCTGGGCGGCGCCGGCGATGGTGCGCTGGCGGAGCTCGTCGGGGTCCTGGTCGACGGTGATGGCGTGCAGGTCGGGGATGAAGTAGAACGCGTCGTAGGAGTCCTGCAGTTCGATCCACTGCTTGAGGGCGCCGAGGTAGTTGCCCAGGTGGTAGGAGTCCGCGGTCGGCTGGATGCCGGAGAGGACGCGCTGGCGG
>Ga0123332_1005299_pt1 | contig 10951 bp, 7 predicted proteins | sample BioC12SIPDNA_4_FD_89958 | JGI IMG/M metagenome (GOLD analysis project Ga0123332, IMG submission 89958) | Anaerobic biogas reactor microbial communites from Washington, USA - Biogas_R2_A C12 SIP DNA | ecosystem: Engineered > Bioreactor > Anaerobic > Unclassified | place: Washington, USA... | reverse complement strand
GTCGCCCTCGCCTACGAGCTGGTGGGGACAGAGAAGGAACGGGCCGAGAACCTCATGATAGTGGACATGGTGCGCAACGACCTCGGCCGCGTGTGCCGTGCCGGCAGCGTGCGGGTGCCCACCCTGTTCACGGTCGAACCCTACCGGACCGTGTGGCAAATGACGAGTACGGTGATAGGCGATGTGAACCCCCGGGCGGGCCTGCGCGACATCATGCGGGCCGTCTACCCGGGGGCGTCCATAACGGGGGCGCCCAAGCACCACACCATGGAGATCATCGCCGAACTCGAGACAGAGCCCCGAGACGTCTACTGCGGGACGGTGAGCCTGTTCATGCCCGGCGGCGACTTCACCTGCAGCATCGCCATCCGCACGATCGTCCACCGGGCGGGTCGCTGCAAGCTGGGCACCGGTTCCGGGATCGTGTGGGACGCGGCGGCCGGCGCTGAGTACGAAGAGACTCTGGTCAAGGCGTCCTTCGCCACTCCGCCAGCCGGGGACACCTGGCGGCCCGACCCCGGGACGCGGCTGGGCAGGTCAATGCGCGCCGCTGAAGGGTTCCAGCTCTTCGAGACCATCCTGCTCGACCCTAGAGAAGGCGACGCGACCATAGAGGCGCCACTCGAGCTCGCCGGCCTGAGCCCCTCCCTGGCGATGAGCGACACCGCCGTGCTTGCGCGCTACCGATTCCTCGATGAGCACCTCGATCGTATGGCCGGTTCGGCGCGGGCGCTGGGACTGGAGTTCGACCGCCAGGCGGCGCTGGCGCTCTTGGTGGGTTGCGCGCGGCTGAACCCCGGCGCGCTGGTGGTCCACCTCGACCTGGAGGAGGAGGCGGGTCTCAGCATCTCGACGCGCGCCGCGCCCGTGATCGAGCGCGCCCCCGTGGCCCTCATGGTCTCTCCCTTCCGAACCGACCCGGACGACCCTCTCCTGCGGCACAAGACGAGCGTGCGCGGCTTCTACAACCGCGAGCATCGTAGAGCCGTCCACGAAGGCTGCTTCGACGCGCTCTTCCTGAACGGGTTGGACCGTGTGACCGAGGGGTCCATAGTCAACGTGTTCGCCCGCTTCGGCGGGTCTTGGGTCACGCCGCCCCTCTGCGACGGCCTGCTCCCGGGCATCTGGCGGGCGCGCTACCTGGCCGAGACCGGCGCGGCAGAACGCTCCCTGGGCTTGGAGGAGCTCCTGGAGGCCGACCTGGTGATGGTGGGCAACTCGGTGCGCGGCGCCCTCGTGGTGGACCGGGTGGTCGCGGACCCCGCGGTGTTCTAGACCGTCGCCGAGACGAACAGCGGGCCGGGGTGCGGAGCGATGGCTCCCTCACCCCGGCCCGCCGGGCGGTCTCTTCAGCCGGGTCCGGCTACGGAGTGACGGCCACCGCCACGTCGAGCAGTTCCACGGGCCTCTTGGTGATGAGGTCGACAATGTCCTGCGCGCCGAGGTCGAAGTTGTAGTACTTGATCGGCTCGAGCATGACGTCCGTGATGGCGCTGACACGCTGCGGCCTGTTGTCGTTCAGGAAGCCGTTGCACGCCCCGAACTCGCTCGTGTCGGAGTCCTTGAGAGCGAGGTACTTCGTGTTGAGCTCCTTCATGATGGGTTCATATGAGGTGTAGAGCTCCTCGAGTTGCGGCTTCACCACGGCCGGCTCGGGCTTGTCCTTGACCGTCTCCGACACCTTGCCGACCAACTCATCGAAGGCGTCCAGGATCTCCGCCCCCAGGGTCGCGCCTTCACCGCCACCCCCAGGCGCCGCTGAAGAGGCCGCGGTAGTGGTGGTGTCGGCGGCGTCTGAGTCGGAGCCCCCGCATCCGCTCACCATCACCGCGATCAGGCCGGCGATCAGCATCAGGACCACCGCCGTCAGCATCCCCCCGCGTTCCCTGCCCATGCCTCTGTCCATGTTCCCTCCGTGCTTGATTGGCGCCTGCCCACGCGGGCGGCCGCCTGGGCCGTTCAACACTATACGTTCTCCGCCGGTGCAGCGCTAGAGAGACCGGCGCGCTACGCGCCGAGCTTCAGCCTGAGCACGCGGGGCAGCACGCCCCCGTGAAGGTAGTACTCCACGTCCACGGAGGAATCGAGCCGGGCGGTGCACTCGAGCGCGATCCCGGGGTCGCCCGGAGCAGCATCGTCGTCTCCGCGCCGGATCTTCACCTGCAGCGCCATGCCGGGGCTCAATCCGGCCTCCAGGCCCCCGATGTCCACCGACTCGTCTCCGGACAGCCCCAACCCCTGCGTGGTGCAGCCGCGGGGGAGTTCGACCGGCAGCACCCCCATGCCCACGAGATTGCTGCGATGGATACGCTCGAAACTCTCCGCGATCACCGCCCGCACTCCCAGGAGGGCCGTCCCCTTCGCCGCCCAGTCGCGCGAGCTGCCTGTGCCGTACTCCTTGCCGGCGAAGATCACCAGTGGAACCTGGTCGGCCTGATAGCGCACGGCGGCATCGTAGATGGAGAGCACCTCGCGGGTGGGGTGGTGCCTGGTCCAACCACCCTCCCGCCCATCGGCCATCTGGTTGCGCAGACGGGAGTTGGCGAACGCCCCCCGCAGGAGCACCTCATGACTGCCCCGGCGGGCGCCGTAGGTATTGAAGTCCACGGGGCTCACGCCCTGCTCGATGAGATATCGCCCCGCCGGACTCGTCCGGGCGATCGCACCCGCCGGAGAGATGTGGTCGGTGGTGACCGAATCACCCAGGATGGCGAGAATGCGCGCTCCGTGGATGCCCACCGGCGGCGCAGGCTCAAGACCGAACCCCTCCAGGAAAGGCGGCTCCTTGACGTATGTGGAATCCCGCTGCCAGGCATAGAGCGCGCCGCGTGGCGCCGCCATACGGCGCCACGCTTCGCTCCCCTCGACCGCGACTTGGTACTCCGACCGGAACAGCTCGGGCCGGAGGGCCGCGGCGGCCATCTGAGCCACCGCGTCGGTCGAGGGCCATAGTTCGCTCAGGTAGACGGGCCGGCCGTCGGGGCGGGTCCCGAGTGGTTCCGTGGTCAGATCGATATCCACCGTCCCGGCGAGCGCGTAGGCCACCACGAGCGGTGGGGAAGCCAGGTAGTTGGCCCGCACGACCGGGTGTATGCGGGCCTCGAAGTTCCGGTTGCCGCTCAGCACCGCCGCCACCACCAGCTGCTGCTCGCCGGCCGCGCGCTCCAGGCCGGAGGGCAGCGGTCCGCTGTTGCCTATGCAGGTGGCGCATCCGTATCCCACCACGCCGAACCCCAAGGCCTCCAGCGGCTCCAGCAGCCCCGCCTCGTCCAGGTAGCGCGTCACCGCCCGCGAACCCGGCGCCAGGCTGGTCCGCACCCAGGGCTTCGGAGTCAGGCCCAGCTCCCAAGCTCGGCGGGCGAGCAGTCCCGCGGCCAGCATCAGCGCGGGGTTGGAGGTGTTGGTGCAGCTCGTCACAGAGGCGATCACAACGTGGCCGTCGCGCACGAGCTCACGGCCCCCTTCGAACTCCACCTTGACCCACGTCGAGTCGGCCCTTCCCTGGGAGAGCTCGGGCAGATCGTGGCGGAACCGGGCGCCCACCTCCTCCAGCGGCACCCGCTGCTGAGGCCGCCGCGGGCCGGCCACACTGGGCCTGACGTCATCCAGATCGAGCTCGACCACCTGGGAGTACTCAGGGTCTGTACAACCCGGCTCCCGAAAGAGCGCCTGGGCGCGGCAGTAGGCCTCGACCCTGGCGCACACAGCGTCCGAGCGGCCCGTCTGCCTGAGGTAGGCGACAGTCTCGCCGTCGACCGGGAAGAATCCGCAGGTGGCGCCGTACTCGGGCGCCATGTTGGCCACTGTGGCCCGGTCGGCCAGAGTGAGGGCCTCAGCCCCCGGGCCGAAGTACTCGACGAAGCGGCCCACGACTCCCACCCCCCGCAGCAGCTCGGTGATGGCGAGCACGAGGTCGGTGGCCGTCGCCCCGGACGCGAGCCGCCCGGCGAGGCGGACCCCCACCACCTGCGGCACCAGCATGAAGTAGGGCTGCCCGAGCATGACCGCCTCGGCCTCGATGCCGCCCACTCCCCACCCGAGCACGCCCAAGCCGTTGATCATAGTGGTGTGGGAGTCGGTGCCGATGACCGTGTCCGGATACACCCAGGGCGCGGCGGCGCCGGAGGCGCCGGGCCGGGTCGCACCATAGCCGGCGCGGGCCGCGCCCTTGTCGGCGCCGGCCCGTCCCGCGGCTCCCGCGGCCCCAATGCCGACCACCTCGGCCAGGTACTCCAGGTTCACCTGATGGCAGATGCCCGCCCCGGGCGGCACCACGCGCAGGTTGGCGAACTCGCCCTGCGCCCAGCGCAGGAGCGCGTAACGCTCGGCGTTGCGCTCCGTCTCCAGCTCCATGTTGCGCCGACACGCCTCGGGCACGCCGGCGTAGTCCACCTGTACCGAGTGGTCGATCACCAGATCCACCGGCACGCTGGGATCGATGATGGTCGGGTCGCCACCCAGGCGCGCTACGGCCGAGCGCAGCGCGGCCAGATCGACCACGCAGGGCACGCCGGTGAAGTCCTGCAGCAGGACCCGTGCGGGCATGAAGGCCGACTCGGGACGATGAACGGCGGCGGGGTCCCAATCGAGGAGGGTGAGAACGTCCGCCCCGTCCACCGCTCCCGGGGCTGCCGGGGCGCTCGGCGCGGCCGAGGCGCCGGGCCCGTCGGCGCCGCCCGGCCGCCCGGCGGCGCTCCGGCCGCAAAAGCGGTCCATTGCGGTTGGGGTGCCGCAATGCCGAAGGGCGTTCTCCAAGAGGATCCGGATGGAGTAGGGGAGTCGGCTGATGTCGCGCCCGGTCTCGCGCGCCAGCGCCCCCAGGTCCGCTATGCGGGCGCTCCCCTCGGGCAGGTCCAGCATCGTCCATGCCCCGAAGGGTCCGAAGCTCTCCCCGACTCGCGCCGCCACGGTCTCTCCTTCCTAGAGGTACAGCCGGTCGCCGCGGGCACCGCCGGCCTCGCGACCCGTGGCCACGTTGTTGAGCGCCCGTACATAGGCCTTGGCCGAAGCCTCGAGCACATCGATGGAGACAGCCTGCCCGGCATAGCGCTTACCGTCCACCTCCACGACCACCCGCACCTCGCCCAGCGAGTCCTTGCCGGAAGTGATCGAGCGTACCTGATAGTCGAGCAGCTTGCCGCTCACGCCCACAGCATCGTCGATGGCCAGGAAGACCGACTCCACGGACCCGCCCGTGAAGGCCTTGCCCGAGTGCACCTTACCCTCCTTCCCCACCGCCACCTGGCTCGACGAGATGATGTCGGTGCCCGTGGAGACATAGACGTGCTCAAGCGAGTAGACATCCTCGCGCTGGCGCAGCTCCTCACCCACCAGAGCCTCGAGATCGGCGGTGGTGACTTCCTTCTTCTTGTCGGCCGTCTCCTTGAAACGACGGAAGACCTCGTCCAGCTCCGGCCCCTCCAGATGGATGCCTATCTCCGCCAGGTGGGCGCGCAGCGCATGGCGTCCCGAGTGCTTGCCCAGGACTATGTCGCTGTCGCTGAGTCCGATGTCGCGGGCCCGCATGATCTCGTACGTGGTGCGCTCCTTGAGGACTCCGTCCTGGTGGATGCCCGATTCATGAGCGAAGGCGTTCTTACCCACGATGGCTTTGTTGGCCTGCACGATGTGCCCGGTGAAGCTCGAGACCATACGGCTCGCCCTCGCTATCTCGGTGGTGGCGATGTTGCAGGGCCGCTCCAGTATGTCCCGCCGCGTGACCAAGGCCATGGCCACCTCTTCCAGCGCGGCGTTGCCGGCCCGTTCGCCCAGGCCGTTGATGGCCACTTCCACCTGCGTGGCGCCCCGCTCCACCGCGGCCAGGGTGTTGGCCACAGCCACGCCGAGGTCGTTGTGGCAATGCGCGCTCAGCACCACGTTCTCCAGAGCGGGGATCCTCTCGTACAGCTGGTCCATCAGCGCGGCATACTCACCGGGCAGGGCGTAGCCCACCGTGTCGGGCACGTTGATGGTGGTGGCCCCGGCTTCGACGGCGGTGGCCAGCACTTCGGCCAGGAAGCCCACGTCGGAACGGGTGGCGTCCATGGCGGAGAACTCGACGTCCGGGCAGAGGGAGACGCAGAGCCTCACCATCTCGCGCGTGATCTTGACGATCTCGTCACGGCCAACCCGCATCTGGTGTTGCAGATGGATATCGGAGGTCGATACGAAGGTGTGTAATCTGGGCCGCTCGGCATCCTCGATGGCGTCCCAGCAGTTACGGATGTCGCCCTCGGTGCAGCGGGCAAGGCCGCAGATGACCGGCCCCTTCACCTCGCGCGCGATGGTCTGCACGGCGGCGAAATCCCCAGGACTGCTGGCCGGGAAGCCGGCCTCGATGACGTCGACGCGCAAGCGCGCCAACTGATGGGCTATCTCCAGCTTCTCCGAGGCGTTCAGGCTGCTCCCGGGCGACTGCTCGCCGTCACGGAGCGTCGTGTCGAAGAAGACCACGGGGACCCCGGCGTTGCGGCGCGGGGGATCCGGCTCTGCGGCGCCCGCTGTGCCGCCCGCGGGTACGTTTCTCTTGGACATATCTCTACCTCCTGGCTCTTCTACGAAATCATGGCTGCTGACATGCCGGGTGGCGCCGGCTTCGCGAGTATCTCCCCCTAGCGGGGGAGCAGCAGGAGGAGGTCGAGAACGAGAGCAAGCCGTGCGTCAGCGACCGGGCCCAGAGGCCGGGCGGCCGCCGCGCGAGACCAGGATGCTGTTCTGCTCTCCATGGCATGCGAGTTTAGCAGCAGGGACAGGGAAAGGGTATGCTGGCGGCCTCAGTCTATGGGGCCCAGGTCAATGAGGGATCAGACGATGGAACTGGTGGGAGAACGGGTGCGCCTGCGCACGCTTACGTCGGAGGACCTGCCGCTGTTCGCGGAGTTCTTGCGGGCTCCGAGCGTGAAGAAGTGGTGGGGTGACTACGATGAGGACAGGCTGCGCCGGGAATTGGTGGACGACCCATCTGCGGAAGCCTTTGCCGTGGAAGCGGAAGGACACCTTGTGGGTATGGTGGACTTCTGCGAGGAGACGTACCCGGACTACTACTACGCCGCCCTCGACATCACCCTGGGCGTGCCCTATCAGGGGCAGGGGCTGGGCTCCGACGCCCTGCGGACGCTCATCACGCACCTCGTCGACGAGCGGGGCCACCACCGGCTGACAGTCGACCCCGCGGCTGAGAATACCGATGCCGCGGGCTTCTACGAGAAACTGGGCTTCAGGAAGGTGGGGATCATGAGGAAGTACGAACGGGTCTCCGATGAGCACTGGCGAGACGGACTGCTGATGGAGCTGATCGTGGAGACGGACCCTCACCCCTGCAAAGCTTGACAAGGAGTGTGACCATGCCCAAGGAGTATCCCAAGTTCACCGCCGCGGCCGTCCAGACCGCCCCCGAATACCGCGACAAGCCCGTCTACTTCGATTCTGAGGCCACCCTCCACAACTGCATAGCGCGCATCAGAGAGGCGGCCTCCAACGGGGCGACGCTCGTCGTCTTCCCTGAGCTCCATCTCCCAGGCTACTGCCACTTCTCCATCGACCTCGCCAAGGGGCCCGAGTACGCGGGCATCTGGGCGGAGTACCTGCGCCACAGCATCGAAGTGCCCGGCGAGGAGACCGAGCTGCTCTGCGAAGCGGCCCGGCAGGCCGGCGCGAACGTGGTGATAGGCATCAACGAGCGCGACAAGAAGTACGGCGGCCGCCAGTACAACTCGGTGCTGCACATCAGCAGGGCGGGCGAGATCCTCGGGGTGCACCGCAAGATCAACATAACCGTTCAGGAGCTGCTCATCCACACGCGTGGGGACGGGGGCGGGAACCTGCGCATCCACGACATGGATTTCGGCAAGGTGAGCAGCCTCATCTGCGGCGAGCACCACCAGCCCATGCTGAAGCAGTGCTACATCGTCCAGGGGACTAAGGTGAACTGCTCTCTGTGGCCGGGATGCCTGGGCGGCGGAGAGGAGCTGCCCTGGGTCGCGCCGGCCTTGACCACTGCCATGGCCGCGTCGGGAGCGTGTTGGTGCGTGCTGGCGGCCAACTACATCCCGCCGGAGAAGCGGCCCAAGGACTTCTATTCCAACACGGACTTCCACCAGAGCTTCGGCGGCAGCGCCATCATCAACCCCTTTGGCGAGGTGGTAGCCGGGCCGGTGCGCGACCAGGAGACCATCGTCTACGCAGACATCGACCTCAGGTTGAACGAGATGGCCCGGGGGATCGTCAACATCACCGGCATCTACAGCCGCTGGGACATCCTGGGCCTCCAGGTGCGCACCAACCAATACGAACCGCTGGTATCGATGGAGTCGGTGGAGGCCGGGTGGACCGAGGCGGCGGATCTGGGCGGCGTCCTGGCGAACGAGCCGGGGGTGCCCTGCTACCCACCGCCCGAAGGTACGGACGCCGGGACGCGAGAGGCTCCCCCGGACGCCGCCGCACTCGCGGAGCTTCGGGCGAGGGTGGCCGAACTCGAGCACAGACTGGGGAACCCGCAGACATGAGGCCCTTCGACGCGAAGTTCTTCGACGCGAAGTTCTTCGACGCGAAGTTCTTCGACGCGCACTGCGACACCATCGGCAAGATCTACGAGCGGGGAGACGACTTCTCCGCCGCCGGTGACGACGGCCTGGAGATGCGCCCAGTCGCGCCGGATGGAGCCGCCGATGCGCCGGAGCGAACCGCCCATGCGCCCATCCCCGGCGAAACGCCGGCCGAGTCACTCGGCCTCTCCTATCATCCCGGCGGGAAGAGCCTCCACATCACCCTGCCCGGCCTGCGGGCCGCCGGTGTGCGCGCCCAGGTCTTCGCAAGCTGGGCGTGGTCGGAACGCTATGAGGGACGCGAGTTCGAGGTGGCCATGGGCGAGGTCGAAGCCGTCAGGCACCTCTGCGACCGGTACCCGGAGGATCTGGTGCTCGCCCTGAGCGGAGCCCAGGTGGAGCAGGCCTTCTCCGGGGACGCCTCCGATACGAGGATCGCGGCCATACCGGGGCTGGAAGGAACCGACGCCCTCCTCGGCCGGGTCGACAACCTGGCCGCGTTCCACAGGGCAGGCGTGCGCATCCTCACCCTGGCGTGGCACGACACGGCCTTCTGCGGCTCGACGTACGGAAAGGGCACCGGGCTCACCCCCAAGGGAGTCGAGTTGGTGGAGGCCTGCGAAGACTCCGGTGTGCTGATCGACCTGTCTCACGCTTCCGACCACGCGTTCTTCGACGTGTGCCGGGTCGCCAAGCGTCCCTTCATCGCCAGCCACAGCAACTGCAGGTCGCTGTGCCCCAGCCCGCGCAACCTCACCGATGAGATGATCCGCGAGATCGCGGAGCGAGGGGGCGTCGTGGGGATCACGCTTGCTCCCAGCTTCCTCTCCGTCGAGTACTACCGGCGCACGAAGGCCATCAACGACGAGTTCTGGCGCTCCGTGGCGGAAGGTACCGCCACCGTCGACGAGGCCGGCGAGAAGTCCGCCAAGGCGGAGGCGCTCATCCCCCGTCCGCCGCTGGATCTGATCGTGGATCACGTCCGTCACGCTATCAAAGTCGGCGGCGTGGAGGCCGTCGGCCTGGGTGGGGACCTCGACGGTGTCGACGCTCTGCCGGTGGGCTTCGAGGGCGTGGGAGACTACCCGCGCGTCGCCGCGCTCCTGGAAGGGGCCGGCCTCACACCAGAGCTGATCGACAAGATCTGTTGCCGCAATCTGGTCCGGCTGTTCCGTGATACCTTGCCGTGACCGTCACTTCCACCAACACCGACACGAGGGGGAACAAACATCATGACGCCACAAGAGACCGATAGCGCCCCCGGGCAGGCGCCCACCACCGCGGCCGTGTGCGGGCTCTGTTGTGACGCGTGCAGCATCTTCATCGGCAGTCACGAGGATCCGAAGCGACTCGAGTTGCTCGCCTCGCGCATGGGGTGGGACCTCGAAGACGCTTACTGCGACGGCTGTCGCTCGGAACGGCGCACACCGTATTGCGAGGCCTGCGGGCTCTACAGGTGCGCCCAGCAGCGCGGACATGCTTTCTGCGGCGAATGCGAGGACTACGCGTGCGCCGAACTGCAGGCCTTCCAGCGCGAGCGCCCTCATCGAGCCGAGCTCTGGGAGAGCCTGGCCCGCATCGGCGAGATAGGTGCCGAGGCCTGGCTGGCGGAGGCGAAGGGACGCTATTCCTGCCCCTCCTGCGGCACGCTCAACTCGGCGTACGACCTGAAGTGCCGCAGTTGCGGCCACGAACCGAGCTGCGACTACGTCGCGGCGCACCGGGAGGCCATCCTGGCGGCGCTGTCCCCCCGCTGAACCCGTAGAGGGGGCTTGCTACTCGGCCTCTCGCCTCACGGCAGGAGGCATGGTCCACCCAGGGGTCTCACGCAGCACCCACCGTCGGAGGCGGCCGAAGAAGCGCCTCTCACCGTAGCCGACTATGGCGGCCGCGCCCAGGATGATGAGGAGCTTCTGGACGAAGGGCATCGGCGTCCAGTGATAGCCGATGCGCTGCTGGAGGATGGTCCACACGGGGAATTTCTCAGGCAGACCGGCCAGCCAGCCCTCCCCTTCGTCGGAGACGAAAGAGGTGGCCGGGTCCTCCAGCACGGTGACTTCCTTGCCCGGGTAGTCCACCCATACATGGTCGAAGGAGTAGCGGAGGGTGTACGGCATGCCTTTAGCCTCCAGGATGCTGGCCATGAGAACGGTCTGGGCCTGACAATCTCCCGCTTGGTCTACGATGACCTCCGGGACGGTCGGGAAGTACCAGGGCAGACGGTATACAGTCCAGGCCGGCATCCAGGGGACGTACGCCTTCACGTGGTCTTCGACGGCCTTGTAGTCGTCGGGGAGAGCCGCGGCCATCTGAGCCGCCGCCTCGGCGTCCACCGGCGGGTTCCTGAGACGAGACATGGAGTTGAAGAAAGGACGTGGGTCGGGGTAGACCACCGCCCCGACCCACGC
>Ga0123332_1005294_pt1 | contig 10958 bp, 8 predicted proteins | sample BioC12SIPDNA_4_FD_89958 | JGI IMG/M metagenome (GOLD analysis project Ga0123332, IMG submission 89958) | Anaerobic biogas reactor microbial communites from Washington, USA - Biogas_R2_A C12 SIP DNA | ecosystem: Engineered > Bioreactor > Anaerobic > Unclassified | place: Washington, USA... | reverse complement strand
GTGACCGCCGACGGCTTGGTCAACATCTTCGACCTCGTGGCAGTGCGTAACAACCTCAACCAGAGCGTGGGGACCTGCCCGTAGGGAAGAGGATGGAAGGCTAACGGCCAGAGGCTGGCATTGGGTTGGGTGTTTGCGTGGAGACCGCTACGCAAGCGTCTGCTCCGCTTTGGCGTGACGCCGGTGGAACAGGATGGCGTGGCAAAATAGGCCCGGGTTGTCGATTCACTGACGGCCGAGCCAGCCTGTTGATGGGTAGCCTCCAAACGTTGCTGACGAACGGCAACAAGTTGCCTTGGTCCTGACGAATGGCAACGGGTTGCCTTGGCCCTCAAGAACGGCAACGGGTTGGTTGATCCTGAAGCCTGGCAACGGGTTGCGTTGGTCCTGACAGACAGTGACCCGGTGCTTGGTCCCGCATATTCTGTTGCAGGCAGGTTCCGCAACGGGCTGCTGTCTGTGCAGTGTTTGCCCGCCGGAAGATCCTGCTGTAGTCTCCTCTTTGTGTTCTTGCCGCGGTGCGATTCAGGGGGTGTTATGGTCTTGAAACGGCTCAGGGATTCCGCGACCTCATCGAGTGCGTGGCCGACACGCACCGACGCGCGACGAGGCAAGCTTCTCAGGGCGTTGGGGTTGGCTGTTCTGCTCATCGTGGGCGGCTCCATCTCCTGTCGCGAGCAGGAGGCAAGCGATGAGTTGTCTGGGGCGACGATGACACACCCATTGGATTCGGCTACCCCGCAAGCGGACTCGCAGCCAAGCCGACCGGTACAGCCCGAAGACCGGGCCGAGGTACCCGATGACGTGGCGGATGTGGTACTTGGGCAGGCGGATATGGCGTACTGGACCGCCAACCGCACCGATGGCAAAGGGCTCGCCCAGCCGACCGCGGTGGCGGTAGACCGCAGCGTCGAGCCGTACCGACTCTACGTGGTCGATGCTGGCAATCACCGCGTGGTGGGCTATCGGGCGCCCATGTCCGACAAGAGACCGGTCGAAGCGGATATTGTTCTGGGGCAGGCGGACCTGAACACCGCGTTTCATGACGATGTGCAGGCGGGGCGCATGCAGATGCACGCTCCGATGAGCGTGGCCGTGGATCCGCGGGGCAACGTGTACGTCGCGGATAACGAATTTCACCGGGTGCTGCAATTTGATCGTCCGTTCGAGACCGACACGCTAGCGGACCGGGTATTCGGGCAGGGCGACGACTTCGATTCGATCGATGCCAATGTTGGGGGCATCTCCGCGTCATCGCTGGCGTACCCCAACGGCGTGTGGGTCGATCCCGACACCGGGCACCTCTGGGTAGCGGACACGGGGAACAATCGTGTGCTGTGCTGCTTCGATCCGCTGAGCTCGGACACGACGGCGGACTTCGTGATCGGGCAGGAAGGGTTCACCTCGATGATCGCCAATCCCGGGGGCGTGAGTGCTCGCTCGCTGTTCGGGCCGCTGGCCGTCACGACGAGTGGCAAGGATGTGCTGGTTTCAGATAGCGCCAATCGTCGGGTATTGCTCTACCGTGATCCGCTAGGGACGGATACCGTCGCCGATCATGTGTGGGGCCAGGACGGCTCGTTCACGGCGAAGCACCAGGGATGTTCGCCGTTTCGGTTCAGTTTGCCGGGGGCGGTGTTGGCGACGCAAACACACGTGCTGATCAGCGACAGCACGAATAACCGCGTGCTGATGTTCGGGCCGGCCGGTTCCGCCAACCCGAACCCAATAGGTCTTCTGGGGCAGGGCCGGAATCTGCACTCCTGCGAGCCGAATGTGGGCGGCGTAGGACCGGCTTCGCTGGCCTTCCCGACCGGGCAAGCCCTGAGCCCGGACGGCAGACTCTGGATCGCCGATCGCGAGAACCATCGCGTGCTGGGAATCCTGAACGCGTTGGGCGGCAATCAGCTTGCCGATCATGTGCTCGGGCAGCTTGACCTGACGCGGGGCACAGAGAACTTTCTGGACGGCCAGTGCTTCTGGGGGCCGCGAAGCCTGGCGGTCGACCGATCCGTCGAGCCCAACCGTCTCTATGTGAGCGATTACGCCAACCACCGCGTGCTGGGCTACGCGTCGGTGCGAGATCTGGGGCCGGACACGCGACCCACGCTGGTCATTGGTCAGCGGGATGCGTTTTCCAAGGAATTTGGCGCGGGGCGCGACGGGCTGTGTATGCCGACCGCTGTGACCGTGGACCGGGCGGGCGGGCTGTTCGTAGCGGATCGCGAGAACAATCGCGTGCTGTACTTCGAGCGTCCATTCGAGACGGACGTGATCGCGGATCGGGTTTTCGGCCAGCCGGATTACGATACCTCCGGACCCAACACCGGCGGAGTCTCGGCTCAGTCGCTGAATCGACCGGAGGGTCTGGCGATCGATGACGCCGGCCATCTGTACGTGGCGGATACGCGCAATCACCGGGTGCTGCGGTTCGACCGGGCGGTGGGGTCCGACGCGGTGGCCGACCTCATCTGGGGGCAGGGAGGCCGGTTTGAGCAGAACGACGAGTACGGCGGTACGGGGGTCCAGGCGGACACGCTGAGCTATCCGTTCGGTCTGGCCGTTCGTTCGGACGGGCTGCTGGCGGTAGCGGATACGAATAACCATCGTGTGCTTCTGTTCAACACGCGAGCGGCCAATCCCTTGCGGGCGATTCAGGTCTTTGGCCAAGGAGGCGACCTGACGAGCCATCGGGACAATCTCGGCGGTTGCTCGGCGCGCAGCCTCAGCGGGCCGGAGGGCGTGCTGTTCTGGCGCGACGGCCTCTACGTCTCCGACACGGCCAATTCGCGCATCCTCCATTACCGGGATATTCGAGCCGCCGAGGCGGCGGACAAGGTGTACGGGCAACTGGGATCGTTTGAAACCCACGTTGTCGGCAAAGGGGGCACCGGCCCGCGGAGCCTGTGGTTTCCCTCCGGGCTGGATGTGGATAGCGAGGGCAACCTGTACGTAGCCGATCGGGATCACAACCGCATCCTCGTTTTTCACCGTTGAGGCATTTTGTGGTTCATCCCCAAGCCGCCCGTTGAGGCTATCATCGCCGGGGCCCGCACGGGTAAGATCGGCGACGGCAAGATCTTCGTCCTGGACCTGCACGAGTGTATCCGAATTCGCACCGGCGAGACCGGGCGTGAGGCCATCGGCTGAATGGGCGACACGTACGGTGTTCACCGGGCGCTCGACGAGCCGAGGGATGGCTGCCGGATTGATTCACCTTCCCTCGTGTGCTCAACCTGAGGGTGTGGCGACAGCTCTATGCCGAACCGCGGGGGCCATACGTCCATCAGTCACTCGTGGCTGGCAGGAACCATCGCACGGGTTGGCTCTCGGCGTGCCGACGAGGCTCGACCGCGGCCCCACCCTGCTCAGGCTGGGTATGCTGCGTGGTGGGTGATGGTTGCTCCTGTGCTTCCCGCCCATCGTCGGCTCGCCAAACCGCTCCCGACTGCGGTTGCAGTATCCTCCCGATGTGAGCGACCAGCCGGTTCCGGGCCGCCTCATAAATCGGCAGCCGATCCTCGTCGACCCTCCGCATCCCCAGTGCCTGCCGGTAGTAGGCCAGCGCCTGCTCCGGATCGCCCATCAGCTCCGACGTCACCCCCATGGCGAAGACTACCTCGTCGCTGTCGGGCCGCTTCGCCAGCTCCTCCTGGAAAGAACGCATCGCCCCTTCGTAATCATCCGCTCGTAAGGCGCGGATGCCCTCCTCGCTGCGAGTCTGCCTGCCTACCAGCTCGTATGACACCTCCACGCGGGCTGGCACGAGCATCGAGGCGAACTCCTGTGTGGCCCGCTCCACCAGTTCGCCAATGAAGTGGTCCACCGGGTCCAGGTCGGCCTCATCGATCAGCCCGCCGAACAGGAAGTTCGGCGAAACCTTGTCCGTTTTGCGGTAAGGCGGCGGAGAATACTGCATCAATGCCTGCCCGGTCACCGCGTCGATCAGGCTGAACGAACACGTGACCGTCAGGTGTCGGCTGATCTCCTCGACCTCGCGCGTCCGCAAGGTGAATTGCCCTCGCCCGCCCGATCTCGGAGGCGTGACCGGTGCCGGTGGAGGAACCGGCTGCGGATGCCGCGGATCGCGGTAAGGCGGTTGGCCGTACGGGTAGTACGGGCTCGACGGGTGAATCCGCGGGTCGTGCACGTAGGCTTCACGTGAATCGCGGGTGTACCGGGGCGCGCGATACACGCGCACCGAGCGCGGCACAGTCTGCCGCTCAGGGCGGACGCGGGCGGGTTCACGGGTCGAGCCGGCAAACTCGCCCAGAATACTCATCCAATCGACCGTCGACCGAGTGCTCCGCTGCACGTCCATGGTGATGGTGATGCGGCTGGCGATGAGGCCTTGAACCGCCAGCAGCCGACCCGCCTGGGCCGCCGATTCACCGTCCACCAGCCCCGCCAAGCGAAGATCCTGTTCCTGCAGGACCTTCTGAGTCTCGCGACGCATCGCCACCTGCAGCGGCGAACCATAGTCGCTGCCCTGCTGCAGCATCGCCTCGATCATGTCCGCCGCGATCCCGGACCACTTCTGCTCGCGCTCCGCTTGCTGAGCACCCTGCGTGGTGACCCCGGAATCGATCACCGCCACCGTCCGCAGCCCCTCAGGCAACGGCCGCTCCGGAACGACAACATACGACAGCGTCACCCGGTGCGTCTCCTTTCCCGCACAACTGGCCCCAACCAAGGCGACTACCACGGCCATCCACACCACAACCTGACTCTTGCGATCCCACATGCTCGCTACCTTCCACGGCGTTTGACGAAGACGCCCTGAGCGTAGACCGTGACTACCCCGAAGGTCAAGAAAGCAAACCCGCCAGCACCCTCCCCCCGAGCCGGGGGTGACAACCCCCGGTTGATCCGCCTTCGCGGTCGATCCCTCCCCTCACAACAGACCGACCACGCCTACTCTCCCTCTTGCGGTGCCTCCGTACTCCGTGCGTGACCCGACACCGCGCTTGACGGCATCCTGTCTTAGACTTATTCTAAATTACATGCGGCACATGCTCGCCACCCTTCGTCAGCACGGCATTCAGCCCACCCCCCAGCGCCTCGCCGTGGCCAAAGTGGTCCTGGGACGCGACCGTCACCCTTCGGCCGAGGAGGTCTGGGCCAAGGTGCGCCGGCGATGCCCAACCGTATCGCGAGCAACCGTCTACAACACCTTGAACCTGTTCGTCGACAAAGGTCTGCTCACGATGCAGGTCCTACGCGAAGGGACCGCCGTGTTCGACGCCGAGGTCCGCCCTCATCACCATTTCATCGACGAGCGGACCGGCAGAATCTACGACGTGCCTTGGGATGCCCTGCAGGTCCAGGGCCAAGAGTCGCTTAACCACTACGATGTGCGGGAGCTCCAAGTGGTGCTTCGCGGCCGTCGGCGGAAAGAATAGTCCCATTGTGTTCCGTGGCCTTTAGACTCAGTTCAACTCTGGAGGCGTCTTAACAGTCAACGTCACACAGACAAAAGGAGAAAAACATGGCCAAGAAACAACTCACGACCGCAGCCGGCATCCCGGTCGGCGACAACCAGAACGCCCTGACCGCCGGGCCACGCGGGCCCCTGCTCGTCCAGGATTGGCAGTTGTTCGAGAAACACGGCCACTTCAACCGCGAACGCATTCCCGAACGCGTGGTCCACGCCAAGGGGTCGGCGGCCTACGGCACCTTCACCGTCACCCAGGACATCACCCGCTATACCAAAGCGAGCATCTTCGCCAAGGTCGGCAAGAAAACCGACTGCTTCCTGCGCTTCTCCACCGTGGCCGGCGAACGCGGTGCCGCCGACGCCGAGCGAGACGTGCGAGGGTTCGCGGTCAAATTCTACACCGACGAGGGCAACTGGGATCTCGTCGGCAACAACACTCCCGTCTTCTTCATCCGCGACCCCTATAAGTTCCCCGACTTCATCCACACCCAGAAACGCGACCCGGCCACCAACCTGCGCTGCAACGCCATGCAGTGGGATTTCTGGTCGCTCTCGCCCGAGAGCATGCACCAGATCACCATCCTCTTCTCCGACCGCGGCCTGCCCAAGAGTTACCGGCACATGAACGGCTACGGCAGCCACACCTACAGCTTCATCAACGCCAAAAACGAGCGTTTCTGGGTCAAGTTCCATTTCAAGACCCTGCAGGGCATCCAGACCATGACCGCGGCCGAGTCCGAACGCATCATCGGGCAGGACCGCGAGAGCCATCAACGTGATCTCTACGAATCGATCGCCAAGGGCGACTTCCCCAAGTGGCGGGTCATGGTCCAGGTCATGCCCGAAACCGACGCCGAGAAGACCCCCTACAACCCCTTCGACCTGACCAAGGTCTGGCCGCACGGCGACTACCCGCTGATGGAAGTCGGAATCATGGAGCTCAATCGCAACCCCGAGAACTACTTTGCCGAGGTGGAGCAGTCGGCCTTCTCACCCGCCAACATGGTCCCCGGCATTGGCGCCAGCCCGGACAAGATGCTGCAGTTCCGCATCGTGTCTTACGGCGACGCCCATCGCCATCGTCTCGGCGTCAACTACGAAAGTCTGCCGGTGAACAAACCACGCTGTCCGGTCGCCACGTATCACCGCGACGGGGCCATGCGCTTCGATGACAACGGCGGCGGCTCGGTGCACTACGAGCCCAATAGCCGGGGCGGCCCGGCCGAGGACCCGCGCTTCAAGGAGCCGCCGCTCAAGGTCTCCGGTGACGCCGACCGCTACGACCATCGCGAGGGCAACGACGATTACACCCAGGCCGGCAACCTCTACCGCCTGCTGCCTGCCGACGAACGGCAGCGACTCCACGAGGCCATCGCCGGGGCCATGCAGGGCGTCCCAAGCGAAATCATCGAGCGGCAGCTCAAGCACTTTGAGAAGGCCGACCCAGCCTACGCCGCCGGCGTTCGCGCCGCCTTGAAAAAGTGAGAGCCCGCCCTTCGCGAGGCTGACACGCAGGCCTCCCGGCGGCATCGAGTCACACGGCAACGGCCAGGCGCCTGTCATCACAGGCGCCTGGCCGTTCCGCCAAAACGATTCGCAACCCATCGTAGCGGTCGCCCCCCGACTTCGGCGAGCTCAGCCGAGCCGTGGCGACCGGCGTATTCTTTGCGCGTTCGCCGGTCACCAGAGGCGGTGACCGCTACGCCATTGCGTGAAATGCTCTAACTCGCCACCGCCTTGAGCATCCGTTCCGCGGCGTCCTTCTGAGGCGCCGGAGCGTCGCTGGAGCGAACCGCCTGACAGATGCGCCGAGCGGCGGCCTTCTGACCGGTCCGCTGGAGCGCCTCCGCCAAACGAAGGCGGGCCGCGTGAGCCCGACCGCGGAACCGCAGGCAGGATACCTTCCCAGCCGCATCCGCCATGAAAGCGTCATTGCCCGGATCAAGAGAACATGCCAGGGCCTCGACTGCGGTGATACGCAGCGCGGGGCACTCGTCGCCTGTCGTCCGGCGAAGCGCTTCCTGTGCGGCGCCATGTTCCTTGTGGCGACCGAGAGCGGCGACGACACCGATAAGAAACTCCGGTCCAAGATCGCCTAGGGCCGCGATGAGCGCGTCCGCCGCCTCTGGACCGGGGATGACTGCCAACACGCGGCGGGCAGCCTCGCGGACTTCAAGGTCCGACATCGCCGCGGCCAACACCGCGACCTCCGGCGCGCCCGCGACCAACTCAAGCAACCGGGCAACCTGCTCGCGCACCTTCGCCGAGTGCACCGACCGAGGCGGAATATCGCGTCCCTCCGCATCCTTCGCGGGCGCGGTCTTGGCGGTGAACTCCGCCGCCAAAGCCGCCGCGGTGGCCGCCCGCTCACCGTGACCGGGAGTCGAACAGCGGGCCACCGTCTCCTGCAGATCCTTAAACGCCTTGAACGCGACGGCCGGATCGGCCTCGCCCATCTGGGTCACGTAATCATGGATCGATGTCATGTGTCTTCACCTCTCGCTGGTTATTGCCGACGGCGTATATGAGAAGGTCCTGCGGAGCCGCGACCGTAAGGAAGCGGTGGCCACGCCAGGAGAAGACCGCTTCCTGACGGGCGCGGCTCTGCTCGGACGCATCCCTTGTCGCACATCCTCTCACTTCTCACTTCCCACTTCCGCCTCTGTTCCTTTGTACCTTTGTGCCTCTCTGCCTCTCTGCCTCTGTGCCTCTGTCCCTTTGTGCCTTCTCACTCGTGCCCCACCACGCACCTTACAGATGCCAGGGGGCTCGCATGGATCGGCTCAGCATCCGGTTGGCTGTCTCGTCATCCACGAACTGCTCCCGGGCAGGATCCCACCGCAGCGCACGGCCCAGCCGCATCGAGATATTTCCGATATGGCAGACCGACACCGACCGGTGCCCGATCTCCACATCGCAGATGCAACGATCCCGTGTCTGGATGCAGTCCAGGAAGTTCTTGTGGTGGTTCTCGCTGTGATACAAACGAACGTCGTTGGCCCCCAGCTCGATCTTGAGGATGTCGGGGTCGGAGGCCTGGAGATCCCCGCGGCTGACAACAATCCACCCGTTCTCGCCGGTGAACTTCACGCCGTTGCCAAACTTGGTGCCGTCGTCGCAGCTTTGATCATTGGTATGGCAAACCAGTTCGACGCCGTTCGCGTAGCGGTAACGCACGTCGAATCTGGCCGGCACGTTGTAGGGCCCGTGCTCGTGGAAGGTCGCCTCGGTACCATCGACCTCGACCGGGCCGGACCCATCCATACCCAAAGCCCACTGGGCAATGTCGTTGTGGTGAGCGCCCCAGTCGGTCATCACCCCGCCGGAGTAGTCATAGAGCCAGCGGAACTGGTAGTGCACGCAGTTGGGCCGGTAGTCAACGTACGGAGCGGGCCCGAGCCAGAAGTTCCAGTTCAGATGGGCGGGCGGTGTCTCCGCAGGCTTCCATTCGCCAGGGCCGACGGCGTGCAACACGGTGTCGACCCGCTTGATCCGCCCAATCTTGCCGTTGCGGACGAGTTCGCACGCCTTTCGGAACCGGCCATCGGACCGCTGCTGGCTTCCGGTCTGGAAGACCGTGCCGTAACGTCGGGCGGCCGCGACCAGAGCTTTGCCGTCGTTCACCGTCAGGGTCAGCGGCTTCTCACAATAGATGTCCTTGCCCGCTTCGATGGCTGCCAGGGCCACAAGTGTATGCCAGTGGTCTGGGGTCACAACGAAAACGGCGTCGAGATCATTGCGGTCCAAGAGTCGACGGTAGTCCTCGTACACCCCAACGCGGCGATTGGCGCGCTCCATGCACATGCGGGCCGCCTCGCTCACCCGGTTCGCGTCGACGTCGCAGACCGCGGCAATGTCCACTCGCTCCTTGATGCCTTCGTGCCCGAGCAGAACGCCCATGTGGTGTCGCCGCCCGAGATCGCCGGTCCCGATGAATCCGAGCGTGACCCGCTCATTGGGGGAGACCCTCCCGCGGCGGGCGGAACCCTGAAAGGGTTCTTGATGCCCCTGGCTGCAACCCGCCAGGATCGTGGACGCCGCCGCCAGCCCCGTAGCCGAGGCCTTGAGCAAGCTTCTCCTGTTGATCTGTCTCTGTTCGCTCACGCGCCTGCCTCCTTTGTTTGATGGGCTCACATGTGTCCTTGTGCGCGGATGTACGTCCGAACGGGTAAGTGATTGTCTGGCCCCTTCCCGCGGCACCTCGCAGGTGGGGCTGTGCGAATCATACCGCCCAGAAGCGGCCTGGCAAAAGCCCCGCCGGAAAGCCGACCAGGGCCATCGCCTGCAAAATGGGTGGCCTGTGTGCGGGGCAAACACGCTTTCTTGGGACGAAGCGACTTCGTCATGGTTCCGCGCATGCACCCTAACTGATTTTGTATCCGCCAGTTAGAGCGAATCGATGGCCGGTTCGGCCCTCGGGGAACGCTCGCAATCGGCAGGAAAACTGTCGCTCGGGGCTTGTACTTGCCGATCCTCACTCGGTACAATGCACACGGTTGGTGTGTCGAACGAGTGGTCGAGTCAGGTGCGTTAGTCTTGTCTGCCCAGCACTTCCGGACCGTATTCTCAATCGCCTTTCCTACCGTCGGGCCGACGGCGGCCCCTTTCTTATGTGACCCGGAAAGACTTCAAGCGGGTCAAAACGCCCTCGCACAGGAGATTGATCGATGGGCAAAAAGTTGTATGTGGGAAATCTGCCCTACAGTGTCAGTAGCTCTGATCTGGAAAGCATGTTCTCAGCACATGGCACGGTGCAAAGCGCTGAGGTCATCAGCGACCGGATGACCGGGCGGAGCAAGGGTTTCGGGTTCGTCGAGATGGCCTCGGACGACGAAGCCCAGGCGGCGATCTCGGCCCTGAATGGCCAGGATCAGGACGGCCGGCCGCTCACGGTGAACGAAGCCAAGCCGCGAGAGAATCGCGGTGGTGGCGGTGGACGCGGCGGCTACGGTGGCGGCGGCGGACGCGGTGGCTACGGCGGCGGTGGCGGCGGCGGTCGCGGCTACAGCCCCGGCAGCGGCGGTCGCGGCCGGTACTAGTAGAGGTGGCAGGGCTGCTTCTACAAGGGCTTGTGGACCCGCCTTGGCGGGCCTGTGGTCCAGCATGCCCGCCCATCAGGATGATCTGGAAGGCTCAGGCGGGAGGACTGTGCCCGGATTGTGCGGTCTTCTGCGCCAGGGATGACGCATACTCCGGTATTCTGGCCGGGAGGCCAACGGAGCCATCTTCGCTGCGTCTCGGGATCTTGAACACCGGGGGCTTGCAGATTCGGAATGCACTGATTATGCTGCCCCCGAGTTGGCTTCACGTGGGAACGCAGCCGCCTTAAGACCTTCAAGCTGTGAGGAACCGATGTGCCATGGGCGCTAGCCAGATAGTTCGTTCCCCAATCAAGCTCTACCGCCGCTGCGCCCCCCTGGTCGGAGATGGTTGATTCGTCCTGGCTCCCTGTATATAGCAGGATGTTGCCACCATCACATTCTTTGAGGATCGCAGTACTATGAGTTCGCTTGTGAAATGC
>Ga0123332_1005293_pt1 | contig 10959 bp, 8 predicted proteins | sample BioC12SIPDNA_4_FD_89958 | JGI IMG/M metagenome (GOLD analysis project Ga0123332, IMG submission 89958) | Anaerobic biogas reactor microbial communites from Washington, USA - Biogas_R2_A C12 SIP DNA | ecosystem: Engineered > Bioreactor > Anaerobic > Unclassified | place: Washington, USA... | reverse complement strand
AACGCGTTTTTACTGGGGGGATGATCCAACCTACACGCAGATCGGGAACTACGCATGGTACGGGAGCAACAGTGGTGGTCGGACGCATGACGTGGGCACAAAACTGCCGAACGGTTTTGATTTGTACGACATGAGCGGAAATGTTTGGGAGTGGTGTCAGGATTGGTATGATGCCTACTCGAGCGGGAGCGTGACGGACCCAACGGGTCCGGCATCGGGCCCGCACCGCGTTGGACGCGGCGGTGGCTGGAGCAGCGATGGCGCCTACTGCCGGTCGGCGTATCGCAGCAGCTTCGACCCGTCGGGCACGGGCGACTACATCGGGTTCCGCCTCTCCAGGTAGTTATTGCTTGGCGGTTTTGCCGCTTTACCGCTTGGAAGGCATTTGCGCAGGCAAAGCGGAAGACCGGAAGGGCCAAGAAGCGCGACAGCGCAAGAAGGCCCTTCCGGCTGTTTCAAATTCAAACCACGGAGAACCCGGTGAGACCCAAAATAGGGTTCCTTTTCCAGACACTCCGATCTCTCCGTGGTTAACACTCATTTGTCTTCACGCTGTCACATCCTGCAACTGCACAACATCGCCAAGAGCCTCGAACTCCGGACTCTCGCTGCGGCAGCCGAGGAGGACTATGAGTGCGGATTGGCTCGGAATACGCACTCGGATTTCGGTCGGTGTGCCAAGGTGTGCCATAAAGTGTGCCAAATTTACCGAAATTTTCAGTGGTTTTCCGAGGGGGTGGCAAAGAAAAACCCCGGAAAACGCCTTATTTTCCGGGGTTTTGAGTGCATGGTGCCGAGAGGGGGACTCGAACCCCCAAGCCCTTTCGGGCACATGGTCCTTAGCCATGCGTGTCTGCCAGTTCCACCATCTCGGCGAGCAGGGGAGATTATACCGTTTGCGCGGCCGGCCATGCAAGCCGACCGACCAGCCAGAAGCCGGCTGTCCGAGGTCTTCATGCCCGACCCTCTGGAGCAGCCGCTCTCACTCGCTCGGCTGCGGCTGGGGCGCTTATCCGCCTGACGAGGGGTGGGGGACGGGCGCTCCGAAACCGCCGGCGGAGGAGTGGAAGAATCCCATTGTGCTGAAGGACGGTGTTGGCAGTATCAGCGGTTTGGGGTTGTGAAGGGCGCCCTCGTCGGAGACGAGTGCCCGGGCTATTAGGAAACCCTCCTTCTGGTACGCGTAGAGCTGGACCCCGAGGTCTGCTTTGACGTCCCCGGGTTGACCACAGAGGTAGACTATCTTCGTGATGCCGTGTTTCCGCAGAAGGTTCGGGCCGGGCATGGACCCATCTTCGATGTAATAGCGGTTGTCGAATTCGCCCGGTTTACCTTGGCGGGCGCCCAGGCGTCCGGCGTCGCACAACCACGCCACCGGCCCGGCGGTAGGATAGGCGGTGCGCTTCTCTTCGAGCCACGAGGCGTAGCGCAACAGGGCCGCGAGAATCTGTTCGGCGCTGAGCAGGCCTTTGGGGTGGGGCCAGTTGTTGAAGGTACAGACCAGATCGCAGCCTGAGACAGCGAGTGCGGCCCCCAGAGCGGCCGTCTTGGGTCCGGGCAGGTCGACCACCAGCATGGTGTCGGAACGTATCCATTCCGGGGCGCGAAAGGCCCGCACGGGCCACGGATCGGCTTCGCATGGGCCGGCGACAATATGTTTGAGATAGTCGATAGACACGAAGAGCGTGAGGCAGTGAAAGGGCTGCCAGGGACCGTGCGCGTGAGGCCCCCACACGCGGGACAGAGCGCGGCCATCGAGGAACTGTTTCCAATCGGCGGTTCCCCGGGCATCCGGTATGTCAGAACGCCCGAAGGGAACATGGGCCCGCAACCGCAGGAAAGGGAACCGGAATCGGCCAATGCATTCAAGGATTTTCGACAGCGGTGACCACATAGCAAGCCTCGTTGGTAGTGAATCCGAGTTCATCGGCGCGCGAGTAATATCCGGCAAACGCCCCATCGACAAGGTATACGCCCAGGGCCGGGAACAGCCCGCGGGTGCCGTCCGGAATCGGCAGCGGCACAAAGGCGTGTTGCACCACGTACGCCTCCGGGGTCTTGGCGGCTTCGGCGAGGGTTTTTTCCCAGAGAGGCGGCGGGCAGGTGCGCCCAATGACAACGGCGTCGCCCATGCGGCCGAAGATCTTCTTCAAGACCCATTGTTCACGGTTGGACAGATAGATGGACGCCCGGTCTGTTCGGAATAACTCCGTATGGGGGGTATACTGATTGAGCAGCGCGGTGTCCGCTTCATCGAGCAGGGGCTCGTCGCGCCACAACGCATAGAGTGCCTTGCTTTGCCGCACGAGGCGGGACAAGGGGTTGAGCACGGGGATTTTCGCCACCGCGCGACACCAGTCGCGGATATTGTCCAGGTACCCGTACCATTCTCCGGGGAAGAAGCGAAGAATCCAGTCGACGGGCTCGCCCAGCAGCCGCGGACGCCCAAAGCGGCCGCACGTGAGATGGCTTGGAGCGGCCAGGACCGTCTCGATGCCACGTTCCCGCAGCAGATCTGCCATGATGAGCATGTGCTGGAGGTCTTCGGCGTACCCGGTTGCGTATACGAGGCCTGCACGCTCTCCGGGAGGCAGGGCGTCCAGAAAACTCCGGGCGAAGTTTCCGGCCACACATGCCCCGTCCACGAGGTCCGCGAACAAATCTCTGCCCGCGATAGATTCGTTGAATCCTCCCGGCGCGTCTTCGTTGAATTCGGGGATCATCCAGCCGGAAGCCGTCAAGATGAGGTCGTACCGGACAATGCTGTGGGAGTGGGTTTTTTCAGCGCGAATGATCTCGAGCGCAGCCGGGGGGATGCCGAGCCGCGCGAGCCAGCGGGGCTCTTCGAGAACCCGGGCGGCAGCCTTCCCGAGTACAGCATGAATGCGTACGCAGCAGGCGACGGCTTCTTCGTGTTCTTGAGGTGTGATGATGAGGGCCTCGGGAAGAATGCGGAGCATTCCGCTCACATAGGCATCCCACTTATGGTAACGGAACCGGAGCTCGTCGATGAGCGCCGCGAATTGCCGGGGTTCGACTGCCAGGGTTTCGATGCGCACGTTCACCCTCCCGTGTAGAACCGGTCTAACATCCGATTGAGGAGCCACACGGCCGCCGCGAGCCCGATGTACATGCTCTGTTCGAGCGCGCGCATCATTCGGGATGGCGCCATCCTGCTTGCGCCGTAGATGATGAGTTCATGCCAGACAAGCATGAGCACGATAGTCCCCATACCGAGAATGCCATGCCGCCAGCCCCAGAAGTCACCGGCGACGCCTTCGAAGATGATGGTCGCGGTGGACACGACGTACAGGGCTGTGCTCCATGCCAGTGCCGTATCCCGTTCCTGGCGTATCTGCTGGCGAAAGCTGCCGGGTTCGCGCCATAGATACAGGGCCGTAGCCAGAACCAGCGTGCCCCAGCCCATCAGAAAGAAGCCCGCCGGAATCCACCAGCCCCCTTCAGCGTCGCTCAAGGGATCGGCCTCGCCCCACAGACTGCCGCCGAACACGATGCCTGTTGCAAGAGTAAACGCAGCGATGAATTGCGCTCCCGCCAGATTCTTGCGTTCATAGACATCGCTGCGCAGGCCGACGCCGAAGAACTGCGCGCTCAATTGTCCGAAGACCTTGGTAACGCCATAGGCCATCACGAGGTAGAAGGCGACATACACGCCCTGGATGCTGGGGTCGCCGTGAAACTGGATGACGCAGGCTGTCCACGCGATCGATGCCGCCACGGCAAGCCTCAAAAGGCCTATCCCAGGATTTCCTTGCGTATAGACGTTCGGCAGAGAGGATACGCGCGTGGTGTAAGCCCCTACCAGGCCAGCCACCCCCGACAGGATAAACGCGAAGACTTCATCGCCGCTCATTGGAGATGACCCCGGTTCGACATCGCCGCCCCCTCGCCGCTATTCCGCCCGTGCCTCACGAAATACCATGCCTTGTGCCTGGCTGTGCAACGCCTCCCCCGGGTGCACCGCCGAAGTATGCGAGAGGCGTCGCCGGGTAGTCAAGACGGTTTCGGCCGGAAGTTCCCTCAGGAATGCCGGCGTGTTTGTGTAACCGGTTGCTGTGTAGCCCTGTGCGAGTGCACGGCAGCGGTCGGAGGTAGATTTTTGGGGATCTTCGTTGCGGGTGGAAGCGGACCTTTCTGGTGGCCAGAATCGTGATTGAAGACACGCGAAACCCAATGGGACCTACAGGACGCATAAGACCTGTATCGGAAGCGGCCGCGTGCGCTACGCCCGGCCGAGGCAGTCGTCGATGACTTCCCAGAGCTCGCGAACGCCTTCCCGGGTCTCGGCGGAGTAGAAAACGACCAGGGCGTCGTCCTCGAGTTCGAGTTCCTGGCGGATCTGGTTGAGCGCGGGGAGGCGGTCGCGCGCGCGGAGCTTGTCGGCTTTGGTGGCGACGATGAGCGCGGGCACGCGGGCCTCGTCGAGCATGTCGAGCAGGGTACGGTCGGCGTCGTTGGGTTTGTGACGGGCATCGACCAGGTGCATCACGAGGCGCAGGGGGTCGCGCCCGGTGATGTACTCGGTAATCGAACGCTCCCACGCCAGGCGTTCCTTTTTCGAGACCTTGGCAAAGCCGTAACCCGGCAAGTCCACGAAGTGGACGGTCCCGTTGACGTCGAAGAAGTTGATCAGGCGGGTCTTTCCGGGTTTTTTGCTCGTCTTGGCCAGACCGCGCCGGTTCAGGAGGATATTGAGCAGGGTCGACTTGCCGACGTTGGAGCGCCCGACAAAGGCGATTTCCGGGCGATGCCCGGCGGGATACTGGTCGGGGCGCACGGCGCTGGTGATGAATTCCGCGTGACTGACCTTCATTTTTTCTTCCGCTGCCCGCCGAATGCGACCGCAAACGCTTCGTCGATGCGTTCGACCAGGACGAATTTCAGTTCCCGTTTGACCTCGGCGGGGATGTCGCGCAGGTCTTTTTCGTTCTCCCTGGGCATCACGACGGTTTTGATGCCCGCGCGGTGCGCCGCGAGCACTTTTTCCTTGACCCCGCCCACCGGGAGCACGCGCCCGCGGAGGGTGATCTCGCCGGTCATGGCCAGGGCGGGCTTCGGGGCCTTCTTCTTCAGGGCGGAGAGCAGCGATACGGCGATGGGAATGCCGGCCGAGGGGCCGTCTTTGGGGATGGCGCCTTCCGGCACGTGCACGTGCACGTCGTAGGTTTTTGCGAACGTGACCGGGACTCCGAGCTGGCTGGCATGAGCACGCAGGAAGGTGTAAGCCGCCTGGGCCGATTCGCGCATCACCTCGCCGAGTTGTCCGGTCAGGGCGAGTTCGCCTTTGCCCCGGGCGAGGCTCGTCTCGATATGCAGGATATCGCCGCCGACGGCGGTCCAGGCCAGCCCGACCGCCACGCCCACGCCGGGCATGGTGTCGGCGCGGTTGTCGAAGTAGTCGGGCGGGCCGAGCAGCTCGCCCACGCGTTTCTCGTTGATGATCATCTTGCGGTTGCAGCCTTTGTCGACGACCCGCACGGCCACCTTGCGGCACACGTTGGCTACCTGCCGTTCCAGTTCGCGCACACCGGCCTCGCGTGTGTAGCCCTGGATGATCTTCTGGATCCCTTTCGGGGCAAAGGCGAGAACCTCTTCGCTGAGCCCGCACTCCTCCATCTGTTTCGGCACGAGAAAATACTGCGCGATCCGCTCTTTCTCGAACGAGGTATAGCCCGACAGCCGCACCACCTCCATGCGGTCGTGCAACGGCGCCGGAATCTCGTATTCGTCGTTGGCGGTCGTGATGAAAAAGACCTCCTGCAAGTCCACGTCCACTTCGAGATAATGATCGCTGAAAGCGTGGTTCTGCTCGGGATCCAGCACTTCGAGCAGCGCGGACGACGGGTCTCCCCGGAAATCCATGCTCATTTTGTCGATTTCATCGAGCATGAAGACGGGGTTTCTGACTCCGCCGCGAACCAGTCCCTGGATAATGCGTCCCGGCAGGGCGCCCACGTAGGTGCGGCGATGCCCGCGGATCTCGGCTTCGTCGCGGATACCGCCCAGCGACACGCGCACGAATTTCCGTTTCATGGCGCGCGCGATCGATTTGCCCAGCGAGGTTTTACCCACGCCCGGAGGGCCCACCAGGCACAGGATCGGCCCCTTGGACTTCTTGTTCAGCTTGCGGACCGCCAGAAACTCGAGGATGCGTTCCTTGACCTTGACCAGGCCGTAGTGATCCTCATCGAGCACCTTCCGGGCTTCTTCGAGATCGATGACGTCGCGGCTGTGCTTGCTCCACGGCACATCCACCAGCCACTCGAGATACGTGCGGATCACCCCGCTTTCGGGGCTCATCGACGGCATCCGCTCGAAGCGGTTGTACTCCCGCAAGGCCTTCTGGCGCACTTCTTTGGGCATATGCGCCTTGTCAATCTGCTTGCGGAGATCGGCGAACTCATCGGAGCCTTCGTCCCGCGTGCCGAGTTCCTGATGGATCGCCTTCAACTGCTCGTGGAGGTAGTATTCCCGCTGGCTGCGCTCCATCTGGTCGCGCACGCGGTCGCGCACCCGGCGCTCGATGTCCATCAGGTCGTTCTCGCGCATCAGGAGGCTCGAGATATGTTCCAGCCGCATGGCGGGGTCCAGTTCTTCCAGCAGCTCCTGGCGTTCCGCCGCGCTCAGGGGCAGGTAGGCGCAGATCAGGTCGGCCAGGGCCGCGGGGTGCGGGATGCCCTGCAGCGAACCCACGACCTCCGGCGAGACGCGCTGGCTGGCATGCGCGTAGTCTTCGAACTGGCGCAGGGTCATGCGCATGCGCGCCATGGTTTCTTCATCCGCTTCCACCTCGTCGACTTCGACCCGTTCGACTTCGACTTCCACGTAGCCGGCCTTGCGGGTAAGCGCCAGGACGCGCCCCCGGGCCATGCCCTCGATGACCACTTTCATGGTGGAATCGGGCATGCGCAGCGTCTGGAGAATATTTCCAGCGACGCCCACGGCGTGCAGGTCGGCGATGCCGGGCGATTCCACATCCGGATCCACCTGCGAGCACAAGAATAGCGGCCGGCCCGAAGACAGGCTCTCTTCGACCGCCGCCATGGACGCGGGCCGCCCGACAAGCAGCGGAAGCACCATCTGCGGAAACACCACGACGTCCTTGAGCGGCAACAGCGGCAGACGGTCCGTGTTCTCTCGTTTCTTGCGTGCCATGCGTCCTTCCTTCCCGGTCCTGCGACGAAACGCGCAGTCATGATTTCAGCGTAATGCCGGAGAAAATGTCAATGTGGCCGTCCGCCGGCAACAAACGGCGCGCATAAAGACCGGCCGGAGGGACAGGGCGTCCCTCCGGCCTCCAAAGGTGATCCTCTCGCGCGCAAACTGTGAAGACGCCTGGCGTCTGACGGGCGAACCTCAGGCCGACGCCGACGAGGTGCCCTTTTCGGGACGCCCCTCGGCCTCGTGCTCATAAACCAGCAGCGGCTCCTCTTTATTCAGAATGACCCCCGGCGTAATGATGCATTCACGAACATCCTTCCGGGAAGGAATTTCGAACATCACATCGAGCATCGCCTGCTCGAGAATACTCCGCAATCCGCGCGCGCCGGTGTCCTTTTCGATCGCATAATCCGCCACGGCGTCGAGCGTCTCTTCGCTGAAGCGGAGTTTCACGTTTTCCATCTCGAACAGCTTCTGGTACTGCCGCACAATCGCGTTCTTCGGCTCGACCAGGATGCGCCGCAAGTCGTCCTTGTTCAACTCGTGCAGGGTCGCAATCACGGGGATGCGGCCCGAAAACTCGGGGATCATGCCGAACTTGATCAGGTCTTCGGGCTCGACCAGTTCGAGCATTTCGCCCACGCTCCGTTCGCGCCGCGACTGCACGTTGGCATTGAAGCCCATCACGTTCTGGCGCGTCCGCCGCTCAATGATCTTTTCGAGCGTATTGAACGCCCCGCCGCAGATGAACAGGATGTTCGTGGTATCGACCTGAATGCATTCCTGTTGCGGGTGTTTGCGGCCGCCCTGGGGCGGAACATTGGCGATTGTGCCTTCCAGCAGCTTCAACAGCGCCTGCTGAACCCCTTCGCCGGAGACATCGCGCGTGATCGACGGGCTGTCGCCCTTGCGCGCGATCTTGTCGATCTCATCGATGTAGACAATGCCCGTTTCGGCGCGCGCCGGGTCGAAGTCCGCCGCCTGCAAGAGCTTCAGGATGACATTCTCCACATCATCCCCCACGTACCCCGCCTCGGTCAGCGTGGTGGCATCCACCACGGCAAACGGCACATCCAGCATCTTCGCAAGCGTCTGGGCCAGCAGGGTTTTCCCGCACCCCGACGGGCCGATCAGGAGCACATTCGACTTGTGAAGCTCGACCCCGTCAATCTCCCCGCCCGACAGGATCCGCTTGTAGTGATTGTGAACCGCGACCGAGAGAATCCGTTTCGCGCGTTCCTGGCCAATCGCGTATTGGTCGAGGTAACTGAAGATCTCGTCCGGACGAGGGACTTTCAGACCGCGCGAGACGCCCTTGCGGGCGCGGTCTTCGGCGACGATTTCGGAGCAGAGCTGAACGCATTCATCGCAGATATTGACTTCCGGCCCGGCAATGAGTTTGCCCACTTCGTCGTGGCGTTTGCCGCAAAAAGAGCAACTGGGGACATCACCTCGCGTGCGATGTGGAGCCATAAATACCTCCCTTGGAGATGAGACTGTCGACGATGGTTATAGCATTCCGGCGCGATTTTGTCAACAGTTTTCTCGCCCAAGGTGTTCGATAATCCGCTTCGTCACCTCTATTTTGCAGAAAAACCGTCATTTCTGCAAGTTTTTCCCCGGCATACCTCGCAGACACCCGGTCAGCCAGGCGGCAGGGGCAAAAGCGAACTGCATTTTATGCGCATAGTGCGCATGCGTATCAGGCCTTGACGGAGTCGCGACGGAGGATCTCGTCGACGAGGCCGTAGTCCCTGGCCTCTTGGGCGTCCATGAAGAAATCGCGGTCGCTGTCGCGCCGGATGCTTTCGATGGGTTGGCCGGTATGGTGGGCCAGGATCTCGTCGATCATCTCGCCCACGCGCACGATTTCGCGCGCCTGGATATCGATATCCGAGGCCTGCCCATGGGCGCCGCCCATCGGCTGATGCAGGAGGAACCGGGAATAAGGCAGGGCAAACCGCTTTCCGCGGGTGCCGGCGGCCATGAGCACGGCGCCCATGCTGGCGGCCTGGCCCAGGCAGATGCACGACACGTCGGGCTTGATATACTGCATGGTGTCGTAGATGGCCAGACCGGCGGTCACGCTGCCGCCGGGCGTGTTGATGTACAGCTGGATGTCCTTGTCCGGGTCTTCCGATTCCAGAAACAGCAGTTGGGCAATGACATAGTTGGCGACGTGATCGTCGATGGGAAACCCCAGAAACACGATGCGTTCCTTGAGCATCTTGGAATAGATGTCGTAGGGCCGCTCGCCGCGGCTCGTATCTTCATAGATCGTAACCGCGCGCAGATCCAGGGGGTTTCGGAGATACTCACTCATCATTCGCGTTTTCCTGGGCCTTCAGCTCGTCTTCCTTGACTTCCTTGTCCTTCACCTTGGCGTTGGCCATGATCAGCGCCAGGGCCTTTGCGCGATACAGGCGGCCTTCGGTACGGCTCCGGCGGTCGCCCTCCTCCAGGTAGTGCGTGACCGCATCGGACTGGACGCCCACGCGCTGAGCAATGGACGCGACCTCCTGCTCAAAATCCTCGTCCGTCACTTCGATGTCTTCAGTTTCTCCGATTTTGTTCAGGACCGTGATCTGCTTGACATCACCCTCGGCTTCTTCGCGCGCCCGTTTGCGGAGTTCATCCTCGCGGGCCTCGATGTCCGCCATCGAGCTGCCCATCTGGCGGAGCCGCGATACCTGTTCGCGGTAAAGCTCTTCGGCCATCTCCTCGAGCAGGCTCTTGGGCAGTTCAAATGTGCAGGCCTTGATCACGGCTTCGAGCGCGCGGCTCTCGGCAATCCGGTTGCTCTGTTCAGACGCGCCCTCGCGCATCTGGTCCGCGATCTTCGTCTTCATGTCGTCGACGCTTTCGAAGCCCGCCTGTTTGGCGAATTCGTCGTTCAGTTCGGGCAGCTTGCGACGCTTAATTTCCTTGACCTGGATACTAAAATCCGCTTTCTTGCCGCGAAGTTCCTCGTTGGGCGTGTTTTCCGGCAGGGTTACCGTGCACGTGAGGTCCGCGCCCGTGGAACTGCCAAGCAAGGCCGCCTCAAATTCCGGGAAGAAGCGTTTCGTGCCCAGAATGTACGGATAGTCGTTGGCCGACCCGCCCGCGAACTCCACGCCGTCCACGGTACCCTTGAAATCGATGATGACCTGGTCGCCCTCGGCCGCCTTGCCGCGCTTGAGGGTCTCGAAAACCGAATAGCGCGAACGGAGCCCGTCCACGGCCTCCTTGACGTCCTTGTCCGCGACCTTGATCACGGGCCGTTCGACGCTGACGCCCTTGTAAGCGCCCAGTTCCACACGCGGCGCCACCTCGAACTTGAACGTGAAGTCCAGGGGTTCGTCGTCCGCGCGCTCTTTCTTGTCCTCCAGGCCGTCGATCTCCGGCATGCCCAGGGGGCGCAGGTCTTCGACTTTGATCAACCGCTGAAACGCGGCGCTCACGAGTTTCGCGTCGACCTCGCCCTTCACAATCTTGCCGAATTTTTTCTCGATGAGCTTGCGGGGCGCCCGGCCGGGACGGAACCCCGGGACCTCGGCTTCCTTCTTCAGCTCGTCGATCATCTCGGCCGATTTGTGGCTCCGGTTCGCGGGTGAAATGGATACCTTGACTTCATAGGCGCAATCGCCCTTGTAGTCGACCTCGAATTTCGGGTCTTCTACGAAGTCTTCCTCTTCCTCCGCGGCATCATCAGCAGCGGCAGTGGCGGCGGCCTCTTCGGCCGCGGCGGCTGCGGTCTCGTCCTGTTCGGGCTGCGTTTCGTCTTTGCGCTTTTTT